>Ga0307930_1003489_pt1 | contig 11520 bp, 11 predicted proteins | sample OrgLakmetageno46_FD_203161 | JGI IMG/M metagenome (GOLD analysis project Ga0307930, IMG submission 203161) | Saline water microbial communities from Organic Lake, Antarctica - #46 | ecosystem: Environmental > Aquatic > Non-marine Saline and Alkaline > Saline | place: Antarctica: Organic Lake... | reverse complement strand
CCTACCACTCTACCTACTTTTCCACCATCCCCAAAGCCAACTCTGGTGCCTTCTCAATTACCGACCTCGCAGCCGACTTTTCTGCCTGCACCCGGGCCTACCACTACACCATCAGCAATTCCTACCACTCTACCTACTTTTCCACCTTCCCCAAAGCCAACTCTGGTGCCTTCTCTACTGCCAACTCCCGTACCAACGCCGGTTCCTACGTCTGTACCAACGTCGAAGCCAACGCCCACACCAAGTGCTGGCCCGACCCCCAAACCTACACCAACTCCCACACCGAAGCCTTCTCTAATGCCAACTCCTCTACCGACGCCTGTTCCTACTCCCAAACCAACGTCGAAGCCAACGCCCACACCAAGTGCTGGCCCGACCCCCAAACCTACACCAACTCCCACACCGAAGCCTTCTCTACTGCCAACTCCTCTACCGACGCCAGTACCGTCTCCTGATCCTAGTTCAAGCCCGACACCTCAGCCATCTCTATTACCCTCACCTTTGCCAACACCACTCCCAACGCCTTCACCAAGTCCGGTTCCTACCCCAGAGCCCACGCCAACGCCAACACCACTCCCAACGCCTTCACCAAGTCCGGTTCCTACCCCAGAGCCCACGCCAACGCCAACACCATTCCCAACGCCTTCACCTAGTCCAGTTCCTACCCCAGAGCCCACGTCAACGCCAACACCATTCCCAACGCCTTCACCTAGTCCAATTCCTACCCCAGAGCCCACGTCAACGCCAACACCATTCCCAACGCCTTCACCTAGTCCAATTCCTACCCCAGAGCCCACGCCAGTGCCGACTTCACTTCCTTCACCAGGACCATCGCCGATCCCAACGCTTTCACCAACTTCGGTTCCATCTATTGTACCCACGCCCGTGCCCTCGCTTCTACCATCACCGTCACCCACGCCCGTGCCCACCCTTGTGCCCACGTCACCTACTAATGTCCCAACAGTCAATTGTGAACCTGGCCAAAGTTTTGACGGTTTGATATGCTCGGCCTGTCCGCTTGGTCGTTACCAGCCCAATGACGTTTACCCCTGGCCAAGCGTATGTCCTAAATGCCCTGCGGGGAAATATTCGAATACATATGGTACTGCAGAATGCACGGATTGCAAAGCGGGGCGGCTTTCAGTTGAGGATCGGACTACCTGCAAAGATTGCGAAGCTGGAGAGTGAGTATTTCTTACTTGATTATTATTTTATTCGACTTCCCAATGACTTGCCACATCCAAGCGTGAAAGAAATCCGGATCTTTGCGTTGATTTTGTGCCATGAAAGATTCTCCTTTTTCATCTGTTCTTCTCACTTTTGTTCATCTCTTCTCATAATTGCCCAGGTATGCCTTAGGTGATGTGTGCAAACCTTGTGAATTTGGCACGTATGCTCCACAGGCTCTGAAAGATGAGTGCTTCCCATGCCCTGCAGGCTCAAGCACAAATAACGTTTCTACCAAAGCATCAACTTGCACTCCATGTAGCAGTGGATCGTACTCGAGTGCCAAAAGTACCAACTGCATTGAATGCGTTGCGGGTTCGTACAGCGACACAGGGCGGCCATCATGTACTTTGTGTCCAAAGGGCTCGTTCTCTCCACTGGCAGGCAGTAGCAGTTGCTTGCTTTGCGCCTCTGAATATGGTGCTGGATATTCGTCGAGCGAAGGTGCAACAGAATGTCCGTTTTGTGGGCCAAATTACGTGTGGGCTCCGACGAGCAAAGATGATGAGAACAACTGTAAGCTCTGTGGTGGTACTTCAGGTACATTCATGGGGGCGTCTTGTCCACGCGAGCAAACCACCGTTCAAACCTTGACTGTAAAGGATGGCTACTGGAGAACCTCGTATAATTCTACCGTGATTGCACCTTGTCCCACGCCCGAGTTTTGTGTTGGCGGGAACAATTCGGTCAGCAGCATTTGCGAAGTTGGTCACGGTGGGCCCTTTTGCATGGTTTGCCAAGAAGACTACTATCCTGGAGTGGTTGGAAACTGCATTGCTTGTGCCAAGGGGACTCTTGGCAAGTATCTAGTCATTGGCGCACTACTGGGCAGTATTGCATTGTTCGCGGGACTAGTTCTCTATTTCAAGCCGTACAAAATGATTTCAGACGCCGGGTGGCGAAGAATAAGAAACCTCGGCAAGATACTTTTCGTATTCGTTCAAATTATGACCAGCGTTCCATCCGTATTTGACGTGTTGTTTCCGAGCCCATTCAAAGAAGTTATGGATTACCTTGCCTTGCCTGCTCTTGACATCGATGTTGCTTTCTTCCTTGGGTGCATCCAAGTCACTACATATTATTCTCAAACTTTAGCAGCGACGTTGTTTCCGATATCATTGATCGTTATCATATTTATGGCATACGTTATTCGATTGGTCATTTTTACACTTAGTCCGACTCAGAGTGCTCGCCTCCGTGTCAAATGCATAGAAGCAGCACTCTTGGTTGTTTACATTTTTTTACCGGTGGCATCTCGTATCATCTTTGGCTGCTTTGCCTGCGAATCGCTTGATGATGGCCGAAGAGTACTCGTGAAAGATTACTCGTTGTCTTGCGAGACACAAACATACAAATTCATGGTGGTCTTCAGTGGCGTAATGATCGCAGTTTGGCCCGTCGGTCCGTTCTTTTTTTGTGCCCTCTTGCCCACTTCGCGGGATTATCTCTTTGGTGTAGTCAACAACCTTTCCCTTGCTTCCTGCTACAGGTGTTCCACTTCTATTCGTGTATTTCCTGTACAGCAATCGGGCCGAACTACGAGGAGATCGATCTATTGAAGTTGCGACTGCCGCGAGGGCAGCAAAATTGGAGAGACGGGGCATTCATCGCAACGACGAAGCAACTGAAGATCCACAGATTGAGAATCGGACTTCTCAAAGGAGAGGAGGGGTCATAGCCACAAATAGACTTGAGCACATTCCGACGGCTGTGGATTTTGACACCAAGGAGGGTGTGATAAAGCGGTGCAAAGAAATAGATTGGGAAAAATTATTGCCTGCAATTAGTGAATACGATCTCATGGAAGTGCGTCGTCGTGATGTCAACCTCAACGGCCTGCACCTTCTCTTTGATACATATCGACCAGAGGTGCATCTATCCTTCTTTTGATAATATGTACCGTAGATTATTTTCTTCGTTTTCTTCTCTCTCCTTCTAATACTTTATCTTTCCGCTCTGTTTCTGCGCAGGCTTGGTACTGGGAATTAGTTGTGACGGCTCGGAGGCTTACTTTAACCGCAGCCATCGTGGCACTTGAGCGAGGGTCGATTATACAATATTCCATGGGCCTCTTTATTTGCTTATCTGCGGGTTGTATGCAAACTTTTTTCAATCCCTATTGCGCCAGGCCTGAAAATATATTGGCATTTATGGTACGTCTTGTGTATTAGTATTGTGCACTTTCAGTCCTCTTGAGATGACCAGATGATTCTATTTATTCTACAGGTTGAAGTGAACACTTTCGTGGTAATCTATATTGCTTTCGTCAATAGCCTTGCAGAAGGTGGATTAAGTGAAGACGCCGGCCGTAGCGCAGGATATATATTAGCGTTTCTTACTATTGTCGTTTTAGTATTCGGTGTTAGTATTGTGAGTTACGCCGCGTGGACAGCAGGTCAAGCGCGACTGCAGCGCAGGTGGAGCCAAAGTAGTTTTCACTTTGGTGGGCACAGCTTTAAGCACAGCTTCAAGAAGAGCTTCCGTGGCTCCAAATCCTCGTATAGAAATTCCAAGTCTGCCCGTGATTCGCACTCTTACAATCGCGATCAGGACAAAGTCAAAGAAAAAATCATTCGCGCGTCGGATTTGAATTCAGACGATCCATTGTTCAAAGCTTCGGCTGATGGTGTAGTTGATTACCCGGAGGGAATGCGAAGAAATTCACGTTTTTCAGGCGAGCTTGCCTTCGACGATAATACAAAGCGTACATTGGCAAAAATGAGTGCAAGTGCGGGCTCTACACATTCAATTGCTGGCTCCTCTACCGTACCACGCGCATCATCCTCAAGTGATAAACTTCCGGATCATTTGCTTGGCTTCCGAGCGCAGCCTACACAGTCTGCTATCTTTGCTGGTGCAACATCCCGGGCATCAATGCTGGACGAGGGGCGCGAGGATACATCTGGCCTGTCCGATACGATTGGAGGAACTCGACCTAGCTTTTCATTTTTAAGCGATTCAGTCAGTCAGAATGAATCGCCTTACAAATAGCGGATCCCCGTAGGCCGGCACGTGCAGTCTAAATCTCAATTTTCATCAGCCTATTCACCCGGAAATCACCCTATTATTGCCTTTGGGACTGTGAGTTCAAATTCATGCTTAATACCTTGAAATGATAACGCGCAAATTTCTGTTCTCGGCCCTGAAATTTCATCAATACGCCGTATATTTTGAAACTTTAGGTACTTACTATTACATTGGGTTTGGGCTATTAGATAGTAGGTTGGACGGCTTGAGTTTCGGCTGGATAAGAAAAGCTAAAAAGTAAAAAGCCCCAACGACTGAATTTCGCGTTTTTAGGATTTAGTTTTAGAAGCAGCACGCACTTATGTGGGTTACCTCGAAACCTCAAAAATTTCTCACACCAAACAACAAATCCGAACCAACATCCGCCGCCATACGCCAATTAAAGCTATTTGTTCTGACTTCGGGCTTCAAGTGGAGACGCGATTTCGTACGCGCACCCCCAAAAAATGCTTATCACGCGAATGATAATCTAGAATAAGTCGACATCGTCGATGCGGTCAAGGGCATTCACGAGCTCCTCTGTTTGATGGTAAACAACGTATCCTCCTTCTGTATCACCAGATGGTTTGGTTATAGGGGGCGATTGACTACACGCCAGTTCTTCCGATGACTCTCTGCATTGTTTGGAGTGTTTCGCACCATGTTGCAAGAGGCAATCCCCATACTTGAAGCCTTCAACATACAAGAATAGAACTAAAATGAAACGTGTGCCTGCGCTTATGGGATACCCAGCATGACGCATCGGGCCGGCAAAGAACACAGCATGGCCTATATCAGCTGTAATTACAGCACCTTGGTGACCAAGTGCTTCGAACCAGGTCCCTCCTCCGTCAAATTCATTCGCAGAATTCAACGATAAAATGACACTAACCACAGATGTATCCATGTGCTCGGGAAGTGAAAGTGATTTATCCTTTTCTGCATCGTAGCGAACTATAAACGCATCATGAACCCGGGTTCTGCTTTGCCCTGACACTCTATCAACAAAAGATGTGCCATCCGATAACTCTGGAAAGGCCGTAGCTAGAGCTGGGTACAGTCGAGATTGCAGCAGGATTCGAAGCCACGGTCGAAGCTCAGGAATGTCTTCTACAGCAACATCGGTAGTTTTCACAGTCGACTTACGCACAGTTCCCCACTTGCCATTTAGGCTTTCATTGTGAAATGCGTGAACGGATTTCAAGACATTGGCACATTCGGCATTTGAGAGCAAGGCTACTTTTGTTCTGAACACAAGTTGCTGCTTTTGCCTTTCGGGATTAAATAGAGCCAGAGCTGAAGTTCTCGAATACAGCTCAGGTAGAACTTGAAAAACTTCAAAATCATCTATAGTCAAGTTTTGGGCACCATCTCCTACAAGGCCAATTATGATCAATTCCGTAGCGATTTGGTCCCAGTAATGCCGCTTTCTCTTTTGACGGGCTAACATCGCACAGTGCGGTGCTAGTTCACTGCCAGCACTCCATGCCGCATACGCTCCACTGTGATCAGAATCGTGAATACGAAACCATCCCGCAAGATTGAAAGCGTCGGCGGCGGCTTCTTTGGTGCAAGCCTCGCCACGTTCAAAAGCACTACAAACTTCGAGCACTAGCCTTAAAGCCTCGGCTTTGTTGTCATCTTTGAAAAGCAGGCGGGCTCTGGCCAATTTGATTGATGTGTCGCCCGGGTAGACTTCTTGCATCTCAGCTAACCGGGATATGGCATCAGGACGGCGCTTCAGTCTTTCCAGGGCAGCAGTGCAGCACAAGTACACGTCACGAAGTGTCGGTCAACCAAGATTGGGTTTGAATCATTATGTTGCAAGCCTCAAGCTTTTCTTTATTTTTTTTCCTGGCTTTGATAGCAAACAATTCTTTATGAATTTGTGTGCCTTGCTCAACAAGTTGAGCACTAAAAACCTCCTCTTGCACTTCAAATAATTCATCAGCGTCCATTTCAATATCCAACGAGCGATATTCTAGAGTTTCCTAGACGTCACGAAATCATTTCGTACAGTTAATCATAACGAGAGCCCTATATTCCTGACAACGGCAAGGAGAGAGGTATTCTGCAATCTTAGAACTCTACTTAACGAGCGATTAAAAAGGAATACGCATTTGTAGTAGATGAAAATGAATGCGCCTTCGCACTGCGCCAAGTTCGAAGCCTCTCGTGCTCGAGTATAGAGTCACTTGGTCAGTCTACTGCGTTTCAACACGTACATCTGTACATCTGTACCTCTGTTCTGTACGTAGTTTACTGTACGTATACGAGCACGTACGAGGTACGTACGAGGTATACGTACGAGGAGGATCACCATATCGCCATCCAAGGGATCAACATACTACCGCCATCTGTATCTGAGGAGGGCGATTTGAATGCAAGGCAGCAACTCAGAAATCGCTGAGGCTAAAGGAATTGGAGGGCAATGCAGACTGTATTGGGGTCGACATTCTAGCACCCTACGACGAAAGCGGCCCCACTTAGCATCATGTACGAATAGCCGTAGCCCGCACCAATAACTACAGCTCGGACCTCTTGAGATCTCCAGAATTTAATCTGCACTCCATAAGTTTAATATTGGTATTCAAACCCGGTGCTCTACGAAACGGGCTCCGAGAGGCGAAAATTTGTTCTACGTCACTATGTCTAAATCCTGCACGGCCTCTTGTGATTATAAATTTCAAAAGAAGTTCACGTGCGTACCAGCTTCGACGCGCGCTTTTGAGCTTCTCTATGAAGGTCGCCGACTTTCGACTTGGAACTGAATTTTATAGTTTGTCCAGTAGCCTGTTGTCTGGTTGACTTCAGCTCGTTCCTTACATAAGTTCCACCAAACCAGCCACCTGACACCAGACCACAGACCACTGTGGAATACACCCTTCCTGTAGGCGCTTTCCTGGAAGCAATTTCTATTTTCTGAAACCCAATTTATTGCGCCGAGTACCATAAAGCGCCTACAGGGAAGGGTTTGTTCGATAAGCATAGACCAGGCCTGAAGGTCTGGCCGGTCTGGCTCTGGCTCGGGGTACTTGGGCCTTAAGGACACGGATGTGCGGTAGTAAATAATAGAAAAATTACTTTTTGTCATTTGCGCGCCATAAGTCGGATGCGATATCCCTGCCGTAAGCACTGCTAGGGGATTTGGAGAACTAAGTGGGTCTCTGTTCGCAATAAAGCAAAACGCAACTAAGAACCAGGCAGGGTTACGATTCCCGTTTCCGCGGAATTTCCGCGCGAGGGCTAAAAAATCGCTTCACGTGGCATTTCCACGGCATTGCCGTGCCGAAGTCATAATTAGTAATTAGACTTCCAAATCCCTGACGCGGAAATCACGTCCAAGTGGTGGATATTTCCCTTTCCACGGGAACGGAATTCCCGCGGGAATCCTAACCTAGCTAGGAACCAGGCTAGGAAATGGGGATAATCCTTAACTGCACCCAAGCCCCCGGTATCTCACAAATTCATATTCGAATTCAGGTTTGGGGATTTGGAACTAGGAGAGATCTCCGATCCGCGAAGACACACAATTCGAATAACGGATTAGGTCGAGGTGTTCATCAGGCGACTTCGGCCCTACGCACGATAACGGTGCTTTCTCATCAACTTTTCCTTCCATTACATGGAGATGGTGGGGGTGGCATTTGTTTAGTCGTCGTGAGAGGGGGGCCAGAACGCGGCATAACTGCATGTAAGCCAGTGTTCAAGCCATGAAGGCTATTCGACGGGTTCCCTGAGTGCGGCACGCCCAACGATGCTACCATAAGTTGAAGCACGTCCATGGGAATGAGCCCACCGTTCGCTTCCATCAGAGCTTCGAGATCTCGTGGCGTTGTTGGCATCACCAATTTGGCCATTGCTGGTGAAGAGTTCATAGAAAAATCGGCAGTGCTGCTGCTGCTGTTCCCACAACTGCGAACGCTGCTGTCGGCAGAAGTAGGGGAAAGTTTACTGCCACGATTGAAGTTCGGAGCCGGAAGTGGCGGTGGAAAACCGCTATTCAATGGAATGTCGAGCCGAAGCCCAGTATAACCCGCCGGAGGGCCCATAGAAGGCCGTTGAGGCGGTGGCGGAAAGATTGGAACTGGCAATCCTTGCGGAAAGAGCGCGGCAAGATGGTGAGCGTCGAGTGGCTGCTGTGGCGGCATTGGCGGGTAGGGTAATATGGACGGCCAAATGGGGTTGTTGCTGGCGTTCACACTTCCACTGGGGGTGCTGCCACCGCTGCTACTGCTGCTCGGAGTACTGCTTTCGCTACTGCTGTACATCCCACCGCTGCTGCTAGTGGTGGTGCTGCTGCTTCCACTAATGGAGCGGCTCAAGTTTGGGCGTGAGCTCGCTGCAGCTACTGAAGTTCCTGAGGAAGTCGCAAGGTCCAACTGCCCGTGCATGGCCGCGGCCGCTGCTGAAAAAGGTGACATGGGTGTCAGTGGGGATGGTGGATCTAGACCACTGGGCCATTGGGATGCAGCGGCATACGACCCTACAGCATCTACTGCCGCCTTGGCAGCAGCCGCAGCTTGGGCGTGAGCAGTAGCATGCGCCGCAGCTGCCACTATCCGCTCGTTGCCGCGACCATGAGCGGGGTGATGGCTGATTGCTCGTGAGTGACTTCCACTGCTGCTGCTGCTACTACTAGCGCCGCGGCTGCTGCGACCGGCGGCTCCATCGCTAGAATGCCCACTCAAAGGTGACGATGACGAAGACCCAACTAAACTTCGGAGCGCAGGAGCGAGCGCAGTGCGAAAGGATGGCAACGGCGCTGGACTAGATCGAGAAGAATGCTGCAACGCTGCATGCTTCGCGCTTGACGACGGCCGTGGTGGACTAGTAGTACTACCAGGCGTCCCCCCCAAAAAAGGCCCGCTCAACGGCGGCACACTTGAAAGTGCAACTCTTTCAGAGGTTGAAGCCATTGATGAAACATTTGTAACTAGCCCTGCGCTGCCAGGAAAGGTTGTAGAAACATCGACGCTGGTGGCGTTAGAAGAAGTGCTACTCGTCGACATCTTTGAAGTAGATTGAACCATGTCGAGAAGGTTTCGCTGGCTCAAGAGGCGTGCTAATGCCAGCGTGTCGTACGTGAGCTCCGCGAACAAAAGCTTACAACCCTCACTGTACGTGCACTGCAGCATGCCATCCCACACAATTTCGCCTGGCCTCTTCGTAGACGCACCATCGTTTTTTTTCTTTCCAGAGTCTAGACCTGTTTCTGTTGCTGTTGCTGGAGTTCCCCCCGATGGTGAGTCCGCTGTTCTCTTTCTTGTCGACGTGCTCGCACCCAATGAACTACGAGCAGCCAGGAAATCCACCGCTGGCTGATTTCGCTCTGAAGAAGTTGCTGCTTTTGTGTCGGAGCCCTCTAAGTGGTGTTGTTGGTCGTTGTGGCATGTTGCGTAATTTGACAGGCCGTGAGTGGTGCAGACCCAGTGGCACAATAGTCTTGGGCCATCCAGCACTATATCAGAGCACGCCACCGAACAACTCAAAGTAATGGGAGGCGGCGTAAAAGTAGAAAAAAAATGGCCTTCTGCAGAGACTTCTATGGTTTCAGCGTAACTGCCGTTGCTACTACAACTGCTGCCGCTGCTGTCACTTCTCCCGCGGTTGAGCGGCGTAGGTGGTCGTAGAGGGTTGTGATTGGCCGATGAAGTGGACGCCTTCTGGTGTTCGGCTAGAGCTCGTCGATTGATCATTTCCATCAGTGCAGACACACTCAATGCTTCCGCGACCTGTTTTGAACCGGGAAAGCACGTCGCAAAAATGAGTGAGGTTCCAACAACATCTCGAACGACAAAAGACTGCAACAACAGAAAATGGAATGGACGTGCAAGTGTGCAGGCTTAAGAAAACTTGCGCATCCCTTCAAAGAGAAAAATACCGTCATCAAAATACACGAGAGACAAGCGTATGAATCGGGTAACATGCGGCACTCGCACTCGATAACAAGAAAGCAGCCTGTAACACACCATGCCGTCAACGCCGATTCGCTGCCCTTTGGCTGTTTTGTTGCTGCATGCAGCGATTTTGTCCTCTAGGGATTTCAAGTGACCGTTCACTAAGCACAGAGGTATTGAGGGAGCATTCAGAATGAAGCCGTCGTCCATAATCACCTGCGCCCCGAAAGATCCGCATTTAGAGGTGGTAAAAGATCCGAACTACATCTTGGCAAACAAAAACAGGATCGAGAATAGTTGCGTAGAAAAGAGGGATACGGAATATCTCTAAAAAGGTAGCTGTCCAGTTCCTCCTTACCTTCCACCACTGCGGCTGCATGACGCTGGCACAACGGTAGTGCAAGAACGCGCGCGCTGCTTGCCGCCTGGCGTGAGCAAGGGCAGCCTGGGGCCCCGGGGCAAGCGGCGCAGTGTAGCATCCCAGCCCTACCAGCGTGCGTGCGCTCAAAAGCTCCGCCACTTCCCGCTTGAGGGATTCTATCGTGGCTTCCTGGCTGGTGTGGGGAGGGTGGTTGGGTGCCTTAAGGTGTCTGTCGTCGTGGTCGCTGCATTGATCAGACTCGATAATCCTACTGTGGCCAAAATCGTCGGATGCACGTCTCCTCTTTCGGCCGCCGTGCAGTAACAACGATCCACCAGTCCCCGCTCCAACCACAGATTCCAGGGAATTCGATGGTTGGTCGACTGTTCCACTCTCTAAGAAAAAACCTCCTAATGAGCTCGTCGAGTTCTCGCGTTGCGGCTGCATTTCAACGGAGAGCTGCTGCGTGGAGCGTGCGGAGCTCGGCTCAGTGGCCATGAACTCAAAGGTATCGAGGATTCCTGGCGACGCCAAATCATCACCAATCATGGCACCGAACATGGTGAAAAAGGGCCCAACAGCACCTCTACGAGGCCGCTTTGGCGTCCCACGCCCCAAGCCCGGCGGAGGCACAACAACACAACAACTCAAGCACGTCGAAGATCTCTGGAAAAGTATACAGGGTGGGATATAGTGTATTTTACTGTACTACAGTAGTAGGTAGTAGCACTGTAGTGCACTCGTGGTGCTCGGTAAGTACTACAGACCTGTAGGTGTCATCATTTGAGCTGACCAGAAAAAGCAGGGATTTGCACATCAACATGCTTAATCAGTGAAGTTATAAAACTCACTATCGGCCAGATATATCTTAAAGAATCGCCAAGTGTACTCCAGTTAGCCCTAGTCTAGTCTAGTTAATACTCTCCCAAAAACAAAGAAAGGCAAGTACACAGCAGTCACAGAGGCACATAAAGAATGCACTTGAGCTGCAAATGCGCCAGCAAATTCGCTCCAGAAGGCCAATGA
>Ga0307930_1003488_pt1 | contig 11522 bp, 9 predicted proteins | sample OrgLakmetageno46_FD_203161 | JGI IMG/M metagenome (GOLD analysis project Ga0307930, IMG submission 203161) | Saline water microbial communities from Organic Lake, Antarctica - #46 | ecosystem: Environmental > Aquatic > Non-marine Saline and Alkaline > Saline | place: Antarctica: Organic Lake... | reverse complement strand
TGAACGGACTTCTTACACCATTGATTAGACAAACTTACTGCCCCAGAGTAGTAGCGGGATTAGCAGGGTTTAGTTCGAAAGACAGGGAGTCTTTATAGCCTGGGAAAGGTAGTATCAACAGGTTATGGCTCGTACTCTATTTTCAATAAAAGTTGTGCGCCTGATTGCCTGATTAGCTTCTTATGTTTAGTTTGAGTTGCTTTGTTTTTAACTCTTCCTTGTTGGTCCCAGAATTTTGCCGTTGTGCAACCGCTGTGCCGTTGTGCAACCGCTGTGCCGTTGTGACTGTTGCCTATTTCTAGTTTCTAGAAGCTAGAACGCAGACCAAAGACCAAAAAAGACCACGAGGACGAGGCCAAACCCACTATCCAAGGCAAGTGAATTCTAGATAATTTGAGAGCTACTTCTGAATTGGTTGGTATTAATTTAGGTGGAAAGGCAACAGCAGAGGAACTCCCTGGGACCCCAGGAAATACTAGAAAACGAATGCAATCGTGGCCAACATTGGAATAATCAAAGGGCTTTGTTCGATCCTTCAAGCACGTGCGCCTCAAGCTGAAACTTCTGTCATTTCAGGAAGCCCTTGGAATTGATGATGCGAGTCGCAATCCACTGATGCGGTGTTACTGCCGACCAAGAAATCCCGAATCTTCTGCCACAGAAAAGTTGCGGGGTAAACAGCCGCGAGAACAGTCGATGATATAATTGAAAGGGCCGCTGCACTGCCGTTGGAAAGCGCTAGCGCTAGCCCGCTGGTGATTTCGTCGCTTCCATTGACTCTATCCTCGGGCATCAGGCCGCGTGAACGGAAAGGCGGAGGTGGGCCATCAAGGTATTTGATGTAAAGATAGCACGCGTAGTGGCAGCCATCAATCAAATAATAGTCTGGAATCCGCCGCAAGAAGGAGAATCCGTGCTTTTCGTAAAACTGCAAGGCGGCTTTGTTATAGGTGATCACATGCAGATAGATGGCACGGCAGCGGGGTTGGGTCCGGGCGTGAGCTTCAGCACTCGTCAAGAGCGCAGCTGCCACACCAGTGCGCCGGCAGCGCGCATCAGTGCCAAGGGTGAGCACGTACATCAACTGGTCTTCGAGTTGCTCCGCAGTGGGCTCATCATTTTCGTCCCCGCTTTGACCGGCGCTACTGGCGCCAAGTTCATTCTCCTCGAAGCCACTTTCTAGGTCTGCTTTCTCGTGTAAGCGTGCACTTTTGCAATCTATTTCAGTGTCACCAGTGCATGCTCGCTGCCGCTTACTCGGCTGTGGCCTTGAGCCGCGCCCCTCGAGCAAGCCTGGATCTAAGCATTTGGATTCGTCGACCACTTGGCATATCACGCAACCAACCATTCGATCTGAAGGCGACGACGATGTGTTTGAATGAAGTCTAGGAGTAGCTACTGCACCGTTTTCTTCGCTGTTAGGGCCTGCGGAAGCTGCTTGTTGTGGGCTAGGAGGCTCAGTTGCAGTGCCTGGCTCGTATGCTACAGAGCTCCACGTGGGTGCCTTTTCTTTCCCGATGACGTTGTGCACAATGTCATTGTAGAAATCTTCCGTATATCGCACGGGAAACCAGTCTTCATGCAGCCGCTTGAGCTCACTCCGATCAGAGGGTTGCAGGGCACGCTGGGGATAGCGCTTTCGTGTCGAAGGTCTGCTCTCGGGCATATCAAGAATAGCCGATGCAATCTCTTGAAAGGATGTATGTTAACGCCAAAATAGGTAAATCTCTACGAGTCTTCCTAGCTTAATCACACTCTAGCTAAAAGATTTAGCATGTAATCCTACAAATAGTGATGGGGCAGCGGGAATTGGCAACTCAACGGAGACAGCCGTCAAATGATAAAAATCTAAGGGTCATAAGTGTATCAGAAATCGCTTGTGGAAACGCTGGCCACGCTCGACTGACTCAAAGCATGGACAGTCAGAGTGCAAAATTGTAACTAGGATCGTGTGAGAGATGTTCCTCAAATTGCTTATCCTGGAGAGCAAATCGTTTGAACTCCAATGGCTAGCATGCAACTTTGCCAATAATTTTGCCCACGGCCCACGGCAGACCCAACACAGAGGATCAGAGGAACAACAGACCCACGACCACGACCACGACCACGACCACCGACGACGACCGACGACCGACAGATGAACAGAAGAAGAGAAGAAGAGAAGTAATTAGTGCTTAACGTAAAAAAATATGTTTTCTTTTTATAATGCGTGAAAAGATGTCGTAATGCTGACGACGACGATACGCCCGTACCATTTTTTGTTCCTTGCAATGGAAGCTTCAACACCTGAGCATGGTTTACATTCTCGAAGTTTGAAGAGGCACGCGTCATCAATTATGTTCTACGATCTATGCGACGTCGACTCTCCACACTCTAGCGTTCCTCCGAGGCGAATGAGGCGGCCACGCAGCTTCTTAGCTGCGATGGTGTTGTCCACGACGGTGCTTAGCAGCGCGCACGGACACTGGGTGGACCCGGACACGCCGTCAGCTGCCCACTCCGAGAAGTCGCTAGTAGACGGGCGAGTGTTCGGACTAGTAATGTCGGACGAATTCAACGTGCCTTCCCGAAGCTTCGATGATGGACAGGATTCCACTTGGACTGCGATTCATAAAAATGACTATACGAACGGAGCCTTGCAGTAAGTTGGCGAAAGAAATTAGGCTGACATAGGCTTTAGGCACCGTTGTTGCAATGCTTTATCTTTCAATGTCAAGCAGATTTGCAGACGCGCCCTTGTCGGATTGTATTCGCATTTTTTTGTTTTGTGTGATAGAATGCTCAAATTAATTCTGTATCTGCTGGTGGACTCAAATCGGATTTCAGGTTTTACGATAAAGCTAACGTTCGGACGACTACGGACGCGTTAGGGAATGGCTACTTAAATATAACGACTTCGGCAGAACACACAGTCTACGAAGCAGTTGACGACAAGACTTTAGAAACGTACCGTGCAACCAAGACATTCAAATCAGGCATGCTCCAGTCATGGAATAAGGTAGTGTAATGAAGCACCACTTGAAAAAGTCAAGCGTGCCATTAATTTGCAGCATAGCGGTAGTGCTAACACAATTAATTGTGTAGCTGTTGACCTCACGACACATACATTTTTCCTTCAACTTTTCATCGTCTGCCTGTCCTGAGCGTTTTCTCATCTGCTTCCTCCTCCACGTGCGTGCTAGTTTTGCTTAACCGGTGGCATCGTGGAAGTGCGCGGCAAATTACCGGGCGACGGGCTGATTGGCGGGCTGTGGCCGGCCATTTGGCTGCTCGGCAATTTAGCGCGCGCCACCTACATCGGCAGCTCCAACTGGATATGGCCGTGGTCGTTCGACCGTTGCGACCGGGACTTGCAGCCCAAGCAGGCCATCTCCGCGTGCGCGCCCCACCCCCACTTCGGGATGAACAGCTGGCAAGGCCGAGGCGCCCCCGAAATGGACATTTTAGAGGCCATGCCGGGAAATGCACCCTTGCCTCCGTCCAAGGTAAAAGGCGCGTGAAGAGGAGCTAGTGGATGCTAATAGCAGTGCACTTGTGTGATGGGGGAGTGCTCGTAAGAAGGAGATCGGAAAGGGGAGAGAACGATTGCTCAATCAGCAACTTAAAATGCTCTCTTGGGTTCAGCTTCATCTGTTCATGCCAAGGATGCCAAGTTTTGATCGATGGCTGCTCATTATGTGTTCCTGTGCAGGTGGGGAAGCCCTATTACTCCACGTCGCTTCAAATCGCGCCCGGGGTCTCGGTGAACCGCCCAGGCAACGGTGGACCTCCGGGCCCGGGGCAATGGTACGAAAACCTGGAGTACGGGCCCAACTCGTCGCAGAACATCTTCTTCTACGGCACCGAAAACACCAAAAACAACCCGCAAACCATGCTCCCCGACCCCAAGTTTTCGTACCAGGTATTGTGCTCTTGTCTGTGTATGCAGCATTAGTTAAGGAGGGATACGCTGTATCTTGAACACTTCAAGGAAAGTTTGAAAAAGGCGTGAATCGACACATTTGCTGTTAGCATGCGTGAGTGTGTACTCATGTAGTCTTAGCTTTGGTTTATCTTTTGCTTTCTAATTGTCATCCTTCTTTGCATCACAGGCCGATGCAGTGAGTGGCAACACGCAAATGAACGCCGCGCTGTGGGACGAGTTTCACCAATTTCGCTTAGAATGGGAGCTCCCAGAGGCCGACATCGGCGGCGGCGCGAGTGAAGGCTACGTGCGGTGGTACATGGACGATACGCTAGTGTACGGCATCAGCGGAGAAAGCTTGAGCAACAAGATGAAGGGCTCTCAGGTAAAATTCCTATGTGATGAGCCTAATAGCACATTTTTAATTGAAGCGCGAAGAAAGGCATCGTCTTGACGACGCAGCCACATGCGTTCTTGTTTTTCAACCTTTGACTTTGCCTCTGCGTGTGCTCATCCTCCTTTCGTCCTTCTTGCCTGGCGACCTATGTGCATATTTCAAAGATCCCTACCGAGCCGCAGTACATTTTGCTCAACACGGCCATGTCCTCGTCCTGGGGCTTCCCGCTGCCTTCTTCCTTGAAAAACTGCCCGGGCACCTGCTACGATTGCCTCGACGAATACGGCCCTTGCGGGTGCGTACTTGCGCGCTCTTCTTGTTGTTGTATGCCTAGCGATTTCAACATTCGGCCATACGTCTTTGACTTTTCTCGTCGAATAACACGTCTAGTTCAGACCACACTAGTTCTTAGGATCTTACCAGCTCTCTCTCTCTCTCTTCTTTTCATAGGTGTGGTTTTTCGCCTGGTTTTTGCCGAACGCTGCCCGCCCACTTCTTGATTGATTACGTGCGCGTTTGGCAGTTTGCGGACGACCCAAAACAGAAGGTATGTCCTCCTCGCCCTCTTCTCTTCTTTGCCGTTCTTCTTTATCCCAATGCACCGAATTTCAATCATGTTCAGTTTTATGGGAGTATGTGAGTGTGCTATCGCTCCCGAATTCATCTCTCTCTCTCTCTCTGACTCCGTCACTCCACCTGGATTCAAAAAGGTGGGTTGCTCCACGCCCGAGCGCCCCACGAAAGCATGGATCGAAGGCCACGCCAAGGGCTACAAGGAGGACTCTGACGCCGAGCCTTTGAAAGCCGTGGTGTCAGGGGGTGGTTCCTGCCAGGTCGACAGCGACTGCGGCGGCGCTCCCTTCCGAGGCTCGTGCCACTCCTCCAGCAGCAGGCTTGCTTTCTTCGCCAGCAGCTTAGGCTCCAGCTCTAGCAGTGGCAGCAGCAGCAGCAGCAGCAGCAGCAGCGCGGGCGCATGCGCATGCAAAGCCGGGTGGGTGGGACCGTGGTGCCGCGGAGTACAGGGGAGTGACCCCATTGACTGGGAAGCCCTCCAGGAAGAGCACTTGTCCCTGGCGACGCCGTGGCTCCCTACGCCCCTGGCCGCTGCGGCCGCCGTGCTTGCAGCTGCCTTCGTAGCTACGGTGGTGTACCACGTGGAAAAGGTAATGAGGTGCTTTAGAGTACTTTTTGGGAGAGGGAACGATTTCTTGACGTAGTTTGGGCTTTTCTCGAATATTCTAATGCGTTTGATGTTTCTCTCAGTTCAACAACGAGAGTTAGCGTCCTGTCCTTTTGAAACAAATTGTTCGCGGGTTCTAATTCGTTCGCAACAGATTTGCTAGTCTGCTCCTCATGCTTCTTTTGCTCTCTTCGCCTCGCTGTGTGCTTATTCAGGTGCGACAAGGACGCCGCCCCGAGCGCGATAAGCTTTTGCAACTGCAGAATAGCCCTAACTTGTCTCGGCGAGCGCTGCCAGGGAGCTTATTGCCCCGCAGTGGCGCGAGCATCGGTGGTAATTTGGTCGCTGAGAAGTACACCTTGGTACCTGATGCTGCAGAAGAATTTCGAAGAATGCGCTAATGGATCCACGTTTATGTATTTGATTCGGGTCGATCTGTACCGATTTCCTTACGGAGGGCCGATTTTGACTACCAGGCCAAAACCCTACCTGCAGATATAACTTCCTTGCGAGGAACGAGCTGCCCCGTTGCCCATGAGTTTTCTCTCGATTCCAACTCCAAACGCTCCATTCGCATTATACTTCCTTGTAACTCGAAACTTGTAACCTATTGCTATTGCTATAACTATCACAGTGTCCTAGCGCCCTAGCGAGGGCTGGTGGACTCTGAAACTGGCTCCGAAGAGCCGCATTAGACGGCTAGCACTCCAGATCTGCAGAAACAAGGGCAAATATTCATAGAAATGAATGGCCATCTGGGCAGCGAAATTCCAGTGAACCAGTACAACAGTGGGACTTAAGACAGCATGAAGCGAATTCGCCATTCGCGGATGAGTTGAGTTGAGATGAGGTGTACCTCCCCTTGCAAGAGAAGCCACTTCATAGAGAATCCGTTCTGGCTCTTTTTGTGGTCTACTCAAAGTAATTTGCGCACAGCGAAATGCCAGCGCCAGACATAGTGCATAAGCATAGCAGCGAGCAGCTGAGCAGTGACAGTGACCGCAGCGTTGAATATCTGAATATTGCAAAACGGTGCTCGTTGAATATCTGAATATTGCAAAGCGGTGCTCTAATATCTTATCTAAAATTACCTTCCTCAAAACTACACAGAAGTGCTGGCTGCTGCTGGCTGCTACAGTACTATAGTAATAAGTACTTTTCTGTACTATAGCTGCGAGCTGCTAGCCTCTAGCCTTCAGCTTAGCTACTGTTTCTTCTTGAGCAGCTTCGCAGCTGCCGTAGTTGCAACAAACTTTGACGCTACTGTTGACTGTCTAAAGCAGTGACTGCTTTTGATGGGTAATCTTTAGGACTACGAGAGGGTTCTTCTTTCATAGCGTTTTAAGCTAGATTGAGTCTTCTGCCAAAGCGTCAAACGAAACTTCTGAGAACCTACACAAGACGGCAGTGTGCCGATACTAGCTATTGTTACTGCTGTTAGAGGTATCTTATTGCTAGCCCTTACAACAAATTCATCAGTCTTTGAAGGGCATCGAAGACGCCATGGCTGCCATTGTGCCGCCGTTCAATTTCGCGATGGTGTGCTCTCGTGTGTACCGCTCTGCTTTTCCGGTCGAGCTGAACTATGCCTTCCTTCGCACTCTCAACTTGGGGTCCATCATTTGCCTGAGTCCCAAGCTCCTGGATGGTGAAGGCGCCCCGCTCGTAGGGTTTTGTGCCGATCAAGGCATTGAGTTGCATCAACTGGACGTTGGAGAGAACCGAGAGCCTTTCATGGAAATGAAGCTGCCTGAGGTAGACCTAGCGGTGGCAGTAGCTGCGGAGAAGGCCAACTATCCAGTGCTTATCATGTGTGTGTCTGGCAAGAACCGCACCGGAGTGGTGGTGGGTTGCTTGCGGAAAGCGCACCACAGGTGGTCGCTCGTGGCCATCTTCGATGAGCTAACGCGCTTTCTCGGCCCAAGCAAGCTCAACTTACTCGACCAGCAGTTCGTTGAGTCTTTTTAGAACTCCTAGCCGTTTGCCCCTTCTATGTACGATGAGGCTGCAGATTTAATCGCTCTGGCCCTCTAAGTTCCTTGTATTGCTATAGCTATAGGAGGCCATTATTTCGCCACTCGATTGCTTGTGCGAATAACTCGAAAATCCTGGACGTATAGAAATTTCAAGACACGAGCCTGCATTATACATTATAGACATAACGAGGCTACTCTTAACGGATACCCATAGGCTTCTGGACTTGGACTGAAAAGCCAATATTTAAAATTATATGAGCTACAGTAAGCCGTAAGTTACAGGCAACTGAGAAAGCCCATTCCATTTTAAAGGTTAAAGGTTATGTGCCGCCGATGAGGAATAAACAGGACCCACTTCATCCATTAAATAAAGCATTTCACTCGAATTTGAAGCTCAATGGCTAGCAAAGAGACCAGCGAGCTGCTCAATCTGGTGCTTGGACTGCAAATTTTTGCGGGCAAGGAAGTAGCCCATGAGTTTGTGAATTTCGAGGGCCGCCAAGGGCTCGGTGGCTTCTAGGCTGCTCAAGTCGCTATAGCGGAGCGAAAGGGCCACAACGGGGCCCTGGTTCAACGAGGCAGTAGCCATGTACCTGGTCAATAGTGTGCCCGTTGAAGGGGGGCGGGGGAGATGAAATCGTAGGTGGGTGAGAAAAATGGGGGCGCCCATAGGACCAATCTAGTACTCTACGAGGGGAGTGCCTCTAGATTTGTGACTACCTGTGGCTCAGTGAAAAAGATAGCTATCCTTCGTGTGTTGATTCAGAATACCCTCCCTTGCTCCCCTCCTAAGCTGTACCGTTGTTTGCCGTCGCCTAAATGAAAGTCGCCACTTGCCACCATGCAGCCTCGGCTTACTTTGTGCACCACTGCAGTCGTGGTGAATGTTGCAGTCTGTGCCTTACCGCTCGAAGACCTGTGCGGAGTGGACAGTGGCAACAATGGATGTTGACATTCACATGCTCTTACATGTAAGCACACATCGCGAAACGCGTCAGAAGACTAAACAAACTCCTATCAATCAGCATTGATAAAATCTCTCTCTGTGTTCTCCCCTTCTGTGACTAGGAGCCCCTTTAAAGTTTTCGTACTTGGGAGCGTCGAAAGAGCCACGAAGAGGTTTGGTGCGAGCTCTTTCTGTGAGTTCAACGCGACCGTCGACGATGAAGTACATGCAGTCAGCCGGAGCCTCGTCAGAGAATAAGGGCTCGCCTGGCACCACGCTACGAATGACATCATAGGAAGAGAATGAGGAAGAGAGGACATCATGAGGAAAACAGAGAAAGATAAGCACCAATGAGGCACAACCTAGCACTATTTCGAAGGAAATGGTTTGAAGAAGTTTATTAAGGCTAGCTGGAGTTGATAAGAGAAAGAAGGCCTTCTACCGTAGTGGCGTCAAGAACGGCGCTACCAGCTCGAGTCTATCTCGAGCAGCGCTTTTACTGCTGAGAAGGTTGCTATGTTTTTCTTCTTGCTGCTCTGCTTCACTCCAGGCACCACCACTGCTGCTCTGCCAGCGACTCCTGCCGTCGAAACTGCTAGAGCAATTTGAGCCACTGTTGTTGTTCCTAGGGCCTACGTGGGTGTTACGGGAAAAACGGCGGCCATTTTCGTGGCGGGTCAGAAAGAGGCGCCAAAGCTCTGATGACGTCATCGCTTCTTCGGGAACGGCAGGGACCATCGGCGGCAAGACCGATGAAGAAGCAAGCAGCGGCGATGAGGATAGGGATGCTTGGTTGTCAGGAGGTTGCGAACTTGACTGATTGCTGTTCTCGTCAATGTTGACGTTGTAATCGTGTCTGAGCAATATCGACTCTTCGCCAGCTTCAAGCGCCTGGAGAGACAATAGAAAAGGTGAACGAAGTGCAAAAAAAGAAGAGATGAGGAAACGCTCAAAAAGAAAGTGAAAGAACAGAAGAAAAAAATATCAGAACAGAATAGAAACCGCACCTCATCGAGTGAGTCGAAGAAATGAAAGGCGCCTCCTCTCAAATGTGGTCCAACCTGATTTGAGTTTGAAAAAAGGGGTTCCGAGTAAGAATATTCTAACGCAATATTTAGAGGAGTCGAATAAGTCCAGATGAGCTCGCAGCAGAATGACCGCACAGGTATCAAGTGCACATTGAAAAGATACGCCATTACCACATCAGCAACCCCGCTGGTCATGCCGCACAGCGCTACTGCAAAGCCTGCTGCCCCAATATTGCTGGAGTTATTGCTGTTCTGGTCAGCTGGCGTAGTAGTAGCTGCTACAGAAAAGGTTGCAGCTGGCTCTTTCTTTCTTGATATCTCTCTGGTACTCGCATTTTCAAGAGGCTGCGCGGAAGTGCTATGGTTGGGAGCTGGCGGTGGTGGCAGGCGCGGCTTCTTGTTACTGTGGTTGTTCGTGGTGGTGGTAATAGTCGCAGTGAGAAGCCGCAGCTTGTCGAAGTGTCGCACAGCGGTTTGGTCCATAGAAGGCACTTGAGCCATGTCGAGCACTAGGTAGCGCTAAGGTGGAGCATGCAATGATCATTCATTGAGGGAGAGAAAAGAGGAGGGGTTAGTGGATGGGACAAGAGGGCAAATGAAGGGCGGATAAAAAATGCGAAATTCACACTTTAAGAGAATCACTTTCTGAAGCACATTCTTCTTCTTCTTCTTTTCTTTTTCATCTCACCAGGGGAGGAGCTAGCCCGCGCCGACCTCGCTCCAATCTCCTTTCCACGCACCCAATCATGTCAGCACCTGTGGCAAAGAACAGAAATCCTTGCAGGCGCATCATATGCGTTTCCGCTCCGTGCGATCGCAACAGCCGATCCTATGTAAGCAGATGGGTTATGCATGGATGGATAAATGAGAGAGCAGACACGAAGATACAAGAAATATGTGATATCTGTGGAAATAGGATTGTACGTTTGAAGGGCGAGACATATACCCGAACCATTGTACAGTCTCAATTTTACTTTGTGTAATAATTTCAACCTGTCTAACTTCCTTCTCTTAGTTCCCACCTGCGCTGCATCCCGCTCTAAGGAAGACCGAGCTTGAGCGCCACTGGTTTCAACTTGCACCTTTATTAATTGTTAAGTCGCAAAAAAGAAACAAGATCAAAGTTAAGAAGAAGGAGAGAAACAGAACAACCTAATAGCATAAAGGAGCCAAAGTCTCCGAGGCAAGCGAATAGATACAAAGAGGGAGCGGCCTCACGAGTATGTATTTTTACCGTCCCATGGGCATGAAGCTGAGCTACGAGCAAGATGAGCGACAGGAGCACCCCCACCGCTAATCCGGTAAGCATGTCGACTCCCACAAACACTGCCACCACCACGATCAACACCGCTCGGTCGCTGCTTCGCCGGTATACGGTCATGGGCTTCACCAAATGGGCGTCCACAAAAGTGCGCCCAACGTCTGCAAGCAGAGCCGCATACACGAACACGGGCACCAGTTGAAGCGGTGCCAAGCCCGTGCACCACAGAATCGCAAAGCAAGCCGCATAGACGAAGCCACCGCCTTTCTGGGAGCCCCCTAGCTCATGCGCGAGGTTGGTGTTGGAGAACGACCAGTGAATGCCCGAACAGCCCAATGCACTGCAGGCGACGTTGAGGACTCCTAGCAAAATCAGCTCGCGGTCTGCCTTGATTTCCTTGTGAAAAATAGTGCTGAACGCGCCAGCTTTGATGGCCAATTTCAGGACCCCAATGATGGCCGCAGTGGCCCAATAAGGCCAACACGTCTGGCACATGATGTGCCACCGCACTCGCCCCGTCCACACGAGGGACGTCCAGGACCAAAACAGCGACGACTTTTCGACTTCTCGCGCAGACCACTCAAAGAGCCAACCAGCTTCTGTAGCGTCTTGAGTGGAGATCACTAGCCCTAAGCGCATGGCATGGAAGAGCAACGTGCTGATGGCAAGAAGTGTGGGCACCGCAAAGGATCGCGGCAAAGTGCGTATTTGCGCCCATGCAGTGGTGCAGCACGCACTGCCTTGAGAAAACAGGAGGGATACATTGGATGAGGTGTCATTAGGAAGATGCTGGTCTCCTGAAGTGTCGTGAATGATGGCGTTGGCCTTGA
>Ga0307930_1003480_pt1 | contig 11543 bp, 8 predicted proteins | sample OrgLakmetageno46_FD_203161 | JGI IMG/M metagenome (GOLD analysis project Ga0307930, IMG submission 203161) | Saline water microbial communities from Organic Lake, Antarctica - #46 | ecosystem: Environmental > Aquatic > Non-marine Saline and Alkaline > Saline | place: Antarctica: Organic Lake... | reverse complement strand
GAGACATCTACTAACTATTAAGATTGCAAGCTATTTTTAACGAGCAATTCGACAATCCGACAATCTGACCCACTCAGATAAAGGCTCTGTGTGTGCACAATTCACAGGGGGACTGATTGCGACGTACAGTAAGACTACGAGACAACGACCGACGACAGGAACGACGAGCTATCGTCGTGCTGTCGTTGTCTGCGCACAGATGAGAGAGAGAAGACGAACAACAGCATGATATAATAACCCCTAATATACTATAGACACGCACAAATAGATCGGGATTTCAGCTTAGCTCCTTCCTGCTGGTGGGCGGGTTCGAGGCAACCATGCGCACTTGAGAGCGTGCGATCAGGATTTACGGCATCAGCAGACATCTAAATATCATCTGAGCTATTGGAACTAGAGATAGCCAGAAATATTAAAAATGCGCAGGTTGTTCGGCAAAAAATCGAGCAAGGACGATCCAAAGGATTCGATTGAGGCTTGGTCTAAGGAGTCTCGCGCAACATCGCCCACCTCCGCTCCTTTGCCTTCTAGTCACGGCAGCGCCGGCAGTAACAACAGTATCCGGGGGGCTAGTAGCCCCAGAAGCGCAGGTCATTCAGCCAACGACCAGCCACCTGACTCACTCGGTGAGCTGAAGGCCAAGTATGGAAACTTGGGCGCATCTGCTGGCTCTTTCAAAGCACCCCCCTCTAAAAAGAGCACCAGCGGTGTGAGCAACGGTCCTTTGAAAGGAAGCAACGGTCCTTTGAAAGGAAGCGACGCTGCTCCTGGCGTGTCTGCCGCTCTGGCCCGCGCGCAAGCCGACGCAGGGCCACGAATGCTGGGTGGAGGTTCCGCCGACAAAAAGAAGTCCTTTTTCGGCGCAGCACCACCAATCATCAACAAAAAGGTTGCCGACAGCGGGTCGTCAGATTTACTCAAATTGGGACAAGAATTGTCCCTGCGACGGGCGAAGAAGCAAGCGGCTGATCGTAAGCGACAGCTCCTTGACCGACTCGAGAGGTAATGCGACAAACGATGCTTTCGTGTATCTTGCGGAGTATTTATGAGGCATCGCCTCTGTTTCCACTTTGTATGCCCGTGCCTTTGTGCCAATGCACGCATTTATCTTGAAACTGAAACTTCGTGTCGCGGCTGTGTCCTGAAAGTCTTTTGTGTATTGATTGATGCCCAGCAGGTGCGAGAACATGGCCGCGGAAGCCAACGACGTTGCCAAAGAAGTGCAAGCGTTCATCGTCTTTCGCGTGCGGCTTGTGGGCGACCTAGACGACAATTCAGAAGAAAGCAAGCCTAGCCAAGGAGCTGCCAGCAGCGCGTCGACGCCCAAACCAGAGCCATCTTCCTCTTCCCGGAAACGGAACTCGATTCGACACAAACAAGGCGCGCAAACGGCGACTGCCGTGGAAGACGTCCTCGACCGCAAGCTGCGCGAAGGCATCATCACCGACGCCGAGTGGCGCGTCATGAAAGCTGCGAACCGCAGCGCGGCGGAAGAAATGTCGAAAGCAGAAGCGCTAGCCGGTGGCCAAGGAGACGCCGCCTTGGGTGGGGGTGGCGACTCGGACGACTCCAACGCCGAAGACGAGGCGGTGTCGGCGGACATGGAAAACGTGCTGCAGAGCGCGGTCTCCGCGGAGCGGATGGACGTCGTGGTGCAGTGCTTCTGCGAAGTGCCGCGGCACATGGTGCGCCGGGCCACGGGGCGGGTGCTCGGGTGGGGCAGCGGGCCGAGCCTCGTGATGACGTCAGCGAGGTGGCCGAGCTTCGCCCCCTTGCACGCGCACTTCGCCCCACCGGCGTCTGCTCTGCCGAAGCCCTCGTCTCGGAAGCTATCATCTACAGCGACAACCAGCGCGACCGCCAGCGCGACTGCCGCGAATACGAGCGCGAACGCTGGCGGTGTCATCTCGGTTGCCGTCGCGACGAACGAGGAAGGCAGCAGTGGCGCTGCCACATTAAAAGAGGCAACAGACCCCCCAGGCAGCCAAGGTAAACCCAAGAAGAAAAGTGGTGGGGTAAGTTTCGCCGAGGACCTTGGCGAGAGCAGCAGTGTCAAACACAGCAATGCCTCATCCACAAGGGCAGGTGCGTCCTCTGCTCCAGGCGCTCCAGTGGAGTCTGGAACCCAAAGCAGCAGCAGCAGCAGCTGCAGCAACAGCGAGAACGACAAGAATGGCAGTTTATTGGAAGGTGGCGGAGCACCAAATGAAACGCCCGAAGCAGCCCTGGATGCGCTGCGCAGCAGTCTGATGAACGACGTGGGCAACGCCATCAAAATCATCAAGAACTCGGAGGTGCTCCTGAGCGATTTGGCCGAGGAAGTGAAGAAGCTGCCTGTGTTTGCTGGGCTGCACCAAGGCGTGCTTGCGAAACAGGTATTTTCGAAAAGGAATATATAATTTACACGACTGCAAAGCATGAAGCCCAAAATGTTTGATTGTTTGTTTGCATACTGTGCACTTTTGGCATGACTCGTTTCATTCTTCGCTCCCTTTATTTTAATCGTTACACTTGTCGTATGTCCTTGTTACAACCCACACGCGCTCGCTCCTTCCTTGAAGATCGAAGGCCTCCAAGACGTGTGCGCGCGCGACACCAAGAAGCTCGACGACGTGCGAGCCGGCGCGCGCGCGGCCTCCCAAAAGTTGCGCAGCCTCACCCCTGCTCAGAGGGCGGTGCTGGTGCAGAAGCTCGCAGCCAAACAGCAGGATGCACAAGGTGGTGGTGGCAGTGCTCGCGCTCTCGCGCGCAGCGTCACCGCAGAGGCTGCTCAGCTCGAAATCCGCGCCAGCGCTTACCACGCAGCTCCGCTCAACGGCTACGACGACGAAGACGGAGGCGATGGCGGCATGCCAGAGGATGGCAGCACTCCTGGCGGCGGCCGGAGTGACCGCATGAGCCGCAGTGCCAAGAACATGCGCCAGTCGACGGCGCTGGAGCCAGGAGGGCGGGACCGCGCAGGGAGTGGAGCCGTGCCGATGCAACCGCTCCAAGCTGACGTCGAAGAATTGGTGCTCTTTGAAGTGGACGCAACTTCAATGGAAGACGTGCTGCGCGCCTTACAGGTGTGTGTTAATTTTCAAACCTATTCCTTGCAATCGCTACTTTTCTTTTGCTGCTGTCGATGTGCTTCGTGAATATTTCGAATGCATTTTGCAACTGAAGCGCAACTGGTGTTTTCTTTTCTTTCGGATACATGATGTTTATTTCTCGCTCATATTTCGGTGGTTGTTGTTGTTCCTTCCCGTCTCTGTGCAGCGCTTTCGGTTCAACGTGCGGCGCGTGGTCAAGAAAGGGAAAGCTGCCAACGCGGCTACGGACGAGGCCATCGCGGCGGCTCGCGCAGCTGCCGACGCCGTCGCGCACGCCGCCGGGATTGAGCTGCGCGCGCCCTGGGAAGTGGCGGCCGACGAGGAAGAACTGGCCAGGATGCTGCGGCTGTCGGTAAGAGAATGGTGCCGAGGACGAAGTGCATGAAAATTAAGAGAAGGAAAAGAGAGAAAGAAAAAGCGAAGCAGAGACAAGCTAGAGCAAAAGAGTAGGTAATTGCTTGTAGAAACATATCGCATATTTGCTGCTATAATTGGCGTCAATGAGCCCAGCTGCCCTTCTTTGACATATCTATTAGGTCATGGGGCCGTCGGACTCGGCGCGCGCCAAGGAGCTCATGGCAAGCGTGGGAAAGTCTGCCGATACGGCCAAGCGGCGTGCGATCCTTGCCGAGGCTTGGGCTGCAGCGTCGGTGGCAGCTGCCGAGGCGTCTAGCTCCCCCCATGCAGCGGCCGCAGCTGCGCGACTGGCGGTGGCGCAGTTCGGCGGTGAAGTGGTCAACGATGGGCACGACGATTACGACGAAGACGAGGACGACGACGACTTCGACAACGGCCGCAACAGCCGCGGTGGCTCCCGGAGCCGCGGCGCTGGTGGTGGGCGCAGGTCCAGCGAAGCCGTGACCAACTCTCTAAAGATGCTGTTCGATGCAGTCGACACGGATTTGAGCGGAGAGGTGATATACTTTGAATGCAATGGATTTCTGCGGTTTACTTCTCATTTTTTTTCTTGGTGAAATTACGAGTATTTCTTGCACATTTCTTCCTCAAATTTGGGCTTATTTAGCACCTTGCGCACATGTTTCTTGGCTCCTTCCTTCGTGTTAGATCGACGAAGAAGAGTTGCAAGCGGCGATGGCCGAACTGGGCCTGGTGGAAAGCGAAGTCGTGGACCGGTCGTTGCTGCAAGCCTTCGACACCGACAGCAGCAACACGCTGGACTTCGACGAGTTCGAGCGCCTCATTCGGAATCGCCTCCACCGCACCTCGGTGGAGCCTTTCGTAACGCACGAGGTCATTGATTTAAAAAAAAACGTTCTTAAAGTGGCTGTTTAGTGCACCTGCATGAATTTATGTGTAAACATCAGGTGGAGCATCCATCTATATATTTTATAGATCCTGGTGTCTTATTCTTATTGTTCGTGCATCAAGGCGGCGTATGACGCTCTCCTTCGCCACCTCGGCATTGATCTGCCGCGAGCGAACAACAACAGCAATGCCGGGTTCGGAGCGCTCGATGCGAACGCTGCTGGCGTCGCTAGCAGTGGTAGCGGCTCTTTTGAGAACAATGGCAACAGCGGAACTACTGACGACGACACGGCCAGCTCTGGTGCTATGCCTCCTTCTCCTCTGACTGGTAGTGCGCGGGCCTCGTCCGCACCGGAATTCATGCGCCATTCATCCATGGCGGGTATTCAGAGCAAGGCGGAAGCGAAACACCGCCGGTCTTCCGTAGGGATGGGGTCGTACAGCGGTGGTGCCGCTTCAATGCACCACGTAAGCGAAGACCTCGATCGATCCGACACCTTTGTGGCGGTGGCCGCGTTTCCGGCGGCGGCCAAGGCGGCGGCTGCGCGGCATCGAACATCCGCCCACAATGTGACCAACGCCACTGGCGGCCTCGCCAGCAGCATTGGCAGTCGCAACAGCAGTGCGAACCTCCTTCGCAGCGTGAACAGCATGGCTTCGATGCCTACGTCATCATCACCGCGACTGGCGCACCACCACTCCAGCCTGAACCTCGGCTTCAATGGCCCCAACCGCCATGGCAGCGGGAAAAGCCTTGCTGGCAAGCGCAGCAGCGACAGCAGCCTCAACGCCACATCTGGCTACCCGCCGCCGCTGAAGTTACCCATGCCACTGCCGCCCCCCCAGCTCCGCGAGCGCACGGGTGCCGGCGGCAACGGAGGTGGCAGTCCCATGGTGGGCAGTAGCGTGGTTTCCGACCCTTCGGCGCAGCTTCGCTTGGGCCTCAAGTCGCTGCAGCAAGGGAAATTTGCGGCCGCGCATGGGTGGTTCCGCAAAGCCGCGGACCAAGGAGACGCCTCGGCGTGCTTTGAAGTGGCGAGGCTGCACGATGTCGGGCTGGGCTTACAGGGCACACCTGCAGAAATCCACAACAACAGCAACTTCGCTGGGAGCAGCAGCAGTAGTGGCCGCAGCCGCCGGGGCAGCAACTACTCCGTCACCGGTGGGGTGCCCCAGCGGAACTTGCCCGGCGCTGCGTACTGGTACGACGCCGCTGCTCGGCTCGGAGACGGGCGCGCGATGTACCGCCTCGCGTGTTGGCACACCAGTGGAGAAGGGGTGCCCCGCAACGAGGGAATCGCCAAGGTGTGGATGGCGCACGCGGCGGCCGCAGGGGTCGCCGACGCGCAGTATGCCGACGCGTGCGTGAAACTGCAACATGCTGCACGGCTGCCGCCCCGGCTAGCCGAACAGCGCAGGCTCGACGCTCTGCCGAGCTTACGCGCGGCCAGCGAACAGGGCCACGGTCCGGCTGCCCTCGAGCTGGGAAAATTGCACCGCGCAGCTGCTCTCGTGGCTTCAAAAGCTGCGGCTGCTGCTGCAAGTGCTGCGAAATCGAATGCTGATGAGGCTGCTGATTCGGAGGATGCCGACGTGGATGGTTCAACGACAGGTGGGGTGTTGCTTTTGGAGGCAGGTTCAGAGGACCGTGCGACTGCACTTCGACTCTTTGAGCAAGCAGCGAACTGCTCTGCCTCCGTAGAAGCAAGTGCCAGCGGCGACCTTTTTGCCCTGGACCAAGATGGTAGCAGCGGCAACGGCAGCAGCGGCGGCGTGAACCACGAAGATGGCGGCGAGGGAGGCGGCAGTGGTGCTTTCAGCGACGTGCTTCCGGCAAGCTGGAACGGCATGGGGGTGAGTGAAGATGCCGCTGCCCAGTGCCGCGCAGAAGCGCAGTACGAAGTAGCGCGGATGCACCGCGAAACGAGCGCGCGCATCACCGAAGCTAGTGCCAACAGCAGTGGCGGAGCTTACGGCGATAATGACTTCGACTTGGTGCACGGAGGTGACGCTCTCATGTCGGCGCTGGAGTCGACGAGCTTAGCGCTCTCGTGGATGACGCAAGCCGCGGAAGACGGCCATCCCGACGCGATGTTTGACCTCAGCTTCATGTAAATGCTTTCTTAGAAATTCGTGCACACGCGCACTTTCAAAAATCTTCTGCTCGTTTTTTTTTTCTCTTTTTTTTTTTTCCAATGATGAATTGCTTGCACTCTACATTCCCACTTCGATGGTATGCGACAAATTTTCCTAATTGGCTCGTTTCCACTTGTGTTTGTGTGTGTATTCATGCCGTATCTTGATGATTCAGGATGGCCCATGGGGAAGGGCGCCTCGGTGCAGATCCCGTGTTAGCGATGCAATGGCTGCGCCGTGCGGCTGACTTCGGCCACCCAAAAGCCATGCGCTTGGTAGATCGCTTGAGAAACACCGCAAGGCATTACTCCGTCGGTGCAGGCGATGGCGATGAAGAAGGTTGCCGCCCTCCTCGCCTCGCAGAATCCGCATTCAGTTCGAGCAATGCTCTTGATCCAGATTCTTCGCGTGTGGATGAAGATGGAGCAGCAGAGGGCCGTAGACCTCACGCAATGTCCGACGACAAAGAAGATGAGCTGGCGGATCTGGCAGACGCATTTCACGAAGAAGAAGACGAAGACGACGACGACGATGACGACGATGCTCAAAACGAAGAAAGCCGAGTCAAATTTGCTGCTGTCAAGCATCTGTCGTCTCGGCTGAGCTTCACTTCTGGGCTCGACGCGCTCAACAGTAAGAAGGGCGCCAGTGGTGAAGACGACAATGCGAGCCACGGCTCTTCGTCTGAAGACGAGTTTGACCAGGTCGTCGAATACGACGACGAAGATGGTGGCGATAACAAGGGCAGCAGCAGCGCCAGCACGAATGGCGAAGATGGTAAGCCACCGTTTGCCCCAGGAGGGGCAAGCTTGAACAAATTTCGGGCGGTGCGCGCATCCCTGCGCCTCGACAACCGCGGCTCCCTCACTTCGGGGGGTGACAACGCCCCCGGGCCTGTAGGCCACAAGCGCCGCGGGAGCAGTGTCGAATGGTCCAGCAACCCACTGGCCAACCGGGGCCGGGCGAGTACGGCCCTTGCGGCGGCGGCTTCCGCCACTGCGGCTGTGGTGAGGCCTGGAATCAACCCAGTTTCAGCGGAAGCCTCGCGCGCGCTGCAGCAACTGGAGGATGCGCGAGCCTCCCTGGCTGTCGCGTCGGAGTCCCTTGCGCAGGCCACGCGGCGTGGGCAGCGGCAGTTTGATGCGTTGGCGTCGTTTGAAGCGGAGCGGCGGGACGCGGTGGACCGGCGGCTCCTGGGCCCCAATGGCGACTTGGCCAAGCTCCTTGGGTCCACCACTGCGTTGAGTGACTTGCACGGCAGCAGCAGCAGCAGCAGCAGCAGCGGTGGTGGTGTCGCAGGGCTGAACGGCGCTGGCTTCACCAGCAGGGGCAGTATTGGCGGCAGCGGTGTTGGCATCAGCAGCGGTGTTGGCATCAGCAGCGGTGTTGGCATCAGCAGCGGTGTTGGAGGCGGAAGTGGCCATAGGTGTGCTGGGCGAGGTTTGCTTGCTTTGGTGGGGGCAACGGCGCGCTACGGGACGGCTCTGCCAGTGCTTGTGGAGACTTTACAGGTCGCCGAAGCCAGCGACATGCGGGCGGCGGAGCGACTCGAAGCTCTCGCAGACATGTGGCAGAAAGCGGCCACGCACGCGCACAAGGAACACCACCGATTGGAGAGCAATGCCCAGGAGAGTGAACTTACAGGTAGTAATGCTGATTCACCCACTGCTCCAGCTGGTGTGGCAACCCCAGCAGTGTCCTCTTTCACCGCCTCGCTGCGCACTTGCTTGGCCGAATTAGCACGAGGCATGGCGCAAGAATGTCGGAAATCGGCCGAACAGCACGCGGCGCTAGCCCTGTCGGCGGATACTGCGCGCTGCGGGCTGAGCCAACGCGCGTCGGAGCTGCGCTCGAGCATTGAAACCGCTGCGCAAGAAGTGAAACGGCGCAATCAGGGCGTGCGAATGGCGTGGAGTCAGGTAGCTGAAGCGCACAAGCAACAGGCTCGAAGGCGGCACGCCGCAGCCCAGATTCTCAAGCGCAGTGGGCTGGCGAGCCGCGCTGTCGCCGCAGCTGCCAGTGGCAGTGCCGACAACGTCAGCGAGCTGCTGCAAGCGGCGACCTCCGTGGCGGAGGCCGAGCACGCAGCTGCTGCCGCTGCTGAGGGTGCGGAGGCCCTCGCTAGCAGCGACAGTGGCAGCAGTGGCAGCGGAGTAGGCATAGAGTGCCGTTGGCTGGCGCTCGACACTTACCGTCGGCACGTGCGTTGTGCGCGGACCAGCGCCGAAGCCGCGGCCCGGTCTTTTGCCGCGGCCGAAGACCTGTGCGTGAGCTTGCCGTCGGCGTGTGCGGCCCTGGAAGGGGACGTCCTTCGCCGAGCCTTGAAGGCGCGCGCCCGGCTCTTGCGCCGCTGCGGGTTTCTCTGCAACCGCGTGGTGCACGCTCACCTCCTTTCGCCGTCGTCTTCACCAGCAGCAGCACCTCCTCAAGCAAACCTCGCTTCTTCCGACGCTGCCACGTCACCGTCACCGTCTTCTTCATCGACGGCGAGCGAAGCCGCGTTGTTAGCATGGCGTACTGCCGAGTGGAGCCCAGAGAGGCGATCTCACGAAGCTGGCGGCGTCGCGGCGGCGCTGAGGGCGTTCATCGACGGAGCCGTGCTCGAGAGGCGCAGCGGCCGCGTGCTAATCATGGCGGGGCTGGACGCTGTGCAAACTGCTTTGGGCAGCAGCAGCAGCAACGTCAGCAGCGACAGCAGAACGAGCAAGAACAGCAGCGTTTTGGTGGCTAGCCAGCAAGCCGCATCTTCTGCTGGGCCAAGCAGTTCACCGTCCAGAGGTCCTCCCGAGCGCACTCAAAACCGCCGCCAAAGCGGTTACAGCAGCAGCACTGGCAGCGGTGCCGCAGCTGTCACCACAATGCAAGCGCGCGACACCTACAGCCGCGCCGCTGCCGCAGGGGGAGAGCAGCTGGTAACCTGGGTTGAAAACATACAAAAAGCCGAGCATGCCCTGAATCTGGCCTCGGGGAAAATCAGCGAGCCGACCGCTACCAATTCGTCCTTCAAGCTGCTCAAACTTGCGACGTCATCGTTGAAGCAAAACGCTGCCACGACCAACGGCCTTGGCGTGTCGTCCTCTATACTCGAGCTGGGATCCCTCGAGCGCGCACTCGTGGCAGCTGCCAGTGCTTTTGACGAGGAAGCTTCAAACTTGTACGGAGCCAACGCTTTGTTGCCTGCGGCAGCGGTAGCAACTTTGACCCAGGCAGCTTCAAAAGACCAAGCAGCGATGAAGACGCGCACCATGCCGGGCGACCGCGCCCTCGGAGTAGCGCTTTCCGGCGCCTCCACCGCCGCACTAGATGCCGCGGCCTGCCTGGCCCTGAGCCCGGTGCCAGCTCCAGCGCCAGGGCAGGTGTCCAAATCAGACCTAGCTGCTCTCATGGCGGGTGGACAAATTACAGCGACGAGTGATGCGAACACCAGCGGTGAGGCTAGTAGCACCGCCAGCAGCGGGCACGGTACTTCAGGAGTGCTGACTACGTCACCGCCACCTACGAATCCGCCGTCAGCTTCTGCGCTAGCTTTGATGGCAACTGCAGCTCTGGCGCCGCCTCTGAAGCGTGCGAGCGCGTGCATGCTCCGTGTGCAGCGGCGCGGCATGCCTCCGCTAACCCCCGAGGACGAAAACTCTTCCCAGATGTTTCAAGCCGCAGCGCTGGTGCTGACCGCGGACGGCAAGCTGCATGCGTTTCTGGACCCGTTGCCGCCTTCTGGCAGCTTAGGAGCGTCATCAGCGGCCGCTCAAGTCTCCGAATCCTCCGGTAGCAACGGCAGCAGCAGCATAGTTAACTTGCCTGACGTGAGTTGTTTTACGCGTGCCATGGACCTCAAAGACCGAGCTGGCGGCGTGTCGCCTCAATTGCCGTTCTTCACCGTGCCTCTTTCTGCCGCGTCGAACGGGCGCCGCACTGCGGTTGCCAAAGCCAAGCCCGGTGTGTTTCGCGTCCTGATAACAGACGGAGTGGAAAGCAGCAGTGGCAATGGCCCTGAGGGAGGGGCAGCGGCGACAGAGGGTGGCGGTGCTGGTGCTGCAAACGTCGAGGACGTCGATGAGGATATCGAGGGTGGCAGCGTTGTGCTCCCACCGTCGCTGCTGTGGTCTACACCTTCGCAGCCGGATCCACTGGTTGGTTCTGGAGGGGCACCCCCCATTGCGGACACAACAGTCGCTGACTGTCCAATTGAAGCTATCTTGGTTGATGTTGGATCCGACGAAGATGCCGACGGTGCGACCATTTTTGAATCCCAACTTGACCTCTTCATGTCAACGTCTCTTCTTGAATGTTAGCATGCTTCATATCGCAGTATAGTGTTTGTAAAATTTTATTGCGATTGTTGTTTTGTGTTGTGTATAATGGGTTTCCTCCTCTTTGTTTCAGGTTGGATTGAGGACCTTCTCCGCGCTGCTATCAAAAAGCGACATCAATCGGACGTCGAAGCTAAGTTTTAAACCCCTCATGAATTCTTGCGGACCCGACTGAACTTCTGGGACTCAGAGATGAAACCGCCATATCCCAAGCAAACAGGCAGATGCCCTTCGAGTCATAATGCATGCGCACGTGGTAGTTGGAACGGCAGCACGATTGAACTCCAAGTGATTCAGATAACGAGCAGGGAGCCATCAAATGTCCACAGCTACCAGTCAAGTTTAAAGTAGCCGTGTTAGCCAAGTCAAATCGGAATAATAGGAGCAAAAGGAATATTAACGTATAAAGAGAGATCCAATTGCTTCCTGGATATCGGATATCGGATTAATTCACTAGCGAATGGCGCCCTGCGCCCTCGCGCCCCTGTGGTTGACTACAAGCTACAAGCAACCAAGGTTGCGATTCACGTACCCGCGGGTATCACCCGAGGTCTTAAAAATTCACTTTGCGCGGTATTTACGCGGTATTTACGTGGGAATCACGTGCGGTATATATACGGTATCGCCCTCAAATATACGGCAAATACGGGGGAATCGGTGTTCTTTTTGGTGGTGGGGGGTCGTCGTGTCTTCAAGTTTCGTGTGTGGTGCGCTTGCCTTTCTCTTTATTCTCTCTTTC
>Ga0307930_1003476_pt1 | contig 11549 bp, 8 predicted proteins | sample OrgLakmetageno46_FD_203161 | JGI IMG/M metagenome (GOLD analysis project Ga0307930, IMG submission 203161) | Saline water microbial communities from Organic Lake, Antarctica - #46 | ecosystem: Environmental > Aquatic > Non-marine Saline and Alkaline > Saline | place: Antarctica: Organic Lake... | reverse complement strand
TGCAGTAAACCTAATAGCGAATGGCGTTATGATAGATGCCAAACAATTAATTATAAATTAAAATATGCTCACTATGAAAAAATTAATACCATTATATATGTTTCTAGGTTTCTTTTCAGCCAATGCACAAATTGAGCCACTTTTAGAACATATTTGGGAATTGGAACAGGTAGTTACAATAGATTCTACCTTAACAGTCCCAAATGATATAATCCCAACGCTTGAAATTTTAGATTTTGGTAATAATTATCTAATTTCATTCGGTTCTTGCCAATTTTTAGAAGCACAAATTTTGTTCGATAATCAAGACGAAAGTTTTGCTATTTCAGAAATATCCATGCCTTTAGCCAATTGTAACGATAATGAAATTTTATCCTATGAATTTTTTCTTTATGAAGAATTTTTGTTTGAGGATACTAGTTTAACAATTCCATATCAGCCTTACAACTATACATTTACAACTGAGGGTAGTATTATTTATTTAGACATTACCAACAGTGTTGGTGATGTAGCAACTTATACAGCAAGTACCCTCAGCAATGATGACTTCAACTCAACTCAATTTTCTATTTATCCCAACCCTACAACAAATCTATTGCACATAGAAAGCGGGGAGACCGAAATACAAAATGTAAGTATTTTCAATTTAAGCGGAAAACAGGTTTTGCAAGCCGACTTACAAGACAAACAATTTATTGAAGTTGGCCATTTAAATAATGGGGTATACTTGTTGAAAATGGAAACTGAAAACGGGAGTGTTGTTAAGAAGTTTGTGAAGTATTGATGGAATTATCATAAATAGCAAACAATTAATTTTAAATTAAAATTCAAAATATAATGAAAATTAGAATCATATATTTTAACATTTTTATTTTTAGTGTTTTTTGTCTTCAAGCACAAAACTACGAATCTTTTTTTGGGGATAATGAGACTATTATCACTCGCCTAAGTAACAATTCTACTCTAGGTGAACACCCATATATGATGGATTCTTTAGCGATTACCGCTGAGGTATTGACCGCTAATAATAACACCTTAAAAGTTGTAGAGTATTATAGAACTAATCAAGAGCCATTTGAAGACTCTGAACTCATATTTTACCTAAGAGAAAACCTAGATGAAGGTAAATTATGGTTTCGTAATACAATTGAAGGAGATGAATTTTTAATTGCCGATTTATCTTTAACCATAGGCGATTCACCTGATGATATAATAGGAGTTGGTAACCAGACAGTAAGTGAGGTAAATTTTGATGATGGTCAAAAATTTATAAAATTTGATCAGCCTATTTTTGTAGCGCCAAGTGATGGATTGAGTAATCAATTTATGTTTTTTAAGGAAGGTGTTTTTCCTAATTTTTTAAATCTTTTCGGTGATTATCCTATGTCTACACTGCTGTCGATAACTACGTGCATTATCAAAGATGGCGTTCAAGTTTTTAGCATTGATGATGTATGGGTGATTGACTTAGAAAACCCGTATACGCGCTGGGTAGCATGCGAACAAGTGGATTTATATGAAAACTTTAGCAACGAAGACTTCAACTCAACTCAATTTTCTATTTATCCGAATCCAACCACTAATCTTTTGCATATAGAAAGTGGAGAAGTAGAAATACAACGTATAGAGGTTTTCAATTTGACAGGAAAACGGGTTTTGCAAATCAATGCAAATAATTCTGAAATTATTGAAGTTGGACATCTTGATAGAGGATTATACTTGCTGAAAATACAAACTACAAGTGGGAGTGTAGTGAAGAAGTTTGTGAAGGAGTAGGCCCTTTGCTTGCAAAACCTGCAAATTTTTAGGGCATTTTGAATTTTGACTAAAATCTAAAAAATAATTACCATGAAAAAAGCAATAACACTATTTATGTGCTTAGGTTTCTTTTCAGCGATTGCTCAAATTGAACCCCTTCTAGTGCACAATTGGCGATTAGAGAGTGTCGTTACGGCAGATTCTATTTTGGATATTCCAGACGATATAAATACCTACGCAATATTCTTTGAGTCTAGCGAATTGTCTGTTTATGATTTTGAAGTTAATTTTGGTTTTTGTCAAATTATTGAAGCTTCAATGACTTTTGATAACGAAAATCAAAGTTTTAATTTAGATAATGCTGGTATACCATTAGGACATTGTGGTATCCAAGATATTTTATCATATGAATATTTTTTATATGAAGAATTCATTTTTGATGACATGAACGATCAAATTTTTTAAAGTATTTTTACATATACTTTTACAATTAATGAAAATATAATTTACCTTTATCTTACTAATAGCGAGGGCAGTATAGCAACTTATACAGCAAGCACCCTCAGCAACGAGGACTTCAACTCAACTCAATTTTCAATTTACCCCAATCCAACCACCAATCTTTTGCATATAGAAGGAAAGGGTGAAATTATTCAAAATGTAGAGATTTTCAATTTATCAGGAAAGCGCGTTTTACAAATCAATGCCAATGATATTAAAACTATTGCAGTCGGACATCTTGATAATGGTTTGTATTTACTGAAAATACAAACAGAAAGCGGGAGTGTAGTCAAGAAGTTTTTGAAGGAGTAGTTGTTTTAATGGGTAAATAGAAAATAGGTGAAATATCAGTCATTATAATTTTGCATTCTGGTAAAACTTATACATAAATGCAGATCAATTCTGCCTTCTTAGTTGTATAGGAACGTTAGCTTTTTAAAAGTTTAGACACGCTTTAAACTTCTAAATTTCTTTTTGGCATACACAAAACAAACTTTATAAGTACTTTCACTTTATTTGTCAAGAATTATAGTAATTTTCAAATCTATTATAGATATACCTATTATGATGAAGAAAAATTTTATTATTGCATTAGTTACCGTATTATTGGCTGCCACTTCATGTAGCTTCACTACCAAGAATTTTGATGCAGATACAGATAAAGACAAGGTTTTAATCGAATTGATTACCTATGTACTTCAACAAGGTCATTTTGATTTGCGAGAAATGGATGATGAATTTTCAGAAAACATCTTCAATGAATTTATTGAAACACTTGACCCACTCAAAAGACATTTCATGCAATCTGATTATGATGAGTTTGCCAAATTCAAATATGAGATTGATGACCAAATAAAGAATAAGGATTTATCTTTTTTCGATTTGGTCTACAATCGTCATTTAGCTAGAGTAGCCGATTCAGAAAAATTTTATCAGGAAATATTAGATTCTCCTTTTGATTTTTCAGTACAAGAAAGCATCAACACAGATTATGAAAATATTGCTTATGCTTCAAATAAAAAAGAATTGAAAGAACGTTGGAGAAAACAATTGAAGTTCAATGCGCTTGGTGTTTTTTACGATAAGTATGAAACTCAGATGGAGAAAACTGAAAAGCAAGAAAACAAAGATGAATTAGTTGAAAAAGCTGATTCAGAGAAGGTTTCTAAAGAAGAACAAGTTGAAATAAAATCAATTGAAGAATTAGAAATAGAAGCTAGAGAAGCCACGTTAGAATCTTTGCAAACTTATTTTGAAAACTCCAAAGAATTGGAACGTAAAGACTGGTTTGGAATGTACATTAATACAGTTGTAAGTCAATTTGACCCACATACCAACTACCTAGCTCCAAGGGATAAAGAACGTTTTGATGTATCCATGTCTGGAAAACTAGAAGGTATAGGTGCTAGACTTCAAAAAGAAAGCGACCATGTGAAAATTATGGAGTTAATTTCTGGCGGTCCTGCTTGGCGAGGAAACGAAGTAGAAGTTGGTGATATTATACAAAAAGTACGCCAAGAAGATGAAGAAGAAGCGGTGAATATTGGCAGCATGCGTTTGGATTATGCAGTAGATTTAATAAAAGGACCAAAAGGAACAAAAGTTTACCTCACTCTAAAAAAAGTTGATGGTACAATTGAAGAAGTTGTAATTACTAGAGATGTTGTAGAAATTGATGAAACCTATGCCAAAACCTCTATGGTCAAAAAAAACGGAGTAAATTATGGAGTTATCAATTTGCCTAAGTTTTATTTTGATATGGAAGATTATAACCAACGTAATGCAGCTTCAGATGTCAAGAAAGAAATTTTAAGATTAAAAGAAAGCGATGCAGAAGGTTTAGTTATCGACTTGAGAAGTAACGGAGGCGGATCTTTAACAACCGTCGTAGATATTGCAGGCTTATTTATAGAAAAAGGACCTATTGTACAAGTGAAAGATAAAGATCAAAATAGAGAAGTATTGAAGGATAGAGACCCTTCTATTATTTGGGATAAGCCATTGGTTATTTTGGTAAATGAATTATCTGCTTCAGCCTCAGAAATTCTGGCAGCTGCTATGCAAGATTACGAACGAGCAATCATTATCGGAAGTAAACGTACCTACGGAAAAGGAACAGTTCAAAACGTATCTGATTTAAATAGATGGATGAGACAGAGTTCTTTTGGAGATATGGGTGCTTTAAAACTAACTACACAAAAATTTTACCGCATTAATGGAGGTTCTACTCAATTGAAAGGAGTAGAAAGCGATGTAGTTGTTGCAGATAGATATTCGTATATAGACATAGGCGAACGCGATTATGAAAATCCAATGCCTTGGGATCAAATTGAACCAGCCAATTACATCAAGTGGGATGGTTATAAAGACATTAGTAAGGTAGTGGAAAGCAGCAAAGAAAGAATGGCTCAAAATGAGCAGCTTGCCTTAATTGATAAAAATGCAAAATGGATAAAAGAACAGCGTGACATAGATATTTATACACTCAATTTTGAGGAATACAAGTCAGAAAATATAGAAATTGAAGAAATGAGCAAAACGTTTAAGAAGTTAAATGACTATATTTCTGAATTGGATTTTGTGTCATTACCTTATGAAGAAGAATTAATTGTAAAGGATTCTGTTCTAGGAGAGAAAAGAGAACGTTGGCATAAAAATTTGAAAAAAGATGTTTATGTAGAAGAAGCAATATATGTCTTAGAAGATTTGCGTAAACAAACTAAAGCTTATAAATTAGCCGATGCTAAATAAGTAAAAATGCAAGGTAAATCTGCTTCACTGAGCAAACTAGCGCTCCAAAGGTTTAAGAAAAACTTTTGGGGCGTTTTCAGTTTTGGCTTTATACTAGGCATGGCTTTCTTGGCCATTTTTGCTTATGCATTTGCTCCAGACAATTCACAAAATGCCAATCAAATGGCACTACCTATTCATTCTAAATCGCCAGGTTTTAGTGTAAAAACAATACGTATACCCATTTCTAATTCGGTTGAGCAAAAGAGTCAAAGTTGGCTTTCAGAGCTTTTTATAGGAAAAAAAGAAGTAGCTCAAATTTACCCAGTCGAAGACTATTCGTTTAAAAATGACACCTTGTATTACCAAGTTTATGGAGCAGCTTCTAGAGACCTAAAAGCGAATCAGTTTTTTTTATTACACGAAGATTTTAAAGGTGAAAACCCCCAACAAATTGAATCAGAATATATCCAAACTAAACACTTTTGGCTAGGAACAGACCGCTATGGAAGAGATTTATTAAGCAGAATGTTGGTCGGAATTCGGGTTTCACTTTCCATTGGTTTTGTTGCTGTTTTTATTTCACTATTTATAGGAATAAGCCTTGGTGCAATTGCGGGTTATTTCGGTGGTAAAGTTGATGCTGGCATCATGTGGCTGATTAATGTTACTTGGTCTATTCCTACTTTACTGCTAGTTATCGCCATCAGTTTAGCTCTAGGAAAAGGATTTTGGCAAGTATTTATAGCAGTAGGTTTAACCATGTGGGTAGAAGTAGCCAGAATTGTACGTGGACAAGTAAAAAGTGTAAAGGAAATGCAATACATCACCGCTGCCCATGCTTTGGGATATGGTAATTTTAGGATTATTTATAAGCATATTTTGCCCAATGTTTTAGCACCGGTTATCGTTATTTCTGCTGCTAATTTTGCCGCAGCTATTTTAATTGAAAGTGGATTGAGTTTCTTAGGAATTGGTGCACAACCACCTACACCAAGCTGGGGTGCAATGATCAAAGACCACTATGCATATATTGTTATGGGAAAGGCATATTTAGCTATTATCCCAGGTTTAGCAATCATGAGTTTAGTAATGACCTTTATGCTGGTCGGGAATGCGTTGCGAGATGCTTTGGATGTGAATGAATGAGGGGGTGTTAATTTTGAATTTTAAATGTTGAATTTTGAATTGGTTAAAATTATATCTAAAGATGAAAACAAACTAAATCTTAGACGTACTCTCATTCAAAGCAAAAAAAGAATCGAATGTCATTCCGAACGAGGAAAAGTAATTTTGAATTGTAAATTTTGAATTTTGAATTGGTTAAAATGAATATTGAAACCTATTTGAACTAAACCAATCCTATGTTTTGCACTTACTCTAATCCAGAACACTGAAGAATCGAATGCCATTCCGAACGAGGAAAAGCAATTTTAAATTTTAAATTAGTTTTTTTCAATTTTATAAGAATTTAGATATACTAACGTAATTAGAATCTGCGAAAATCTGCGAAATCTGCGGGAGGTTAATGAATTTTGAATTTCCTAAAATGAAAGATAAAATCTACGAGAGCTTTACCAATCCTAAATCTAAGACGTACTCTCATTCAAAGCATAAAAAGAATCGAATGTCATTCCGAACGAGGTACGAGGAGGAATCTCATGCTATTGATAAGAAAATGGTGGTGGGATTTCTCCTATCGTCGAAATGACAATACTGCTTTCAATTAGAACGAGGAAAAGTAATTTTGAATTGGTTTGTCATTAATTTTATAAGAATTTAGATATACTAACGTAATTAGAATCTGCGAAAATCTGCGAAATCTGCGGGAGGTTAATGAATTTTGAATTTCCTAAAATGAAAGATAAAATCTACGAGAGCTTTACCAATCCTAAATCTAAGACGTACTCTCATTCAAAGCATAAAAAGAATCGAATGTCATTCCGAACGAGGTACGAGGAGGAATCTCGTGCTATTGATAAGAAAATGGTGGTGGGATTTCTCCTATCGTCGAAATGACAATACTGCTTTCAATTAGAACGAGGAAAAGCAATTTTGAATTTTGAATTGGGTTTTTTTCAGTTTTCTGTGAATTCTGATAAACTAACATAATAAAGATTTTTCCTTTAGATTTATTCCATTATAAACCTAAAATTCGAATCAAATCTGCTATTTTTATATCTTCAAAAAAATCACCACTTCATGAACAAAGAAAACCGACTTTTTCTACTCGATGCTTATGCTTTAATTTTTCGCGGATACTATGCGCTCATCAAAAATCCAAGAGTAAATTCTAAAGGGCAGGATACTTCTGCTATTATGGGATTCATGAATTCACTTTTTGATGTCATAAAACGTGAAAAACCAAATCTATTGGCCGTTTGTTTCGATAAAGGAGGAAGCCACGCCCGAACAGAAATGTATGAAGAATACAAAGCAAACCGTGATGAAACTCCCCAGGTAATAAGAGATTCTGTGCCCATTATTCAAAATATCCTCCATGCTATGGAAATTCCAGTAATGGAGATAGAAGGCATGGAAGCAGATGATATTATTGGAACTTTAGCTAAGCAAGCTGAAAAACAAGATTTTGAAGTCTATATGGTTACGCCAGATAAAGATTTTGCACAATTGGTTTCAGAGAATATTTTTATGTACAAGCCATCCAGAATGGGTAACGGAATTGAAAAATGGGGAATTCCTGAGGTGCAGAAAAAATACGGAGTTGAACGCCCTGAACAAGTGATTGATTTTTTGGGAATGATGGGCGATGCTTCAGACAACATTCCAGGCTTGCCTGGGGTCGGCGAAAAAACTGCAAAGAAATTTCTGAAACAATTTGGTAGTATGGAAGGCTTGTTGGAGAATACAGACCAACTGAAAGGTAAAATGAAAGAGAAAGTAGAGGATAATGCCGAATTAGGTAGGCTTTCCAAAAAATTAGCAACCATTTTTACCGACTGTGATGTCGAATTTCATGCTGAGAATTTCAAGTTATCTCAACCTAATGTAGAAAAGGTAGTTGAAATTTTTAAAGAATTAGAGTTTAGAAGACTTACTGAGCAATTTATGAAAATGTTTAATTCGCCAGAGGAAGTTGCCAAAGAAGGAGAAACTACAAAGGAAAAGAAAGATGCTGGGTCTGGGCAGTTTTCACTTTTCGGGAACGATGCTTCAGCCGAAGATGTGGAAGCAGAAAATTTCCAAGGCTACAAAACCTTAGCAAATACAGACCATAGCTATCAATATGTAAACTCAGCTATGGGCTTAAAATTATTTTTAGACAAATTAGCAAAACAAAATTCAGTTTGTTTTGATACGGAAACTACTTCACTAGAAACGTTAGATGCAGAATTGGTGGGAATTGCCTTTTCTTGGGAAAAAGGAAAAGGATATTACATTCCGTTTCCAGAAAACCAAGATGAAGCTAAGGAATTGGTAAGTAAATTGATGCCTTTTTTTGAAGATGAAAAAGTCCAAAAAATTGGTCAAAATTTAAAATATGACATTAAGGTATTAGCCAATTATCACATCGAAGTAAAAGGACCATTGTTTGATACTATGTTAGCGCATTACATCATTAATCCAGATATGCGTCATAATATGGATGTATTAGCAGAAACTTATTTGAATTATTCGCCACAACCCATCGCAGATTTGATAGGCAAAAAAGGGAAAAACCAAAAATCAATGCGCGATGTGGAGTTGGAAAAGATAACAGAATATGCTGTTGAAGATGCTGATATCACTTTTCAGTTAAAGAAATATTTTGAAGAAGAGCTAAAGGATGCGCATAACGAACATCTTTTTGGCGAATTAGAAATTCCACTTTTACGTGTTTTAGCAGATATGGAGCGGGAAGGAATCAATGTAGACAAACAGATGTTGAATGATTTGTCTGAAGGATTAACCACGGATATTCAGCAACTTGAAAAAGAGGTGTTTGAAGCTGCTGGAGAGGAATTCAATATTGGTTCTCCTAAACAGTTGGGTGAAATTTTATTTGGTAAATTAGAAATTGCTAAAAAACCCAAGAAAACCAAATCGGGTCAATATTCAACAGCAGAAGACGTCTTATCATACTATGCGAATGATTTTCCCATTGTCAATAAGGTGTTGGAATGGCGTGGATTAAGCAAATTGAAGAGTACCTACGTAGATGCTTTGCCGAAACAGATTCATGAAAAAACAGGTAGAGTTCATACCGAATTTATGCAAACAGTAGCTGCTACTGGTAGATTGAGTTCTAATAATCCGAACTTGCAGAATATCCCAATCCGAACCGAACGCGGTAGAGAAGTTAGAAAAGCCTTTGTTCCTAGAGATGAAAATCACATTCTTGTAGCGGCGGATTATTCTCAAATTGAATTGCGCATCATCGCCGCATTAAGCGAAGAAGAAACCATGATTGAAGCTTTTAAAAATGGAGAAGACATTCATGCTTCAACTGCAGCAAAAGTCTTTAATGTTCCTTTAGAGGATGTTACTCGCGAACAAAGAAGCAATGCCAAAACGGTAAACTTTGGAATTATTTACGGCGTTTCTGCTTTTGGATTAAGCAACCAAACCAACCTCACCAGAGGAGAATCTAAAGAATTGATTGAAACCTACTACAAGACCTATCCAAAATTGAGAGATTATATGGATGACCAAGTAGAGTTTGCAAGGGAAAACGGATATGTAAAAACCGTTATGGGAAGAAGGAGATATTTAAAGGATATCAATGCCAGAAATCAAATGGTTAGAAGTGCAGCAGAACGAAATGCAGTAAATGCACCTATACAAGGAAGCGCAGCAGACATAATAAAGGTTGCCATGATTAATATCTTTAAAAAACTAGAAGAACAGAATTTGAAAACTAAAATGTTGCTTCAAGTTCATGATGAATTGATTTTTGATGTTCCAAAAGACGAGCTAGAGGATTTAAAGAAACTGATTAAAACTGAAATGGAAGGCGCATATCAACTAGTGATTCCTCTAAAAGTAGATGTAGGAACTGGACAAAATTGGTTAGAAGCGCATTAAGTTCTTATCAATAAAACTTCTAAAACTTTTCATTCCATGCAAGCGAAAGCGCGACAGGGAATCTCATGAAATTATCGAAATGTTTAACTAAAACGAACAACCTTGAAACCCGTCATTCCGAGCGAACGATAGTGAGAGAAGGAATCTTAATGAAATTACCGTAAATGTTGATTAAAAGTAGCATTCCACTTTCATTATTTTTAATCAGACTCTTCTAAAATAAACAGTTCGTTTACTGATTTATTAAAAACTTCGGATAATTTTAACGCCAAAATAGTAGATGGAACATACCTATTTTTTTCAATAGAGTTTATGGTTTGCCTTGAGACACCAATCTTCTTTGCCAGCTGCTCTTGAGTTAAATCAAATTCAGCTCTTTCAACTTTTAGCCTATTACGCACGTCCAAATCTTTTTAGGGTTTCAAAGAAAAGTAATTGCAGACCCATTAAAATAAACAAGACTTCAAAAGAAGATATTTCATAAAAACTGATGGTTCCGTCTCCCGTAATTTTTGTGATGAGAATATCAAGTAGAATTGCTATCAGCGGTATTGAAATAGAATAGACGACAGCACACACAAAAGCAATTACATAGGATTGAAATCGAACGTACCTATTAAATTCATCTTCAAAAGTATCTCTGCTTAATGAAGCAAATAGCATAAATAATAATATTAAAGTTCTTAATATATCTTTTGTAATTATAGCTAAGGAGCCATCTACCAGAAATTTATGCCCAAACAAAAAAGCAAGTATTAAAATGACTCCCAAATAACCAATTAATTTAAATCTATGCGGTAGCCGGAAATCAAATATTTTAATGAGTTTGTTGTATTCGTTTTCTTGATGTGATAATTGCTGAGACATAATTAATATGTTAAGTGAGTAGCTTGTTTTACATAATGGCAAATATACTTTACATTTTTAATTAATCAACGTTTTTTCAATTTTTTTTGGTTATTAGCTTTTTTTGCTTTTTCGAAAAAAAAAACTTAACTTGTCATTCCATGCAAGCGTATCGTGACACGGAATCTCATGATGCTGCCAAAATGTAGAATCAAAGAACTAACCCAGCGTTTTCATAATACTAAGATTCCACATAAAATTTCTTACTGAAATTTTATGTGGAATGACAGTTCAGTAGTTAAACATTACAATTTCAAAAATCCTTTTATCCTAAGTCGATTAATACTACTTTTGCAGCAATTTAGGTGCAAATTTTACAATCACAACTATGCAATACAATTTCAATGAAATTGAAGCCAAATGGCAAAAAAAGTGGGCTGAATCTCAAACTTTTAAAGCAGTTCAGCCAGAAGAACTAACCGAAAACAAACCTCCGTTTTATGTCTTAGACATGTTTCCTTATCCATCTGGAGCAGGTTTACATGTGGGACATCCATTAGGTTATATTGCCAGTGATATTTATGCACGTTACAAACGCCACTCCGGTTACAATGTATTGCATCCACAAGGTTATGATTCGTTTGGCTTACCTGCTGAGCAATATGCTATTCAAACTGGACAACATCCCG
>Ga0307930_1003475_pt1 | contig 11552 bp, 16 predicted proteins | sample OrgLakmetageno46_FD_203161 | JGI IMG/M metagenome (GOLD analysis project Ga0307930, IMG submission 203161) | Saline water microbial communities from Organic Lake, Antarctica - #46 | ecosystem: Environmental > Aquatic > Non-marine Saline and Alkaline > Saline | place: Antarctica: Organic Lake... | reverse complement strand
AGCTTCTCCGCTCCAGAAGCGGTACTTAGCGAGGTCGAACAAAGATTCGATTGTGTTCAGGCTCAGACTCACATGTATCCGAGTTTGGTGGGGGGTTTTATGGGTGTGAAACGGCCACACCCGTAGGTATTCTGAGGCAGCTTCGTGGCCTATAAATTGCAGCCCGGAGACAAGGCGAACGCAAGGAGTTTATCGTTACAGACGAAAGGCAGGACTAGATTAGATTTCACTCCCCAATTGCAAAGAAACAACTACAAGTAACAAAAAGCAGCTAGACCTTATAATCTTGAAATAACTCTCATGAGAAGCACTTCTGAGCTTGAGTCGCTAGTTGCCAGCACGTTGGCCGGGCGAACACGCTCACCGATGGGGCCATATGGCGATAGCCAAACAAAATGCACAGCGCGCCGCAATTCGCTGATCCTCCTCTTAGGCGCCTGTGTATTAGGCTAGCACGAGGGCTAGGTGGTGTCGCACGGGACGGCTACAAAGGAATTACGAGAAGCGAAGCCCATATATGAGGCGAACTCAGAGTAGTTATCGTTACAGACAAAGGCTTGGCCTCATGATGACATTCATAAGAAGCAGATAGTAGCTCTAGATCCGCTATAGAACTCCACCTTACCTCAGACGAGGGCTAGGAAGCCACCACCCGGAAGCTCGCTTCGTGATCTACTCCACAGGGGTGGTCGTTTCACAAACATTAGTAGCAATGACCCTTGCTGGGACTACGTACGTATCCGCCTTCAATCTTTCGCCGGGGTTGGCCAGGCCAGGGAGTGCAGGCATTAGGCATTTGGCCACTAGATGGAGGTCGGTCGGTTCTGCTGCTTTTTGTTTTGTGTTCTGGATTCGTTTATCCTTGGTCCTTAGGGCATCGGAGAGACGCCCCTTTCATGTCGTGTTCTTGATATTTACCATTGAACCCGATTGGCGTCTACGAGGCGCCGAGGCGCCAGGCGCCTGTATTCTTCCCCATCCCAACCCGCAATACTTAAGCTCAAGCGAAAGAAGGAACTCCTATCTTGGGTCACGGCACCGCGGCGCTCTTTTCTGAGGCTGAGGGAACCAGAATTAATGCATGAATTTAGGGCGTGTAATTAGGTGTGCATGGTGGATACTAGTTCAATATTTTAATCAGAATAATCGCGGATTTCGCCCTTTTTGTTTATTCATTGATTTCCCTAGCTCCGTGCTGGCGCTAGGATTTAAGATACATTTGGCCACGGCGATTGGCTTTCTATAGATGACTTGAGGTGAGGCTTTGGTGAACGCGCTCAAAAGCAAGGGCGTCTCCATAGAGCTCGATGAGTAGATCGCCATTGCCGTGGCCAGTGGACAGGTCGAAATGGAGACACCTGACTCACTTCAATACCAAACCCGACTCACCTCAATACCAAACTTTTGTACCTCCGGACCTCCTGATGTTCGTGGTTGATGCCTGATGGCTGAAAAAGTAAGGACACCTCGGGGATGAATTATTTCAACTCCTTTACACAAAAGGATCAGCCAGACTTCATCTGAAAGGCCGTGCTCATCTGTTGCTGTATTATGCCATATATGTCACGCCATAAGGGCAAATGCCCATCTGTTGCTGTATTATGCCATATATTTCACGTCATATGGGCAAATCTTTGTATTTGGGGATTGAGGCGCATTAACTGGATTAGACCTGACTACCTGACTAGGCATCTTAACTCTAGAAAGTAATAGAGAAGGTTTTTGCGATGCTCAATCCAATTACATCCAGAGCTGCTTAGAGCTGAGATGTCAAGACTTACACTTCATCTCCGGGCGGCACTTGGTGTCGTGGCGTTCATGCAATCTTTGCGGCAGGCTAGTTTCCTTTCCACAAAAGTGCCCATGGCCCCTGCGTGCCGGTCCCACTGGTGCACCTAATTGTGACATTTTTGTTTGGCAAGTAAATATACAATCGTTGAAAAAAGACACGAAGAACGCGATTTTGCGCTATTCATCGAATGAACAAAACAATGTGCACAGAAGTGGAATGCCCGTTGCTTGGACAAATACATAGATGTTGGTACTTACTCAGAGTGAACAACAGAAAAAAGCCGAAATGATTTTAAGAGCATTGCAGTTATCCTCTGTTTATCGCTCTTCCTACTATTTCACCACTGGACTCCTCGACGTGTCCGTGCATTCCGCGAAGTTTTGAGAGGCGTCTCCGTCGGTGAAACAGGGGGCTTCTTTCTTGGCCCCGCTGGCACAGGACTGAAACGAAGGCTTGACTGCGGTAGGGCAATTTAACACGTACCTGTTGATGACGGTGAAGGAATGAGCAAAGGCAGTAGTGGCTCTGATGAAGTTTTTATTTTTGCAGTTTTGCTTGTCCTTCAATTTTCCTTTTCGTCACATCAAAATGTGTACTCGTTTCATGGACTGCACACATCTGCGACGAGAATAAAATTTGTGCAATTTTCCCTGCATGCGATCTTTACGAATCAGCCCTTGACTTCTCCGTCCTCTGTCATTAATATTTTCCTTCTTTTTCCTGATTCCTTTGTGCCCTCCTCCTTAGTCACCACCATCCTTTTTCTTTGGACCAATCACACCCTTCCTTCCTCTCCCAGCCAATCAGCACACACAATTACCCTTCTGCGTCGCGCATCGAGGTCAAGATGTCGTTCCCCACGTAGTAGCCGTGCCGCTTGCCTCCGAAGGCGCCAATCGTGTTCACCGGCCCTACTCCTCGAGGGTCGAGCTGGGCTTTGCAACCCGCCTGAGGGATAAAGAGAGAGATTTTAAGAATAGAGATATAGTTACGCATGAGCATAAGAATTTTTGTGATTAGCGAAGAAAAAAAGATATAATACTATTGTTAGATTCGCTCATCGCATCATGAGGTAAAGCAAGCAGAAAAAGAAGTCATCACAACAAAGTTTCAGAATGCAGCACAAAGATGGAAGCAAGATAAGTAAGATATTGCCAGAAAGCAACCTATACCTTGTAGAGGGCGCCCGAGTGAAACAGCAAATTCGTGTAACCTTAAGAGAGAAAGGTTCCAAAGGACGAATAAGAGTAGTAAGAAAGGGTGCAAAACGACTGAGAATGAAAATTACAAGAGACTCCAATTCTAAAAAGACAATTTGTTGACAAGTGGGTGAGCTATTGTTATACTTTGGAGCACTGAGAAGACCACAAAAAAAAAGAAATCAGCTAATAAAAAAGATGGTTGATCACATTTGCATCCGTTGCCTATTCAACAGCACATTCTTTATGATAAAATAAAACGCCTACTTTTACATCTTACTCACCCTGGTCGCTTTCGATGAACCGTTCGTGGCAACGCTTTTTGGACACTTCTTTCAGGAGCCGCGTCTCAAAAGCCGCCACACCTACCTTAGTGCCGAAAATAGACCCGCTGCAAATCACAGGGTGTTGGCCCCATTTCGCAGCTTCTTCCTGTAACCAATGACAATTCCACGTGAGTGAGTGGTTGAGCGAGGAGCACATGCAAAGAAAGAGAGAGTGTATGAGCAATTGCACTAGATATAGCTCGAATCGAATTCTTCGCAACGCAAAACAATGGCTGAATCTGCTTGGTGCTTGCAAAGCAACTCCTGTGCACTAAGTTCAGTCTAGCATTCGCACCTTCCCGTAGCAGTCTCGAATCCAGCCGGTATTGAACACGCAGTTTTTGATCTTTTTGTACGGCATGTGTTCACCACTCAACCAGAGGTCAGTGGTGCTGCCTTCAGACAATTCTTTCTCCAAATATACAAAAGGATCGGATTGAAAGACCTGGTAGCACGCAGAAAAACTTATATTAAGCCCATACATAAAACGAATATGTTTTTAAAATGATAAAAGATAGAGCAGGTTTCCAAAGAAAATCAAATCGAGATAGTTCAAGAGACAAACCGGAACCGAGAGCAAAAAATGAAAGATAGATGGTATAATAGTAACGTGAAAGTAAACGTGTAATGAGCTCTAGTCTTTGTCCGCTTGTTGCCCATGTGGCGTAGCATTGTACTTGTTCACTGAATCCTTCCTTACCGTATCCCGAAAGTCCAACACTGACGCGAGCGAGGTGTCGGAATAGTGCTGCAGCCAACTCAAGTACAAGTAATGCCGGATGATCGCCATCGGTAAAGTGCCTTCGATGGGCACGAACCACTTCTCAATCGCGCACTGCAGCTTGGACTTGCATTTCACGTACAGAGGGTAGCAAATCACCTGTTTGGAAAGAAAAAAAAGTAAGGAGCGCTTTTGATTCAAATACAAAATACGTGCACTACTCAGACCCACCCTATTCTCCCCGTACAATTTTATATGACCACGTCAGGCACAGCAAGGACTTCAAGAATGTGCTAGGTGAGGTTAGAGCCCACTAGAGACGTGAAATATCTATTCGGTGATAGTTATTGCCACTGCGTGTGCTCATTTCCTAGCTACTTGGCGCACACAACACCTGCATTTCTTGGAGGAAGTTCTTCAGAGGGCCCGAGAGGACAGCATTGGTGGCAAGGACGATGTCTCCCGTGTAGCCTACTTTGCGCAGCGACCCCACGAACCAGTAGAAATGCCTTCAATGACAGAATGCAATGAGAAGAAGTAAGCAGGAGTTACGCTTTAAGGTGAAGAGAAATGATGAAAGAGGACTCGTGGGGTAGTGACAAGAGAGAGAATCATCAACTGCAATCATGCTAAAGGTTGAAGCACAGGATAGGCACGTGCTTCCGTTGTCCTAGTCCACTCACCGAACGTCGTAATTGAGGGCTAGCGCCATGACAACGTGTTCGTTTCTGCGGTGCGGCTGAGGCCACAGCGGCTCCCACATTTTTACCTATGCCAAGAGCAAAAGGAGATGGTCAGAAAATTAGCGAAAACCAAGACAGACTAATGACAAAAAGATGAAACTTCAATTTAGGATCACGCGAAATAGGAGGGGCTAGTATGGCTCGCGCTACGACTTAAGTGCTTGAACCCAGCAACACAGCAGCACTGTAGCCGCAGCAGCAACTACGAGGTACATGACGAGGGCGTCAAGATACACTTTTAAAAATAAATCACCTCGGCTGCGCCCGCCACATGACTGTCCAGATCTTTCGCTGCTGTCTCTGATGGTTTTAATTTCAGGAGCTCTTTGTGCACGTTGGCGAAATCGGGATTTACGACATGCTCGCCCGTTTCCTGAAGGATATGTCTCCTCGAGGAACCACCGCCTGATAATGGTGACCATCCGCGGTCGACACCGCCCGAGACAGCATGCAATGATGCTAGAATCTCGCTTTCATTCGCCGGACGTAGGAACTCTTCGATGTCAGCTGAGGCTGAGGCAGCGCCTAGTAGTGCAAATAGGAGCAGCCTCATTTTTCCACTTCCACCTTTCCACCCACCACACACAAGAAAGTGCAGTAAACAAATATATAATATATTCGAGCAAAGCTTTTGGGACTTTCGTGAAGACGTTGGAATGTTTGGAATAATTTTGCAGAAATTTGTGCAACGAGTACGCAGGCTCAAGGCATCAGCCGCGCTTCAGGGTGCAGAGCCTTCGTTGCCATCATGGCGGCACGAGATTCACGAAGTCAGTCTGTAGAAGAGTTCATCGACGAGAAGCAGCTCACGCTAGTTGTCGCTGATCTCTTCGAGCGCATCGCCCAGAAGGTTCGAGACTCATAACTCAATGAAAGACGTACACGACTATGACCAGGCATAATTCAATGTTTTGGTTGCATATTCGTCCAAGTCATCACGTTTGCTACTACAATAACAAATATTGTCGTATGAAGCGACCACTTTTGAACGCCCGGACTTACTTGAACCACTTGATAATGGCGATGAATATAAACTAAGTATATATAGGCAGCACCACCTTCACACGGAGCTGTTTTACGATGCGCTGACTACTAGACCACTACATTACCTTTGATGAATCACTTTATTTCTGTAACCCTTTTTTAAACAATTCAAAACCTCAGGAGAGGCAAGAGGCCGAGGCGATGCTAGCCCCGCGAGCGTGTGCGCGTTTCCAAGTGGACGTACGCTCCGCGGCGTATTTTCGTTGCAAGTGCGGGCACCTCAAGTCGGCACACGTGTTCGCCCCCGTACAGGACGCGCACTTTATATCGTCAGCAAACTTACAGTCAAAGGTGCTGTTTATACGATATTTGCACTGTTACACGTTTGCCTATGGTTTTCTTCTGTGCTTTCGCAATACATGCATACGAAATTAAACCCTTCCAAAGCTTCTTTCTTACACGTGGCCTGACTATGCTAAAATCCCACATAACATGAAAACACAACCGCAGTGGAAAGTGTCGAGCGACGACAACAGTCCCTCCAAGTCATCGTTGCTGTCCACGTCCGAGCTGTCCTTTGGGGGTGACCCCGCGGATGACGAGGCGTGGGCGATGCGGCCTCTGCCGTGCTTGGACGAATTCAAGAAAAACTTTCCCATCGGGCGTGAGGTTTGGCATGATATATTGAAGCTACGCTTATATCAAGAGAGAGATCACTGGTTCATCCCACTTCGTTTTCTCCTCTTTCCCACTTTAAAGAAAAATTCTCTGCTCTTTCGCCTTTCCCTAACCGTCACGTAATATTTCCCCCAACTTTTACCTTAAAAAAACATTTTGACTTATCGCAGATGCTCCTCCAGCCCCGTGCTGAGTTAGAAGCTGCTCTAGAAAGCTCCTTCGGAAACTTCGATAATGATACTTTGAGCGGAGGTGGAGGTGGGGGCTCCTTGTTGCAATCGCCTTGCAAATCCGAAGACAACGACACGCAAGAAGAAAACAACACTGACATGGGCACTGAGTCAGGTACTGTTCGCAATAGGACAGTTGGCCATGAAGAGACGAGCTCTGTTTAAAGGCGTATTGTCCAGCGCTTTCCGCCGCGCGCTTTTACGCGACGATGACTAGTTAACGCCACAACAACGATGCTAATCCACATGATCTCAACGTCCACTCACCTGTACACACCTTCTTCTACATGTGCAGGAGGCTGGGACGGCGATGCCGAATGGGGCCTAGACGCGCACCGCCGGGTGAAGCGACAAGTGGAGAAGCGAGTGCGGGCCGAGCTGAGCGTGGCGTTCAAGAAAGAAGTGGCCAAGAAACAAAGGGAATGCTTGGCCGCGGCTGAGGTAGCAATTTGTAGACGCCATTCCCTCTGCTTGATTTGCGCATGCTTAATTACACTCTTGCGTAGCACCACTTTTCAGAAACGATTATGATGATCTTAATTGCTTTCTTAAACAATTCTTTGAATTCATTTCTAAAATCTCCTATGCAGGCTCAGCAGAACCAAGCACTGGTGCGGTTAGAATTGATGCAACGAGATGCTGTTGCCAAAGTGGAAGAAAACTGCCGGGACCACATTAGTGAATTACAGGCCGAGTTTTTGGGGCAACTGGAGCAGATTGAAGCCAACGCGCAGGCCCATGTGGCACAGGTGAGTTAGGGTGTGTGTGTGCGTGTGTGCGAATGTGGGTCTTTATCCTTAGGGGTTATATCGAATGTGTGTGTGAGTGTTCGAAAGTACGTAAAAAGATCAGAGCTCGTGCTTGCATTGCGGAACACAATCTCGTTGTCTCGCGCCACGCTTTCACTTCCTACTACTCACTGCATTCTTACTACATTAGGTGCGCAAAGCTCACGACGAAGCGGAAGCACGACGAGAAGCCCGCAGGCGAAAAGCCGTGGCTGGCTTGCAGCAGCAAATCAATTTGCAGCGCGAAGAACTGAGAGCCCTGCGGTCTTTGCGCGACACCAGCAGCAGCGGTGGAATTAGCGGCAGCAACAGTGGGATTGGCAGTGGATTTGGCAGTGTAGGTGGTGGATTTGCAGGAAGCGGCAGCCTAGGCAGTTTAGGTGGAGGCAGCAGCACCGGAGCCACGATGCCGCCGTCGTTTCGAAGTCCTTTGCGTGGAAGTTCTCTGAGCCTGGTAAGATAACGTATATATTTTTGAATCTATTACTGTTTCTAGATTTTGTTGATGTTTTCTTGTCAATGGGCTCTTCGTTCTTGCTCATTCCATCCTTTTGCTTTTCCTATGACGAAATGCAGACCCCACAATTGTCTCAACTCGAAGAAGAAGATGAAGCGTCGTTGCACGAAGAATTAGACGAAGACGACGACAACAGTCAAGCGGACAGTTTAGATGGCTCCGCAATCTCCAGCTTGGGCAGCTCTACCGGAAGAGGAGGAGGGAATGGCAGTAGTGGAAACATCGACTCTGCTGCAAATAATGCTGATGCTCCTGTAAATGTTGCGTCAAGAGATGCGGCAGTTGTGAATCCAACATCAAAAGATGCAACCATATCGACAAACTTGGCACTATCCGCCAAACGCGTCAGCAACATCAGCAACAGCAGCACGAATGATTTGCCGTCATCAACGCCTGCTGAGAGCCACAAAAGTCATACGTCTTCTTCCTCTTCCCCCTCTAGAGGATTAGGACGCACTCTCCTGTGGTCGTCTCTGTTAGGCGCGGTCATTTCGGCGCTGGCCGCGCAGCTGGTGGTGGTATTGGCCCCTCTGGCTTTATCAGAGTGCTCAGACTTGTTCGCACCGCTCAGTGATGTTGCTGCCAGCACCGCTGCAGCAGAAGGAGACGCAGGAACAAGAGAAGTTGCCAACAGCAGGAGCAGCGGCATGTCTGGCATAGCAATGACATGCAGCGCAAGGGTAATCAGAAGCCTCCTCACAGCAGATCGCAGTTGAATGAAGGAACGAAAATTGTATGGTTGAACCATGCGCTTAGGCTCCTTTGCTTCGGCCGTCCTTGGATTCAAATGCAACTGAATTAACCAACTCAAATGAGCCCATAACTCATAATTATGGGCGCTTGGAAGCGAATTTTGGTTTTGGGGTTCCCCTGTATAATAATTTAGTGGTTTTAAGAGAATAATTATAACTTATAACCAATATACCAATATTATTAATAGTGAATTCCGAATTTCAGTCGTCTGTGACTTTTGACATATGACTGATGACTGAAACTCAGGCCCATGAAGTAAATAGTTGGGACTTACGAATGCAATTGTGCTTTCTGAGCAAAGCCAAGCACTTCCACTTCCATCGAATACAAAACCCGGTTTTCTTTCTTTTCTTTTTTTTACGCGCCGTGTCCCTTTCGCTTCTTAATGTCTCATAAAGCCCTCATTGTGCATTGTGCTGCCAAACGCCTCAGCTCCCACACATAACCCTTATACACCAAAGGCCTCTGCTTGTTACTAACTCCTATTTCTATCCGGCCATTCATCCTGAAACTGATACCGACATACCCCATGCCAAACGCTTCACTTTAACCATCTCCAATGCACATCTTTAGGCGCAATCTATACTGCATGCTTCATGGCCAAGTTGTGCCTGCTTTCTGATTCTCCCCTGTGGCAAGCGAGTCAAGGCGCTCAGCTTCGATAGTGGCGGCATCTAACTCGCGTCGATTTAAGTCCTCCACGTCACCGTCGTCGTACTCCACACGCCACAGCTCGTCGTTGTTGTTGTTGTTGCCGTCTAGAGGAATGATTTGAAACGAAGGCAACGACAAACGGCAAACACTGAGAATAAGAACGCACAAACGCACTCGACATGGCATACACGAGTGCGAAAGGAAGTAAGGAACGAGAGGATAGCAAGGCGAGGGTTCAAAAAGGGAACAGAGAAAGGAAATTTGATTCATGAGTCAAAACAAATACAGTGTGGGACATGGATTAGCATTAATCATTCAACAGGTCGTACCTTCATCCACATCGTTGTGGTCCTCGTCCTCCGTAGGCGGTAAGTACTTCACCACTTCTCCACGGAACATGGTCCCATCAAACGCTTTGGCCACACGATCGCCCAAGCGAGGAGACCGAAACCGCCAGTTCATCATCACTTCGTCCTTGCGCCGGTGGCCGGTGAACACGCCCGGCCATTTCAACTTCAACAGCTTGATCATGGCTTTCTCCTGTATACACATTGGAATAATTCGACATGAAAAAGATACAACAAAAATAGATGATAGAAATTGAAACAGGCAAGTACAAAGCAAGCTACATCGCATAGCATTGGCCGTAAGAATCAGAAAAAAGTGATACATGGTTGGGCAAACATGCACACATGTACACTGGGACGGAATAGGACCATTTGATGGTGCAAAGGAGCGTCTTTGCACTCCCATCAAAGGCTAAGTTTACGAACTGTGCACACACAAACTGAGCATACACAAATAAGCTCTCCCACCTTAGAGCTGTTGCGATCGGCCACGGCGCCGCCCGGATTAATCCTGTGCAGAGCCTTTACGAACAGGCGGTTCAGACGAACCGCGCTGCCGTGGTACTCGATGTGCTGGCACGTAAAGTCGTAGTCTTCTTTCAGCACAAACCTGCAGCAGTTATACCGTAGGGTTGTTGCAACATTCATTGTGTTATTTTGTTGTCAACTCCAATAGTACTACAGTAGTGTACTATGTAGAACGCCTTGAATCAGTCGAGGCATACTGGTTGAATGATGCACGCACCTTTCGTCAAAGCGCAGGCCGCGCACATGGCTGCTGCCCTCTTGCTTGTTGTCGCCGTTGTTGCTGCGCGTGGCGGAAGGAACCATAAGAGCAACTTGATCTGCCGACTTGACTTGCGCCACTGTGGTGGTGAGCGCTGCAGCTTCCTCTTCTTCTTCTTCTTTTTTGACAACAGCGCTGGCACTCTGGCTGCCGTTTCTGGGCTTGCCTTTTTTCGCGTCTTTCACGTCTTTGGCATCCGCTGCTGCTGTCGACGAAGAAGTAGACGGTGGAGGTGGTTGTTGCTGTTGCTGCGCGAGCATTTGGGGAGTAGCCCAATCCTTGACTGCCACGTCGGCGCCGCCGTGCCGTCGGTAATTGAACAGCGGCGGAGCCGACGGGTCGGCTTTTTCGGCCGACGGCCGGGTGTCGACCTGTTATTGGGCGGAGGGGTAAAAGGAATGAAAGCAAAGTAAATTTGAGACTATTGATGATGCTAGTAGAGTAACGGAAAGCAATTTGATGTGCACACGCAATTGTCGAACCACGCACACACACACGCAACGCACACCGGTTTTCAAACAGCGAGGGCGGGAAATCAGACTTACCACAATGAAGTCGCCGACAATGAAGAGATTGAAAGTCACCGGCGCCATGTTCATCGAAAACCTGACAGTTTGTTTTTATTATATGGAAAAAAAATTGAACACTTCAAATCTCTGAAAGCACGTATCAGGCTTTAAAAAAACTAAGAGTGTGGAGGTGTGCAGACGCAAACATGCGTGCGTGGAGAGTAGGGTTACTAGCATGGCATTATTGGCGTGGCAAATTTAAAATTGAAATACATTTTGGCTCTCTGCACTTCATTACCCGCTATTCATGCACGGGTAAGCGCCGGCCAATTTGCTGCCGTGTTTCCTCAGAAAAGTCTCGGCTAAGCGGGCTGCGCCTACAGGGGTGATCTGCCGAGGCACCCCCGCGTACGAGCGGATGTTGGCCGCCAACTGCCAACACAAAGAAGTAACAAGGAGAAGTAAAAAGGACAGAACAGCCGAAAGAAAGAAGAGGAAAAAAAAAAACGAAGTAACTAGTGTGG
>Ga0307930_1003472_pt1 | contig 11555 bp, 13 predicted proteins | sample OrgLakmetageno46_FD_203161 | JGI IMG/M metagenome (GOLD analysis project Ga0307930, IMG submission 203161) | Saline water microbial communities from Organic Lake, Antarctica - #46 | ecosystem: Environmental > Aquatic > Non-marine Saline and Alkaline > Saline | place: Antarctica: Organic Lake... | reverse complement strand
CGAGCAACGGCTTGCGAAGCCGCAGTGCTTCCATCACGCTGCCAGCACCAGCGTGAGACACCACCATCTGAGCTCCGCGCTATAGTCGTGGGTACGATGGGCATCATGGTTGTGCAAATGTATTCAAGAAATACGAGAAGTTTGAATAAGAGGATAGCATTAAGTGCAAAAGAGATAAAATTATGACATGAAAACGTCAGTGTTTTGAATGACTAGAGTCCATAAAGAGGAAATTCAATTACTCCGACGAAATCAAACATGCGTCGCAATAATATCAACAAGTAAACTTCAACGCACCATGTGTTTCTCGATTGAAGGGCTGAAGCGAAAGAATTCCATGGGCAATAAATCTGAAGTTGAACCTGAACTAGCGCTCACTGGCTCAATGGCACCATTGCCTATCTGCAGTACCACTCGTGTGATGCCGAGTTTCTTCAGTGCTTGATGCACGCGTTGGTTAGTAGCAATGGTCTCTATCAAAGCGTCAAACTTCGTAGTGCCTACTGTCACGAAACATGTGACCTCCTCGTTAGTTCTAGCTGCTAGCTGCTGGTGTTCAGTAGACATAATTGGGTCGAATCGACCGTTTCGTTTACGGCTAGTCCCGAATGAGCCACCAATGCAGTTAATGATATCTTAGTACTGATAGTTCGATAGTTTTTTATAACTTTCTTCGCACCCTTCAGTAGAAATGCTACAGAGGAACTCGATTAGTTATCTTTCAAGCGGCCATCTCTACTTAATGATGGCGAGTTTACTGTTAGCTTCAAGGATTCAAGGCTTGTGGTGAACGCATTATATTTAGTAGAGCTGCATTTTCCCTCTTCCACTTCTTTCTGACACGGTTTTGATTCTCAGAATTTTACAGAATCGATCATCCAAAAGTCGCAGCACCAGCCAGCGGATCAGTGGGGAGCTAGCTACTGCAGCAGTGCAGCTGAATAGGAGCACTGCAGATAGTAGCGAAGCTTAGCTACAGACTGTCTACGTTAGCTTCAGACTGATATCTAGCTATTTTCAGAGAGCTAGACAGAACATTAGTGCTAGAGTATCTAGAGGGGCTCGACAACAACAAGCAATTCAGAAGCAGGCACGATAAATGCAAGCGTGTGCAGAGCGTGAATAGCACGAGAGCACCTAACCAATCTCAACCTCCATGCTGCGCCCATAGATTTTTCATTACATTACCTACTCGACTTTACTCTCCTGTCGTGGTGTCATAAATAAGATACTTGAGGAGAAACGTACTTGCCTCAAAATGATTCAGGTCGTAAACCTAACGTAATCAAAAGTAGCATTTGACGATGCCGCCACCAATGCAGGCCCTAGCTAGTGCTAGTGCTGGCCCTCGTAGCAATGGCAGCAAGCAGCCAAATCCAACGGCTAACAGTATGCGCCATCCAATGCCGAGAGGCCGCGGGCGGGCAATGACACGACCTTCGTGGGCTTCTCTGGAGGTGTTTTTGTGCAACCATGATGCGTATCACAAGATACTTGGCAAAAGTATTTTGTTCGAGCTAGGTTTTGATGTTAAAGCCAAATGTTCATTCCATTTCTCGCCCAGGCGCTTACAATGTTTTACTCCTTTCCATGCAAAATGTAGGCCTTTGCCACACTACTTGGAGAACATTCCGCTGCAGCGATGGCAGAACAAGAGCGAGAAGCGGAACTGCGTGCCCTGGTTACCGATGGAAACGATGGTGCTGGTGCTGAAGCTCCGCCAGCACCGCCTGTCGTGACGCCCATCTTAAGCCGCACTCTAGTCTTGAAGAACGCCTTCAACCCGAAGCGCTTAGCGAAGAACCCCTACGTGCAAAACGCAGACGACGACGATGCGGGTCCGCCTACGGCGTTTCCCGACGTCGAGAAATACTACATTAGTTTGTGTTGCCAGTTCGGCTACGTGCGCTACGCCTCCGCGAGCGTGGAGGACGGTAGCGTTTGCGTCGTGAAAGTAGGGTTTGCCACCAAAGAAGGGGCCAAGAATTGCATCGATGCGCTGCACGGGATGCCCATGGCCTGGCAGGTGCGATTGCCATATTAGAGCAAATGAATAGGGAAGCAGCCATTCAGCCAACCAAAGCATAGGAACCAATGATTGCATCAACTCAAATGCCTCGACGAGGCCACTCACTACTGCGTGAGCGGAAAGAGAGCATTGTCAATGGCCTTATCCTGTCCGCACTTTCGTGAAATACCTACATGCCTTTTCCCTCCTCTCTTTTCCTCTAGACCTTTCTCTCTCTTTCTTTAATTCTTATTGTTCTCACTTGCTTCTCTCCAAAACAGCAACAATTGGTGGCCGACTACGATCTCATTGGTGAAGCAGCCAAGTCAGTTAGCAAAGCGATTTGGATCGGCAACGTCTTTGCTCCGTTCACATGTAAAGAAGAGCTCGAGGACACGGAGGCCGAAGCAGCGCGAAGGGGGAGGCCACCGTATTTGGCGGAGATGGAGTCAGACTTTACGGTAAGGAGAAGAACTCGAGAGAGAGAGGATAGAGGAAGGGAGGAGATGAACTTTGGTTTCGGGGATAGGAGAGCGTACCTTTCATAAGACCTTTTATATTGAAGACGTGTATTCAAAAGCAGAATTAACTTTGAATGCCTTCTAGTTTTACTCTGTGCTCTCTCTCTTCTTTCATCAGTGCGAGTGCAGCCGGTTCGGTCCCGTGACACGAGTGGTAGCCAGTGCCAGTGAAGGCGCCGTACATGTAGTCTTTGGCTCAGTGGTGAGCGCGGCCGACTGCGTCAGTGCCATGAACGGAAGATGGTAAGTACGAAGACGACGGAGAAGCAGAATACATGTAGTGCATGCACGAGTGGTAACAAGGGAGTGATGGCCATTTCGAGCGTGTGAATACACTCTCGTGTCTCTGTTCCTTTGCATATTTGTGAATTTCATTGTGCTTTTGTCGAGCTTCCTGCTCAATCTTTCTCTCTCTTTCTCTTTCTCAGGTTTGAAGAGCGTCTCATGTGGGCCGAGTTCGATTTGGATTTCGACGAAGATTACATTAGGGAAGAAGCAGCCAGCACCAACGCCCAACATGCTGGTGCCACTCCTCCGCCTCTCATGGGGACAGCTGAAGAAGAAGAATATAGAGAAGACAACGATGACGACGATGACAGGCGGTACCGTAGCAGCAGCAGCAGCACCAGCACTGCTAATAGAGGTAGCGATAGCATAGCGAAGCGCTCGTTGTCAGGAGGAGGAGGAGAAACGGCTTCAAGCAAGAGGCCATTCAAAGCCGCCACGCTCGAGACGACGACCACGGTAAGACAACGACGATGAAATACAGAAATAGAATAAAATGCGCACCAGTACTTTTCAACTTTCTCTCTGCGACTGTCTTTGGTGCATTTCTTGTACTCGTGCTACTTCACTAGCTATCATGGCTTACAAAAGCATGCTATTTTTGTGGGGCTTGTTCTGCTCTACTCGTAGTTGCGCCGAGCCACGAATGAACCAGACAAAGGGGGCTTAAAGACGGTGGCATTGCCGGCATCTTTACTGGCGACATTTGGCGACAAGCGAGAAGCCGCACCTGCAAGAGGAAGCAGCAGTCATTTTGGCCTCCTTCCTTCTTCTTCATCTTCTTCGGCGCCCCTTCTCAACCCGTACGCATCCTTAGCTCAAGTGCGGCCTTCTTCCTCTTCTCCACCTTCTCCATCTTCTTATTCTTTGCCTGCGCGACCACCGACGCCGCCTCGTCCTTCGTTCGCAGGAGACGCTCTCCCTGGCGCTGCGTCTAATACTCATTCTTCACCTGTGGCCAATGCGGCACCTGCTGCTCTGGCCAATTTCTCCTTTTCGACTTCGCTAGCTACGTCCGCGTTGCCTTCAGCAACATCTTTTACGGGCTCATATGAGCCACCATCTGCCTTTTCTTCTCCTTCTTCTCCTTCTTCTTCTTCTTCTGCAACTTCGTCATCATCGATGCCGTCGTTTTCTTCCTACGCTGCTATAGCACAGAAGGCAAATGAAGAGAACGAGGAAGATGCAACAGAGGCAGCTTTTGGGAGTAAGGTGCATGGTAGTTCACTTTTGGGGCTGGCTGATTATGGGAGCGACGACAATAGTGATTAGCAAGTCGAAGGACTATCTCTTATGACTCAAAAATACCCCGCTATATTATCCAAAAATTCACCCCGCTATATTATCCACTTTATCTAGCCATCCCCCCCTTCCTCTCGGGGACATCCAGAAATAATTCCCCCTTTCGATATCGTTATGCTAAGCCCGTAGTAGGGCCCTCGCCCCTCGTGGGATTCAATTGGTGCCATTGGGACCGCCATTGGGACCCTTATTTCGACCTTCATTCTCGAGACAAAAATCTCAAAACCAGAAATACAATAATAACGTATTAGGGTATAGGGAGGAACTCGAACCCAACACAAATCACATGAAATATTTGAGTTGTGACCCGAGTTAAGGTAAGGAACCCTAAGTAAAAGCCAAGTGGGTAAGTGAGAGCCAAAACATTTCAATAGGGGCACATATATATTGAATTAAACATTCAGACGTTCAGCGCCAGAGAGGTCATCTCGGCTCATGCTTTTCTCTTTTCTTCTTCTTACTTTTCCTCGGAAAGTCCTCTCCGCCTTCAGCTATTGCTGATGCACTTATGTCCTTTCCCTCGTCCTTGTCATTCAATTTTGCCTTTTTCAATACTGGCTGCTCTTCTATGACTTCAGGAGGTACCAGCGGCCTAATTTTGCTATGGCCATTTCCTGCTTTTTTTGCCCTTTTCTTCTTGCTTGCTTTCGTCACACTTTGAGCCTCACATGCCATTTGCGCCAGCTCTTCAGCCATGCTACTAGTAGACGGCTCAACGTCCTTTCCAGCGACAAATGCGTTGCCACCAGACAATGCTGCTGCATGTGATGCATCATTGCTCTTCTTTTTCTTCTTTTTACTTGCTACGGTGGTCGTAGCAGTACTTGTGCTTTCTTCTCGATCTTGAAGATTCTCGCGGCTCAGCACGAAGCACTTCACTTTTTTCGACAGGGACCAAGTCTGCATGGGCAATACTTTAAAGGACTGGGTACCGCACGCGCTGCGATGAGGGGGCAAAACCGGACTACTGTTCATAGGAGCACCAGCAGCACTCTTTGAGGCGGTTAGCGCAACAAGATCGGAGGTGTCAGCGTTGTACGGAGCCTTGAGCACTACATGTAAGCAGCCTGGCAACGCGAGGCACTTGAGACAGACGCTGGCAATGTCTTCTGTGCCCAAGTACAGGGAGACACGATCGTGGTCTTTGTAGTCCAAACCGCCCCATGGAGGGTCCAGAAAGTATATGGTGGGTTGCTTCGGCATCCACAATGCATTCGATGACAAAGAAGAGGAGGCAGCAGCAGCATTAGCGGCTGAAGAGTTGAGAACTCCATGACTGTTACTGCTGCCACTGCTGCTGCTGTCGTTGGATTCATGCAAGAGCGCCGTGGAGTCGCCGTAAATGAGATCTACTCGCGAGGTCAAGTGCGACGGCACCACGACTTTCACGTTGTGTTTGAGCATAGCGAACCGAGCAGCATCGCTTTCGACGCCCACCACCCTGGTGAAGCCGCCTTGCACGAACGACAGCAAGTTGCCGCCTATGCAGGCAGTCAAGTCCACGCACGCGCAGCCAAGCCCACTGCCGCTCGACAAGGCCTCCTTCACTCCTCTCAACTTCAAACAGTATTGCGTGATTTCGTCGGCCGTGGTTTGGTCCGTCACCGAATACGCAGCAGTGGCGTCGAGCTGAAGTTGGCTGCGCACTGCCAGCGGCGTCTTCGCAAACAAGTGCTCCAGCCTCGAGGCCCCACCGCTGCAACCCTGCAAAGTGCTGGCCAGCTCCTCTAAACGAACCCAATCCTTCGCGAGCTTGGAAAAAGCATTCCCGGTGCGCTTTGCTGCGACGGCGCTGTCGATCACTGCGCGCATAGCCCCTTCACGCAGCCGCGCCTGATGGAAGAGCCCGCAATACCACACCAGTTGAGAAGGAGACGGCGCTGGTGCATTGCTGTTACTGGTGTTGGCCTTTATCGACACTTCTGCAGGAGGGACTACGATGTAGAAAAAGCCACCATTCTCGCTATTGCTGCTGGTTTGATCTGAGAATCCTGGAGCTGTATTGTGTAGTGCACTCGCAGCAGGAGCTCCTAGAGCATTTCGCCATTCCTGACTCAACGTGTCATGATCTGCGAGCAAGCACATTGCCAAGGGACCCTCCATTGAGCTCCGGTCATTTTGTTGACGCTTCTGAAGCTCCGACAACAGTGCAGAAGCCGCGGCAGAGCTCGTGCTAGGCGAAAGCTTAAAGACCACCACAGCACCGGCTGAGTTTTTGCCGAAGGAGCTGACTACACGTACCTGAAGATGTACGCATAAAAGCAATACACAAACATTGAGGTCTTTATAAGTCCTCGTAATATCTATCAAAAATGTCCCTCTGATAGTTCAACAAGAGTGCGCTACATTAAAAGCGCAAGAGTAAGCGACAGCACCTATCAATCATCTGCCAACTCACCGGCCCTCCTTTGCTTCCGCTGCTCATTGTATTGCTGCTACCACTTTCACTGCCATGGCCTGCGCTAGGGCGTTTTCCACTTTTCTTCGCGACGGATCCCTGCAACTTGCGCTTCATTGCAGCAAACTTCGCTCCAGCTTCGGTTTTAGGGATGGACACGATAGCTCCACCGTCATCTCCTCCACTATTGACACTCGCACGCGCAAGATAATCTAACACTGGCTTTAGTGCTGCATCGGAATGTGCCATGATGGGTCCTGAATCTTAGCGAAGTACACTAAGCCGCCTTATTACTGCACTACTAGTAGCTAATGTAGTTCCTGATCCTATTGAGCTTAAAGTGCCTCGAAGTCCCAAAAAAACAATCACTATGGTCTTTCGAGGTAGTGAGAATGATTAAAAGAATGTTCCAGCTAGTAGCTCAGACTACGGCTTCGTTAGGTAAGCAAGTTACAGCAATATATGCGTAAAGCAGCGAGCACCGAGAGCTCAAGAGAGCTGAAATGAGCACATTTTCAGAACGTATCTGTATGTAGCTTTTAAGCTATTTCATACCATATTAGACAGACGCCCACGTCATCTCCTTCTCGAAACTCGAAACACCACAACATTACATTTTCTTACAGTTCTTATTTTAGTCAGTGAAGCAGCGCTGGTGGACCGTGTGGGGAAATGGCTAGAGCAGGCCATCGGCCGGCTTACCTAGCATGCGCCCTTATATCGAGCCTGCTAGGGCTGGCTGAACCTGCTTCGCAGCCGACGAAACGAGAGCCGCAATCTAGCCTGCCTCTCTGCCGCAACGGCAGCCATCTCCTCAAAGGCGGAAAATGGCACCAACCTAACCAAATCTGGGCGCCAGACCCAGCGATTTCAGGCTGTCGCAGCGCAGGCATCACAGGCGTCGAAGCACTTGAGGGGCTCCGCTCCACCCATCTAGTGTTCATAGGAGACTCGATGCTGCGGCAGGTGATCGACTCCACACGTCGTTTGACGTGATCATAACTTCACAGTCACGCACTTGGCCTTTAAGAATGTCTTTTGAGCTATTTTGCCACGAAAAGTGTGCATTTGAGCAAGTAAGCTAATTCTTTTGTGAAAATACGCCGCAGGTGTTCCACGCCTTTGTGCATGGCACTCTTCGAGAGATGCCTACGATTGTGGATCCTGGTGAGCGTGCATCGACTTTCGAGTCACGAACTGAGCCTACTTTCATACACTAGTGACGCACTATTTGCACCGTCATTTGACTCTTCGCTCTTTCTCCTGTGTGCGTGGGCAGTGTATGGCCTCGCGCATTATTCCGCGGCTCCACCCAGCAAAGAGTATCCGTTCTGGCGCGACACTCTCAAAGCCTCCAACAAAGACATGGGCTCGAACCTTCGCAATTTTGAATCCATGGGAAAGAGCACTTTGCCCGGTTCGATTTGAATCATCTTTTCTAGCTTTTGTTAAGATACTTCCAAAAAATCATGAATTTCTGTCCAATTTCTCATCATTTCAATTCCTTTGATGCATGATACTGTAGGATGGTCCGTTGAAGAGGGCGTTGAAGCAACTTACGGTTTCATTAACGCTTGCGTTAACGTGGTTAGTATTCCGCCAGCCTCTCATCAGTGGCTGCTGAGACAGAAGTATCATCTTTAAAGAATCTGCGTTTGTCGCCCTGTCAAACTTTTGCTCAAGATTGCCGTCGTTTCACGATCTCTTGTGGTAGTTTTGATTTTCTCCCTTCGAAACCCCTTTCTTGTGTGCATTCAGGTCGATTGGATTCAAACCCTGTTAGAATCCCCGTCACTTGCTGCCCGGGTGAGCTCGCCTGGTGGGCGCCGGGTCATCTTCGTGACGAATGTTGGGGCCTCCAACGTGAAGGTAAGAAAGAGAAGAAGAAGACGAAGAATATTCGTTGAGTACCGTGCTTCACTAGCTTTGCACTTTTATGTTCACTTGATGTTCGAGTCTTGTTACTTATTTATGCCACCCTTCCTTCTTCCCCTTTTGATTTGCCTGATATTTTCTGCTTGCTTGTGCGTTCGCATTAGGCCAACCCGGACATTGCGCGGTGTTTGTCGCAAGATTTGCCCCTAGCGTACCACGCCCTCGCCTCGCACTGGCCTCCCGTAAACCCAAGGATTATTGTGGAGTCATCATCGTCGTCATCATCAACACCTGACGCCGCCGCCTCTTCCGGGCAACAGCAACGCCAGCGCGAGCTATTTGGGTCGATGAGTAGTCCTTTAGGCTTGAGCTCGAGCCACCACCAGCACCATCACCACCACGCGTCTTCCTCTTCGACTACCTCGAGCAGCAAAAGCAGTGTTGAGCCTGCCGGTTCAACGAGAGGAGCAAGTTTATCAGCCGCCGAGCTCTCCATGCTGCACCCTTCCGCGACAGCGCACCGATTTGTGGTGATGAACCAACCCATCAAGAACTCGCGCTTGCGAGACCGCGTGAGCGACTTCAACATGCAGCGAGGCATTGACGCTGTGGACTATGCTCTGAACAGCATCAACCACGGCACCTTGGGGCACAAGGGCCGCAGTAGCAACAGTGGTAGCAGCAGCAGCAGTGGCAACACTACTGTGAGCCCTCCTCAACATTTATACGGCCATTTGATTGACTTTTTAAACCTCTTGGCGCCATCGTAAGTGTGCCTGAATTTCCCTTTTCATTTCCTAATACCTCGTCTCCTTTCCGACAACTTTTTTTCCTTTACCCGTGTACACATTACCTTCAATCCTTCGTTACCACGCGTCATTCTTACACTTTTCCAACTTTATTTCATCATCGTATCATATTAGGTACGACGACCCCATGGCCCCACCTGACGCCACTCGTCCCTCTGCCGAAGACAACTTGCACTTGGGCTGCCAGTGGCGAGTGCCGAGCCTGGGAGTGAAGTTAGAACTGTACAACACGGCGGGGCGGCATGCGATGGGCGTGGCAGGGATGCATCTGGTGAACCATATTAGGGGAGAGCACGGGGTCCAAGGGAAGCGCGCAGTGGGTCGAGCCAAGCGGTGGATGATTGAAGCAGACGCGCACAGCAAGGAGAAGGAGCAGCACTGCACGCTGGTATGCAAGGCCAAAACCCTCCTTGCTTTGAGTGACATGCTGCTGACGTTCGTGGTGCCGGAGCATTATTACCGCGCGATAAGTGCCGCGAGCAACGCTAAGGCTCGACCTAAATACGAGGTAATCGACTGGATATTCGTTGCTTCATTGGTGCTTTCGGTCCGTGCAGGTTTTGCCCGACTCACTCACACTGTGGAGTGCTTCTCATCTGCTCTGGAGCTATCTTTATCGTCTCACCTCTTGACACCTACCTTACTCCTCTTATGTATATTGCCGCAGGTGGTGCAGTGTCAACCTTCTTATGCCGAAATTCCCTGCCCCTTGTTTCCTCACCCGGGCGCCAATGAAGCAATGTCCGTTGAAATTGCGAAGCAGTGGGAAACTCCGTCGGTAGACAAAATCACGCGAGAAGCCCAAGAAAATCGGGTACAAAAACTTGTTGTCTTCTGCAATCTTAGAGCATAAATTGCACATGCTTTCTTCGCATTGTTTACTCTCTATTTTTGTACTTCTTCGCTTATCTCACATTTTTTTTGTATAACTGTGTTTTGTTTTTTTGTGCCATGCTTTCACTGCATTTCCTGCATGTTTTGTGAGCAGGTGCTAGCAGTGTCAGCATTTTCCACGTCGGAAGCCAAATTGGCGCAAGAATTGGTGCGTGCACACTTAAACACAGAACGCCTTGTGGATTGTAGGATGTTTCTTACCACTTTATTTCGATGCTTTGTGATTGAAACTTCTGCGCTATTTTTCGTTGTCTCATTATTTTTAGTGTACTTTGATTGAATCATCAGCCAAGTCACCTTACTTTTCTTCGTCGGCACCTTATACTTTGCACAACATTAGGGCACCTCCGTGCTTGACTCATTTGACAGTTGGGTGAACGATTATAACGCAGGCCGATTTCTAGAGTGCAAGGTAAATATATATTGAATTGAGAGAGCAAGAGTGCGCAACGGAGTACATAGACATTGCAGACCAGCTAGAAAATGATGCATACGAGCGTGAGGATACTTACGAGACGGGTGCTTCAGCGGCGCTGTGTCAACAATCTGCAAAAGTCGAACTAAACCCCCTCATTTCTTGCGCTTCTTCTTCCCTCTCGTTCTCTTGCCTTGTGGTGTTTGCTATCTCAGGATTTCTCTGGCCATTCTGAGCGAGTGCACTACGAGTCTTCTGAATGGTGTCTTGCGGCATTGAGTGGTCCGGGAGGGCGCTTCTTGAGAGACAGTAGCAGCAGTAGCAGTAGTAGCAGCGGCAGTATCACTAGCAGCAGCAGTGGGGCTAGCAGCACCGCTGGTCCTCTCGGCGTGTGGTGTGCTTTGCCCCTCTCAGGCCGTTACATCGTGCCTCCTACTGGAAAGGCTGAGTCATCACCGCTGCCTTCTTCTCTGGCAGACTTGCGCCGCAGCAGCAACGGCACTTTAAACGCCACTGCAATAGCCAAGATCACGGGCCTGCCTCATTTGGCGCCTTCCGGCGAATTGCCAGGCAGTTTTACGCCGCAACTCAACACTCACGGAATGTCGCTCGCAGAAAGGCGGCAATACATGCGGCATTCTGCGAGACACGATGAGGGAGGAAAGGAGGAGCACGCGACCGATGGATCTTCGCATGAGAGCCCTCATTCGTTGTCTCATACAAGTAAGCACCCTAACCGCATTCGTTTCCGAGAGACACATTCTAGGAATGATATTAGTTCATGAGTCGCTTTTTCCTTCTCTCTATAAAATTCTTCATAAAAACTCCTTTCCTGGCTTTTTCTGTCATTTTTTTACGTGCAGGATCGCGCCGAAGCAAGCAAATCAACGTCACTGAGTTTGAGATGATGGCCAAGCTCTCCCCGTCGGAGCGACGAGTGGTATGGAAGAAGAGGTTAGCAGAGAAAGCGGCTGAGGATGCTGCACGCGCAGCTGCCAGAGCCGCTGCCACCGAAAGCAGCTAGCAAGTATACGTCAAAATAATTGGG
>Ga0307930_1003470_pt1 | contig 11556 bp, 13 predicted proteins | sample OrgLakmetageno46_FD_203161 | JGI IMG/M metagenome (GOLD analysis project Ga0307930, IMG submission 203161) | Saline water microbial communities from Organic Lake, Antarctica - #46 | ecosystem: Environmental > Aquatic > Non-marine Saline and Alkaline > Saline | place: Antarctica: Organic Lake... | reverse complement strand
TCATAACTCACTCGATGGCATTAAAGTCAGCGGCGTAAGTGCCGAACACTGTAAGTGTAGTCTCCTGACTGTCCGCCAGATTCCCTAAGTCCACAGGCGTCGAATCTTTGACCCGACTCACGATAATTCCTCGTAAGGGCGCAAATCCACTCGCAGGGGCCACCGAGAGGCAAAGCCCAAGAATCCCGTGCGTGGCCTTCATCGTCAGAAGAAAGAGTCAGGAATGTTGTGCGTGTGATGTCGTCATCGGCGATACTAATATGATACGATGGAAATACAGGGTCGTCTTCTTTCTTGTCTTTTGGTCTTTCATCATCTTGCCATTCCTACGGAGACACCGGCCGGTGCGCGTCAACGGAGCCATCAAAGCATGGCTCAGTCTACGACAGAAGACACACTGGAGAGCTTATGGCGTCGCTATACGGTTTGCACATAATCATCATTTTCTTTTATTTCTTATCCTCGATCCTTACACCGGTGCGATAACTTGGGATTTTGAAATCTCGATAGCATCAACCTTGTGTCTGCTTCCGCTCCGGTTCACAACAAGCCCTTGCCTAAAACTCCGGACTTGAAACGATTCTCACCACGCCCATTCACTACTTTGTTATTATTAGGGCGAACCTACGGGAACGTTGCCAACACCGCTGCTGCCTGCCTTGTTGGATTGGTTGTTGGGCGATGTGTGCCTCCCGCCTCTGCGGTTCTCTGCCGACGGCACGGCGGCTATCGAGCCGGACGCGGTCGTGAGCTTAACAGGCGGCGCGCGGCTGCTCAAGTTCCTGCGCCCTTCGCAATTTCATGCAGCACCCGTAGAAATCCAGGTGAGTTTCAGTGTTTTTTATAATCTCTTACAGTTACATGATAGCTACCGCACAATGCGTATACATGTGTGGGCTCTCATTGCGATCTTCTCAATCATGATGATTTTGAAATAGTATTTGCAGCCCGGTATTTTATTGTACTTAGTTCTACTCCACCAAATGACTTGCTTTTATCGATGTCGACCACAATTTCGGTTTTGGATGTCATTCTAATATTTTCTTTGCCTTTTCCTCCTCGCCTTTTTTTTTTCATCTGTGTGTGTGTGTGTGTGTTTTTTTTTTTCAATTCTCTTTGCACACCTACCCTACTTGCGTGTGTTGTGTGTGCCAACAGCTCGCGGTGGTCTCTTCGCTGGAGCTCATATTAGGGCGCGACTTTTACAGCGTCGCCCGCTTTCAGGGGGGAAGGCTGAGCTTTCCCAAGCGATTGCTTGCCTTGATCGTGGGTGGCGTTTCATCGTCATCATCGTCGTCGTCGTTTCAGCACGGAGCTAGCAGGGACTCGCCTTCAGCCATATCAGGGAGCCCTCCTGCAGGCAATGACGTCACCACACCGCCGGCTGCGGCTACAACAGCTGGAAGCGCATCGTCTGCCGCTGCTGCTAGCTCTCGTGCTGCTTCTCCGGCTTGGCCCTCCACGAGTAGTGCAGCAGCACGAGGAGCGCCCACTTCCTCTGCTTCCTCGTCTCCTGCACTCGTAGCTGCGTGCCTGGTGCGGGTCTTAGCCTTGGTTGGGGCGGCGGGGCTAGCCAGCAGTGACTTGAAGCACGTGTTGCGTTGGGTGGCAAGCCCTGCCACTCCGCGCATTCTTCGTGGGGCATTGGTCGCGGTGTTGCCCACTTTAGCGGGTCCTCGTTTGCCGGAAAGTGGGCACAGCGATGCCTGGACTTCCGGTGCACAGCTGAACCCTTCGCTGTTGCGCCGCCGCAGCAGCAGTGTTGGTAGCAGCAGCGCGCTGACTACGAGTACTCGGAGCGCGAGCAGTGGCTCCGGGTCATCGGGGATTTACCCGTCGGGAATGCCGTCGGCGAGCCGGGCATTTGCGGGGGCGTTGCTTTCGGCCGCGGGGGCCTCCGCGCAGGCCAGCGCCGAGGTGCACGCCGCCCGCGCAGCTGTATTGCGGGAGTTGCCGCCGCCCTCGTGCTTTTTCTGCCTCGGGGGTCGAGGCCAGTCGGGCGGCGCGACGTCACTGGAGCACGAGGGCCAGGGAGAGGCGGATGCGCTGAGGATGCCGTTCAAAGCGTGGCCGTTTGAGGCAGGAGGTTACCAGGTAAAAACAAAAGGAATGGAGGGGGTGCGTGGTTGTGGTGCCAAGAGATGAAATGGTGCGATGTTTGCTAAATTCTTGCTTGATTCTCGTGGCCTCGTATATTGTGTTGCTGTTCCTGGCTGAAAGCTTTTTTTAAAGCGACGCCTTTTTGTCCCATTTTTGTTCGTGGGGCAGAAGTGCTCAACTCATTCTCATATATATCTTTCAATTTTCCTCTTTGCCTATATCTCCCCCCCTTAAGGTGGCGTTTTGGGTGCGTTTCGAGCGCCTCCCCCGCAAGGGAGGGGTATGCACCTTATTTGCCATCGCCAACTACGCCGACGGCAGCGGTGTGTGCTTGTCCGTTGACTCCGGTGGAGGGCTCAGCTTGAGGGTAAGGGGGGTGTTGATAAAGAGTGGTGATGGAAGTAGATAAAGGCGGAAGAGCAGTGGTCGAACCACTACTCTTTATCAACACACAATAGTATTCGGAATCATTGCGTCTGCCAAATCTTCTACTCTTCACTTTGCTGTCTTTATCTCATTCTTCTCTTGCTCGTTGCTGTGCCATTCCACCCGTTTTGACTCTATTCCTGCCCCCACCCTTCTTATTTAATTCCACCCCCTATTAAGGTGGGGGATTCCGGCGCGATTGCCAAGGGAGGCCGCTCGATGCTGTGCCGCTGCGGCGGGGTTTCCATGAAAAGGTGGCATTTCGTGACCGTCACTCACGCGCGGCAGAAGGCCTCGGTCTCAGCCCTCAGCATGTTTCAGAAGGACTCGATCAGCGTGACTTTAGATTTAGCCCCTACCCTGTCGGTGGTGTGTCCGGTGCCGAGAGTGGTCGCAGAGCCCCTGGATTGCGCTGTGGTAGCGCTGGGGTTGGACGGGCAACTGAGCGAGGTGAGTGGAATATGATTGAATAAACGATTGCATGGTCGACTGGCTGATTGAATAAGCGATGAGTGGTGACTGATGAATGAATGATTTGCGCCCTTTTTGTTGCTATCCTTCTTCTCCGCGCGCGCGAGTTACATGAATGTGTTTGTTTGCGAACAGAATTTTTGAGCATAACTTCTATTTCGCACTCATCAGTACAGTACGAATGCCGACACTATAACTTATAGATGTGTCCTCGTCTTCTCCTCGTTCATCGCCTCCTCCTGCTCCCACGCACACACACGCACACACATTTTAGGTGTACTTGTTCAAAGAGCCTTTGTCGGAAACGCAGCTGTCGCAATTGGCCCATCACACGCGGAAACGGTACCCCGAGACCCCCTCAGCGGATTTGGACCCAAATACTATATTAGGACTACCGCCTACAGGGGCGCGCGCATTCGCCAACTCGATTTTGGCGGTGTACCATCCCCAGGTGAGAGGGTGCTCTGCTATTATTGATGAATTCCACGAGAGTGCTGCCTATTCCTGTTGCATGACTATTTTGTTTCTGCAACTGCTAGCAACGCTCATTGTCAAGTATTTCAAACATGCCCTTCTGCCTACTCTCATCTCCCTGTTCTCTTCTCTTCTCTTCTCTTCTCTTCTCTTCCATCGTCCACTCGAAATATACATTCAGCGCCTCGCCCGCCGTGAACCACTGCAAAGAGGAAGGAGCAGCTCCATTCCTGGCAGCAGCTCCTTGCCTGGCAGCAGCAGTGGCACTACTACTAGTGGTGGTGGTTGCCTGCAAGCTCTAGACGTGCACGGAGGGCATCACGCGTCCGTGACTGGGAGAGGGGCCCACGGGTGGGCGCTCAAAGCAGCGCAAGCAGGGATTTCCTCCTTGGGGGGTGCTCCGGTGCTCCTGCCGCTGTTCGCGTCGTGTTTGGCCTCGAACGCCCCTGTAGTCGCTGACGTGGGCTTAGTGGCAGTACACTCTCAACAGCAGCATTCGCAGCAAGCGCCACAGGCGAAGAATACCTGGGGCGGCAACGTGGCGTGCCGGCTTTTCACGCTCGCGCGATTCTCGCAAGGCCAAGCTACCAATCAGGTGTGAAGAGGGGGTGCTGAGTCTGGTTTTGAGATGCCGAAGTTAATGTGATGAGAAGGAAGAACCCGCAATATTTAAAAAACTTCCTATTTTTGTTCATTGTTTCGTGTCTTTGCGTACCATCTTGTGTCCTCTTGACGTTTGGATTCACTTTCTCTCTCTCTCTCTCTTATTCTGCCAACCACGTTAACACATACTTATACACGTACATGCTTCACAGGCGGAATTGTGGCGGTGCGGCGCGCCCGCGATGGTAGCCTTTGCCCTTTTACATGTACTCCCGAAGGATCTGGCCCTAGAGGCCCCTCAGCAATGTGCGGCTGCCATTGAGGCCTTGGTCTGCAGTGCTGATCTTTGCCCTCCCCTGTACGACCAGTGGGTCTGCAAGATTCTGTTCAACACCCGGCTCTGGGCCTACGGTAAGTACTGGCGTAAATGTTTTTTAGGCTCAATTGATGGCTCCTTGTTCTCACGGCTTCTTTCTCCATTTTCAGACGTTTTTATTTTTTTGTCCGTTTGTCATTGCACCTTCCCACCACTTTTCTGCGTGCTACCTTCTGTCGACTTCTCACAGGCGCGCCGCAAGCGTTGCAGCTGGCCGTGATTGGCGCTCAGCAAAAGTGGGCGAGCCAGCAGCCTACGCGCTTTCGTCTCTTAGTGGGCACCGGCAAAGTCCTGGACGCGATGGCCGAGCTCTACCCACAACATTTGCCGGGAGATCGAGCCCTGCAGCGCATCGAAGAAGAAGTAGAACAAGAAGAACAAAGGAAGAAGATGGACAAGGAGGGCCAGCATCAAGAGGACAAAGACGGCGAAGGAATTGGAAAAGAAATGGGGAGTGGACCTAGCAGCCGCGCGATACATGTAGCCAAAGGAGGAGGAGGCGGAAGCAGCGGGCGTGTGCGCGCTGGGAGCAAAGAAGGTTCCTTGGATGAATCCGGGTTTGGCCCTCGTTGCCTCGCAGACAATGTCATCAGCTCGTCGCGGCGCCGTGTCCTTCGCCTCGCGATGTTGGAAGTGATTTACCTGGCCATTACTGCGACGAACAGCGAGGCTGGGCATGCTTCCTCAAACGGTGCCAGCGCTTCGTCATCTTCTTCGGGAGGAAGCGGCACTGACGGTGGCAGTGGCAGCGGAGGAGGAAGTGCCTTGCTCTTGTCGTCGTCCTCGAATGGGGCTTGGTTTTCGTCTTCAACGCCCATCGAGGGAGAGGTGAAGGAGCAAGCAAGTGTGCGATGTGCATACTTCTGACAAGCTTCCTATGTATCTAACTCGTTGAAATGTCTAAATGTCTTCAGTTGATTCTTCGCTTGAGCCGATTCTAACTGTTTCTCCTTGTATTTCTCTTACTCATACTCTCATCTCTCATCGAAAAGGTGCGAGCCTTGATGCAATTCCTCGCCAGCCCATGCCACTACTACAGTGGAAACAACAGCAGCAGCAGCCACCTTGGTGCTTCTTCTTCTTCTTTTCTGGACTCGGCAGCGGTGCTCTTAGACTTTGGATACTTGTTGCTAAGCTTATTGAGGCTCCCTAACCCTCCTCCAGGGCTCTTTCAGGCCATGCACGACATTTCTCTGAACCAACCGACGACATGGGCGGCGTTGATTGTGGCGAGGTTCTTGGAAGGCGACCATCAGAGCTCCAGCAGCAACAGCGGTGGCGACGGCACCTGCGAAGTTACTACGAGCAAGAGGGGGAACAACAGCAGCAGCAGCAGCAGCAGTTTCAATGGTGTGTCCGTAGTAGCAGCCTGCGGGGGTGCCAACGACGAAGGACGAAGCTTGGGCTTGCGCTTACTTACGGTTTACATGGCTCGCTTGAGCGCACAAACGTCGTCGTCGGGATTAGGCGCCGCGATCCGGCGCAACATCAGCAGCGTGCAAAGCGTAGCTTCTTCTTCGTCGTCGTCGTCGCATTCGGCGAGGTTTGCTGGACCTTCCGGCGTTTCCGCTAAATTTTACACCACCGGTTTAACCCTGATTCAGCGAAGCCTCATCAAGCATCCGGTTAGTGAAATAAAAGGAATCGTGTAGATATTGCTCAACTACAAGCCCTACTGTAGTCTAATGGTTTTGCCTCTTTTTTTTTCTTTGTGCCTGTCTGGATGTACGTGACACGAACCGCTTGCTTGTCCCAACATAATACATTAGAGCTGGGTGGGCGACGCGTCTTACGCTGCCCTCTTGGAGATGGTCCTGGTCGGCGACGAAGACGCTCACGGGTGGCACTCGCCGTCGTTATCGTCGTCGTCGTTATCGTCTTCGGAGGAGGTGCCACCACCACCTCAAGATCAAGGCACTCGTTCACCTTCGATGTCGTCGTCACCGTCGTCGTCACCAGGAGCCAACGGCCTCTCTGGTGCTTCCGAACTCCGCGCCCTTCTCAAGCTTGGTGCGTTACAAATAATATTTCCAATTTCTCTGATATCAGATTGAACGAATCTCCTTTACTTCCGTTTCTTTAAGACTTCATCTTGCCTCGTTATAGTTTGCATCCCCTCCTATTTCTGGTCCATTTTCCCTCGACTTTCTTGCTTGTTTGATTTCTGCACTAATATGGTACAGGCAAGCACATGACTCCAGCGCAGACCCAGCGTGCCGAAGAGCTCTTGAAGCTGGGTCTGATCGTGTCCGCCGCCTCACAACAAGGCAACACTACTGCCACCGCGCAAAGCAATTCTATTCCTTCGCCGCCGAACCCTCCTTCCTCGTCATCAACAGCAGAAGCGGTCAGTCTAGCAGATGGTAACAACCCACTTCTCAACCAAGCTTCCGATTCATCAATAGTTGTCAATGATGCTGATGCACCGCCGCCGCCACTCTCTTCATCACCACCTTCGTCTGATCTGGCTCGTGGATCGCCGACTCAATCGCCAAGCAAGATCGGCGATGCTTTCGGCGACGCTTCACTAGTTCACAATCCGTGCTTTGATTCGACGCCCCTTGATCCTGCTCGAGTCTTTGCTCTGGCGTTACCCAGGTGAATGCACTGGATAGAGGGTGGAGTTAGAGGAGCGTGAGGCACCATAGGTTCTGGAAAAGTCTTCATCTAGGGTTTTGACGTATAGCGTAGTCGTGCTCCAAGGTCATCATGACTTGTTGTTTTCTTCCTTCATATGGTCAATTCAATCATTTGGTCATTTTGCGTGTGTGGTGGCGTTTGCTTTTTTTAATCTTCGCAACTGCAAACAGGTTGGAAGTGTCGTCTTTGGAGGCGCTCGGCCTTCTCCTGCGGCTGTTGCCGAAGCTCTCCGTTCAGATTCAGACTCGCGCTTGCGCTGACCTGGTACGTTAGGTTCTGCTCGTTACTGTATGTTTTCTTGTGCTGTCTACTGATTTCTGCTACACTAAGCACGTGTGCTTTCGAATGCTGTAATTTTCATTTCGCACAACTTCGTCATTTCATGTGTTTGCATCTCCATCTGATGGCCACCCTCTTTCTGACTGATTCGCTCTTACTTTTACCGTTTTTTTTTTTCCAACGCACGCATCTTCTTTTTTTATGACTAGTTGCGACTTGTGAGCTTGCGGCCAGTGAACATTGGCGCCTTGGCCTTAGCGCCGCACTGGCAGCCGTCTTTATTCGCCCTCCTGGCTCCACATGTAATGGCTACCGACGAGCCGGCACCTCCCTCTGTTTCATCGTCATTATCTTCTTCATCATCGTCGTCGGCAGAGCTCTCAGCGGAAGGATACCCCACGGCACAAGACCCAAACACAAGCGAAGTACGCGTGCGTGTAAGCTACTTGAGTGAACTCGAGGGTGTTGCCACCTACACGCCGAAAGACACGCCTGGTAAAAGCAGTACCAAGGACGGCGCTCGAGGCCGGACGGCACAGGATTTCGCGGCTGAATTCGGAGGCCAAGTCGACGACGCCATGAAAAGCCGAAGCGATGCGGTGAGATGGAGAACAGGGGGGGAGTGATAATGTATGGTGGATAAATTATGGTGGAAGTGGGACTTAAAGACTTTGAAAACTGTCGATCTTAGTTTGGTTTGTGAGTGCGACTACTTTAAGCCATGTTTTAGCTATTGCTATTCTGAGTTCCTCCCTTTTTTTATCTCTTTGTGTTTTTTCCAACGTACTATGCCAGGTCTACGAGTACCAGCGGTGGCTGCCGGTACGGGGATGGGGCACTGTGCTCTTGCCCACCGATCCCGGGAAGTGGAGCGACGCAAGCCAGTCAACGTGGGGCAGTGCCCTTTCGGACGTGGCGCCGCCTCTGCCGGCGATTGGATGGTCTGTCACCAAAGCTTGGGCGCCGCTCCATGCTAGCAGCAGCAATAGTGGTGGTTGGGAGTACTCGACCCTGGGGTCGGGGTCCGGCTTCAGTGCCATGAAGTCCAGCACCTGGGCCCCCACTTCGGGGGGTACCCGCACCGTGCGGCGGAGGGTCTGGCATCGCACAGTGACTCTAGATGACGCCTTTTCCTCCTCTTCTCCTGCTGCTGCTGCTGCTAGGGTAGACCCCCAAGAAGAGACTAGTGCGAACAAGGAAGAAGAAGAAGAAGTCAACAACAAAGAGGAAGAGGGGCGCACTTCTAGCCTTGCGGTGGATGCAGTAGACGAGGATGAATCGAACGAAGCAAAGTCGCTTGCGGAGGCGCAAGCTCCTGAAACGTCGCCTTTGTCTCAAATGGCAGTCCGTGTCTATGCCAAGTTGCTGTTTTACTGCATGAACACCCAGCCTAACAACGCTGGAGGTGCGCTGGACCTGTTGCTAGCGATGGAGAAAGAATCCGTAAATGGCCCTTCGGTGGTATCTTTGTTGCTCTCTGAACTGATTGCTGAGATCCATGCAGACCTGCTCGCGAGATCAATGACGGGATCCGCTGCAGCTTCTGGAGCTGAATTGGAGTGGGTCACTGCAATGCGTGCTAGCCCTCTGTGGGAAAACCTGAGAGAACTGAGTCACATCGTCTCGGTGCGCGCTTCCAAAAGTGGCGTGGCCCTAAACGGTGTTCCCGGCGCCAAGCGAGCAATCCTGCAGCAGCGGCGGATTGGGGAAGTGAAGTCGCGAATGACGCTCGAGCAGCTGCACCGGTGCCACTACAAGTGTTCGGAAGACCGCCACAAGAACATTTGCTACTTCACCACCGACGTCTGCTCGCAGTGCCACCACGCCCTCGCTGCGCATGACTTGGTGCCTCGCCCTGACCCTTTCAAGAGCCTGCGGCGACGCATCGACGATGAGATCCTTGCCTCGGAAGTGAAAGCGGACTCGAAGACCGAAAATGCTCGTGTTGGTGGTGATAACGCAAGTGCTACGGTGGGTAATAGTGCCGCTGGCGGTGACGGAGCAGCTGCAGCTGCCTCTCAAGACGACAACAGTAGCCGCAGCAGGAACAGGAGCAGCGGCAGTACTGGCGATGTCGATTTCCGGAGTGAAGAAAAGTTGGGGCCTGGCGCATCTTCGTTGCTGGCGTCCGAATACCCCCTCTTGGGCGGGTACGACCGAGGCGTGCACTTTTTGGTCGCCACTGCTGACCCCTCGTCTCTTCACGTTCAAGATGAAGGCGTAAATGGTGCGCCATCATCAACAACAACAACTTCTGCTGCTGCTGCTCCCTCATTATCTGCCAGTGTAAGGCAACACAGCGCAAAATGGCCGCTGCCGCCTCTGAAATTCAGTGCGAGCGGGCCCGAACGGCACATGTACATGAGCTTGCAGTTGAATCACCTCATGGACCTGGTGCTGTTTCCGACCGATTCCCATGCGGAGTCTACCTCCTCCTCTTCCTCTGTGGCTACCACTACCACTAATACCGCTACCACAGCAGCAGCAGCTGCAGCCACGGTAGAAGAGCAAGGCTCAGGAGAGGACCTCTTGAGACGCCTCTGCACGGTCAGAATGCGCACATGTACAAAATATGTGCTCGTATGTGTTCCACTTTTTATAGAGCATTTTTATGAATGTCCTGATCATCAAGGACTGTAATGTAGAGTGGTGTCACGCACACTCCTATTAGCGCGCGCACTTACGTGCTCCCAGTCATGCTTATGCTTTATTTTACATGGCTTGCCCAGGTGCACGGCGTGGGCGGTGTGGGAGTCGGCAACCTCGACGATTGGACGCCTGCCGTCCCCATCTTAGTGCTCAGTGCCTTACGCGCAAACCTAGCCCTCCTCTCCCACCTCGCCCTCGAAGACCCGCAGCTCCCTGCGGCCTGCCTTCGCCTGCGCCGGCTGGTGCATTACTTGGTGTGGGTTGGGGATGCCCAAGACCAAGCGCAACAAAGCGCCGACGGATCCTCTTCGGCCGAAAGCAATGACGTCAATGAAGCGGATCTATGGGCAATCGCCACGCTACTCCACATCCGCCAAAAATTAGTGCACCTTCGGTGCGCCATTTATGGGTTCCCGGAACCTGGCGAGGATCCTATGGAAGAAACCTTTGGCCCGAACGCGAGCAAAGGAAAGGGAAAAAGTGCTGCGTCATCATCATCTTCTCAGACTGCCTCTCCTTCTACTACTACTGTTGCTGATAGCTCTACCAGTACGATGACTCCTGCCTCGCCCGTGAAGGCAATGGGGTTTTCGCCCCTCAAAACGCGAGTCGACCAGGGCAAACACCGCCAAACCTTGGCCTTCACCTCCGCCGACGATCTGGCCCGCGCCGTATTTTGCTACCGTTCGTTTCCGTATGCGGCGTGGGAGGAGTACAGCTCGGAAGAAAATGCTGCGATTGGCGCTGCCTTGTCGGCGAGTCCTGTACAGGGAAGGGTAGCCTTACCGGGCCCGGAGACAGGCACTTCGTTTGAGGTAAGAGATAGACTTGACGTGCCTACATGTACTCCAGTAGTGCATTAATGTACCCTTTAACTGTGTGTTGTAATGATTGTCGTGTCAGTAGCATGACTATGAGTAAATGCTGTGTAGTCTTTCTTTAACGCCATTCTCTGTTGGCTCACTTTGCCGTATTCCTTTCCTCTCTCCTCTCTCCTGAAGGTGCGCTGGGGCCCGAAGCCTGGCGAAGAAAGTAACGCCAAAGAAAACGACAATAATGATGACTGTGTCATTGGTGCCAACATGACTGAAGTCAACACCTCCGACAGTTCGCCGAACTATGGCATTGCGCGAGAGCTCATGTGGTTTGTGCCTGTGCTGCCTCAACGCAAAAGCGTAGACGATGATAATGGCAATGACGACAACAGCAACGTCGATGACCTTATGATGCCAAATTCGCCAACGAGTATTGCAGGATCAGGGGAGAAGCAGAAAAGCGAGTATCCAGAGGCAATTCCAGCACAGAATGCAGCTGCAGTTGAGGAATCACCTTTGATCATCGGAGCAGCAGCAGATGAGAAGAATCAGTGCTCATCGCCAACTCCTCCTCCTTCCTTATCCTCCTCGTCTAGTGCACCAACCCCGCTTGCTCGCGAAAGCATGCTCGTGTCAGCGCGCTTGCTGTTTGGGGTGTGCGACGGCCTCTGGCGCATGCGTCGCTCGGTGCTCGATCCTTGCCTTGACCGCCCTTCCGCAGCG
>Ga0307930_1003468_pt1 | contig 11560 bp, 13 predicted proteins | sample OrgLakmetageno46_FD_203161 | JGI IMG/M metagenome (GOLD analysis project Ga0307930, IMG submission 203161) | Saline water microbial communities from Organic Lake, Antarctica - #46 | ecosystem: Environmental > Aquatic > Non-marine Saline and Alkaline > Saline | place: Antarctica: Organic Lake... | reverse complement strand
GCATTTACGACCACGGCATGGAAATACCGCGAAAACCCGCGAAAATCCCACGTGAAGTGAAATTTTTAGCCGATCGCGCGGGAATTCCGCGGAAACGGGAATCTAAACCCAAAACCCTGTCCCAGTGTCCGTCGGGGCTAGTGACGCTAGTGTGCTTATTAGGCTATATTAGTTTCACAACGGTAGCTTACTTACATCACGAACACCTAAGCCAGACATGTCCATCCCGATCTTATACTTCTTCCGCTTTTTCTCCCTTGTTCTCATCTACTGGGATAAGCGGCGCCTTCTCTTCAGGGCCGCTAAGCGCACTCTTATCCGTCGGAGGGTTTTGCGCTGGTTCCACAGGGCTGTTGGCGCCCTCCTTGTGAAGCTGTTTGAAATATAGCGCCCAGCCACCGCTCACCGCAATGCTTAAAGTCAGCATGATTCCCGTGACATCGCGAAGTGCAGTCTTTTCTAAGAGCGCCCCCGCCACCAGTAAGCCCGTTGTCTTGGCTGACGTAAACAAGGCCAGCTCAAACGCAAAGACTCGCGCGTGGAAGAGTTGGTCTGCGGAGCGTTGAACCAAGCTCGTCGAGTAAGTCCACACCACTGAGACAGCACTCGCGCGCAAGAACGAAGCCAAGAGCAGAGGCAAGACCGAGGTGGCGCAAACGAGCACAACGGCAGCTATAGCACCCGTTCCTAGAGCACCGACTAAGGCGTATTGAGCCGATCGCTCGGAGCCACCGGTGAGAGACCCCACTAGCACGGGTCCTGCGAGGCTTCCAGCGCCCGCGCAGAGGTATAGGAGGCCTAGCGTAGCCGCGACCCCGCCCCATCTGTGCATGGATGGCAGCGCTGCGAAGGTCACTTCCAAAACCTCTGACATGCCCCAAGCTAACGCCGCGCTTGCTTTGACGCAGAGAAGGCGTAAAGTACGCCGCTGCCCTGAACCAAGTAAGTAGGCTGCACCTGTTGACGCCAGTGCTGCATAGCCCCCATTCTCGTCTTCGTCGCTTCGTTTGTAGCGACTACTATCCGAAGCTGGGCGCGACACGAGCAACGTTGCACCAGCAGCTGTGGCCAGGGCAGCAGCTGCACAGGCAAAATTGGTTGGGAGGCCTGTCTTGGAGGACGCCAGCGCACCTCCTGAAAGGGCACCTATGCACATGGCCAAGGAACTCAACAGAGCGTCTGCTGCAGTCGCCATGGTGAGCGCCCCTTCTTCGCCATTGCACACTTCAGGCACCAGGGCTCGACGGGTAGGGTCGTACAATGCGAACAATGCTTGCTGCAGGACCGTTACCACGTAAAAAGCCGAGAGATGTGATGCACCTTTGATCCCTAAATATCCGAGGACGACAAAGGAGCCGAACAAGTTGCAAGCCGCCATTACTCGTCGTTTCTCGTAAGATACCGCGACGATATGAGCCAGCGGCGCGAAGAGCGGCGGTGACAATAGGCGCACCACTATGAATCCTGCAATCGCAAGGGAGGGCTGCGGAGCAACCGCATGGAGTAAGACTAAAGCCCCGACGAAGCTAACCCAGTCGGCCCAGGTCGTTGCGACGTGAGCTCCATAGACCAAAAGCAAATCTTTCGTGGAGCCGGTTCCCATTACTTGATCGAAGCTCGACATGGTGTTGCTCTAGCTTGGATGCAGAAAAATGCTACTGCGAAAGGCTACACGCAAGCAACTCATCATTGTGTATCAGGCTTATTTGCTATCATCAATTGACGCTGCCCTAGCTAGAAGGAGCACGCTAAAACTGCCCAAACGCTCAACCGTGAGAAGTTCGTCAAGGTACAGTACTGTACTACAGATACAACGAAGCACGAAAAAGGATACTCTGAATTCTATACTACATACTCAAGGACTTTACTGAAGGCTACGGGCTACGGGCTACGGGCTACCGAAGGTATGACCTAAGTAAGCTTACAGTAGCCATAGTAATTGCTTTCGCTAAGAATATGCATCTGCAACGTGCCGAGGATACATTATACAGTCGTGTGTTCATAAAAATTTAGGCCCCGCTTAAGCTGGAGTCGCGTCATGGCATCTCAGTCCGAGCCCCTCGCGAAAGTATCGAGCGGCCTAGGGGCACCGCTAGTGTCAGTAGGTCCGCCACCTCTGCCTGTTCGTCCACCAGCTGCAACAGCTGCTCCAGAGCGCGACTTCACAGATCCCCTCAGTGGCTTACTCCTCGATGCCCCATCGAATCCACCTCCGCCTGCACCGCAAGGTGAGGCATCTTTCTTTTGTGTTGGCGCGGTGTATCACTAGTGTAGCGCTCCACTAACATAATTGTTGTCCCTGTGCAGCACCGGTGCCACCCCCAACAGCTGTGGCCGCGCCTCTTTCTGTGCCTGCGCGCCCAGTAGAAGCATCGCCCCCGAAAGCTACTCCCAAGACTTTGATGGATTACGTGGATGAGTTCATGGCTTCGTCTGCAGCTGAATTGCCTAGCCCGGAGTCGATTTCATCCTCGGTCGGTGGGCTCCGTTTGCTCGCGCGAATGCGAGCCTGGGGCAAAGTGGCGTCGCTAGCACAGCAGCTACTCAAAGAGCGTAGTGGGATCGAGAGCTCTAAGGAGGATGCTTGCAGCGAGGTGCACGTCTACTATTACTTTGCGCTTCTTAAGCTTGGCCGCCCGCCTTTTGCAGACCTCCGAACTCAGCTCGATGCCTTTATGGCCAATCGTGGTAACGCTGCAGCTACAAGCAGATGGGTGGTAGCGCTCGAGTTGCTGCAGCTCGAGCTGTTGCAGTACAGCGAAGGGCCGGGCTCCCAGGATGCATGCTTGGATGGGCTCGGCCGACTGCAACGGCGACTCAACGACCGTGCCAATGACGCGAAGAGCGCCGAACGTGACAATGAAGAGCCCAATCCCGATGGCGCTAGCGGTGCCCTAATGACTAGCAGTGAAGCGAGGCTATGGGCGAGGCGAGTCACCATGAGCATCTGCAACGCGGCCGTGCGAACGAGCAAATGGCGTGTGGCCCTCGTAGCGCTCGAGGCCCTGCGCCCAAATGCTGCCTTTGGGGCTAAAGAAGAAGAGTTAGGGCCCCTCGAGGTGTCCTTGGAAGTCGAAATGCTGAGCCGCATTGGGAAAGTGTTTCTGCAAATGGGGCAGCTCGAAGAGGCGGCCAACTTCCTAGCCCAAGCTGCAGCTGCTGGCGAAGGCCACAAAAACACCACTGCACGTGTCACTTTGAACAACGGCCTCATGGCGTTTGCGCGGAGCGATTTCCGAACGGCGATGCAACTGTTTCAAGAGGTGGGCTTCTGGTACAGGAGTAGCTTTTGCTAACATCACAACCTTTTTCTCTTTTTGAATGTGGTCCCAGAATACCCCAATATTGGGCCAACCTCTGCACTACGCCACTGGCAGTCGCTCTATCTCTTTGCCTCCTTCCCATGGTCCCCTCTCCTGCACATTCGGCACTTTCTTCAGCCCAACTCTTGTACGTGTCTTCAAACAGGTGATGGCCCTCGAGCGAGGGCGGGCTGTGGACATGGCGGATTACGGCGCAGATCTCATTGGCGTCGATGTGGAGGAGACCCTGCTGATTGAAGCCGTGAACAACTACGCCATCGCTGCCATGTACACGTGCGAGCTGCCGGAAGCTGTCAGCACCCTCGAGAAGTTGATTCAAGAAGACCCCGCTGCCCACCTCGTGGACTGCGTCGTGTTTAACCTGTGCACCATGTATGAGCTTTCTTGTGACAACGAGGTATACCCGAAGGAACACCTTGTGCTTTTTTCAGGGGGGTGCATAGGCGAATAAAAATATTGAGAGCGTACACTTGCGTTTCGGATGTTTTTAGAAAGGTCATTTCCTCATTGTTCTTACCCCTTATTGCTCCCAGGTGACGTCACGAAAAAAGTGTGTCCTACAACGAGTTGCGAAGCGTTTTTGCTTGGATGATATCAACGAACTCTCCTTCCGAATCACGGGTTCATGATGCGTTTCGCTCCGGCGAGGATCCGGGATCCAGTGAGCTGATTTGCCTATTCGACTACGAACAGGACGGGGCTCTCTTAATTTTCGCGATTTAATTACCTGGATGGGAGCTAAGGACGTGTTATGCTTCTGCTTCTGCAACCAGAGATGCGGGATTTGGGATAAGAGGGGAATCTGAGAAGAGATATTATACTTCAGAGTCCACGAGCATGTCGATGTCGATTTTAATTCAAAGTTATGGATTTTTGATAGAAGCATAAGTAGGTAAGTTTTTTTTATAGTTAAGAGAAGAAGCACAAAGAAGCACAGGCATTTGTATCATTGGCCATGCGTAATCAATCATCATCATCATCATCATCATCATCATCATGGCCCTTATCCTGGGACCTGGGACTAGCGACTAGGGCTATCAATTCGAGTTCAAAGCATCATTGAATAATAAGTCTCAAGCAAGGGTATCAAGATCCAACAAAAGATTTCGAGCACGTTGATAAGTGCACGGCAAAAGTGTCTAAGGAATCTCAAGTCAGCACGCCGCACGAAAAAGGGGGTCTCGGGTGCGAGCAAGAACAAGAGAGATTGGGCAAAGAGTGCGCACGAATTAGTACTACCATTATAATAGCTTTTCCGTGCACCTGCCAAATGTATGATTTCATCTTAATTTTCGGCGCTTTCTCTGTTCCGCTGCGACTACCGTTATAGCTCCTATCTCGGCTCCACCTACGACCTTAGCATTGTTCACTTGAAGGTAGTAAGTACCGTCGAAGCAATTGAAGTAATCAAGATCGCCCTCGATGGTTGCCGTCTCCACAGAAGCAACAGTAGAAGCAGGCGTAGGCTCCGAAACCTTGCTCTTGATGCATTCATCGAATTCTTCGAGAATAGCTGCGGCTTCTTTTTTGGTTAACTTGTTCTCATCAATCATGCTCACCAGCGCCTTGCCTAGAGTAAGCCCCAACGTACTGGCTCGGTACATGCGATGGCTTTCGTTCATCCTTCAAGCCTTAGCACCGTTGCTCTTCGTTGCTTCAATAGCTTCAATGTCAAGGCTACCAGGTAGTTAGGGTCTTGTGCGCTTCGATTACCAGGCTTCAAAAGTTTAGGACCAGTGCTACAGTTGCCGAAAAGAAATGTTAGCACTGCCTGCTAAGTGAATCGATTTCCCTAGCTCTTCACCCAGAACTTGGTCGATTCCTAGGAGCTACTGCCTCTTCGAATGGAATGCGCCTATACTTAGCGGCTGGCTGCTAGAGGCTAGCTAGGCAAGCTCTGCTCTACTACACTTCCTCTACTGCAACAAATATTTGCTGTTTTGTAGCTTTTAGTAGTGTTTGCGTGTTGGCGTGGAGCCACCATCACCCTGTACAAGCTCCTCTCTCCGCAGCGAAGCCAGCCATAAACCAAAACGCGCGAGTGCCTACGAAGTTCTGCGAGCTTGCCACTCGGTGCTGCTAGCCCCGCTTCCTACGCATTCTTTGAACAAACAACTGGAGGCAGACATAGACTTCTTGAGCACCCTAGTATGCTGCGCTCTATAGTTCAGCCTGCTCGTGTGTTGCGAACAAACCGAGCTTTTTCAGAGGGTGTTCGCACTGCACCTCGGGTTAAAGCCCCTCCTACAGTCAAGAAGGCTAATAAGTCATTAAGCGCTGGTTGGGTTGCACTAGGTTCAACCGTTGTTGGTGTTGGAGGTTTTGCTTGGGCTCTGAATAGTGATTCAGATGTCGGGCGGTCCCTGCGCAACTCCTATGCCATGAGGTGGATTTACGCGAACGTTGGCGAAATGTCGCGTCCGTTCTCTGAGCCGGTACGTAAATTACGCTCCTCTTGTATCAATGTAGCACTCTAGACATAGATTCCATGCTGTCTTTATGTGCAGAGTGGCGTCCTACTAGTTGAAAACGAGGACCTTTTCCATAGCTCAAGCTCTACGATTCTCCACGCACGTTGACCTTCTCTGCTCTTGTAGGTTCGAACTAAGCTGCTCCCCGACTGGCCATACTTCCCTAACGTGCCGCCGGGGACTCCCTGTCCACCAACCCTAGTTCTAGACCTCGAGGGCACTCTATGGTAAGGCAGGCTACGTTTGTTATACGTCACATGTGAGGAGGCTCACTGTATTGACCCCTCTACACGAGCAGCACGAGAGTACAGCTTATTTTCGAATTGTGGTTTGTGCATTAGGAAGCGTGTTGGTATTCTCAGTTATCCCCGATTTAATCAAACACTTCCGTGTGGCCTCTTGTGCATGCGTGATGGGCACGATGGTGTAAATACAGCACGTCAGTGTGGGACCACAAACACGGCTGGCGGCATGTCAAACGACCTGGAGTGGAAAAGTTCTTGAAGGAAGTCTCGAGGTACTTCGAAGTGGTCATCTTTTCGCCCAACATTGCAGGCACTGTCGATCCGATCATCTCGGGCCTCGATAAGGTAAGTTAACGAGGCGGTTGAGCAGATTGAATGTATACTTACTTCTGCGCCGTTCAGTCCTTTCTTTCTTTCTTTCTTTCTTTCTTTCTTTCTTTCTTTCTTTCTTTCTTTCTTTCTTTCTTTCTTTCTTTCTTTCTGTCTTTCTGTCTTTCTTTCGTTGGTGCACACCCTCACGCACTCACACGCGTCAATTGTCTCTCACCCTCTCAGGAGAACGTGGTAATTCATCGGCTGTACCGCGAAGCCACCAAGTTTCACAACGGGGCTCATATCAAGGACCTCTCTGCGCTGAACCGGGACTTGAAAACGGTAATAATTACAAGCAAGCATTGTTAATGCGGTGCGTATAAAACCAACAATCCACCATTCACTGCTTTACTTGGTGTCGCTTGAGGAAGTGCATGAACTCTCTGACCAGCCACACCTTTTTATCATGTATATTTGAGAAGTTTAGCTGCTTTATCGAATACTTTTTTGCGGACTGTCTTCACGAACAACTTTCCCCTTGATTCTTAAAAATCTCGCTACTCTCCAGGTGATTGTGATGGATGACGACCCCACTGCCTACCAGCTCCAGCCCGGCAACGCGATCCACATCAAACCTTTCACCGACGCGCGGGACAAATCCGACAGCATTTTGGAAGACTTGACACCCTTCTTGCGGGCGCTGGTCAACGAGGGCGTCAAAGATTACCCTGCCCTTTTGAAGAGCTTTGGCTCAAATGAAGCATCGGACGTGGCGGACCGTTACAACAGCAAGCTCGACTCGGTGAAAGGTGCGCGAGAGGAAGCGCTCCAGCGCGGCCTGCTAGGGGGTGCTCTCCGTGCTTGGTCGCCTTCAGACCCCGACAAGAGCGGCAGCGACCGAGCCCCAGCAGACAAGAGCGGCGTGAAGCTGGTGCGAGACCCGGGGAGCATGGTGTCCCGCGTGGTGCTGAAGGACGACGACGAGGGCGAAGGGGGCAGCGCGCCGAAGGTGCCTCTTCAGGCCGAGCGCAAGGGGGGGCTCTGGAAACGGTGAGAGAATGCACATGTAGAGATACCCATGTGTGTGTGTTTGGGAAGGAAGTTGGATTTTTTGCAAACAACGCTGGGGCAATTATCGGCTCATGCGCCATTTTTATTCTCTTTTCTTCTATGCTCCTAGGTTGGATGGTTTGAAGAAGGAAGCTGAGGAGGATAACCAACGAAAGATCCAGGCTTTCAATGACGTGATGCTGAAGAAAGAAAAGGAGCGCATGGATCGGGGCTAGATTTGAATAATGGCTAACGTTCTGTTTACGCTTTAGCGATAAGCATCGCGCGCATTTATCATTGCTTCTTGCTTTATCTAACTGCGGTTTTAAAGTTAATTCCTAATTAGGAACAGCGCATAACGAAAAATTCAACGCACGATTCGACAGCCATGGCCGAGTGAACTAAATATGAAACATTAGTAGGACGCAAGAGAGACACCTCTCTTGGCATATTTCCGAGTTCTAGAACGACCTCCCCGTGATCATACATCATATCGCCTTTGTCGATAGTTGGATATCTATATCTAGCTAAAAGAAGGCCGATAGCCATGCACCTAAAAGAATAAATATAGGGTGGCGCCCTTCATGCGGCGTCGGTCAAATGCCTCAATACCAGGTCACGCTCTTTTGGAAGGAGCGCACCATTCGCCAAGGAGGCGCGGTTCAGGGAGGTGGGAGATCGATTGGCTGTCTCCTCGGCTGTGCGCCTGGCGAGGGGTAGGGACCTCATCCCCGAAGCTGCTCGAGGTGGGGTAATCGGCAATGGTACTAAAACTTCCTACTGTTGGCTTCAGTGCTTCCATCGGGTGCGACGGCATGCCCTCGGGCGCGGGTGGAGGCATAGCTCTCATCTGCCACAGCGTTGGGGTTTCGTCCACAGGGAGCAGCGGTGGCCGAGGCACCTCACTGCTACTGTCATCCGCCTGCGGTAATTCCTGCGCAATACCGTGCGTCAAAGGGGTGTATGGCATGAATGCACTTTCCGCCCTCAATTCAATGCCATGGTGGCTGCTGTTACTTGGCTCGTCACCACCACCGCCACCGCCACTTCCCGAGTCCAAGCCCCAAGCTGCGCCATCATCCGTAGGTCCGTCAAACGTGCCTTCACACACCGCGGGATAGAACCCAAGCTCGTCGTCAACTGCAGCTGCGCCATTGCCCCACGATCCACTAGCGATTCCCGACCGGTACAAAGACATGGCAAACGCTGCGTCGTCTCGGTCGTTGACGCTCTCATTGTTGACCTTTGGAGCTTCCTGGAACTGCACGGCACTTGAAGCCTCTTCGTTACTTCTTGAGCTACTTGTCGCCGCTGCTGATATTTTCTCAGAGTGTTGCTGCTCGAGTAATGCCCTCGCATCCGTCAGCTCTCGCTCCGTAGCCATCAGTCTTGCTTCTAGCGCCAATCGTTTTTCTTTCTCCTCTGCCACTACATCGTCCACTGCTGCTAGTTTTGCCTCCAGCTTCTGGAGCGCTCCGGACAGCATATCCTCAGCTGCTTTGTCACTAGCTGCCGCCACGTTGCCGCTCTCATCTTGTCGCTTTGCTGTGCTTTTACTGCGGCGGGTCTTGGCTAGGGCCTCAGAACGGTGAGGCGAAGGGGTAGGCGTCGCGTAATGATGGGGTGAAGTCAGCCGGTGTGGCGCAGGGCTCTTACCCACGTTTTGTTTGGTGGTAATCCCCCAGGGCCGCGGTGCCGATCGAGCGTGTGCTGGCGACTTTGAGCGAACAAGTCGGTGAGGTGATCGTTTTGGAAGCTCTGCAGCTGGAGTAGTACCTGGGGTCTTCAGTAGCGTTGCCTCTAGATTTCGCTGCATAACGTCGACGGCATTCTCCACCGAATCGTCCTTACTTTGATCAAGCAAGCCAACGGCGTCGTCATAACCGTCTGTTGAAGCTTCAAATGCTTTCACAGGTGACTCAACCTCAAGGGGTTGTTCCTTGGCAGAGCCTTTTCGGATCGGTTTTGGGCTCTTGGTTGGGGTAGCGTAGTGTGTCATGTGATTTGAACTCAGACGTGCTGCTCTCTGCACTAGAACACGATCTTTCGGTATGGTGTACTTGGAAGCATCGGTCAAGTACCCGTTCCATTCCGGCTTGGGCTTTGGCGGCTTGGTCGGCCGAGGTGACTGAGAATACGCACTGCGCCCCCTTCGGGGAGTAAGAGTGGCGGCGGTTTTCCAAAGCGGCTTTTTGCCACTCTTCTTCTTGGGCGACGCCTGCCGCTCTGGGCTTCGAAAGAGCATTTCTACAGATGGTGCATCTACACCAGGTGATTGCGCCATCTCTGGCTTTAGTTATCTCTGGCTTTAGTTAGCACCCTTAGAGCTGATGCGGTGATGCACGTAACCGTTCGCGCCACAACTACTTCTAAATGTTTCGTTTGCTGCAGGAAGATTGCCCATTCAAAATTCAGGTGAAGTTCATGTTCGTATTTATACGGTTTAAGCCTAGCTAGCTACAATCGCTACAGTAAGTAGTACAGTAGTGTAGTGTAAAAAAGATACGGCACTGATTTCTTTTCTTCGCTTTCTGAACGGTTAGGGTGCAAGTATCAAAACCTACGTGCACGTGTGCATTAGCAGCCCGGCCGCCTCTCGACTTTCGGGGTACCTAGTTCTCGGGTTAAGCCCTAAAATTGTCATCCTGAGCTGATAGTACATTTCGGGCTAATCGCTCCGGCCTGGATGTGGCAACCGCAAGTTTTGTAGCTGGGTTTTAAATACGAAATTCAAATAAACAACCAGCTTAGCAACAATCTCTTACTTTGATGTCTAAGCGCGCTCTTCAACTTGAATCCGCTGCGGCTGCTTCTCGGAGACGCGTCACACCTGGTGTGGACCAAACCAATAGAGCCGCATTGAGTGGTAGTTCATTGAATAGTAGCTCGAGCTCTGGTTCTAGTTCTAGCTCTAGTAGCTATAACTCTGGACCGAGCACTTCTGGATCTAGGGTGCATGGACCTAGCTCTGACACTCCTAGCAGCCACGAGTCATTGAAATTGATCGACGAAGCCAATCGGCTCGTCTTTGGGCATTCTTCCCTGCGCCCCGGCCAGCGTGACATCATCGTGGACACGTTGAGTGGTGTCGACGTTTTTGTTATCATGGTGCGCCTTGCACAGTGAATCTCAGCTATTAGTGCTCATGCTACACTTCGTATGCTGACTTATAGAGATCGCGTTACATGTGGTACTTGATAGGCCACCGGCGGTGGAAAGTCGCTCTGCTACCAGCTCCCTGCCGTGCTTTCCAAAGGGGTTACGCTGGTCATCTCACCGCTGCTGTCCTTGATCGAGGACCAGGTAATCTTGATTTGAAGTACTTTTGCTCCACTTTCTTGTGCAATTGCACTTCTGGCCTCACCCAGGTTATAAGGTGTGTTGCAATCTCTTCAATGTGCGCACGCAGGTATCTACCTTGCTTCGGCTCAAGTGTGGCGGTGGTGCGTTTTTGTATTCATGCTCATCTTGACATTGCCTTATCCCCCCCCTTCCCCCCCTTAGCTTTATCTGATGTGTACAAATGTTACCCTCGTCAGTGCCAGCGGCTCATTTGACGAGCGCCACACCAGCTCCCCTTCGGTCGCAAATATTTCAAGACCTCAATGCAAGGTACTTTACTACTGTTCCTTTTCACGTCATTTCCTTTGCACATGCTAGATAACGAATCGTTCCACTCAGCTCCTCTCCTAATATATATTCTTTTGTTTGCCGTCTTCAGCCCGCCCACTCTCAAGCTTTTGTACACCACACCGGAGTGCGTGTCTAGGAACAGCGCAGTGCGGGACCTCCTCGCGCGGCTCTATGCTCGCGGCGAACTCGCTCGCTTGGTGGTGGATGAAGCGCACTGCGTGTCGAGCTGGGGGCATGACTTCAGGCCGGACTACGGAGACTTAGGCCGCATGAAACGAGACTACCCCTCTACCCCCCTCTTGGCCCTCACCGCCACCTCCACTCCGCGGGCGATCGACGACTGCAAGCGAAGGCTAGGCGTGAGCGGGTGCTTGACGCGCCGGCAGCCTTGTGATCGGTGAGTGGGCACAGCAAACAGAACTCTTCAGACGTCTTGGCTACATGAGCTCTAATTTGAAGTTGTTGTTGTGTTGCTGCCTGCACTGAAGTACAGCATCGAATTCTGACCCACCATTCATACCTCTTA
>Ga0307930_1003460_pt1 | contig 11577 bp, 9 predicted proteins | sample OrgLakmetageno46_FD_203161 | JGI IMG/M metagenome (GOLD analysis project Ga0307930, IMG submission 203161) | Saline water microbial communities from Organic Lake, Antarctica - #46 | ecosystem: Environmental > Aquatic > Non-marine Saline and Alkaline > Saline | place: Antarctica: Organic Lake... | reverse complement strand
CAGCCGATGGCCGAATCCGCAAAAGCAGGCGGCAAGGGCAAGGGTGGCAGTGGTGGTGGTGGCAAGAATGGTGGTCCTGGAGTTAGCGGTAGCAAGGGGCCGTCGGGTAGTGAGAACAAGGGCTCAGTAGCTGCTCGATCACGAGGACCGAAGAAAGACGGCCCGTCGGATGCAGATAGGAAGCCAGGCGGAGTCCCATCGCGCAATAAGAACCGCAGATAGGGAGATACAGTTCTGTTTGGGGGAGGTCCTTATATATATACGTTTTTTTTTATCTTTCGGAAGTTTGGAGGAACATCGGCATATGCGAAATAGGACAGTTGTTTTAGGGGCACTGCTAGAGCCTAGAGCTTGATTGCTTATGGCTAATAATATATCTCTCTGAATTGCGATATGGGACATCTTCAGCTTTATCCTAGAAACCGGAAGACGAGTAAAGTTATATTCCTTATTGCTTCTCGTTTCGCTGCGCGTAGTGCGCAATGCGATTATGGATCGCGAGCTGGAATCTTCGCTCTTTTGACTGCACCACATTCTTTTCTCTTCGTTCTCCTTCCACCCACTTCTTTTTATGAGAGGGGGGGGGGGAGAGAAAGAAATATTTATCCCAGATACCTTTGCTTTTTAGCAAATTTCCACTGGATCTACCCGCTTCACGAACTGCTTGTAGTCGAATCGGTCGGTGGGCTCTCCTTTGCCGTCCACCACTCGAAAGGCGTCAAAGAGCAAGTCCCGTTCGTAAGGGGTTAAGTCCAGCCCCACGTTTTGCGAAATTACCGAGCCCATCTGGGGACGCGTGACTTGGTTAGACCGGCAGCGGTCGAGGTCTTGAAAGAAGGGCTTTACCAGCAGGCGCCGCGTGGAGACAATGTCCGCAATCGCATCGAGCAAATCTTCAGTTTCGGCCTCGGCTCCACCGGCTTCCCGCATCCCGCGTGACGTGGTGTTCACACCGAAGCCACCACCGGTGCCCGGGCGCGACCCGCCGAATTCACTTCCCGAAATGTCTGGAAAGGCACCGCTGTGGCCGCCTCCCGCGGTCGCCATGAAGGATTGCGCGTTGTTTGCCGACGAGGAGCTGCCGGTGAAAGCGTTGGTCCCACCGAGAGCATCCGTAGCTGGAATGCTGCCATCGCCGACTGCTTGTTTCGCGTCATTCAAAGCTTCAATAAACTTGCGCCAGTTCATCAACTCGGGCGTCGAGGTCTTTCCGGCAATTTTGCTGCTGTTGCCGTTCCAGGTGTTGTTGTTGTTGCCACGGCTGCCGGCGTTGTAGGCAAACGCTTGCGCCAATTCTTGAAACATGTTGTCGTCCACTGCTAAGCCTGCGCGGCCTAGGGCCGATCGAAATTTGAACGGCGTGCAGTTCCCCACACCCCGAGGGTCTCCATCCCGAAAAAAGTCGACCAATCGACCTTTCTTGGCCCGGAGCTGCAGCGCGAGTTCCAACAGCACTCCCTGTAAACCGCCGCGTGGCACCGGCCCAGAAGGGGATGACAGGGCCGCAAAACGCAGGGAATTGGCCCCACCTGCGGACTTGAGAGAAGAGCGCGCGCCAGTGCCTTCGTTTTGGTTACCGCTGTCGCCAAAGAAATTGGCTTGGTTGGCGGTCGACGCTCGGAATTGAGCGGTGCTTTCCACTTCAAACCCGCTGCTAGCGCGCCCTTGCAAGAGGGCAGCAATGGCTGCGGCGAAGGCCTAGACAAGATAACACAAGTTGGGTTTCAACAAAAAAAAATGTGAGGAAGAAGTGTCACGATACAATGGTGAGTCGAATTTGAAAAATCAAACCAAAAGCAAAAATACAGTCAAGAAAAGTAATTGCGCTATTGGTGGCAGGATACATTTGAAAGGTCAGAATTAACACATATCTTGTATATGCTCGATCTCACCTTGTAATTCACGTCTACACGGCTGTCGGCGGTGTTGTCGGCAAATTTGCGCAAGAGCCCTTGCATGGCCTGAGATCTCGAGGGCCTCACTCCGCAGAGGCTCAGCACGCGATCGAACACCGCCGCGGAGACCAGGCCCCGGTTTTGGCGGTCGAAGTCGCAAAACGATTGGCGTATGTCCAAACGGCGCACCTGAAAGGAATATAAAGAACGCAGGAGACACGAATTATCAGGAAGAGAAAAGCCTTTTTGCTTGACGTGAGCGAATTGACCGAGTAGGCATAGGAGTGTTGTCGTCGTCTCAACAGAAGTTGAACTCAAACAAGCTTTAAATGCGCCATGACAATGGCAACTGCAAAAGCACTTCTCGTGAGACAAAAAGACAACTGCAGAAGAATACCAGTCACTCACCTTGCACAACCGCGCGATTTCATCCAGCGCAGCAGCCGTCTCGAGGGCATATTCATCAGCTTGAGCGGACGCAGCTTCACCAAAATCAGCTCCAAACGACTCCATGAACCCGGCCGCCGCACTGCCGCTGCTGCCAAACGAGGTCATGTTCATACCACCGCTGCTGCTGCCGCCGATGCTGCTGTTGTTGTTGAAAATGTCCCCACCGCGGCTGCGCGTGCTACGGCCCCCTTTCAGGGCCAGGCTGTTCTGGTGGCGCGCCGCGGCATCGCCATAAGCCCGCGGGCCGGGCGCAGCAGACCGCGCCATTTGCGTGTCCGCTGCCTCGTCGCCTTCCCCCACTCGTCGAGCCACCTCCGCGACCAGGCGCGTCCAATCGAGCATCGGTTGGCCCGCGGCGTCGCGCGACGGGTGCTGCGGGAGCTCCAGAGCCGCAGCCAAGGCCTGAAATTCCTTGTCGTTGGGCAGCGGGTAGCCGCAGGCCCCCAAGCTTTGGCGAAGCTTGGACCGGGGAATGCGCCCCGAGCGCATGGGGTCCCCGTCTTCGAAAAACTCGTGCAGCCGCACCGCTTTGGTGGCGCAGTGCGCGGCCAAGCCCGCGAGCACCGAAGCCAGCTCCCGGGGCGGGCCCCCAATGGTGGTGGAAGTTTGAATCTCGAGCAGGTCGAGCTGGTCCCGGAGGGGCGCGGGGCGGCTGCGGCCAGGGGCTTGAGTGATCGCTGGGTCTTCCCCGTCCTCTCGGATCGAGCCCTGGTGCAAGTGGGGCCCATACGTCGAGTCGACGTCCATCAAGAACCGACGGTAGTTAACGTATTGTCCCGGCGCGTGCCGGCCATCCGTAGGGGCATAGAGCCGGGTCAAGAGGTTGATTTCCGCATCGGGCGGCACCGACAACAAGTTGAGCTCCGACAGTGCGCGCGCCAACTGCGAGGAGGTGACGTGCTCGTGTTGCGTGGAGGACGACCCACCTTTCCAGTCGAAGTCCTGGAGCTTCCACTTGAGGTCCAGGCGTTTTGCGCGCACCACATTAGAGATCCGAGCCACGATGGCCTTGGCGTCGTACTCTTCTTCGGGCGAGAGCGCGGCATCATTCGCGCGCTTGAATGCCAGGCGGGTGGTGGTACCGTCTCGGTTCCGGCCGCCCACGCCAAAGGCCGGCGTTTGGCTGCGAGCCTTGCCTCGTTGTCCAACTCCTTCGCCTCGATCTCCATCGCCCATGGATGTGGAAAAGAAGTTCTCGCCGTTGATTGGGCTCTTTTCCGGGCTGCCGGTGCTTTTCTTGAAGTTGTTGGAGAACGTCGCGAGGCGCTGCGCGAGGGCAGACGTTCGCTTGATGGAGTGGGCTGGGTCCATGGTGTGATTGCCTAAGAGGCTTACCTGATTCGCAGAAGTTGCATGCAGAAGAAAACATCAGAACGGTTGAAGTCGTGGCAAGTAGGATGGTTTACGCATAAGGTGTGCTCGGTGCTAGTACTGCGTGAAAAAAAGTAGGAGGCTGATAAGGCTACAAGAAAACAACTTGGTCGCACAATTCCACGCTCGGATAATTCTTCTTTTCTTCTTCGCCATATCAGTACCTTGGGAGGCGCGGAGAGCACAGGCGCGTCATTGGCCGCTCCCATCTCGGGAAGAAAGCCATTCCTCCCACCACCGTTCATAGCCGCGGCAGGGTCGTCAAAGTTCATCGACATGTCGGCAAAGGACTTGGGCGAATTCGATGAGAAGAACCCACTGCCACCCATGCCATTGCCACCCCCGAGGGGGGACAAGGGCACATTTCCGGTAGGGCTCAGACCCGCAAAATGCGCACCAATTCCGTCGCCAAACGCGCCCCCACCGAGGGCGTCATCGTCGAGTGATTCGCCCATGCCGCCGGCGTGCCCACCCGCACGGCCCAGCTTCGCATAGAGCCGCCGGAGGAAGAGCGCGTAGTTGACCTAATATGGTACATAGTGGTCAAAATGGCACGTCAACGAAGTTGTTGTATGTTATCGAAGGAAGTGACAACACGAGCACTGCATCTAGAGAAAGAGGTTTCATTGCTACCCACTTCATCTTATTTCTTCTTTTATCTCTGCCCTTCTCTCCCTCTGATTTAACACATACCGCTTGGCCTGCAGCATTCGACGACGACTGAATCGCCGCAGCAGTGTCTGGCCTGGCCGCAAACGCCTTGGTGAGCGCTGAAATCATGTCTTGAGTAAAAGGAATGTCGGGAAACATGGACCGCAGCGCTTGCGCGAAACGAGTAGCGGGCACACAGCCGGTGCGGTACCTGATGAGTTAGGTTCGTACAAAATATCGGCATTAAATTTGGATATCGTTAAAACAGATAAGAAGAGCTCAAACGGCACTTCAAGAAAGAGCAATAATACGGCGTTGACACTAAATCACGCTATTCCTCCAGCGACATACGCATAACCTGAACCTTTGTTATTTCACACAAACTGCATGAGGCCACGTCATCATCTAAACTCACTTGTCGAAAGGTTGGAAGTAACTGGCGGAAGACGAGCGACCAATCCGGTACTGCGCCATCAGCGTCGCCAGCTGGTCTTCCAGCATGCTCACGTCCATGTGCTGCCACCAGTGAGGCGCTTCCGGGTTCACCATCTGCGGGAGTGCACGTGGGAGTTTGATCGGTTGTGCAGAAAGTGCAAGAAGTGAGATGACAGTGGTTAGGGCAGGAAGTCGTCTAATGTACAATAAAGGAAGGCATCATGAACATGAAAGCAAAATGCCCGGTATAAAATCGACCGAATAAATAAGCTGATGCTGAGTCGGAGCAGCTACGCAAATTAAATAAGGCAAATAATTGATGAGATGGGATTAAACTATTATTCGCCTATGCGCTTAGCTGCATGCACCTCGTTGTACTTGAGGCCGTCTCGGGTCAAGCGCGACATGGCTGAGCCGCTGTACGCGTTGGGGTCGGTCACGTCGTCGTGCAGGCGGCGATAAGCCACTAGAGGCATCCCGTTGGGCATCACCTAATGCATGTATGAAGAGGATACGGCGGAGGAGAAAGCAGGGAAAAAAATAAAGAGCGCAGGTAAAGCATGAAATATATGAGAAATTGGGGAATCTATAGAGGGAGAACATGATTTTATAAAAAGCGAATGAGGTCCTTGTAGCCAATTTGATTTCCTTGCTACTTCACGCTTAAAAAGTGTTTTTCGCAAAAATTTAGCGCCCATGAATCCATGCATGTATTTCATGTGTGCGCGCACATTCAAACACACACCTGAGTGTAGCATTTGGCCAACGCCTGAGCAGCCAACGGCTCAATGGACCCGTCCAACTGGTTCAAGCACCGCAGAAACTCGTCCCGCGGGATGGCGCCGCAGCGGTTGTAGTCGAAATCTTTGAAGAAGTCGTTGACCACTACACCGTTCACGCGCGAATGGCGCGCTACCACCATCAAAGCACTCTTGGCCAGCTCACGCTCGTTGTTGTCCACTGAGCTTGAGAGCTCGGGTGAACGGGGCACCCGCAGCGTTTCCACCGGTGATTTTGGGTCGCTTTCGAGCCCTTTCAACACAAACACCGAGTCTACGTCATCGCACAGTCCTTGGAAGTTCACCATGCCTGGGTTGGTTGCGTCGGCGTAGCGTTCGCACAACTCGGCTACGTCTTCTGCGCTCAGCGTTACACCAGCTAACGACATTGCCCGCGCCATTTCCGAGGGGGAGCAGCGCTTGGTGTGCAGCCGATCAAACATGTCGAAGAAAGTCTCGAATCGCACCTATGCGTCGAAAACGTGAGCGTGGATGTTCCATAGAGCATAGTAAGCACTAAAAAATCTTGAAAGCTACTTCTCAGCGCAGCACGCCAAATAAAGCTCATAGTGGATAGAAAGAAAAAATGGATGGGATATGATTTAGGTATGATCTATACCTGTCGCTCCTTGCAGATGCGCTGCAGTTTCGCGACCGTCGCCATGTCTCTCACGCTTGCACTAACGTTTAGGGTAGGAGAGGGTATGATGCGCGCACGAGACGTCGATTTGGCGCTAGCTGGAGCTTGTACTTAAAAATATGAAATATTTTAGCTTTTTAGAACGTGAGATAAAAATAATCCGTGTATCCTGTTTTACGGGTATGGATCCATTCGTGTCCATTCGTGATGACGACGATTTCGAGATTTTTTTGTTTGTTTTGGTTCCGAAGTGGGAAGTGGGCACCCTTGTTGGTAGGGGAGCAAAGAGGCGCTCTAGAACACCTTCAAACCAAGACAAGGTACGTTTTGTCAGCGCATCGATTCATTTTCGTTGAATTAGGAAGCTGTGACGGAGTTCTGCATTGATAATTTTTGTTGTTGCGTTCGGTTTCCATAACATGCTACCACCCCAACTTATGCTATTCAGAGCCAACGCGAGCGCCAATTCAAAGGACATTCGAGCAGCACAGCGCAATTCTTATTCGAGTATGGAAGGATTTGTAGCTGACTCAACCTCTGGTAGCCTCGCAACAGGTGAAGCGCCTGTTGATTCCACGGCGGAGGCCAGCGCATCATCCGAGGAGGCATCGGCACTTGCGGGTGCAGGTGCCACAGAGGGCTCAGCTTCTGCTGAGGCTTCTCCGCAAGCCGATCTCGAATCAACTCTGCCCCAGCATATTAGCTCACAGAAGCAGCAGGAAATAACCGAAGCGTCAAGCACCGACGTTTCGGAACCGATTCATGAGACTAGCAGCGGTGTAATGCCTGCCCCAGACGCACCAGTGGCGGAGGCGAGTGCTGCGACCCTCGGTCATACTGCTGAGATGCCTGAGGCTAATTCAGACGCAAGTGCTCCGGAAGCCGGGGATACATCTATTGCATTTGAGGAGGTTAAACCGGCTACAGCGTCAGTGATACCGTCAAAGGCTGAGGATGCTAGCGTGGAGAAGGCTGAGAGCCCTGTGCGAGCTGCCGAGACGGAGCAAGCGCCTGAGCCAGCAGCAGAGAATGCTGTTGCGCCTGAGACGGCTACTGAGATAGCTGCAGCATCAACATCGGCATCTGGTGCTGCAGAGGAGTCAGCAGGCAGGGATGCTGCAGATTCGATGATGGAAAGTGCGTCTTTGGAGCATTCTCCAGGCAGTGAGAAAGAGCGCCGGCAGTTAGACGAGCCAGCGGAGCGAGCAGAGAAGCTTGCGTTCCTCGAAGAACCGTCCTCTGAGCCAGCTGAATCAGCTGAGCCTGCCGCTGGCGCGTCAGCTGAAGCTGCCGCTGATGCAGCGAACGTAGCTGCGACTGCTGTCGATGCTACTGCTGATGCTTCCGAAGTTCACGGCGCCGTTTCGAGCGCTGCTGGTACTTTGCTTGAGACGGGGGCTGTTTCGAATTCACCTAGCGATTCCCATGGGCTAAACGACGCTGCCAACAGCGTTGCCTCCTCTTCCACCTTTGATGCCTCACTCAACGCGGCCTCTGAGGACTTAGTTTCAGGTCAAGGAGGAGTGTTGGCTGCCTTGGTGTCAGGTGCTGGGGAGCAAGGTAGCGGTGAAAGTGAAAGCACCACCTTGACCGCCACCCAGGCGGAAGGCAAACTATCCAACGCCCCACCGGGGCTCTATCCACCGGATGAAGTGAGTCGCGACGGAAGCTCGGAACAAGCGCAAACGCCAGTGTTGCCTGCCGCTGCGGATGCACCAGCTGGGGAAGCACTTGCAACGGCAGCCGAACCAGTAGCAACAGCGCCAGTAGTAGCTGCGGGAGCTGCTGAGCTGGAAGCGGCGGCAGCTCCACCACCTGCAGCAGCAGCACCAGCACCAGCACCAGCACCAGCACCAGCACCAGTTGAGCAACCACCAGCAGCAGCAGCAGCAGCAGTCGAGCAGCCACCGCCCACGGGTACACTCGCTGACGTGCACGGTGAAATCAGCAATGGTTTGACCTCGATGATGGCCAAGCTGAGGACCCACATTGACCTCGAAAGCAGCAAAGAAAACACCAGCAGCGAAGGCACCGCCTCCACATCTAATAGCCTCAGTGACGGTAGTAGCAGCAGTGGAGCCAGTGCCACTGATACTGCGAGTGATGTGCCAGCGCACGCAGCAGCATTAGCACTAGAAGCACCAGCAGCACCAGAAGTACCAGGAGCTGAGGAGGTTGGGCACTTGGACGCTCAAAAAGGATTAGAAGAAGCAGCCGCATCGGCAGCTAGTGCCGAGGCTGCAGCTCCAGCAGAGCCTCCTGCCAGTGCAGGCGTCCAGGATGGCCTGGTGGCCATGCCCTTAGAACTCGCTCCGCACACCGTTGAAGACAGCACCGCGTCAGCCACAGGCGATGCGGCCACTGCCGCTGCCGCTTCTGCTGTTGAAAATGCAGTGGCCAATGCTCATGCTGATGGTGCTGCTGAAGCCGCTGCACCCTCGTCCGAGAACAACAACCTGGATGGAGATATTTTTGCGCTGCGCGACGCAGTCTCGAGCCAAGGAGAAGGTGATAGTAGCGCCGAAGTTGACTCCAAGGACAAGGCTCCGTTGAGCTTCAGTGGTGGTTCTGAAACCGCCACTTCTGAGACTCCCATCACCAATGACATTTCCACCGAGACGGCAAGGACCCCTGAGGTACCACCGCCAGTAGTAGATACAGCAGCATCAGCGGTATCATCTTCAGCAGCAGCGGAAGCCACCGCAGCCACCGAAGAAATGCTTACAGCCGTCGCTGACACCAAGCAGGCGGCCGCAGAGCAAGACCTCCGGGATGCAGCCGGTGTGGACCCGTCGGCAGAAGCCGCGGCTCAGGCCGCGGCCGAACAAGCTGCAGCCGAGGCCGCCGAATCCGAGAAGGCCCAGCGGGATGCGTCGCAAGCGGCAGCGGACTCGCAGGTTAAAGAATACGAAGGTGGAAGCGTGACGTCGCCGTCGTCGTCGTCATTAACGGCAGAGGCAAGCGACGTTGCCAGGGTACCCGAAGAGGAAGTTCAGCACACCACACATTATCCCGGGGATAACCTGGACTTGGGCGTGGATGGAATCGCCAATCCTTCTCATTTGCAGTCTTTATCTGATCCTGCTCCTTCAGCTGCTGCTGGTGCTGCGACCCAAGGTACGGAAGGAGGAGGCACTCTGGGAAGTGAATCAGCCGGCGCGCAGCACTCACACTACGGAAGCCACGAGTTGCCACCTTTGAGTGCGGCACATTCCTCTTTGGGGGATGGGAATGAAGGAGATCACGAAACTCAGGAAGCTGCAGCACCTGTGCATGATCCTGATGAAGGAACGGGAGAGAATGGGGTCGGAAATGGGGTAGGCAACGGAGAAGGCGAAGAAAAAGACCAGATAGCCCTGGAGGCAGCAGATGCAGCCCTGCGTGCCCGTGAAGAGGCAGAGGCAAAAGCAGCGGCAGCCGCCGCGAGCGCAGAGGAAGCTGAGTACGAGAACGAGCACGGCAGCAGTGGTGGCGGCAGTGGCAACGGCGATGGGTTGGGAGAACATGAAGTAGAAGAGCATGATCAAGGCAGCGAACAGGCAGAGTACGAGAGGCACTCGGGAGATCAAACAAATGAAGAAGCTCAAGAAGATATGCACCAAGGAGGCGCTGGAGAAGTACACCACGAAGAAGAAGTAGCGGAGCCAGAGCACGCGTGGCAGCCGCCGCCACCGCCTCGATACCCGGAGCTTGAGGGAGAAGGCGCTGACGGTGGGAATGAGGGAGCAGAAGAAGAAGAAGTGGAAGCAGCAGCAGCGCACCATCCTCAAGCAGCAGAGCCTTCTGGTTATGACCATGTTAACAACCAAAACCTCGGTGCTCCCTCGGGTGGATTTTATGGCGAAGCGGCGCATCGAGGCTCGGCGGTGCTATCTTCTTCTTCGTCTTCTTCACTACAGGGTGGAGGAGGAGGGTATGGGGCCCAGCACCAACCTCTTCCCGGAGGGTACCCACCGTACCCAGGGGGTGACTTGTACCCCTCGACCGAGATCCACGAAGGGGCGTTTGAGCCTCTCGGCCATCATGACAGCGTTAGTGGGGATAACGCTGCAGCAGCAGCTGCGGCAGCGGCAGGAGAAGGCGCACAGGAAGGAACAGGAGCATTCGGAGCTCCAGAAGGAGGCGAAGGAAGTGGAAGCACGAAACCTGGCACCTTGAGCACCGGGCCCTTCGGGTTTGGCGCTGGCGGCGGCGTGACTGGTGGCAGAGGCGCCGATGACGACGGAGGCGTGTCGGGCATGGTGCTGGGGCGATCGGGCAGTGCTGTCTTGGCGGAAATTCAGTCCTCGCAGCTACTCCAGGGAGTCGCCGCGGTAGCGCTGCTGTTGGTGTGTTGGCTGCTGCGCGCTTTGAAGCGGAAAGTTGACCGTTGCTGTGGCCGTGGAGGTGGGGGCGGCATCGGAGAGCTTGCTGGCCGGATGGGTTCCAACGGCAGGCGAGGTGGTGTGAGTGGGTTTGGCAGCAACGGCAGCATGTCCGGCGCGGAGAAAAAGCGTGACTTGGAAATGGGTGGAAACAACAACGGTGGTGACGACGACGACAGTTGGGACGATTGGACGGACAGTGGCTTTGGCCCTTCCGCAGCCCGCAACAACAACAACCACAACCACACCAGCGGCAGTTTCAACGGCAGCGGGGATAGCGGCAGTGGGCACGGCCTTGGTAACGCGAGCTCCTCGTCAATTGAAGCTTTGAAGCGCAAAGGAGCAACCAATGGCAATCACAATGGCCCTGGGTCGTTGAATTTCCGATCGCGCTCTGGTTCGCCGTCGACCAACCGCCCAACACACGCGTCGAACTCGCGGTCGGAGTCCTCCAACGAGTCGGACGATTCCGGTGGTGCGACTTCGTCGGGTACAACTTCCGCAGCTGTTGCTGCGGCTGCGAAGAAGAGTCACGATGACGATTTGTTTGCAGCCCTGGGGATGGGCGCGAAACCCACGTTTATGGGGAGGTCGTCCACCCCCACCAAGGCCCACCGCAACTTGTCTGCGGGGGCTGCTGGGTCGACTTCGTCTTACGCCAGTGCAGCGGCATGGGATAACGACGACCTCGACGACCTTTGATGAAAGAAGTTTCTTTCTGAGATGGGCAGGCTTGGTAGCGCGAGTCACCTTGCGGTTCTTCTGTGTACCCATCAACTCGCAGCCGGGGCGCATGTCGCAAATGACCACAAAAATTCCCGTTATCTAATAGGGATTCCTAGTTGTGTCTTCATAAGGAATGGCAATAGAAAATGGAACGAACTCGAACTCGAACTAATACAAACCCAAATGGCACAGAAGCCAATGCTGCGGGCAGAAGTGGGAATGCGCGTGCGTTGCGCAAACAAAGCAAGTGCGGAATGATTCAGGAG
>Ga0307930_1003456_pt1 | contig 11583 bp, 13 predicted proteins | sample OrgLakmetageno46_FD_203161 | JGI IMG/M metagenome (GOLD analysis project Ga0307930, IMG submission 203161) | Saline water microbial communities from Organic Lake, Antarctica - #46 | ecosystem: Environmental > Aquatic > Non-marine Saline and Alkaline > Saline | place: Antarctica: Organic Lake... | reverse complement strand
TCTGGCATCTCACATTGCCGATGGGATCAAGAGCACTCTGGCGCTCTCTAAGGCGGGCGTAGTCAGTGAAACCATTGAAGGCCGGATTGATAGCGACATGAATGCCTTGGATATGCAGGGGCTGGCCAATTGCGGGCCACAGCAAGCCGAATAGCAACGGAGAGGACGTTGTGTTGCGTCGCTACAGCATCGGGGTGACAAGGGTCGCAGTGAGCAGTGAGCAGCAATTCAGCGTCCTCGCTACCAGTCAGCGCGACGCAGAAGGATTGGTTCATGATGAAGCTAGCGACAGGGTGTTTGTCATCAAAGTCGATGACGAAGTTAAGGAAATGGCTCTTGTTACGATGCTTTCGCCGAAGAAATAAACGATACAGCCTGACTGATAGAGAAGCATAACCAATACTGTGCCTTCAAATTACTTTATCCTTAGGCATCGTTCGATAGCTGCGGCGTTGGCGGCTTAGTCCAAACAGACATTTAAAGGTCATGCTACGCACGACCATTAAATACTTAGGTTTTAGACCATAGGACAGCATTCCGGGGGGTTCATGCAATCAAAAGATCACTGGGAGCGAGTGTACTCCACCAAGGCCACGGATACCGTTAGCTGGTATCAACAACATGCAGACAATTCGCTCCAGTTAATTGAAGCGACTGGCGTGAGGCACACAGCGTCGATCATTGACGTTGGCGGTGGTGCTTCCACCCTCGTCGATGATCTCCTTGCCAAAGATTATCAGAGCATCACGGTCCTTGACCTCTCCGCCGCCGCACTTAATTCTGCCAAAGACCGGCTTGGCGCCCATGCCGGGGCAGTCACATGGCTAGAGTCCGACATTACAAAGACTGAACTTCCGCTTCTTGCATACGACGTATGGCACGACCGTGCTGTTTTTCACTTTCTGACAGCCCCGGAAGATCGCCACGCATACGTTCAAGCCGTGCTTCGCTCGGTAAAGCCCGACGGACACGTGATTGTTGCCACCTTTGCCGAGGACGGCCCGCTACAATGCAGCGGCTTGCCGGTCATGCGCTACAGTGCAACTCAACTTCACGCAGAGTTTGGTGAGGCATTCACTCTCATGTCGCACGAAAGGGTGTTACACCACACTCCGTTTGGAATGACCCAGCAATTCACGTATTGCTATTGCCGCAAGTCAGCATCGTGAGCTGCGGTCTAACATATTTATTCAAGCCGAACCCGCTTCACGGCTTGGCTTAATTCAGGCGTTAACCAGTGATACAGGGTCATCATGATGTTTAATGGCTTTTATGTGCCACGGCTTTTGGTTACTGGGTGTGGGGTTATAGCCACAGGTAACGCATCTTCTGCACGCGCCGAAATTGATAATTAAAGCCTTTAAAACAGATGGTTAATGCACTTTTTGGAGGATTTCGTCAGAATCGTTGCCGACCCTCTATATGACCACAAGAAAGCTGTACGGCTATATTCGCTTAAATAGGTATGAGTCCACACGGGATCTATTTAACCACCTCTGGCTACACAGCGGAGGCCAGGGCTTTTGCTGAAGGAAAGCAGATACATCTAAGGGACTCTGCTCAGCTATTGGCGCTTATACAAACCTTACCCGTAGAAAAGCAGGATGAAATTCTGAAGCAGATAACCTCAGGTGACTACACAACTCCGTCTTGTCCAAGCTGCGGCGTCAAGTTAGTGTCAAAAACATCCAGAAAGGCTAATTGGTCCGGTCAACGATTTTGGGGGGTGCCCCGGCTTCCCTCGCTACCGGTATACGATGCGCCGCCCACGAGCGGTCTAATAATTTCACACTGTCAGCCAGGGACAATATAGGTTGTCCGTTTTGACGCTTGCTGATTCGGAAATCCGAAAGACTATGAAGGTGAGATTCAACCAACAACGACCTCGAAATTTTCTATGACGCACTCAATCAAAGCCATCGACAGCATAATTTTGAAACAAACTATTCGTCCAGCGCTGGATGCCAAGCTCAAAGAACTGTCCAACGAACTCGGCATTCAGATCACCACCGGCAACGCCAACTATGACGCCAACGGGATGAACGGTGGATTCAAGCTAAAACTGGCCATCGTGGGTGAGAACGGTGTTGTCGAAACGCCAGAGCGCGCTGCCTATCGGGATTACCATAGTTTGTACGGGCTGCCAGAGAACGGCCTAGATCAAACCGTTGTGATTTCTAACCGAACCTTCCGGGTCGCCGGCATCAGACTCAAGGCGAGTAAGAACAATATTCTTCTGGAAGCTCTCGACGGCAAATCGGATGCTGTGGCCCCGCAATCTCTTGTAAAGGATGCGCTGGAGAAAGCTGGCGTCATGGGCGCGTAATCAGGACCACCAACCGAATATCGAAGACCTTGGGTGCAGCATGACGGCCCAAGGCTTTTTTGTGCTTGAGATTCCGTGTTTCTGGCATTCATTTTGGAAATGGCCGTAGGTGCAAAAGATTGGGCCGGCCGGCCCTTGTAGATAGGGAAGCTCATGCGAGATTGGTTTCAGTTAAACGAAACTGAATCGAAAGGGAAACTCATGACGCGTTACGAACCAATCCGAAAGCCTTCCGTTGCCGCCCTGGTAAAGACGCTCCAGCAGTCCGGTGAGGACTTTGAGTGGTATCCGACGACAACAGAGATCATTGACTGCGTTCGTGCAGATCTCAGGGTCTTTGCTTGCGTCCGCGATGGCGAAGATATCCGCGAGTCGGTACTCGACTGCGGCGCCGGGGATGGGCGGGTGCTCTCTCAGCTCACAACGGGCCCCAAATACGCCATAGAAAAGTCGCTGCCGCTAATCAATCAGATGGCTGCGGATATCTTCATTGTGGGCTCTGATTTTAACCAGCAAACTCTTTTGGACAAGCAAATAAATTGCGTGTTTTCTAATCCTCCGTATAGCAATTTCGTGGCCTGGACTCTGAAAATAATCAAAGAAGCAAACGCACCTGTCGCTTACCTGGTGATTCCTGAACGCTGGGCGTCCAACCCGGACATTGCGGATGCGATTGATGCTCGCCGGGCCGTCGCAGAGGTTATCGGAGAGTTTGATTTTCTGGATGCTGACAGAAAAGCCAGAGCCCGCGTTAATATCGTTCGCGTTAACCTTGCAGGCCACGAGCAAAAATACTGGTATCGAGATGCTAGCCCCCGTGTCGACGCTTTCGAGCTCTGGTTTAACGAGAACTTTCGCCTGAACGTTTCGCAAGGGCCGGCGAGCGAGTTCGAGCAGCGCGAAGCAATGTGCTCTGCCGTCAAGACCTCGGTGCAAAGTGCTACGGAGCTGATCAAAGATCAGGGTCTGGTGAATACTTTGGAGCAGCTCTATCAAAGGGAGCTGAATCACCTGATCCAAAACTATCAAAGTGTATGCGACCTAGACGGCGACATTCTGACCGAACTGGGTGTTAGCGTCAGCGGTTTGAAGGGTGCCCTGAAGCTCAAGATTGCATCACTCAAGACGGTGTTCTGGAGTGAGCTATTCAACAATCTGGGCGCCGTCACAGACCGGCTGACCTCAGATAGTCGTAAGCGGATGCTGGATACCCTGACCGCACATACCCACATAGATTTTTCGAGCGAAAATGCCCACGCCCTGGTCATCTGGATGGTTAAAAACGCGAACAAATATTACGATCAGCAGCTAATCGATTGCGTCCAACAAATGACCGAAAAAGCAAACGTCGAGCTTTATAAGTCCAATAAAAGAACCTTTGGCGACGAACAATGGCGTTACAACCGTCACCCAGATGCCCTGGAGCGGTACGCTCTGGAATACCGCGTAGTGCTTGAGCGCGTCGGTGGCCTATGCAACTCACAATACCGGTTTGAACACACATCAAGCGGCCTCTCAGAGCGTGCCGGGCGGTTTATTGACGATCTGCGGACCGTGGCATCCAACATTGGCTTTGACACCCACGGACTGGCTGGAGCTCAGTCCTATTGCTGGATGAGCAACGGTAAAGAAGTCTTCGAATATCGAGATAGCGCCTCCGGCGAAATGAGAGTGTTGTTCGAGGCAAAAGCCTTTAAAAATGGCAACCTGCACATCAAATTCGCGCCGGCTTTTATGATTAAATTGAACGTCGAGTACGGGCGTTTACGCGGCTGGGTAAAGTCCGCCAGCGAAGCTGCAGAGGAAATGGGCATTGATATTACCGATGCGACTGCCAGCTTTGGTGCCAACATGCAGCTTGCGCCGAAAGATCTCCCCCTTATGCTCAATGCCGCCTAGCCTTCAGGCTAGGTCGGGCTGGAGATTCAGGATCAGAGGCATATTTGAAAGGGAACTGGCATAGCCAGACACTGAACTTTAGACACAGAGCCTTCGGGTTCTCAGGAGCTTTTATGATCAAAATAAATGATTTTTTCTTCGGCGAATACACTACAACTTATGAAGGTGCATCGATCCAGTTGTCGCGGTTTATGTCGCTGACCCAAAAGGTGAGCAGGGACTTTTTTACAAGTCAGATGAACAGAATGTTGCAAGATAACGCTGGGCGCGTAACCGTTGTAGACGATAGCTCGTATCCTCCGTTTCATGGATTAATAGAAGGGCTGGACGGGGAAAGCGTTGGGTTTGTTGATATTTATGCTGTTACTGACTTCAACGAGGGAAGGCGTGCAACCCTGGCGTGCGATATCGTCATGAAGCATGGCGTGATATCGGTTAAGGCGAACTGGAATGCGAAAAATGATTCGGATGTGAGTGGTGTCGTTAGCACGCTCCTGGCGCCACTGCACTTTCGCAAACTGCAGGAAAAAACCTTTGTGCGCCAGCCAGATAAGCTGGACACACGCTTACTCGACCCCACGTTTAATGATTACGAGAGCGAACTGCGCTTGATTTACAGCATATCTCACTACGGTTTTCTGGGAGACGTATTAGAAGAGAATAAGAAGTGTTTCAGCAAAAATGTACTCGGTCTAAAAACGGCCAGCGAAATTGGGAAACAAAATCTCAGCATGGAAGACGCTTACACTGCATGGCAGGCAGATCGGTAAATAGCGGATGTGATGAAATTGAACGTCTATCCCGGTGTTGCCAGGCAACAGACATGGCAGCATTGGGGTGGTTATCACAGGAAAACCGGAAAAGGATTGGACTCTATCGATAAGGATAAAACGATTCAGGAAGCAAGCCAAGCATCACTAGAGCTGAAAAAGCGCATACGACAACAGATATATCAAAACTCGAAGTAGCGTTGCGTTGCCCGGGCGGGGTTGCTCATTAGAATTGAGCAAGATACTGGAACAGACAGAGAGGCCGCGGCCTCACAACCCTTGCCCGGTATAGGAACACAGCTCATGTCTCACGAAATCGATCTTTTTAAGAACCACGAAAGCCAGCTTGATAATTTGAGAGCCGTCACGGAACACTACTGGGACGAGCTTGAGTCTGAACGAGATGGTGCCGTGGTCTGCCAAGAGTTTTTGCGAGCTGTTCAAGAGCTGGGTTACACGTTCGAGTACGGTTTATGCTGCTGCCCATATGATTTGCGCCCAGTCAGTGATGAGGCCGTCTTGGGAAACCTGTAAGCCCGCTCCTGCCAGTGAGGGTAGGCAACCTGCCCTGCCCTCAACACGTTCAAACCGCTTTTAAAAAGCCAGGCAAGGGACATTTATCGTGATCGCTGAACGCGGCACCGCTCGATCTGGGTAAGCTGGGTCGGGCTTTATGGCCCCGGGGTTAATCACTGTAATGACCTGAATGGGCCCGACCAGGGTGTTGATCAGATAGCTGATGGCTGCCATTTGATCATAAGGACTCTCCAGAATTAGCCTGTCCAGAAGATACATATTGTCCGATACTCGTCTAGGGAATTGCTCCGGCGGCTTGCCTTCTTCAGCCAGATAACGGTTCCAACGATGATTAATATCGTCTTTTGCGGACGCTCGTAAAAAGTAGGATATTGGCAGGAACCCTATGTCGGCCGCCATTTCCAGTGTCAGCTTGCTTCCGGGATTCCGCTTTATTTCCACTCTCGGGTTCGTTTCGCGGTAAATCAGATCGCCCTCCAATGACCTTCGCACGAGGTATTGTCTAAGTGTGTGGCACTTTCCTTTGCCATATAACAGCGTGACTCCTTGCGTTGGGAGCTTGGCGCCGGGCCCTAGCAAACGGCCAAGAAGATCTGATGATTGAGAGTCCAGCCCGGACATTGATTCACTAGGCAACTGGATGTTTATAGCGATCGCTTTTAGGTGTGTCGTTTGATCCGAAATACTGGGCATTCTGCTTCCTGTTGTGGATAGGTGAGCATCAACACTATCACCGCCAGCTTGCTGGTATGGCCGCCAAGCCTACTTTTGCACCAAGTTTTTCACGCCACCATCGTATGACCCATCGAATCAAATAACTTACCGCAGATTCCCGCCATTTAGGCTGCTGCTACCGCTTGTAGAATTGTTTTCCCGTGTGATTCTGAATGTGTCTCAAGGGAACAAGGCGGGGCCACCGGCACAAAGTCGGTACGCCAAATCCCGGCAGTTTGAATGCACTTAGCTCTGTCATCGCCTCAATGGGCTGATCGGCAGTAACGGCCCCAACTTCCAACCAACTCCAAACTGGCACAAGCCAAACCGGAGCCGCAGCCCAGTAAGGAGATTGCAGAATGTCTGCTACGAACATTGTAATGACGAAATCCCAATTAAAGCGGGCAGCAGGACGGCTGAATGCCGCAATTCACAACCGACTCGAAGATGGCCAGGCCGTGAGCTACGCATGGGTTCTTGAGTCGCTTTCTAAGGGGATCTTCGGCAAACCTTATGGTGAGGCTCGCTCAACTCTTCTGGCCGCATCAGCAAAGCCGGTGAGAGCTGGGAGTGACACGGGAAACGCAGCACCTCGCGTGATGCTTCTGGAGTTTCGCAGTGAGCTGATCCTAACCGTAGATGGCAAGTACGTCACCGGCTCATTCCCAGGTACCGACCTTGAGATCCCCCGTGCGGCCATGCGGTCGCAAGCAGAAAACCTTGCGAACCTGAACGACTCCACTGTGGGTTTTGTAGAGCTGCCAGAGCTGCTTAGCGGCGATTGGGAAACGGACGACATTATAGAACTGGCCGCCAGACTTGGGTATTTCACCTATAAGTGCCCGCTTCATGAGCAGCTCGACAAAGATCCGCTAGTGATCTTTAAGAGCGCAGCGCAACGGTGGGGGCTGGATGGCGACTACTTGGGATACTTAATTGTTGAAATCGAGTCAGGCGAACCGTGGCGCTCCGTCCTGAGTAGCGAGATTGCTTGGAGTCCAGATTTTCACGTGGGCTTCGCAAAACACGAATTCTTTTTCTCGTTACAAGACCTGGGTGAAGCTAAAGAAGTAGCCCCTGACAGGTGGGTTGTCCGGGATAGACATTTGAATGAGGACTTTGAATTTAAATTGATTTTTGAAGGCTGACCCCGGCCGGGCCGGATGCTTCGGTGTCCGGCCGGCCTTTTCCATCATGCAACCATGAGAGCACGTTATGGGACACATTATTAACGCTGAAATTACCGTCGAAATTGAGGATCTGGGCGGGTACACGCCGGAGCAATACGTTGATGGCCTGGAGCGCAATCTTAACAACGCTCTTGGCGATGGGATGCTGACAGGGGCAACCCCAGAGCTTGAAGTCGACGAATACTGCATGTCTGTTACATACAATCCGGATTCCCGTGTCGATGAGCTGGAGGCTTATTACGCCGACGCCATTGCGAACGGCAAAATCGAACTGGGGGATATACCGGCAATGCTGGCCCGCAATGGTCTGAAAACCGTTTCGGATTTCACCAACGAAATGCTGGCGCAAATAACTCGCGACCCAGGGCAGAACTTGCAGTTTTAAAAGAAGCGATATGCTGGGATTGAATCATTTAAAACGCACTATCTGGAGTCCGCAAGCATGAGCAATGACAACCCGTTTACCGTTGGGGATGTGGACTTTGAAGCGGTTAGGTTTCACTCACCCATCCCTCACTGGAGGCCAAAGATCGTGGAAACCGGCGCCATTCTGGAAGCGGGAGTGTTCAACAGCGACAGCCGCCCAAGGATGCGAGACAGCATTTCGTATTTTTATGACCGGATATGTAAAGGGTCTGACAACAACGAATTTCGACGGCACCTTAAAATCCCAATCAAGCCATTATCAATGGGGGAATGACGCGCGGGAAACCTTGAACTACGTGTCGGACTTGCAGTTTTAAATCCTGCTTTATCGTGGGATTGGGTTATTTTAAGCCTGCATGACGGGCTTCATCTACACGGAGAGATTACATGGGTGCATATTGGGGAAGCCGGTGGCTGGCTGTGGTGGGCGATCCAAAGACTGCTCGGGTGGAGCAGGTGGATATGGTGCCCTTTGGCGTTGTGGAGACGAGCGATCGGTTGATCTGCCCTACGCCGCCAGAGCTTGAGGGTTGCCCGTCCTTCGAGTCTGAGTCGGACGCTGTGCGGGCTGTGAAGGCGCACATCCTGAAAAGCACAGAAACCCCGATATTGGAGCTGGTAGTGGCTATCGAGGGCGCAAAACTGGCCATTGAGGAGGCCAAACTTCTCGATGCCAGGACAGAGAGCTACTAGCGGACTCTTGCTGATCGTCTGCTTACGATTAAAGAGCTGACGGAAGAGCTGAAGCTGCTACGCGCAGTCCGACGGGCAAAGGTCGTCGTGCGATAGGGGCGACTTACAGATAAAAAGTGAGCGCTAGACTTGGGGTATTTAAGGCCACGACAGCAGGAACATCAGTATGACCGCAAACGTAACGCTCAACAGCTATGACAGTGATGGCAACCAAGCCGATTCAACGAATATGGACCTGGAAGATCATCAGGTGTCGGACATCGTAGACTCTGCAGCCCAGTTGATACTAGCTGTGCAAGCGATCGCGGGTGAGACGTCTAAAGAAACCCTTGCTCGGGTGCATGGTGAGCTTGAGGAAGCATTAATCGTAGCGGGTGTGTTAAATGGAAACGAATCCTGAAGGTGCCAAATCAATCAAAACGTAACGGACTTGAAACGGGTGTCATGACTATGGATGTCGTAGAAAGATAAATTGAGCGTAAGCGCCAATAAATCAGCACTTACATTCCGACTCGCCGATTGCACACACTGATTCCTCACCAACTTTTTAAGGGATCCGTATGGCCCCAACCGAACGAGCACACGTCTGGCAGCAGCATATCACTGACTGACACGCTTGCGGCGTGCCCGGCAGCGCTTACTGCAAGCAACAGTCTCTGATCTATCATTAATTCGTTTCGGCGATAACCTTTTCTGAAAGCAAATCCTCAAACTTTAGAGCTGCGGCTCGGTTATTGACCTGGCTATCCATTATCATTTGTTGAAAACCAACCGAGGCAGCCTTTACTAGGTCGGTTGCTCTGTTGAGGATCGTCCTTACTGGGCAAACATTATACGATGGCCCAATTGAGGAAATAGGACAGACAACTCATCATTGTTACACTTATTAATCCCCGACTATGTGCCGCCAAGGAAATCTAATGAACGCAGAGTTATCGTGGAAAGAAAAATACTTTCAGGAACTGAAAGCGGCGGAACATCGTGATAAGCAATGGCAGCAACAGCGGTTGCTGCTGGAGCGTATGTTGGTTAGAACCAGCTTGGGGCTTAAAGGCCAGACAGCCGAGCTAGATCAGGTACTGGACAATATCCGTGATGATATTCGTAACCAATCGCTGAATGAAGAGCGCTGGCAACTGTTAAAAGAGGAGATTGATCGGCAGATGCTGCTTTTAGAGCAGCGCGATCCGGCATCGCAAGCGGTTGGGTCCGCTAATTTGAACCTCGACCTAGACGTAGAGCGTCTGCGTATCGCGCGTCACGCCGGAAAATTGTTGGAACAGTTAGTTAGTGAAGCCCCGTTAGGCGCTGAAGCAGAAAAAAAAGCGATGACTTTGCAGCAAACACTGCTTTACAGCAACGATTGGGAAGCTCTGCACCACGGTTTACGAGAGGTGTCTGAACTGGTGATGTTGGCACTTTCCCAGAGCCGGGCCCAATTTGACGATTTTATTAAACAGCTCGATCAACGCCTGGCGGTTTTAAGAGAAAGTTTCGTAGCCCACACGTCAGCGCAGAGTGGGCGGCTTAGCGCCTCGGAGGCGCTTGGTCGGGATTTACGAGGTGGCCTGAATCGTCTTAGCCAACACATTCGAAGTAGTTCCAGCCTGGGCCAGCTTAAACAATCAGTATCCACCCATTTGGATGACATCTCCAATTCAGTCAATGTATTCCGTCAGCGTGAAAGCGAACGCGAAAAAACATTAGCGACTCAATTGAGAACGATGCAAGAAAAAATTGTAACGATGGAAACTGAGTCTGAATTGATGCGCGAACAAATGCTTAAAGAACAAAAGCGCGCCAATACCGACATGCTGACACAGCTGCCCAATCGAGATGCGTGGCAAGATCGCCTGGAATTTGAATTAGAGCGCTGGCAACGTTATGAGAACAATTTAACAGTAGCCATTGCTGATATTGATTTTTTCAAACGCGTTAACGATTCTTTTGGGCACAAAGCGGGTGATCGCGTACTGCAACTGCTGTCTCGCGAGTTGAAGAAGGGTTTGCGCGCTACCGACTTTGTTGCCCGGATTGGAGGTGAAGAATTTGTTGTGTTGCTACCGGAGACGACAGACGTTCAAGCAAAGCAGATCATGGACAATTTACGTGAAAAGGTCGCTAAGCTGCCGTTCCACTTCAGCAATCAACCGGTTACGATTACCTTTTCCGCGGGTGTGACGAGCGTCAGAAAAGGTGATAACGACGACACGTTGTTTGAACGTGCCGATCGTACCCTCTACTTGGCGAAGAATTCTGGGCGCGATGTGGTTATGATCAGCACGGAGTAACGAATGTCCTGCATTCCTGTTGTCAGTGTCGTAACAGGGAGTTGGTTTCGTCGACAGTTTTAGCCCTACCGCTGTCGTCTTTCCGCGGCAGTAAGGGATGCTAACGCATAAATTGCTCAAGGCTGGCATCCTCAGCTGGCAGGCCTAACTGTTCAAACAAGGCGGCAAGGACATGTGCCGGTGTCCTTAAGCGATCGCTCTTTGGCAGAATGGGATTTGCTGCTGCCCATGTAGCAGGTGCGAAGGCAAACATCCCTGAAAGGTAATAGATGCACGCCCTGGCATTTCAGAAAAGTGGTAGATACGGGATTCTGCCGGGTTAGTAGGTGCAGGCTCTAGTATTATTGAAATGTGTTGTTCCAGCTACATCACAGACTTCTCAGGTCTTGCTCTTCTAGTAGAAACGTATCTGGGTTTATCGTCATAATAATCAACGTTTTCTTAAGACCAGCCGGGCAGCGTTTTCCCGATCTTTCTTTTCCTGAGAAACTTACGCAGCAGAATCACACAGGATATCCAGCTCACCGAGCGTTCAAGATTTTCGTTCTGTCATAAAACGCACCTATTTCATATGTTTGCCGGAGGTTCATTGCCGTGTCCAGTTTTTTGGCGGAAGCATCGTTTTGGTTAGTCTTTTCATGGAAAAAGGCCGCAGGATGAATGTGTTGATTGTTGACAGCGACGACAGCATGGTTGCTTTGTTGACCAGTATTTGTATCGGTGTAGACCCAAAGGCG
>Ga0307930_1003455_pt1 | contig 11583 bp, 15 predicted proteins | sample OrgLakmetageno46_FD_203161 | JGI IMG/M metagenome (GOLD analysis project Ga0307930, IMG submission 203161) | Saline water microbial communities from Organic Lake, Antarctica - #46 | ecosystem: Environmental > Aquatic > Non-marine Saline and Alkaline > Saline | place: Antarctica: Organic Lake... | reverse complement strand
CTTGGCGCGACATTGGCCGGTCGGTTTTCCAGCGGGATGGCATAGGTAGAACATTGCATGAACACTGTTCGACAGCAACCCTTCACTCACAAGATGTGGGAAGGCCGGAGCCAAGGGGATAAGCCTTCAAGGTCCTTTTGCTCGAGGTAACCTCCACAGCACGTCGAATTACAGATTACTTTAAGCGCAGCATCTGACGACTCGATTGGCCGTGAACTGTCAGGCTCGCGATAATGAAGCGTTTTGCGCGCTTGAGCCTTTCGCAACAAGACATCATGATCCTGATGTAACTTGGCATGTGAGGACGATATGGCCGGATCGACCGTGAACCTGGATGCACTGATACCACGCGATGACTTTGTGTCTGAACAGGGCGATTCTGGCGGATCACCTCGAACTACGATCAGCCTGTCGGAGCTCGACAGGGACGGGTTTTTCCAGAACTCTATGCGCAAGCCAGATTTTCAACGCGAGACGACGCACTGGTCCCCCGCGACCGTCGTGGACTTGATCCGCGCTTTTCTCGACCGGGATTTGATTCCTGCAGTCATCTTGTGGGAACGTGGAAATGAGCACTTTGTTATTGATGGGGCGCACCGCCTCAGCGCGCTCATCGCCTGGATACGGGACGACTACGGGGATCGATCCGCTTCCTATGCCATGTTCGGAAGCGGGGTGACCGATGAGCAGAAGCGGGTCGCCGAGAGGACACGGGCGGCCGTCAAGAAGGAGATCGGGACATACGCTGAGTTTCGGGGCCTACTCGGTCAGACTGTCGCCGATTCAGTTACCGCGCGCCGCATATCGTCGATCGGCAAGAATGCGATCCAGATACAATGGGTGACCGCGACGACAGCCGAGGCCGCCGAAAAGTCGTTCTTCAAAATTAACCAAGCGGCCCAGCCTATCGACCCTGTTGAACGGCGCATACTGCAGAGCCGGAAAGCGCCGAATGCGATTGCCGCCCGGTGCATCGCAAGGGGAGGGGGCGGCCACAAGTATTGGTCTGGCTTCGCGCCCGGCGTCGCTGAGAAGATTGAGGCGCTCGGCGCCGAGATCCACGCAGACCTTTACCTCCCACCCTCATCGCAGCCCGTGACGACCGCTGACCAGCCCATCGCTGGTCGAGGCTACAACGCGCTCCCATTTGTATTTAATCTGGTGAGCCTGTGTAACGGTCTGAAGATCCCACCCAGCATGGCAAACAAGAAGATTGAGGAAGCACTTCCGGATGATCCTGACGGCAGCGAAACCGTAAAGTTTCTCGAGAACGTGAAATCAATGATCTCGCTTGTCAGCACGAAGCACCCGAAGTCTCTCGGATTTCACCCGCTGATCTACTACTATGCCAAGTCCGGCGTGTTCCTGTCGAACGCGTTCTTGGCATCGCTGCTGTTCGCGAGGAAGTTGGATGCAGAGCGCCGGCGCGACGACTTCACCAAGGTGCGCAGAAAGTTCGAAGACTACTTATACACGAACAAGCTTTTTGTGACGCTTACCATCAGCCGACTCGGAAGCGGAAGCCGGAGTCTCACGCGCATCGAGCAACTCTACTGGAAAATCTTTCAGGGGCTCCACGAGGGGAAGTCTTATGATGAACTGTTTGAGGCATTCGTTAAGTCGCAGGACTTCGAGCACCTGAAGCTCGCCGAGATCTCGCCACCGAGCGCGGAGCTTACTGCAAGCCCGCGTGGGGCTTCCAGGGAGACCAAATCGGCAGCTTTCATTACGGCCGCCATGAGTAGCCCGGTTCGCTGCCATATCTGCGATGGTGCCATTCATTTAAACTCGATGACCATCGATCACCTCGAAAGAGTGCGCGATGGCGGTGGGAATCGCAGTGAAAATCTGAGGCCCGCGCACCCCTACTGCAACTCAGGCTTCAAGGCCTGATCGTCAAGTTTGACGCAAGGCCGCACCCCTGTGGGACACCGTCGCCAGGCAGCTATCCAGATTTATCGAGCCCGATCAATAGGTTAAGATGGTGCTGTGAGAGAGGATTGAACTCTCGACCTCACCCTTACCAAGGGTGTGCTCTACCACTGAGCTACCACAGCATTGGCGGCGGAATTAGCCGTTTTGGTTTGGGGGTGCAAGCCCTCACTGGACCCTTTTTGCCCACCTTGATAAGACCACCGGCATGGAGCGGAAAAACGCACCCAAACCCAAGGCGGACCCGGGGCAGACCCGTGAGGATCGGCTGAAAACGGCGCTGAAGGCCAATATGGCCAAGCGCAAGGCGCAGGCTCGCGCGCGCGCGACGGACAACACAAAGAAAGAGTAGACAGCTATGGATTCGATCGTCGTCAGGGGAGGCCGCGAGTTGAACGGCCGGATCGACATCGCGGGTGCGAAGAATGCGGCCCTTGCGCTGATGCCTGCCACGCTTTTGTCGGAAGAGCCGCTGACGCTGACCAACACGCCCCGGCTGTCGGACATCAAGACGATGACCGCGCTGTTGCAGTCGCTGGGGGCCGAGGTCACGGCATTGCAGGACGGCAAGGTGCAGGTGTTGTCGAGCCACGGGCTGACCTCGACCCGCGCGGACTACGAGATCGTGCGCAAGATGCGGGCTTCGAACCTTGTGCTGGGGCCGCTTCTGGCGCGGTTTCACGAGGCGACGGTGTCCTTGCCCGGGGGCTGCGCGATCGGTGCGCGGCCTATGGATATCCACGTCACCGCGCTTGAGGCGATGGGCGCCGAGATCGAGCTGAGGGACGGCTACCTGCACGCCAGGGCCAAGGGCGGGCTGAAGGGGGCCGTCGTGCCGCTGCGGTTTGCGTCCGTAGGCGCGACCGAGAACGTGCTGATGGCCGCGACGCTGGCCAAGGGGACGACGGTCATCGAGAACGCGGCGCGCGAGCCCGAGATCGTCGATCTGGCCGATTGCCTGAGGGCGATGGGCGCGCAGATAGAGGGTGACGGCACTTCGACGATCACGGTGCAGGGTGTGGACCGGCTGGGGGCTGCGACGCACCGCGTCGTGACCGACCGGATCGAACTGGGCACCTACATGCTGGCCCCGGTGATCGCGGGCGGAGAGGTGGAATGTGTCGGCGGGCGTATCGCGCTGGTCGAGGCCTTTGTGGAGAAGCTGGATGCCGCGGGTGTCGAAGTGACCGAAACTGCAGACGGGTTGAAGGTGAAGCGACGGCTGGAGCGCCCGAAGGCCGTGGACGTGACGACCGAGCCTTTCCCCGGCTTTCCCACCGACCTGCAGGCGCAGATGATGGCGATGCTCTGCATCGCCCAAGGCACTTCGGTGCTGGAGGAGAAAATATTCGAGAACCGCTTCATGCATGCGCCCGAACTGGTGCGGATGGGTGCGGATATCGACGTGCAGGGCGGCGTCGCGACGGTTCGTGGCGTCGACAGGCTCAAGGGCGCGCCGGTCATGGCGACAGACCTGCGGGCCAGCGTGTCGCTGATCCTGTCGGGTCTGGCGGCGGAAGGCGAAACGATCGTGAACCGCGTTTACCACCTTGATCGGGGCTACGAGAACGTCGAGGACAAGCTGAGCGCCGTGGGGGCCGACATCGAGCGGGTTCAGGGCACATGACCGACGCGCGCTTCGAAGACGGGGCCGACCGGCCCCTGCGGCTCAAGGCCCGGGACGCAGAAGATCTGCAGGTCATTTCCGCGCTGGTGCAGGACGCCATCTTTCCAGCCTCGGAAGTCGCATGGCGCAAGGCCGAGCAGCGCTTTGCCATCCTGCTGAACCGTTTCCGGTGGGAGGATGCCAAGTCCGCTGCGGGCCATGGTCGCGACGTGGAGCGGGTGCAGGCTGTGCTGGTGCTGGACGATGTGGTCGCGGTCAGGAGTCAGGGCGTCGAAAAGGGCGACCCGGACCTTATCCTGTCGGTTCTGGCCGTGGCCTTCGAGCCGGGTGAGGACGGCACGGGCCGGGTGGTACTGACACTTGCGGGGGACGGTGCCATCGCCTGCGACGTCGAGGCGCTGGATGTGACCTTGAAGGATGTCACACGGCCCTATGTTGCCCCGTCGCGCAAGGTTCCGGACCACGGCGCGGACTAGAACCGCGGGATGCCTCCGGCGGGAGTTTGTCTGGCAAGATGAAGAGCGGGCCGGTGCGACCGGATCCGCCTGTCGAAGGAGAGGGTGATTTGCCCCAGTTTCTGAGCACGAGTGATACGGATTTCGAACTGCGGTTCCAGACGCTTCTGGCGGCCAAGCGCGAAGATTCGCCGGAAGTCGACGAAGTGGTCGCGGGGATCATCGCCGAGGTGCGCGCGCGGGGCGATGCCGCTGTGCTGGAACTGACCGAGCGTTTTGACCGGGTGGCGCTGACAGTCGGGACGATGCGCTTTTCGACCGCCGAAATCGACGCTGCCGTGGCGCAGGTGTCCGAGGTGGATCGCGCGGCACTGGAACTGGCGGCGGCCCGCATCCGGGCCTATCACGCACGGCAGATGCCGGACGACGCGCGCTGGACGGACGAGGTTGGGGCCGAGTTGGGCTGGCGTTGGACACCCGTGTCGGCGGCGGGACTTTACGTGCCGGGCGGCATCGCCACATATCCGTCGAGCGTGCTGATGAACGCGGTTCCGGCCAAGGTGGCCGGGGTCGCGCGACTTGCGATGGTGGTGCCGACACCGGACGGGGTGGTGAACCCGATGGTTCTTTTGGCCGCGCGGATCGCGGGGGTGGACGAGATTTACCGGATTGGCGGGGCGCAGGCCGTCGCGGCGCTGGCCTACGGGACCGAGACGATCGCACCGGTGGACAAGATCACCGGACCGGGCAATGCTTTCGTTGCGGCGGCCAAGCGGCGGGTCTTCGGCAAGGTCGGGATCGACATGATCGCGGGGCCGTCCGAAATACTGGTGATCGCGGACCGTGACAACGATCCCGACTGGATCGCGCTGGACCTCTTGTCGCAGGCGGAACACGATGAAAGTGCGCAGTCGATCCTGATCACCGACGATGCAGGCTTTGGCCAGGCGGTGGCAGCGGCCGTGGACAAGCGGCTGGAGACGCTGGCGCGGCGGGCCATCGCGGGCAAAAGCTGGGCCGACTTCGGGGCGATCATCACGGTGGCAGACATGCACGAGGCAGTGCGTCTATCGGACCGGATCGCGCCTGAACATCTGGAGTTGTGCGTTGCAGACGCCGACGCCCTGTCCGACCGGATCACCCATGCGGGGGCGATCTTCATTGGCGGCTGGACGCCCGAGGCGATCGGCGATTATGTGGGCGGCCCGAACCACGTCTTGCCCACGGCGCGGTCGGCGCGGTTTTCGTCGGGCCTGTCGGTGATGGATTTCGTGAAGCGGACGACGCTGGCGCGGATGACGCCTGAAGCCTTGAAGGCCATCGGTCCGGCGGCTGCGCGCCTTGCAGCCTCGGAAAGCCTGGAGGCGCACGGGCTTTCGGTTCTTGCCCGTTTGGACCGGTTGAACGATTATGAGCCATGACCCGGATCATCGCCATCAATCTTGACGACGCGAACCTGCCGCCGCCGACGCCCGAGATCGAGCAGGAGCGGAAGGTGGCGATCTACGACCTGATGGAGGACAACAGCTTTGCCCTGCACCAGAGCGAGGGGAAGGATGTGCCAGAGGGGCCGTTCAACCTGTCGCTGTCCATTCAGGAACGGCGGCTGGTTTTCGGCGTGCAGGACGACGCAACCCGGACCGAAACTGCCTTTCATCTGTCGCTGGGCCCGTTCCGGCAGGTGGTGAAGGACTATTTCCAGATCTGCGAAAGCTATTTCGACGCGGTCAAGACGCTTCCGCCCAGCCAGATCGAAACCATCGACATGGCGCGGCGCGGCATCCACAATGAAGGTGCGCGGGTGTTGCAAGAGCGGCTTGAGGGCAAGGCGGTGGTCGACAACGATACGGCCCGACGCCTGTTCACCCTGATTTGTGTGCTGCACTGGGGGTGATGATGGCGGATGCGGGCGGCACCTTTCAAACACTTCCGCAATCGGTGCTTTTCTGCTGCGATTACAACTCGGTTCGGTCGCCCATGGCCGAGGGGATCATGAAGAAGCTTTACGGCACGCGGGCCTATATCCAGTCGGTTGGGGTCAAGAACGATCTGGAAATCGATGGCTTCGCCGTTGCCGTCTGTGCCGAAATCGGGGTGGAATTGCAGCGGCACCGGTCGCGGTCCTTTGACGAGATGGAGCAATGGGGCGATGATCTGTCGTCTTTCGATCTGGTGCTGGCACTGTCGCCCGCGAGCCAGAGGCGGGCGCTGGATCTGACGCAGTTCTATCATCTGGATGTGGAATACTGGCCGATCATCGACCCGACCGGGCTGGGAGAGGGGCGGGAAGAGCGGTTGGCCCACTACCGACAGGCGCGGGATCAAATCGTAACACGACTGACGGAGCGGTTCGGACCGTCACAGGAGGAAGAGACATGAACGAAACACTTCGCCACTATTTCGATGCTTTCAATTCCGGCGATATCGACGGGATGTTGGCGCAAATGACCGAGGACGTGGCCCACCACGTCAACGAAGGCGAGGTGCGGATCGGCAAGATCAAGTTCCGCGCCTTTTGCGATCACATGGCCCGTTGCTACGCCGAACAGCTGACCGACCTCGTGATCTTCGAGAAAGACGATCGGGCGGCTGCCGAGTTCATGGTCAACGGTGAATACCTGAAAACGGACGGCGATCTGCCCGAGGCCAGGGGCCAGACCTATCATCTTCCGGGCGGGTCCTTCATGACCCTGCGCGACGGCCAGATTTCGCGGATAACGACCTACTACAATCTGGCGGATTGGCTGCGGCAGGTCTCGTGATGCTGACCGTTCGGGCCCTGACCGGGGCGGCCCTGGAGGCCGCCTTGCCGGATGTCGCGCGCTTGCGTATTGAGGTGTTTCGGGACTGGCCTTACCTCTACGACGGCAATCCGGCCTACGAGGAACGCTACCTGCAAAGCTACCGAGACAGCGCGGCTGCGATTGTCGCCGGGGCCTTCGACGGCGACCGCCTTGTCGGGGCGGCGACGGGCACGCCGCTGGCGGATCATGCGGACGAGTTCGGCGCAGCTTTTGCGGGACAGCGGATGGCGTTGGACCGCATTTTCTATTGCGCCGAAAGCGTGTTGTTGCCCGCATATCGCGGGCAGGGGGCAGGGCACCGGTTCTTCGATCTGCGCGAGGCGCATGCAAGGGCGTTGGGGTTCGATCATGTGACCTTTTGTGCCGTGCAGCGGCCAGCGGATCATCCGGCCCGTCCCGAGACACCGCAGGACCTGCAGCCGTTCTGGCGCAAGCGCGGCTATGTGCCGCTTGATGGCGTCACGACCACCTTCGGATGGAAAGACATCGGCGCGACGGATGAAACGCGCAAACCCATGCAGTTCTGGATGAAAGCTTTATGAAGATCGCAGCCGCCACCTATACGCCCGAATGGCACGCCGATTGGGCCAGTCTCGAGGACAAGCTGCGCCGGTGGGTGCATGAAGCGGCGCAGGCCGGGGCCGCTTTGCTGGTCTTTCCCGAATACGCCGGGATCGAGGCAGCACTGATCGGTGGCGATCTGACCGATGATCCGATGCTCTGGCGGGACCGCATGTCAGTGCGCGAGGCGCAATGGCGCGATCTGCATGTCGGTCTGGCGCAAGAAGCGGGGGTGCATATCCTTGCGGGGTCTCTGTGTGCCCAAGGCCCGGGGGGGCCTGTCAACCGCGCATGGCTCTGCGGTCCGCAGGATGCCGTGGCGCAGGACAAGCTGATCCCCACACCCTACGAGCGCAATTTCATGCAGATTACCGGGGGCGATGGACTGGTGCTGGCTGTCACCCCCCTTGGTCGCTTGGGTATCCTGATCTGCTATGACAGCGAGTTTCCGTTGCTGGGCCGGGCGCTGGTCGAGGCGGGGGCGGATGCGATCCTTGTGCCGTCCTGCACCGATTTTCCGGCGGGCCAGACCCGCGTGCGCCAGTCCTGCCGCGCCCGTGCCATCGAGGGACAGATACTGGTCGTGCAGGCTCCGCTGACCGGCAAGGTGCAGGGCTGCACCGTCACCGACAGCAGTGTCGGGCGGGCCGGCGTCTTCGTGCCGCCCGATCACGGGATGCCGCCCAGCGGGATCGTGGCGCAGGGGCGCAAGAACCGCGCGGGCTGGACCTATGCCACTGTCGATCCGGGCGCCGTTGGACGGATACGCGTGCAAGGGCAGGTCGGGAATGCCGCGCATTGGCCAGAGCAGGACGGCAAGGGGCGCCTCATAGCCACCCTGCCGTGCAACTGAGCGTTTGACCCCTTGATATTTGGCGTGATCAGGCGCATTTAACGCTCGCGCGGCCTCCGAGCCGTGGAAACATAAACAGGAGACCCCATGGCCAAGGAAGACATTCTCGAATTCCCCGGTGTCGTCAAGGAACTCCTGCCGAATGCGACATTCCGGGTCGAACTTGAGAACGGCCATGAGATTATCGCCCATACGGCAGGCAAGATGCGCAAGAACCGCATCCGCGTTCTGGCTGGCGACAAGGTTCAGGTCGAAATGACCCCCTATGATCTGACCAAGGGTCGGATCAACTACCGCTTCCGGTGACGGCGATGCCGGCGGATGCCGGTCTGAAGCTGATTCTGGGCTCCGGTTCGCCCCGGCGACTGGAGCTTTTGCGCCAGATCGGCGTGATACCCCACGACGTGCGCCCCCCCGACGTCAACGAAGACGTGGCCAGGGGCGAACAGCCCCGCGACTACGTCAGCCGTATCGTGGCCAACAAGCTCGCGGCGGTCCTGGCCGCTACGGACGAGGTTGTGCTTTGCGCCGATACCACCGTGGCGCTGGGCCGACGGATCGTGGGCAAGCCCGCCGACGCGGACGAAGCGCGCGCCTTTCTGTCGCTGTTGTCCGGCAGGCGTCACCGCGTCATCACCGGAGTCGGCGTCAAGCGCGGCGACCGGATCTGGATCAAGGATGTGGTCACGACCGTGTCCATGAAACGCCTGACCGAGGCCGAGATCGACTGGTATCTGTCGACCGGTGACTGGCAGGGCAAGGCCGGTGCCTATGCCATTCAGGGCCCCGCGGGCGTGTTCATCCCGTGGATCACCGGATCCTTCACCGGTGTTGTGGGCCTGCCGCTGACCGAAACGGCAGGGCTGTTGCAAGCAGCCGGTTACCCAATTCTCAAGGAGGCCCGATGAAAGGCCGCACCATCATACTGGACCACCTGAAAGGCCGCGAGACCGCAGCCCTGATCGTGGACGGGCAGCTTGACGATTTGATGATCGACGCGCCCGACGTCCCGCGCCCAGGTGCCATCTTCCGGGCGATCTGCGACCGGCCGCTCAAGGGACAGGGCGGCATGATGCTGCGCCTGCCCGACGGCGAAACCGCGTTCCTGCGGCAGGGAAAGGGCCTGCGCCCCGGTCAGCCGTTGCTGGTGCAGGTCACGGGCTATGCCTCTGAAACAAAGGCCATTCCGGTCACCGACCGCGTGCTGTTCAAAAGCCGCTACGCGATCGTGACACCCGGCAAGCCCGGCACCAACATCAGCCGCCAGATCACCGACGACGACGAACGCGACCGCCTGACCGGCGTGATCCGCGCCGCGTTCGACAGCGACTTCGGTCTGATTCTCCGGTCGTCCTGTGACGGGGTGGAAGAACAGGAAATCGCCGAGGATATCGACGCGATGCTGGCACTGGCCGACGCCGTCACCGCCGACGCGGATGGGCGAGAGCCGGAAGCGCTGACCGAAGGTGATGCGCCCCATACCGTCGCGTGGCGCGAATGGACCCGCCCCGCCGATGTCGTGACCGAAAGCGGCGCTTTGGCCGCCTCCGACGTTCTTGACCAGATCGAAGAGTTGCGGACCTCCGTCTCGCGACTGGGTGAAAGCGTGATGCATGTCGAAGCCACCCGCGCCCTTGTCGCCGTGGATGTGAACACAGGCAACGACACCTCGCCTGCCGCTGCTCTCAAGGCCAACATCGCCGCCGCGCGTGCCCTTCCGCGCGCACTGCGCCTGCGTGGGCTGGGTGGTCAGATCACTGTCGATTTCGTGCCGATGTCCAAGGCGAACCGCAAACAGCTGGAACAGGCCCTGCGTGCCGCCTTCAAGGCCGATGCGATCGAGACCTCGTTGGTCGGCTGGACCACGATGGGTCTCTACGAGATGCAACGCAAACGCGAGCGCCTGCCCCTATCCGAGGTGATGTCGTGACCTGCCCGATTTGCCATCGCAAGACTGCCGAGGCGCATCGTCCCTTCTGCTCCAAACGCTGCGCTGATGTGGATCTGGCCAAGTGGCTGGGCGGCGCCTATGCGATCCCAAGCACGGACCCTGAAGACGCCGAAAAGGTGATCGACGCACTGGAAGACGAACAGCGCAAACCGCACTGAAATTTCGCTCCGATTGGCCCTTGCCACCCCGAGCGCTGGCCCTTAGAACGCCGCTACCCGACGGCACACGCCGTCCCGGTGCCCGGGTAGCTCAGGGGTAGAGCAGTGGATTGAAAATCCTCGTGTCGGTGGTTCGATTCCGCCCCCGGGCACCATTTAAGACAATAAAATCAATAGCTTATCCATCGCACAGTTTTTACTTCCTGCGTTGCACACTCATCGCACAGTTTTGTTGTGTGTTGGTGGGTGGTTTTGCGGGTCGAAGACTGTGTTGAACACAGTGTTTGGAACCGCGGTGTTAACACAGTAAACGCAACACAGTGTTTGCCCCAAAGTAACTCGACACGGTCTTCCAACACAGTGTTTTGGAAGCCCGGCATTACCAGAAACGCTGGCAGTAGCCTTCCCTGATCATCACAGAGCCAAGGTCGCGTCCATCCTGCAAGCGGCAGCTGCCTATTTGCCGATCGTAGCTGGTGCGTCCGTTGAGAAAGCAGGTCAGTGTTTGCCCTCCGACGAGCGCACGCATTCTCTGAGTAGCACGATTGCCGTCGCTGGTACCTGTTTCCGCGCAGTCCAAGGAACCGAAACGAATAGGCACACTAGACACTTCGATCGTGTCGCCGTCTCGTACGTGTGTGACCGGTCCAACGATTTCCTGGCTACTTGAGATCGCGACTACTGGACCAAGATACTCCGGAAAGCGCTCCGCGCCTTTGTACACAAGCACAAAGCCAAGAACGATCGCCGCCAGTGCCAGGCCCAACGAAGGACGCCACCCATGTCGTCGTTGCCGATGCTGGGGACGCGCGCGGTTAATCTGCTTACTGGATCGATGGTCGTCTGTTTGCTTGGGCATTGCATGCTTCTTCGTAAGCTTCGTGACCTGACGGTACTGCTTGCTACTCATGGACTTCATCGGTCCATACCGATCAAATTTTGCCTGCACGCCTCTGACCCCCCTGCCGTCAGGTCCACGCAAAGGCAGCGGCAAACTTGAGCCATATGTCCCTTTCTTTGTAGAGCTGATGGAACAAGACCCGGACATCACCTTGGCGGAGTTGCAAGCTGCCCTCCTGACGGCCCACGGGGTGGCCTGTTCCACGAGTGGCATCTATTGTAGAGCGTCAACCACCTTGTCCGCGCGCGACAGACGGTATGACCGGGTTGTAAGGGGCTGGCGCCGATAGGTGGTCCGCCTCCACGATGTGCACATTGAAACGAGGGTTGCGATGTATCGCA
>Ga0307930_1003454_pt1 | contig 11584 bp, 14 predicted proteins | sample OrgLakmetageno46_FD_203161 | JGI IMG/M metagenome (GOLD analysis project Ga0307930, IMG submission 203161) | Saline water microbial communities from Organic Lake, Antarctica - #46 | ecosystem: Environmental > Aquatic > Non-marine Saline and Alkaline > Saline | place: Antarctica: Organic Lake... | reverse complement strand
CAGCGCTTGCAGTGCCAATAGGTACAAACCTTCCTCGTGTCAATCCATTTCCCTTCTGAGTCGCCGCCGCCGCCGCTGGTGCTTCAGAAGGAGTACCACTGAAGACTATTTTGGCTTCAGCTATTCCTGCTCGCCGATTTGCCACCGCTGCTCGCGTCGCAGCAAGTTCGTTCTGGTAGTGCCCAAATCCGCTCCGGGCGTCCACAGGCAAAGAAGAAGACGATTCAGTCGAAGGTGCTAGCAACGGCGGCGCATGAGCAGTAGCTGACGTATTAGTATCAAGCGGCGGTGGCGTAGGAAGCAGCGGCGGAGTGCTCTGGCTGCGCTTGTATGGTGCCTTCGCAGGATCTGATTCGTGGAGAGAATGATGTGCCGACGATGCAGCCAGGGGTTCATTGGATGGCAGCGGTGGTGGCGACGGCTGCTGGTAGCGGCCAACTGTGTTGCGCAGCGCAGGCCGAGACGTACTCGCTAGTGGTGGAGGCCCCACGATGGAGTCAACCGAGGCATTGAAAGGCCGGGGCTCTGATGCGCCGCGGTGGTCACGATCAGTGGCAGAAGCACTTGTTGCTGCGGCTCTGGCGAACGCGGGTGGGGGGCGCGAGCGAGACGATGACCGCGCGGAGGGCCTCTGCCAGGTTGAAGTACGCGCAGGGTGGCGGTGGCTTTCGGAGCTAGTGCGTGGTTTCGTGCTGTAATTGTTCTTGTCGTTAGAGCTGCCGAAGAGGGGAAACGCGCTCCGGGGATTGGGCTGTTTGGGGCGGGACGGCGCTGGTCTTGTTGGAGCAACATCGTGTTCGAGGTTCATGTTGCTGTCGTTGGGCTCATGCGAGTAATGCAGCAAGTCGCTTTCGCTTCTGCGTTGTTGTTCTTCTTGTTGGTCAACTATTTCTGCTGCTGCTGCACGATCGCGCTGCTCTTTGCTTGGGGACGTGAAGGTGTGCAGCTCGAGCCCCGCTTGCAAGTGGCGCCTCAGTGCTTCCATGTCGGCCTGGGATGCCGCACGCCTTTTCAGGCCTCCTTTGCTGCCGCCACTGCCGCCGCCGCCACTGTTGTCGTCGTTGCGTGCACTCGTACTTCGCCTTCTGTGTTGGGGGTCAAAAGCCAAGGAAGAGGAGGAAAGGTTGGAGGCGTCGTTGTCCAACCCAAACCCAAAGGAGCTGTTTTCGAAGAGCGAGGGTGTCTCTCCGCCGTCATGATTATCAAGACCGTTGCCGTCGCTGTGCTCGTTTGCTTCGTCATCATCTCGCAGCACCACCAACTCACCGGTGGCATCGTACACTTTTGCAGCAGTTCGCTCGCGCGCTCGGCGGCCCGCAGCGCCCGGCGGCAACTTCAACTTCAACTTGGCGGCTTGTTGCCCTGGAGCAAGAGCAGAGGGGCGACGCAAGCTAGGCAAATTGTCCCGCAAGAAACTGCCACTCGCACTGAAATCGGCTGCTCCTTCCTTGCTTTCTCGTGTCGCGCCATCGTTATCGTCAAGTGCGGCCCCGCTGTCCTTGGCCGTTGGCAGTGGACTGTTGGCGCGTGACTGCGCTCGCGCAGCTGCTTCTGCTTCGGATGCCGCTCGCAGCGCCGCTTCACGAACCTCTACCTGTTGCCACAGTGGACCTTTCTCAAGGGCGCGGCTTGGGGCTGGGCGACGGAACTTTTGACCTGGTAGTGGTCGCCGCGGAGACTGCTGTGGCTGTTGCTGCTGCTGTGGTGGAGGCTGCTGTTGATGCTGTTGTTGCTGTTGTTGCTGGGCAGGTTTATGTAAAGTTCGCCCGCGAGTGGGGCCAACAGAGCTCGCTGATCGATGCCGAATGGGCGTATTGCTGCTGCTAGCACTAGTTATATTTACCAGGTCAAAACTCACGTTGCGGCTGCTGTTGAGACTCGACTCGGGGTCCTTCCTGGGTATAGTAGATGCCTTTTTCGCTTTGACTTGAGCAGTAGTGTTGGCATTTTGGGCGCGGCGGCGAGCAGCAACTTCCGACGGAAAGACACCCCACTGCCGCAACGTGTGCATGAACTCCAAATAATCCATCTGCGATGAGGCCATGTATAGAAGAAGAAGGCGAAGAAGGCAAGCAAGAGCAGGAAGAACTGAATTGCTTATGAAATTACGTAAGCGATCAGGAATGTGCCATAGAAGTCGCCATCACACCAACATCATAATTTCGCTCACTGAAAAATAAACTTTCAGTCTTCATGTTATGGATTTTGAATAAAGATGAAAAAAATATGCCCTAAGAAAGCAGTGCCCACGCACCGTGCCATCGTTGTCGTTGTCGGCGGCCGCAAACACACAGCTCAGCACCGCGCCAGAAACCAAACCGTGCGCTGCGGTGCCGTCGTAAGGACCTCCGTCTGCTATGGAGTGGCCTTGACCGCTATTCGATAATGACGACGATGAAGACAAGTGCCAGTCGACGCCTGAGACTAAACCAGCCTCCACCATTGCATCGCCGAATTCTTCGAGGCTCAGGCGGCCTTTTGTTTGGATAGCCAAATATCCAACAACGTTGCGAAAGGAACACAAAATAAGAAAAAGACATAAAATACAAAAATATGATAACACGCTTACACTACTGTAGTAAGTATATATAAACCAATCTTACCGTTCCCATCGCGGTCCAGGTCACGAAATTGGTAGCCTCCTAGCGTAGCATGCCCTCCGGGTGGGCCTTGTACCGATTTTTGCAGGGAAGCCCATAGTACATCGGCTTGACGGCCGATCTAATTGCAAAGAAAGAAGGAGAAGAAGTAATTGAAAAAAAACAAATATGAGCACACAGATTTGCGCACATGCCATGCTCGGCAAGTGAAACAAAAAAAGAAAGAAATACACAAGGAAAATGTAGGTCATGTGATTCATTGGCACCTCAACAGCATCCGCTTCAGCATTGGCATCTGACTCCGGCGATGCTGCACCAGTGTGAACGTCCCGATGCTCTTCCTCTTGTTGCATGTGCCGTGGAGTCAGTGTAGATCCTGGCGGTACTCGAGAAACGAAGGCGTCACTGTACGAAATGCGCGCCTTAGTTGACGGCGTCCTATTAGGAAAAGAAACGGCGAAGAGCACGTGAAAAGAGCAACACACAAAAAAAAATATAAAGAGAGAGAGAAAGAGAAAAAGAGCGAGGATAAAAGAGGCTCAGAAACCAAAGCATCGAACGCTCATAAAAACGTCTTGAGCGCAAACAAAAATTACATCTAGAGTACTTACAGTTTCCGAAGATTTTCTTGTGCAGTGGCCCGAGGACTCCTCGTTGAACTGCCTCCAGGTGGGATGAAGTCAGCGGAGTTGGTGGGCCGGTAGGGACGAGGCGGCGTCGACGATGGTGAGCTGCTGGTGGCTCCTCTTACATGCGGTGGTGATGTTGCTCTTGATGAACCCGCAGCTGCTGCTGTGGATGGTGTTGCTGCGTTTGCAGGCGGCGGCCACGAGCGCGGTGGCTTCACTGCTGGTGGCAGTGATCCCGCCCGGCGCGGTGACGAAGAAGAGCGAGGTTCATTAAGAGTGCCTACCGGCTGCGGAGGAGGCGACCGAGGCGAAGTCGGGCCAACAAGTCTATTGTTGTTGTTGTTGTTTTGGGGCTGGTTGAAATTGGCGCCTGGGCTTGACGACTGGCCACTCAACGGATGCTCTTGCTGCTGTGACTGCAGCTGCTTCGGCTGCCGCCGTGCAAATTGAGCCGACTTGGAACGCTGCGAAGGCACACGGTCAGACTTGCCCTTGTGCTTCGGGCGCCCGCGCTCAAACAGCGCTGACCTTTCACGCACCGACGGTTGACTGGTTGCCGGGTTCGTGTTTTTGTGACCAATTCCTTCGAAGTCTCCCACCATAGAGGGCTCATCGGTGCGCATAGAATCAAGAAACAAGTCCGCTGGCGTGTCATCAAAGTCGGTAGCCGAAGCCCCAGACGCGACGGCTGCCCCTTTCAAGCTGTTGGATGGCGACGAACGCATCAAGTCAAACATTGACCGGTGGCTGCGCACTGGCGACACGCTGCTTGCGTCTGTGCCGTCAATTGCTCGAACAGCAGCCGCATTACTATTCGAGACTGAGGGGCTACGATTGGTCGCCTGTGTTGCTGCTGCATCTCCCTGCGGGGACACCTGCGGTAGCGACGGCTGCTGCTGATGGAGGCCGTCTTCTGAGAGGTTCACGAAGTACGACGCGGGTGGTGCTTTTGGCATTGAAGACGTCGCCGTCTGTTGTGGGGCAGATTGATTCCAGCGTTGACGAACTGGCGGTCGAGTTGTAGTCGCCGACGGCGCCATGCTGCTGCCTGAGTCCTCTGTGCCCAACGACGGAGGCAAAGCACGGGTTGAGGCGTTGCCTAAGCTGGCCTTTGCCCGCGCTACTAGGGAGTTCGCTTTCAGCGACGCTAGCGTGGGGGACCCGCAATCTCGCCCTGAAGGCGCTGGCTTTGCTTCTGGCGCCACTGCTGATAGTACTTCTGCTGGCAGAGGTGGAGGCGAAGACGATGAATCCGATGAGAGTACTTCTTCAACGGAACCTAACGAGGAATCATCCGAGATTCTTTCGACCCTAGGTGAGTACGCTTCGCGTGCTGCCTGCACTGCGGTGGGCCTCGCTGGCTGCCGTTGGCCGAGCTCAAACGATGGGCTTTCTAGATGACTGCCGCTACTTCCTGCAAGGTGATTCGATGACGAAGGTGGCGAATACGCTAGGTTCACCCTCGGTTCGAGAAGCAACGACGAAGGCACGCTAGGAACAGGGCGGTCTGGCGAGAGCGGCGACGTCAGTGACAGCGAAGCACCAGGGGACGCTCGTAGCACCCTCGGCGGCGTCTTGCGGTCGCGCTTGAGGTCATCTCGCATGAAACTCGTTTGAGCGTCGCTGATTGGAGAACCGCCTGCCACGGTGGTCGGGGATATAACGGCTGAAGCATCTGCATCTCCAAGAGACTTATCGCGGGCAGCAAGAGCAGCTTGCTGCCGTTTGGCAGTGATGCGCTCGAACTCAGCGGCAATGAGGGCCTCTTGATCGGCCAGTTGCTGAGCTTCGTGCGAGTCCTCGAGTGCTGCACCCTCGAACACCAGCGAGGCGTGCTGCCAGTCCCACTGCCCAGACGCAGCGTCAGCTGACATGTCAGCCGCCACTTCTTGGGCAGCCGCAAACCCTACCTCAATCGGGTCGACATCTTCACCTTCGTCTTCCAATGACTCTGGATCCTCCTCCTCGTTCCCCGGTTTTCGAGCCTGAATCTTGCGCTGTTGTGCCATTTTTTTTCGTTTGAAATAAGATGCATCAGGAGTAGGGCTCTCAGACGCGCCGTCGTCACCTGAATCGTCACTCATTCGGGAAAAGAAAGAGACTTCGTTGTCTTAAGTGTCGAATCACTAGGCGCGTGGGCGAGGTCGACGCAGCTCGCAGCTTCCCATAAGCTGATGGCAGCGAAAATGCCTGACGCCGACTAAAAAGTGAAAAGAGAGACGGATGATTGAAAGCCACCAAGGACCGACGGATTTCCTGACTTTTGAGAGCCTATATTTCCTGTTTTTCAAGTCCTGTTTTTTTAATGCAGATTTCCTGGTAAAGAAGGGCTTCTGATTGGCTTTAATTTACCGATGTCTGAAATCTTGGACCGCAGAACCGTAAATTTACGGCAATATTAATTGACTTCGACAGACCGAGCAAGCCCAAAGAGCATGCTAACATTACAGGGGGGGTTATATAGCTAGGATATTGCTATTTCCTGGTTTCCTGGAAAACTTGCTATTTCCTGTTTTTTTTCCTGCAGGAATTCCGTTGGTCCTTGTTGAAAGCACGAAAGCACGTCCCAGTTCAAAAAAAGTGGCGCCCTATGCTCCAATATAATATGATGATAGTTGTGTGTTTGTGTTTGTGTTCGTTCATATCAAAATCAATGACCTACTCTATCTCTTTCTCTCCATTAAGCAGCGTCTTTATTTCAGGTATCATTATCAATAAGTCCAGCCGCCTAAAGAAAAGGAATAAAATATCAGAGGGGCCCTTGCGATATAACCATCTGATGTCTGGCGTCAGTTATCAGGCCGCAGAGGAGGGAAAAAAATCAGTGAGAAATTTTCTTCTCTGTTGCCGTCATGCACTGGGGAGACAGGAAACGCAATACGAGGGCCGGGAATTCGCAAAAAGCAAGGGCGGGTCTTCAGAAACACAAGAAGGGCAAGAAAGCTCGGAATGAAATAACCATCATAAAGCAGTTATCATGTCTTGCGGCTTTCTTTGGGCTTGGATCATCAGCCGCCACTTTTTGTACTTCCTGATGCATTCGCACAGCCGTTCCCACCGCCAATGCCATTGCGGTTCTGTTCTTCCTCGTAAGCAGTCTGCAGTGCATCGAGATCTACGGCCCAGGGTAGCTCGGAGGGCAGGACGACTGAATCTGGTAGCTGCTCTTCTTTGGCTGCCCTGTCAATAGCAACCCCGGTTTCGAGGTCCACCCCACTGCTGTCGGCATTCGAATGCCCGCTCCTGTCAGCAATGCTGCCCACTGCTGCGTCAGCATTCACATTCGCTGTCCTGGCGTTCGACGAGGTGCCACCCTCCGTAGGCTTGCGCCTCGTTGGCCCCCCACTCTCTGTGAAAGCGCCACCATTCATTGGTGCGCTAGGCAGCGGAGGGAGCTTGAGCGCTCCCGACGGGGTGAGCAACTGAGCCTGGGCTACGGCTACGAGCGATGCGGAGGGTGCCTGCAACCATTGAAGAAGCTTCCACGCCGCATTATTAAGCGAAGTGGCGGACTCTGAAGAAACGCCACCGCTGTGGTTGTGGTGGTGGCTGTGGTCGTGGTCGTGGTGATGATGGTTTGAGCCACTGCTGCTGGTGCTGCTTCCACAGTCACAGGCTGCTCCAGTGAAGTCTGGTTTCAAAGCCGCGCTGGTGACGTCAAGAGCTTCGCGTGCCACCAGCACGGCTAGAACTAGAGTAGCAACAGAATCGACCCACCTAAGTAGAGGAAAGGAAGTACATGAAGGGCATGGCTAAATCTAAAAGAGGACTGTAAATTCATCACTTGGTATGACGCAAGTCAGTCATGTAAACTCTTCCTCAACCAGTGCATGCAAACGACGTTACCAGGCGCCTTCGCCGTAGGCAAAGAAGAGAATGGAGCCGAGAAAGAGCACGCAAGACAGCTGAATGCACGCTAGAGAGCAGCCCGCGTCGGCGAGCAACACTGACGAATCCAGCGCCACAGCCGCGAACACCTGCAAGGTTCATGACCAATAGTAAGGGATTTTGGGGGATATTCACGAACGCTTTTTGTATCATCATCAGAGCACGACAAAGGCCTCACATACGCCAAAGTGGTTTGCTGTTATTTTATCATACCATCTATTTGCGGTTATTTTAATATACCAGATGTTTGCTGTTATTTGTACCTTGAAAGCCCAGAGAGCGCCCATGAAGCTCAAGCTTGCAGACGACACCACCAGAGCTGACAGCGCAGCATGCGGGCCGGTGCCGGTTGCCAAGTTGATCGAAGCGCCAATGGCAGCCGTCATGCCCAGTAAGCCCAGCAGGCCGCCAATGATCAAAGTCACTGCGCGCTCCGCAGCGTAAGCGTCTAATGGGCTGAACAGCTTCGCACTGCTGGTGCCAGGACTGGCGGCGGCGGCGGCGGTGGCGACACGGTTGCGGTGTGCAGGGAGCGTGTGCTTTGCAAAGCTTTCAAAGCAAGCAAGCAGGCCATGCATACACTGGAAACCACCGCAAGTACGGCTGCTGCCATCGCGGCTAAGTATGGTTTTGCCAGCAGCAGAGTTCGCAGCAGCAGCGTTCGCAGCATCCGGTGGCACTACAAGGAGGTGCCGCAGCACGAGAAGACCCGACGCCACTTCCACGAGAGAGTCAATGCCAAAGCCAATTAAGCTCAAGCCCCCTTCTTCTTCGCCACGCACTAGTGCTACGATGCCTTCAACCTGATAAAGGACGAAAGCGCATGCACTAATGATAACCAATATCAATCTACCGTATTAGAGAGGAAAAGAATAAAAATAGAGAACCCGAAAAGAATGTCATCACTAGCACCCTTTTGTCGTTCACGTCTTCAAAAAGCATGCCTCAAAGAAGAATCTCACCAAATTGTAGGCCACGGTAATGCTTGCGAACGTCAGAGCGCGGTTCTTCCACAGCGCTAGTGCTTGGGCTCGCTGGGCTGCTGTCTCCCGCCAGGGTTCTAACCGAGGCCTCAACGGATCATCTTCAGGAGCCACGTGCACACCCTGATGATGTGCAAGCAAGAATTGGAGAAAAAAGAATGTGTCAAAGACGAGCAAATCGTCATGCCGATATCATTTCAAATATATGCACCTATAGTAGTAGGGTATGGATGGTATGCTATAACGTCCATATTTCCTCGCCCCTCCTTCAAAATGACCACCAACAATAAGTGAAGCATCACGTACCTCTCCGGCGTCGCAATTGCGGGCAGCAGCAGCCAGCTCGGCTGGCGTCATCAAGCAAGCATCCAACACCGCACTGATCACAGGCTCCTGCAGCCGCACGCCAATGAACACTACTTGGGTACATCCATGCAACGGCCCTACATTACTGGGCCATTCACTCGTAAATTCGCTGGCATTCCCACCGCTGCTGGTGCTGGTGCTGGTGCTGTTGCCGACGTTGCTGCGGCTCTTATTGCCACTGCCATTGTTGTTGCCGCTTTGAGCTTTCGCGAGTCTCTTTGCTGCATTTCCGTCTAAATGCTGCAGCAAGACCACATGGTTCCCTGCTAGAGACCAAAACACTTGTCCGTTGGGCCTCCCCCCAACATGCAGGAAGCCCTTGGCCCGCAAGATTCTCTTGGCACTCCCTTGTTGCCACCCACGCACCAACGCATGGAGCCGGCCTGGGTGGAAGGGCTGGTTGTGCCGCGTGTACACGAAGCTGGAAATGGCCGCTGCGCCCGAGACCGTGTCGCTAAAAGCACGGTTGCTCGAGCTAGTGCTAGTGCTGGTGCCACTGTTGTTGTTGGGGTTCGTGTTAGCCATCTCAGTGCCCATTGCTTGGAAGAGGCCCGTGCCCATCACTTGAGCCAAGTCAACTCTAGAGTAGCTCGCAGGCACGAGAACAGCTGTGGGGTTGAGGCTGCGCAAGATCGACTCCACTGTCGCTCGGCGACTGGTGGTCACACCGCTTAGCAGAGAAGGGCCACTTTGCTCTTGCCGCTCATCTTGTTGCAAACACGAGACAATTGAACGAGATGAAGGCGCAGGTAAGAAATGTGTTGAAGAAATAATGAAGGAAGGTACTCAAATATATTACTGTTAGGCTCACCAGAGAGGAGGTCTAATTTGTTGAGCACGATCACATTCGCGCATTCCACTTGGTCAACCAGGAGCTGCACCACAAGCCGGCGGTCGTTCACGCCGGCGCCCTCCGAGGCAATCAGGTCCGGCCGTGCGCCGATGGCCTCTACCTGTTGATAACGTTCCAAGAATAGGCGAAAAAAGAAGTTACATCGATCGTTCACTGATCACAATAAAGTAACGCAATATCTGCACATGCATGCAATACAGATACTAAGAAAAATAAGTACATCACATACACAAACACACCTCCAAGTAGTCTTCCAGAAAGCGTTCTGCATCCACCACTGTCACTAAAGTATCCAATTCAGCGCGCACTGTTGCTGCAGCTGCTGATGTTAAAGAGGCAGAAGCAGTCGCTGTTGCACGGTTGTTGTTGTAAGCTTGGCTCGCGGCGTGAAATGCCTCTGCAATCGGCTGAGGCTCTGCGATTCCGCTGCCTTCCACCACAATGTAATCGAGCATGCCGCCCGCTGCCATCGAGACCACCTGGCGAGTTAATTCAAAAACGCACGCGTAGGAACAAGGAGGGTGAGTTTCTAATCAAAAAGCGATGTTTAAATGCATGCATAGATGTACGTACAGAACAAAAACAAAAACTCAAATGAAGTGGATTCTTCCCCTTCCAACATCGTAGAACAAACCAAAAACAAGTTAGGATATCCATGCTCACCTCGTTGATCATGTCTGCGCGTAAGGTGCAGCAAATGCAGCCGTTGGCAAGTCGCACGCTTTCTCCCGGGCTCTCGCCGCTGGTGTGGTCAGAGCTCACGGCCAGTGCAGCGTCCACGTTCAAGGCAGCCATATCGTTGACCAACACCTTTTTTTGATGGAAGTAAATAACATTTAAAAAGACGCACATGAGAAGGAAAGAAATATGTTATCTCGAAAGAACAACTCTTAGATGATAGGGAATCAATTTGGCTCAAATACCGAGCTGAAGTCTTATTTTCGACCGAATAATACACACTTGCGACGCACCCCAACTTTCAGCTTGTCACGGTTGCACAGGATGTGGTTAAGCAGTGTGGTTTTCCCACTCCCCAAAAAGCCCGACAGCACCGTCACGGGCACGCGCCGCTCTCCGCCGCCTTCTGATTGGCTGTTTATTTGGAGGCTGCTGACTGACCCTTGCAGTGATTGTTGCTGCAATAGCAGCCCTGACGAGTGAAGTGCACCACCTTTGCCTTGAATTCCTGTAACTCCACTATTAGCGCCAAGGTTGGCGGTGGGTAGCAGTGAAGAAGCGCTGGTCGTAGGTGTAGTACTCGCTGTCGCTGCTGCTATTGTGTACCATTCTGGAGTGCCCGCTGCAAGCGCCGCCTTGTAGGCTTCTTGGCATAGTGTGACAGAAGCAGAGCTGCTATCGTCTGCGCTAGTTGCGGCGGCCTCTGCAGAAGCGAGCGCAATGAGAGTAGCCACGCAGCGCTCATCTGCACTAGCATGGGCATCAAGAGAGGCATCATCCGTGAAAACGTTACGGCGGCCAGCCAGAGAAGTCAGAAAGGTGCCGGGTTCGCGGACGCCCAACTCAAGCGCTGCATCCTCACCGTCCGCCTAAGAACATTTTGAGAAGTAAAGCAGACTTGAGTAAGAAAGACAGAGAAACTGCTTCCGAACACGTTAAGGTAGAGGAACCCTAATTAATATAGACTTCGGATACATTGAGCACGATTGAAGGCTCCATGATTATACCTCTTCCATGTCAACCACAATCACTCGAGGCGGCGTGGGCACTGTCGACGGCCATGCTGCGAGAGCTACGGCAGCTGCCTCCTTAGCAGCACATGACTGGCGATCCCATTCTGCGTGAAACAAGACGGCCACAGCAATAATATTGCCCGATTCTGGTTTAATGCTGTCAAGCGCCTCTTCAATCTCTTGGGTGTCTGTCGTTTCTTCGAAGGTGAAGGCTGGTGATGGCACCGTCGGTGGCACAACTCCAGGCTTTGTAGGTGGTGCTCTTCCAGTAAGTTCAACATACTCTTCTGCGCTCAAGCCGTGTTTGTGTAGCCGCGGCATTTGGATGCTAAGTGCTCACGTGCGCTTATCTTAATTACTATATGGCGCTTGAGCTTAACAAAAGAAGCACGTGAAAGTGGTCACCCAATTGAGCGTGGGCGACCGGCGCCCGAAATCCCCCCCGTCAGGCAAGGGGCCCCCTGGTAGGCCTTACAAAAATACGTCAAAAATTTGACCCAAATACGTCAATCAATACGTCAGTACCGTAAATTGCGTTATATTAGGGCATATTTCCACTATATGCATGGCAAAC
>Ga0307930_1003452_pt1 | contig 11588 bp, 12 predicted proteins | sample OrgLakmetageno46_FD_203161 | JGI IMG/M metagenome (GOLD analysis project Ga0307930, IMG submission 203161) | Saline water microbial communities from Organic Lake, Antarctica - #46 | ecosystem: Environmental > Aquatic > Non-marine Saline and Alkaline > Saline | place: Antarctica: Organic Lake... | reverse complement strand
GGCCTTCTGGAGCGAATTTGCTGGCGCATTTGCAGCTCAAGTGCATTCTTTATGTGCCTCTGTGACTGCTGTGTACTTGCCTTTCTTTGTTTTTGGGAGAGTATTAACTAGACTAGACTAGACTATTAACTAGACTAGACTAGACTGTACTCCCTACCTCCCTACTACTGTACCTCCCTTCTGTACAGTACTCGCCGGCTCGCCGGAAGCAAGATCCGCCGGGGGGAGACGACGACGACACGCCTCTGTGATGATGTCAGAAATCGAAGCTGAAAAAGCTGAATCTTCCCTTTTTGGCTTTTTGAGACAGGCCCCGAAGGACCGGAATTAGAAGACTAACAGGTAGACAAAAAAAGGCTTTTTGGGGATTGGGATTTTGAGGCCGATGCTGATGAGCGAAAGGATGATCGAGACAGATAGATAGATTGATAGATTAGATGATGCACAACTATTGCCTCATCAGTGCAGTGATGGCCTGTGCATAGAGGACTTATCTGCCCACGAGCCATTCTTTTTGGCTTCAGCATAAACAGTTTCCATATGCGGATACTTTGTTAGAATAATAGAACCATTCCAAAGTTTATCAAAAGCTACATACCGAACGCTGAAGAGAGTTTGAAGTCAGAGTTGAAGCAAGTAAGTCATTCGAAGAAATAGTCGTTCGAATGGAAACACAGTGGCGAGTCCCGGAGCGATCCATATCCTTGACTACGACCCCACGACTCATGGCAGAGAAGCGCGGAGCTTCAAGGCCGAAGGTTAATCAATCGCGTGCTGCATCACCAGACAGTCTGACGGTATAACTGTCACACTACATCGAAAGTTACTGACATTCCCGTAGGCTTAGTGTCAAGGGAATTTCATTGTTGAACTGTTCCTCTCCATTGTATCGCTCTAAATTATATCTTACATATTTCACAATTTCATGTTCCGGTGCAAACGACACGCTATCTTAAGAAATCACTGAAAGCAATACCCAAGGCTCAACGCCATGGAGCTTTTTTTTTTGTTCACTTTGGCTCCTCATTAGGCAGCCTTCTTTCTCATGCTTCTCTCTCTTTCTCTTATATTTGTTTTAATTTTCGAATGATTTTTTAACTTGTGGTAACCCTACTTCAGGCGAACGAGGCGCAAGGCTGGCACGGGTGGGCCGAGGAGCAAACTTCCCAAGGCGATGCAGACACCTGGTACCACGATCGCCACTTGATGTATCACGATGATGACGTCGACATCGCAGACGATGACGAGGGCTACGGCGGCAGTGGGCCTAACAAACATGGCCCAGTGTTCTCCGGCGGGGCGGAAGAAGAAAGCGGACTTTCGGCGACCCGCCTCAGCACCTTCCTGGTGTATGGGCTGGTGAACACGGTGCGTGCAGACAGGAATTGTGAGGGCCTATAGACTTCCACGAGTAGATGCGCGCCATTCCAATTTAACTTCTTTTTCTCTTTTTTTTTTTCTCTGGTCTTTTGATGCCAATCAGGTGATGGCGGTGCCAGCCATGTACGGCTATGCGGCGGTGATCTTTCGCGACCCCCTATACGCAACTTCGATGCCGACCCTCTCCAAACTCGTGTGCTGGTCCTCCGCTGTGCACCAGGTTGAATGGCAAGCAAATTAATTATTCAAAAATTGGGTAGAAATATCGGGAGGAGCGTAAGAGAACGAATAGAGTGTTGAGGAAGGGGTTCTTCAAATGCAGTGTGCGTCATCTGAGGTCATCTTTTTTTTGTGTGACTGTGTACATGCGCACAACGGCGCCACACACACGCAAACGCTGACAGGTGTGCTTCATGGGCCTGTCCGCGATGCCTTTCGCGATTGGCCAAGTGCAAGACGCGGGGCTCATTTTTCTGAGCCATATGGCGAGCAACGTTGCCACGCACCACAACGCCATCCTCTTCAACAACAACGACGACGATAAAGACGAGAATAACGCCAACGGACTCCACGACCAGCAAAATCAAGACAACCAGCAAGAGCCTGCTGATCCAACAGTAGCCCTCCTATCGACGGCTGTTGTGCTCTTGGGCCTCTCCACTGCTTGCCTGGGTCTGCTTCTAGTGGTGGTCGGGCGCGCGCGGCTGGCGAAATTTGTAGCCTATCTGCCCATGCCCGTGATTAGGTACAGTATTTTGGATAGAAACGACAATATTGTAAGGGCATTTGTTTTAGGTTCCTTTTTTTTTTTTTTTTTCTTCTCCGTGGTTAGACGTGTATATTCGGGACAGAGCTACATGTCTTTTCCTTGTTTTATGCTTTTCATCCTTCTCACGAAAGCGCGGTCTTTCCAATGTTTTTTTTTCTTTTCTTTTTTTTACTTTGACTCTTTCCCTTCATACTTGTACAGTGGCTACTTGGCGTTCATTGGGTTCTTTTGCATCGAAGCCGGCATGTCCCTGTGCACCAGCCAGCCGCTAACCTCGCTCGATGATTGGCTCGATTTGGTCAGCGACCAGCACAGCTTGGTGAGTGTGCGCAATAATATTTTGCCATTGTATTTTTTAATTTCTTTTGCTTTTGCTGAATGTAATATTTACCAAACATTATGTCGCATAATGCTTTTGCAACTGACATAATTTTTTTTTTGCGCCTTCAACAACATTTTTTTCCCTGATTTTTTTTTGTGTATTACCTCAATTGCTCCCTAAATGCTTCTCTCTCACACAGGTGCTCTGTTTTCCCGGTCTTCTCGCGGGTTTGTTGCTGTGCGTGGTGTCACGAAAAGCCACCCACGAAGCAGCCTTACCCGCTTGTATGCTTGCCTTACCCCTGGCTTTCTACCTGGCCCTCTTCGCTGGTGGATGGTCTCTGAGTGATGCACGTGCATTTGGATGGGTAGGGCCTCTAGCTCCAGCGTCTCCAGATTCGCCTCCACCTTCTTCTTCGTCGTCTGCGGACAGCAGCAGCAGTGGTGGTAGCACAAGTGACGGCGGCAGCAGTAGCAGTGGCAGTGTCATAGCCTTGGTGTCAGCGATCGATTTCAATGCCGTAGATTGGGGGGTAGTGCCGCAGCAGCTGCCGGTATTCTGTTCCATGGTGATTGTTGTCGCATTCTCGAGCTGCCTTGACGTCGCCGCGATTGAGGTGAGAAACCATGGCTTCACACGCGCTTTTCTGCTGCGCTCGTCGTCTTTAAATGCTGTCATCTCGTTTATTTTTGCTTTCAATTATATTCTGGTTCATCTTTCTCCGCTGAAATTATGAATCATTGCTAAAAAATCGACACTTGCATCCTACCCCTCTGCCACTTCTTTACACTACTCGTTCCCCCCCCCAATTTTTAGATGGACAACGGCGCGCCATTGGATGTGAATTCAGAGCTCACTGTCGTGGGATGGTCTAACGTGGCCTCAGGTTTGCTTGGAGGCTTTACAGGGTCCTACATCTTTTCCCAGACCGTGTTCACCTGCCGCAGTGGCGCGCACAGCCGCATCGTCGGCGCCGTGGTGGCGGTAGGTGCATACATAGAATGGCACATAGGATAGCCCTAGTTTTCCTATTTCAGCGACCACTCCTCTTGCTTTTTTTTGGGGGGGGAAGTTTGTCGCGTATGTTTCAAGCAACTCGTGTGTGCGTCCGATCCATGTATGATAATCATGGAGGTACTTGGGGATTGCGTTTCTATTCGTATGTCTCTATGTACATTGCCTGACGTATGTGCATGGTAAACTTCGTCTTTGACACCATCTTGCAGGCCATGGAGTTTGGACTGGTCTTCGCTGACGTGGATTTACTGGCGTGGGTGCCCTTGTTTTTCTTTGCGGCCACCCTTATTTTTATTGGCTTTGACCTCCTTGCCGAATGGCTGGTGAGTTACAAGGTTGTGGGTATGGCACCTTAGGAATTTTCATCAACTTCTTTTGACGTGACGATTCCAACATCAATTCCCCTCTGTATTCTTCTTTCGATGCTCATACCTATATCATATCCCTTCTTGTAAATTGGTGCTCACTCCCTTTGCTTCCTACACGTACTGTAGTTGGACGTCCGGCACAAGCTCGAGCCGCCCGAGTACCTCTTGGTGCTTTTCACCTTCGTAGCCATTGAAATCTTTGGGTTGAACGAGGGCCTAGCTCTGGGGGTTCTCGGCGCGGCGATTCAGTTTTTGCTGCTTTACGCCAATCAGTCGCACGTGATTGCGCAGGTGACGATGATGAGCTGAGAAAGGAATGAAACAATTCTGTGTGTGCTTTGTTCCTGCGCTTGCGATTTTTCTCACTTCCTCTCTTGCTTCATTTTGAGTGATTTTCTATTCATTGTGCATTTTCTTTGCACTATATTACTGCATCAGGTCAGCCGCCAGTCGATGGTCCTGAGGCCGCCAGCCGCGTCGGCGGTGGTGCACCGGCATTACCAGGTGAGAAGGACGCAGGAGGGGGGGGGGGGGGTGAGTAAGAATACAAGCACGTTTGTGAGTTGGACATGTTTGGTGATCGATATTTTTAATTCACGTCTGTTCGATATCGCCGAACTTGCGCTGAACCCTAACTACATATTTGTTTCTCATTCTTATTATTTTTGGAAACAGCGCGGCGCCATTGCCACCCTCGAGCTTCGCGGCGCGCTCTTCTTTGGCTCGTCGCTGAAAATCCTCGACGAAGTGAAAACTGTGCTCAACGGATCCCCGTCAACTTCAACCTCTTTATCGTCGTCCAACGGATCGTTTGGGTCATCGTCGTCGTCATCCAACGGATCTTCGTCGTCGTCGTCGTCGTCGTCAACTTCAACTTCGTCCAATGGACCAATGTCTTACTTGCTCAACGGGCCTTTGAATCTTTTCGCGCCACGAACGCGCGAGAACGATGCCACCCTAAAAAACACTACTGCTGCAGGACAAGACACCCGAACAGCGAACAGCGGATACTTTCGAGTGCCACCCAGCGACGGCGAAGATGGGAGCTCCTTTGACTCCTCTCCACCACCGCCACCACCGCCAGCTACAGCAGCAGCCCCGCGTACGCCCCTCTCACAGTCTCCCCGAAATTTCGGCGAAGGTGCACCGGGAACTTGGAACAGCTGCGTGATGGTACGTTTGAAAAAAATCTAGAACAGCAGAGAGAGAGAGAGAGAGAGAAAGAGAATGAGAGCGGTATATTTCTCTCTATTTTAAACAATTTCCAGTAGATTGTGCTATCCGGTGACGGATGTTGTTGTGTTAGTGCGTGAGGCATGCACACAGTGAAACACTTAATTTCTTATTCAATTGCGCGCAAGGAATATAACTGCGCTAGATATATCTTCCTCGATTGTGTTTTGCTCCTTATCTTTTATCTTCTAAACATTTCATTTGCAAGGTGCGCCATGGGAGTTTGCTTCGTAGCCCTAAGACGCGGCCGAGCTTAACCGGGAGCAGCAGTGCCGAAGAAGTAGGAAACGTCAACGCTATCCCGCTCCTGTCCCTGCCGCCCCGCCCTGACGCCCTTCCTGAGTCCCTGCCCTTGCCATTCTCCGTGACTTCGAGCCAACACGCAGCTGGCAGTTACGGTGCTACGAGTACAGAAAATTCAACCAGTAGTTCTGCCAGCAGCAGTAGTGGCAGTGGCAGCAGCAACATCCATAACGCTAGCACCATCGCCGTCACCGCCGTCACCACCACCACCAACATGACGATGAAAACGAGCGGCAGCAGCACTGCCCTGTCCACGTCCACCACTGCCCCTTCGAAAGAAGGCACCAACCGGCCTCGATTTCTGGTGCTGGACTTCACGCACGTGGCCTCGATTGACGCGACCGCAGTGCACAGCTGCTTTGCTCCAGTGGGGCGCCTCTCGCAAACTCTCGAGGTAACAAATTAGGCCCAGGTGTCTATTATCGAGTTTTGTGTTCGTACTACTCTTCAATTTCAAATCTGTTTCGTGTTGGGTCTTAGACTAAAACGATCTTCACGAGCAAAGTGCACCCTGCTGTTGATCGCCTCTCTACGAATAAATGACTCAAATGCGCCCACACTTATGGTGAAGTATGACACGTGACCAGGTGAAAGTGGTGTACGCGGGTTGTTTGCCGGAAGTCGCGTCCCAGCTCGACAAGCACGGGGCTTTCAGCGGCGACCACGTGCGGTCGTTCCCTACACTGCTTCGGGCTTTGGACTGGTGTGAGTCAGTGGTCATTGCGCGCGCGCGCCGGAACCTCAACCGCGCCGGAGTGGTGCCGCCCAGAACGCCATCTGCGGTTGCAATGATGGGTGGCGTTGGCGGTGGTGGTGCATCAGCGATCAATTTGCTAAGTGGAGGAGATGACAGCGTTCCCAGTGCTACCGCTGTCACTGAGACTGCCTCGGGACTTCGGATCAAGGTCCCATTGGCCCATTTACCTGACGCAAGTAATTCGGACATGGATTTCCCCATGCCTACATCTCCGGGATCTACGCTAGTGGCCTCGCAACAACAGTCTGTAATCAAGGTAAGTTTAAAAATTGGGCAGCTCTAGATTCCCCTTCATTTCTCTTTCTGCAATTTTAGTAAACCCTTTAATCTCACTTCATGTATATGTGTGGTTTTGCCTTCCTACTGCTTTCGTCATGGGTTCGTCAAAAAAACTGAAAACAGGTGGGCACTCTCCTGCGGCAATGGCTCGAGTTGAGGCCTGAAGTGCCCCCTACGCGGGTGCGGCCCTGGCTGTATATTGGAGGCGCGCACCACGCATGCGACCGCCGGCTCCTCGATCGCCTCGACATTGGCTACGTGCTGAACGCTGTACGCCATTGTGTCTCTGTGTGCCATGTGTCCTATCACACTTGAGATTTATCGCTATTGAGGGAACGTTCAAGCATTGCACTAGCTAGTACTTGCGCTATGCCTGAGCTCACTGCATGATTGCAGCCTTGAGTAATGAATTCACAATTTGAGCTTGCATGCTTTCCTTACCTTGAATCAATCAACCAACCTTAACACAGTCGGACGACATTCGCAATTTCTTTGAGCATGAGACCCCGCATGACCGTCCATCTTCCGCGTCCTCGACGCCGCCGCCTACGCCGCCGCGGGCAGGTACTTACCGTAATTACAGCCACAGCAGCAGCGGGAGCGAAAGCAACACTAGCCACACCAGCAGCGGCGGCAGCAGCAGCGGCAGCAGCAGTGGCAACTTCAATCGAAGCTCTACCCCACCTTACCCCCCTCCAGCTGCCGGTGCCAGTAGTCGGCGGTTGTCATACTGTCAGCTAGGAGTGCGGGATTACGGCCAAGACCCGGGGATCATTCGCGTGTTTGCAGCGGCAGCACGTTTTGCAGTAGAAGCGAAAGACGCCTACGAAAACGGCAGCGTTAGCGGCGGCAACCTCCTCATTCATTGCCGTTTTGGCATGAACCGAAGCCCAACGGTAAGTTCTTCTCAAAGGAGCATATGTGCGCACTGATAATTCAATTACAACATCAAAGTTGCTGTATGTTTTTTTTTCTGAAGCATTTAGAGAGAATTTCCTTTAATTTTTATTTTCTGTCCATGCCTTGCATCTTAACGTCCTTGTTGTCTTCTTTTATGGTAAACACACACCTCACGCAGGTGGCCACGGCCGTGCTCATGCAACTAGAAGGCTTAAGCCTCAAAGAAGCCTGGGAGCAAGTCAAGAAGGCGCACCACAGCGCTTTTCCCCAACCTGACAACCGGGCAGCCCTGGTCCGCTACGAACGGCTTCAACTGCAAGCTGCGCGCGACAAGCAACGCGCAGAAAAACGGCGGCAGCAGCGTTTGCTGCAGCACAAAGAAGAGACAGCGGCAAATAAAGTAGGCGCCGAAGCACTCGCTGATTCGCAAAGTGCAGTGCAAGAACTTTTCCAACCGCTGCCGCTGCAGTTGGAGCATGAGCAGAAAGAAGCGGCAACTGAAGGCGCACCCTCAAAGGCAGCAGCTGCTAGCGTTAACGGCCGAGCACTATTGTCGGGCACCGGGGCACCTTTGTCTCGATCCCGCGCCAACAGCACCGGCGGCTCTCGCGCGACTCCTGGGAAGATGGCTTTCGGAAAGGACGACGACTATGATGATGATGGTGAGGAGGAAGATGCAGCAGCCCCTCTGGTGGGCTCAATGGGCGCCGATGACTTCAAAGCACACGGTGTAGACGACGCGGAACAGCTTTCGAGGTATGCCCTGAAATGATATATAGTCCGTTTGTACGAACACGCGTTAGGGCAACTGACTATTTGCTGATGCAGAAATGTCGGACCCGCTCTCCTTTCTTTTACTATACACAATTTTTAAGTTAGTTTTTTTTTGCATCGGACAGGGGCTTGGTTTCTGAAGCTGTTTCACCAACCTCAATCTTTGTAAAACGTTTCATCCTCCAGGTATTGCCGCACCGAAACCTTTGGACCTGATGAGGCCCTATTCCGTGCTGGCGACCACGCAGACGAGTTTTACCTCCTTCTCGGTACATTTTTTTAGAAATCACAATCATCTCGAAGTGCGGATGAATTATTATTTCGTTAGTACGCTCCATGCAAAAGGAGTCAAATCAACAACACCGGTCATCGCTTTCCTTATCCTCTTCCATTCACGTTTTATTTACCTTCATCACCTCTTCTTTATTGTCTTCTTCTTCAACAGGGGGCACGGTCGACCTGGTGCGTTCCGACGGCGTGGTGAAAATGAGCCTGTCCACGGGCAACGTGTTTGGGTTCGTGGACTCGCAGCTCGGGAAACCCCGCGGCACCACGGCGTACGCGCGGGCTCCTCCCGGCCAACTTTCCCTTCAGGGCAACAGCAGCAGCAGCAGCGGCAGTAACAATGATTCTAGGAGTGTCAACGGTGTTGATGGCGACGAAAGTCGCTCGAACAAGGGTCGCGATCGCTCATCGTCCTCTGCGTCTGCGGTGAAAGTGGCCGTGATATCGATGGCTTCTCTAGAGCGCATGAGCGCTGACTACCCTGGAATCGCTGTGAAACTCATGAAAGTGCTCCTCAGGCAATCGAGCCTCGAGTTGTCGAATTCATAAGCAACAGAAGCATATCTTTTCAATGAACTGGCAAAGTTTTTTTTTACGAAGCGAAATAGCTCAATGTCCTTCTTTTCTGTGTACCATTCGGCGGCATAATACCAGGCAGGAGGAGCAATCCTGGCTTTGAGTTTAAGGGGAGACAGTTTTAAAAACAATTGAAAATGGGTATTTCTTTCTGAAATATGGCGGAGCTGGCTGGCTCTTGAAATTTCTGTATTGGCATTGGCTTTACTAAGGTAGCTATATGGCCATAAGGTATAAGTATAACTAAAAAAAAAATGGAGGCTCCGAGAACTAATAACTAATAACTCCCAGGTTCCAGTTGGGACTGCGCGCTGCGCGGCTTCCGTATACGTATACAGCAATACACAGCAGTATATAAATTTACAGAGACATATAAATACTTGGCACCTAGATCTTGGAACTCATACATTTTTATTGGTACTTACCCTGGCGTTAATTAATAGTCATAGGCGCCGTTTTTTTACTTTTACAAGACGAACGTGCGCTTGCGCTTTAATGCATGCCTCTGCAACCGCGCGCGCACTCTCATCGCTCGCCGTGCGTCGTCACTTTTGCCCACTAGTACTTCGGCCTCTCCATCTACGCGGTGACAACAGACACAAGTAGTGTGCCTGGCGCAAGGTCTTTCTCTTCATATGCAGCATCCTCCCCCTCTCGTCCTCTGCGACCTCGCCTTCGACAGCGCTCTCGTCAGAACCAGAGTCGCTGCCCAAGGCACCGGCGCCAGCATCTCCTTTCAAGGCTTTAATTTCCCACCACAGAAGGCCGCTGTCGCTAAGCCGCTATGGCTCAGCACAAGTGCACCAAAAGCAGCGCCTGCTCCTTGTTTGATCTTCTTGCCCCGACGCAGGCATGTTAGATCGCGCGCTCTGCCTCCCACGTAGACCAAGAGCGTGAAAGCAACTGCAAGCATGTGCTGCATGCAGGGCTTGAGAGGCGATTGTGGCTTCATTCTTGCGTGAGCAACAGCAAGCAGAGGGGTCGTCTCGCCTGCTCTGCGCGCAGCCCTGTTACTAGCAGACCGTGGAGCGCAAAACGAGAGCAGCAACTACTTGCGCTTTTAATTCGCTTTGCAAATTTCTGATGTCCCTGCGCAACAAGTCTTCCTCGCGTTCTTTTTCACGGCGCAATGCTTCCACCTCTTCTCGTGATGCCGCAAGTTGGGCTTGTAGAGTTTTTCGGTCGTCACTAATGACTTGCATGCTGGGGTGGATTACCCGTGCATCTATGCGGCCCACGTCAACAGTCAGCACTTCTTGCGGTCCTTCAGTCTCCCGCAACAAGCGGACTTGCCCACCTTGAACCCCAAGCACGGTGTATGTGCCTTGCGGAAAGTTATCATTAGGCCTGTTGAAGGAAGAGAGAAGACATTAAAGGGCATATACTTGAGCAGCACTTGTGCGCAGGAGTGGCACTTCTACTCACTAAAGTACCTGTCTGAAAGATGGACGGTGTATCCGGTAGGGACGGGAAGTAGAACGAGCTGGTCTCCTCCAAAGCGTGACGGCGTCTCTGCGTTCATTGCAAGTAGCTTTTCAAACAAAGGGGCCGTGTCCCGCTCTTTGTAGTCGGCCCGCAGCGTATGAAGCCACTTCCGAAGCCTCGACTGTTGCTTCGCAGGAAGCTTCAACGGTTCTGCGGAAGTCGAAGGCGGTACAGACACGACAAGCGCTTCACACGCTTCGATAAGGGGCTGCCCGCAGGCACGTTCACACGTCCTGCAGATATCAGCTTGGCCAATAAAATTTTCGAACTTTTCCCCTAGAAGCAGAACAATAGCGACTTTGAATCCCATGGGTGCGCTTCTGAAACGGTCGCATGAGGTGTCTCCGCACCCCAAACAGTATCCTTGAGTTGCTGTCTTTGGCAACGCTGGAAGCTCAGCCAGTGGAACAGCCAGGGGTGACTCAGCAGCATCTTGAACAGTCAGTCGTGACTCAGCAGCGTCTTTCGGGAGATTCGGATCCTTGCGCCTGCGCTTCGGTGTTGAGCCCCCGTCTGGTCTTTCGTCCGTCTCGACTTTAATCTCGCTCTCGACTGCCTCGCTCATACCACCTGTACGTCACGGATGGAGGTATTTCTCAGGTATGCATCAATGATGACAGAAAGACGTGTTAAACTGACCCGAAGAGTCCCACGCGCCAAAAAGAGACAACTCCTAACTGCTGCTTCTAAAAGTCTAAGAATCAAACTGTCGCGCTGTGAGATGCTGTCGTGATGGATGGCAGATGGCAGATCACAGTATCACAGACAGAGATGGCCGAGGTCCCGACCAAGCTAACTAATCCAAGTATACTGTAACCCAATCTTCCGATCATCCCGAAAAGTAGAGTGGAGTTGTCAGGAAGTTCGGGAAGGTGGACAGTGGACAGTACTTATTAGGCTTACAGTATACGTCTAGCTAGCTCGAGCTCGAGTGGGCGGAGGGTGAGGGTGAGGGCGAGGGTTTCATGTACGAAGTGAGTAGCTACTAGCTACTAGTAGCTTGTCTAAGTTAGCTAATCGAACTCGAACTCGAACTAATACAAACCCAAATGGCACAGAAGCCAATGCTGCGGGCAGAAGTGGGAATGCGCGTGCGTTGCGCAAACAAAGCAAGTGCGGAATGATTCAGGAGGGAGAGGG
>Ga0307930_1003451_pt1 | contig 11589 bp, 13 predicted proteins | sample OrgLakmetageno46_FD_203161 | JGI IMG/M metagenome (GOLD analysis project Ga0307930, IMG submission 203161) | Saline water microbial communities from Organic Lake, Antarctica - #46 | ecosystem: Environmental > Aquatic > Non-marine Saline and Alkaline > Saline | place: Antarctica: Organic Lake... | reverse complement strand
ACGCCCTGTTATGTTCTGTCTCTCTTTCTTCACTCGCCCCCTTCTTTCTCTCATTCTCCTCTGCACACCTATAAGAACCGAACTCAATTCAGTGCTAACCTATCATTTATCATTCAACAGGTACGCGGCTCAGCGCAAGTCCCGTCACGACGAAGCCGCTTCCGCCGCCGCCAACGCCATCACCATCGCGCCCCACGACCACAAAATGTACGCGGTGCGCGCCACCGCCGCCTACAAGCGCCGCGATTGGTCGGCGGTGGTGGTGGAAGCGTCTGCGTGTGCCAAGGGTTTGGCCGCGGCGCAGCCCAGCTTGCTGCTGAAGCTGGCCAAAGGGCACGGCCCGTCCGGGGTCCTGCGCGCTAAGGTGAATGATGAACACGAGAAACGCACACTAATTCACCTTCTCTTCAGGGTTAATCTCTTTTTCTTCTTTTTCTTCACATGAAACTTGTTTTATAAATGTCAAACCGCCATAAGTCCATACTTGGGAAAGTGTTCGCGTAGGCATATTTCACACGTGTGGGCGCACTTTTCTTCTTGTTTTTATGAGTGCTAACGGAGACGTATTTTTACATTCTGTGCTTTTTTTTGTCTGTCTATGCAACAATTACTACCACAGCTCGACGACGCGCCTCTGTTAGAAGCTCTCAGGTCGGACATGGCACCGGCCTTAGCCGACCTTGATGCCGAAGCGGGTTTCCAAACTTCTTCCAGCAGCAATGGTGGCGGTGGTTTTGGCCCTCTGACTGCGGGGAGGCTGCTGCCCTTGAAGCTCTTGCAACTCCTAGTGCCCGCGCTGCGGTATTCCGAGCGCTGTGGCGACGCCGAAGCGTTGTTGAAAGCGATCGCGGCCGAGAACAAGGACGCAGCAGTGTTTTGCGCGTCGGAAACCGCAAAGATGGACGCCTTGCGACAGGGCAAGGACAGCGGTGATGCAGCTTTCAAGAGGGGCAAGGTGCGATGTTTGGTGTCACTTCCTTCGACTCGCAGCTGCCTTCTTCTTCGTGCTTCTTGCTTTTTTTATTTCTTTGGCCGTGTGTTTTCCCAGCGGCACTTTCCTGTCTTTTACTACTATGTTTGCAACACATGTATTTATGCTTGTCTAAGCTTTTGCCCGCAATTCCCTTTCTTCCCCCTTATTCAGTACCATGCTGCCGTCGCGCTTTACACCGAAGCTCTGGGCATTGACGCTCTCGCAGATGCTGTCAACTCAGTGCTTTACTGCAACCGAGCTGCGAGTCACATGGCCCTCGGCAAGCATGACGCCGCGGTGAGAGTTCGATTGACGAAGAGACGAACGGGCTACTCGAAGGACTTATGAAAGGATTTTACCAAGAGTCTTTTCGTGAAACACTATCACACTATTCGCGCTCTGTATTCTTTTGACAGACACTTTTCTTCATCCACCACGCTTAACTTTTTTTTGTGTACTCATTTGCACAGGTCACGGACTGCACCGACGCGCTCAAGTTGCGCTCCAAGTACCCCAAAGCGAGGCTGCGGCGAGCGCGGGCCCTGGTCCACCAGCACAAGTACAGCGAAGCATCGGTAGACTTCACGGCCTTCTTGGCGGAAAGTGGCCCGGGCCTAGACAGCGAAACACGGGCAGCAGTCATGGCGGAGGCGAACCAAGCCCGGCAGTCGCAGCAGCGCGCCGCGGAACGGCAACAGCAGCGGCACAAAGAAGCAGCAGCGGCCGCAGCAGGAGGATCTAGCAGCAGTGGCAGCAGCAGCCAGCACAAGGCAGGATTCGATGGGTTTGGTTTTGGGTTTGGCACTGGCAACACTGCACCTTTTGGCGCTGGAGGCTTTCCTTCCGGTAGCAGTGGCAACAGCAATAATGGTCGGTCAGCGAGCAGCGGCCGCCCGAGCGACAGTAGCAGTGCCACACCCCCGTTTCGTCGTGCGTCGTCGTCCACTGATGCAGAGAGCCGCGGCAGTGCAAGCAGCAACAGCAGCAGTGGCGGGTCCTCGATGCCGCGACGAGCGTCTACTTCCTCGGCGCCGGGCACCTCGAACAGCTCGTCGTTTCCTTTCGGTGCCGATTCGACGAATAACCCGTTTACCCAGAAGCGGCCTTCAACCACCAGTGGGAGCTCAGGTTCCTCCAGCAGCAACAGTGGTAGTGCCAAGCCTTCGTCTTCGTCTAGTAGCGCCAACAACGCCAAAAGCAAAAGTTCGAACGGTAATGTGCGGTCGCCTGTTCAAGCGGTGTCCGAGTCCGCGACGCATTACACGGTGCTGGGCGTTGCTTCCACCGCCACCAGTGCCGAAATGAAGAAGGCCTACCTGAAATTAGCGCTCAAGTTTCACCCAGACAAGAACAAGGAGCCCGGGGCTGAAGAGCGCTTCAAACGGATTGTCGAGGCCAAAGAAGTGCTTACTGACTCCGCTGCTCGCCGCACCTACGACGCAGAACTTCGGGTGAAAGCTTATTCCGCGGGCGTTGGCTCTTCCACCGGGATGCCTGGCGGCAGCAGCCGCGGCGGGTTTAGCGGCGGGCGATCTGGAATGGGGGGCTACGGCAGTGGGTACGGCGGTGCCTATGGCGCTGGTGCCAACTTTGGGGGGTTTGGCCGACGAAATTGGTAGAGTTTGATGCGCCCTTTCGAGAGAAATACACAAGGTACTCATAGAGATGAGCCACTTGAGAAAGACATAACCGCATCTCGCGGTGTAAAGTCGTTGTAGCTGCAGCTTAACTCGTGGCTCGATGTGATAAATTTAGTGCTCTATCGAATGTCACCCGCCAAAACCCAGAATCTAATATCTAGTATTCCCCGGTTGAAGAAAATTTCCCGCCTTGTGACTTTTGAACTCGCGGCGTCGTTCCGCAATTGAAATGGATTCTGTGCAAATAAGACGCCATTTCAGTTGATGTCCGTATACGCATTCCACTCACACTATACAGCTATACACTATAACTTTCATTGTAGTAACGAGCAACGAGAAAATCACCTCGGATCTCAATAGCCCCAGCAATGCCCCAATCCCCAATCCCAATGCCCAATGGCCAACAGCACCCGACGTGCGACGAGAACGTTATCATCAGGACCTCGTTGTGCCTGTATTCTCCCACTACCTAATCATTTTTCTATTACTTCTCGTAAGATTTCTTTTATGCACTACTAGTCAGCTCTCTTTGAGGTTTGAGGCCCCTGTCCCCTTGTTGGTGTTGGCGCGAGGCGCGAGTGCGTGCTGTGCGGTCTTGTTGGCCGCTCAGTGTGTGGTCTACACTAATAGATTAAATAAACTTCGCAGTGTACTTACCCACCCACTGTCTATATAGTTGGTCTCGTCAGAAGAAGCGTTCTTGCCCTGTCACTGGCCGCTTTAGGCTTGTTCTGATGGTAACATTTTTGGGACTGGCCCCGAAGGGCCGGAATTAGAAGACTAACAGGTAGAGAAGAAAAGCAAAGCAGCTCAAACTAAACCTAAGAAGCTAATCAGGCGCACATGCCGAGACATTTTTCTATCGCTATATGTCACAGTGGTGTTTCTTTGTATTTGGAGTGAACTAGACTAGACTAGACTAGAGGAGCTTTGGGATGTTTCCATTGACCTTGGTCTCATCTTGGATTCTGAACAACGGAAGAACACGAGAAAAGTGCAGTCAGTTCCGGGTAATAAGAGCGGGGGGGGGCTTGCTCTTCGCCCTTGCTCTCTTCGCGAATTTCCAGTAAAGTAGTACAAGAAGGAATTGGTTTCTAACAGGCAAGTGAACCGTATGTTGACCCTCACTTTCTTAAAATTATAACCTCATGCTCAAAACACTCGAACATGAGATGTGCTCCTGATTAGCTTCTTTGGTCTAGTTTGCACTGCTTTGCTTTTTATCTCTACCTGTTAGCCTTCTACAGTAATTCCGGCCCTTTGGGGCCTGTCTCAAAGCACTCGGCACAGATCTTTTTGTATATTTGAGACAGGCCCCGAAGGGCCTGAATAAGAAGGCTAACAGGTAGAGAAGAAAAGCAAAGCAGCACAAACTAAACCTAGGGAGCTAATCAGGCGCACATGCCCGAGTGGCCATGGAAGTGATGGCAGCATGGCAGCGGTCCAAATATTTGGGCTCACACTGAAAACAAGGAGGGTTGCAGGTCTGTATGCAACGCAATATGCAACGGTCATATTTTGGAGGCGTGGGGTCGAGTGGGCGCTCTGGAGAAAATGAGGCCGGAGCTCAACGCTCCTCTCGTTGGGGCTTCTACGCCACCCGAGGTATGAATATATATTTGGCTATCGTTTTCCGCTGCATTACTACTGCTTATTGACGACGAATGCCTGTCTCCCCCCTTCATCACCGGGAGGCTGCCACTCTTCCATTTTGCGCTTCACATTACATGGGACCTATTTTTTTGCCTGTGCAGGCGAAGTCCTCAGGGGCTGGAAACCGGCGCATTCTGTCGACCGCGGGCATAGTGCTGGCTGCAGTGGTACTGGTGGCCGTTTCGTCTCGGGTAGCTACCAATGACGTTATGACCTCGTTAGCAGCGACGGGAACATTCGAAGCCACGGTACATGTGCCAGCAACCTCTTTCTGTTTTTGAAGCAGAGGCCTTGCACCAACACTACCTCTAGTGCGCCCCTTTAGCCTATCTGATAATCGGGGCGCAGTCTCTTGTGCTTTAGCGCACCTGCATAGTTGTTGTACTTCAGAAAGTCTTAACCTTGGGCGCACTGCTGGCTGGAAACAGCCGTCGTGGAGACTTGTCGCACCTGTGCTGCACCCTGAGACATCGCCAGCTTTTGTTCACTGCTTGTGCTTTCTCTCGATAGAGAAAGGCTGACATTCAAAAGGGAAAGAATGCGAGAGGCAGCTATATCTAGCGAATTCGCGGCCTCCTTAGACCCACGCCTGCGCGCGCTCTAGCACATTACTTACCTGTCCTCCCCTGGCTCTTTCTTTCTCGTATGCCTTGCGCCTTCTACACGCCACCTACTCTTCATCAGATTGCTTCGTCGAACGAGTACGGCAATCAGCAGGCTGGCAAGAACTATCCTTGGCTCGCTCAAAAGGTGAGGCCCTGGGTTAGACCAGAATGGCACGAAGTAAAGCTTCAGTGATTGAAACAGGGTCGTGAGCAGCTTTTTTCTTATCCTTTGGCGAATTGTGTTAAACTTCACAATATTTACATCCACTATAAAGGAGCTTATCCCTCTTCTTCTTCTTTTTCTTCCCAAGTCTTTACACGTTTCATTTCTTTGTGCCATCGCTCTCCTTTAGATTTTGGTGGAACCTTACAAGTACACTACTTTAACTGTTAATTACGACAAGAAGACACTGGGAGAATGCACGTTCGGCTGGAAAATCACACGTAAGTGCCCATCGTTTTGTGATTAGCATGCTTTGTTTGCGCTTCCCTTCCTCGCAATCACGTGCCAACGATGCTCATTTTCCACCCTCTGCTTTATGATATCCTCTTTCTGCATTTTTTCTCGCTAAAATTGACATCGCAATCTTGATATCGCGCCCCTTCTTCTTCTTCTTCTTTTTCTTTCTCCTTCTCCTTCTTCTTACACCTCACTTCACTTCAACCCATCTCATCCAGCACCTGGCTCGTCGGAGTCCGTGGCCCTTACCGGCACTGACGTCAGCAACATGTTTACATCCCTCGGCTCCCATGACCTGGTGCTCGACGCGTTCGACAAGGACGGCAATTACTTGGGAAGGTAGGAGCGAGCTGGTTTTGAAGGCGAGAAGGAGGCTGCACATGCATGAGTCCACGTTTGTTTTATTCCTTGTTATATTCCACCTGCGCGCGCCTTATTATTTTTGTCAACACTTCAGAATCCTCACGACTACCGCTATATCTTTTTCTTTCTCTTTTTTCCTCTCTCACTTCTTCTCTTCTTCCAATTCGAATTGCTTTTGAACGCAAAACTTCAACCTACTACAGCAAAACCACCACAATTCACTCCCTGTACGTGAAGCGCGAAGTCCGCTCCTTAACCGAAGAAGACCGCGAGAACTTCTTGGACGCCCTGTACACGATGTGGAGTATCGGGACGATGAAAGGACGTGACCTGTGAGTAGCTGTCTTTCATTATGATTTTTTGTTTTTGGACAGTCACAATGTGGAAGCATTCGAACTGGAGTGACTAAAGGAAGCGAATATGCATTTCGAGTGTTTCCAATTAGTAATACTTTTCGAACTGACACATATTTTGCTCTTCTGTTTGTGTTTGTCTTCGACTCACCTATTCCCCTTCCTTATCTGACGCCAAAATCAACTCCTCCTACTTTTTCGCGCGTCTATGTGTTTGCGACCGTAAATCAACACCCCCCCCCCCCCAAAAAAAAAGCTACGGTTCGGATTACACGGGCATGGACCGGTTCGTGTCGGTGCACGCGGATCAGGCCACAGGGGACATTAAGTGCGACCACTGGCACGAGGGCAGCGGGTTCTTGGTGCACCATTTAGCCCTGTCGGCGTCATTGGAGATTAGCTTGCGAGCGGTGAGGATGTGTATGTTGTGACTTATAATTGAAGATCATACGATGCGGACATAAAAAAAATTTGAGAATCTGGATGACGTTACTTTCTTACTCTATCCCTTGTCCTCCAACACTTCTGTTTTCCTTCTTCCTCATCATCATCATCACTCGTCTTCTTCTCTTTGTCACAGGTCGACAAGCGCGTGACCACCCCATACTGGGACTTCACCATTGAAGGCGAAGCCATTTACCAAGCCGGCTGGGGCCCCAAAGCACTTGTGCATGTGTCCAACATGTTCACCGACACCTGGTGAGCGGCTCTGGGTGCTTGTGTGCATATGCGTGGGTAGAGGAGATAAGAGGGTGGGTGATGTAGGAAGGAGGCCAGGGACGGAAGGAAAACACGGGGTTGGGAAGAAGACGACCAAGAGGAAAGACCTGTGCTTCCCCTTCTGTAGTCGTTTTCATCTTCACCCCTTTGCTTTTCGCATCACATGTGCATACATACCACTTTCCTCTCAAGTCATGCCTTCTTTTATGCTTTACTAGTACAACAATTGTTCACTCTTTCTTCTTTTATGTAAATAAACACATAAACATCAAACAAATCAACATTAGGTTCGGCTCAATGGACGAGTACTCGCACGTTGAAAACTCCCGTTGGGCGCACACGCCGGCGCAAGTAAACACTCAGGCCAACGGGGTCCGCAACTCGTACAACATCATTCGCGCGCCCTGGAACAATCTGCCGGACATGGAACTGGTAGAATGGAATGCAGTGGGGATTTTAATAATATGTGCATGAATTAGAGAATGAGTGAAGAGAAAAGATTACATTCTGATTGATGTTCAATTTTTTTATCCTTTTGCGACCGTGTGTCTTTTCTTTTGCCTTCATTGATGATTCACAATGCTTACCTTGTGCCATCACACTATCCTATCATCGCCATCATTGTTGTTGCCATTACCATCATCTTCATCCTCGTAATCTACCCTCACCCTCATCTTCATCAGGTGCGCCACATGTCGGACGTGTGTGGCTTAGAGCCTGTAAATAAACCGGTCCCCACTTGCCAAACGCACTTCACCGTCATGAACACCACATCACTCGGCTCCTTCATGGTAAGTGTGAGAGAAAAGTGTGTGTGTGTTTAGCACGTTTGTGTAGGTATTCAGCATGTGCGAATTCATTTGCACCGTCGCCTTAGCTCGAATGGAGATGACAAAACATGTTTATTAATGCCTCTAGCTGCGTTTGCGCGCGCTGGTATTTGTCTGTGTGTGTCTGTGAGTGCGGACATGTTTGTCTGCGCTATGTCTACAACGTATCAACCAATCAAGCTAACCCAACGTACCCAAGCTGAACCATCTAACCATCATCTCGAACCATCATCTCTATCCATCTCAACCCCCACTACACTTTACCAGTTGAACATCGCGGGCTATGGCCACGGCACGATGCACGTCAATTTGGGCGGCGTGTTTGGGGCCTGCACCGGCGGCATGCAAAGACTGTAAGTCTTTGAATGAAGCGGGGTGGGTTGATGACTTGAGATTGCGTGTCGTAGTTCACTCTATGTGACGTATCTTGCGGTAGGAGGCTGTGTGCAGTATTTCCACACCATGAGAAATTAGTTCGCTACCCTCTCTTCACTTTCATGAACTTTCCTTGCATCGATGTCAATTCTTCTTTCCCTGTCCTTTCAATACCTTCGACGGTCTACATGTGCTCTACACAGCTACGCGAAGCACCAGGACTTCATGGACCAAGTGCACACCCAATCCTCCCTCGCGAAGGACATCGAGGAGAAGACGGGCATTGCGCAGACCTGGCACTCCAACGTGAATTTCACCACGCGCATGATGGTGGAGCGGTGCGTTTACAAAAATACACTCACGTTGGCCTGTATCCATACACACGAGAGATCCGTCTTGCACGATGGCTAGGCCTCCATTGTAACTCGTCGAGTGCTCACATAGTTCTCACCCCACATTTCTGTTGCTGGTATGTGTGTTCTTTTGTGGCTGCCTTCCACCTTTCTACTGCACAGCTACGTGCACTTGGAGTACTTTCACATTTACCGCACGCTGTGGCGCTCCCAAACGTGCGCTCTGGACGGCCAATCGAATGCGTTGCAATGCCCGGAGTCGTGTGACGCAAACTCGACGGAGGTGCGTACCATTTCACGAACAACGTTTCGAGTCGCCGATATTTAATCTCCTCAATTTTTCTCTCAATAGTTTGAATTCGTTTTTCTTTTCTTAACACTCTTTCAACTTTTTCTCTTCAAAAGCGACCCCAAAAGTTATCTTACTGGTATTTATATGTTTCTCTTTTTGCTCACCGTTCCTTCATCTCCTTCTTCCTTCGCTCCCATTTTTCACCCCCCCCTTCAAAGGACGAATGCCAGTGCACTTGCGCGGGCAGTGACAATTTGGACACATTTGATTGGCGCAACATTGAACCGTGCATGTACGCATCTGCCACTCCCGAGCTCATTTTCACCAATTTGGCGACCGAAGAGTTCCGCAAGGATCTGGTCTCGACTTTCTGCACTACAGGGGTGAAAGAAGGCGAAATGCTGGAGTCGGCCTCGCCTGCGGACCCTCTGTTTTGGATGATTCACCCGGTAAGCCTGTCGAACTACATGAGATTACATGAGATTGCAGTTCGCCAATTCGCCCTCTTCTTGTCTCACTCTTTTCTCACTCTATTCCCTTCTAGCTATCTAATCTTTCCCACTCTCTCCCTTTCTTTTGTCTACACCAAAAGGCGCTCGACCGCATGATGCACGCCAAGAGACTTGCCGCCGAATCCTCAACTGGTTTGCCCTTTGGGAAAGGCTACGGCAATTTCCATGGGTTCACCGACGACGATTGGCTGGATTACTCGTACTACTCCACCGACACTTACACCTGCGCGGGCCATGGGGCGGATGACGCTGCACTGGTAAGTGTTGCTGTTGCTGCTTCTGCGTTGCTGTTTTGATTGTCGTTTTTTTGGTGATTCGTGGCAGAGGAGGCTGAGAAACGTCCTTACGCCTGCACCATATACTTTCTGTTGCTCTTTTGCCACTCTTACTTCGCGTCACTTAGTGGTCCTCTCATTTTATTTTTCACCTTTCTTCCTCTTCTTAGTCATCCTCCTCCTCTTCCTCTTCTTCTTCTCCTATTCCCTCAGGAAAACTTGCCTCTGCCGGAGCACATGTTGAAAGAGGCTGACGCGAACGACGACGGCGTGCTCTCCAACATCGAGTTTTGGGTTGCGAGTGACCCGACGAACGGCGACCTCGCGACTTACGTCTATGACAACTTCGACTGGTGCGTGCATGCATTCATAGGTGGTCGTGGCGATGGTGGTCTTTTTTGCTTCCAAGTTTCTTGTACTCTTTCTCTGTTTTTATTGTGCATTGTGAAGGATTTCCTTCGTTTTTTAAAAAGAATCTATTTTCGCTAACGCTTCCTTGTTTGCTTCCTGTTTTTCTTTCATTGTCGTTTCTTTTGGCAACCCCCCTCTCTTTCTTTCTCTCTCTCTCTACTCCAGGTCCCACTGCGATGCTTCCGACGTGCAAGGCAGTGGTCAGGAGCCCGGCACATCCGCGCCTCAGGACTCGAGTGGGAGCACGCTGATGCAGTTCAGTGGTGGGGTGAACCCAACGACTTGGGGCTTCACGGACTACCAAGACCTGAAGCCCAGCACGGTGAGATTGAGATGACAATTAAAACGTTGCGAGAAGGATGTGTTGATCATATTGTTTTTAAGCAAATGCTGTTATGAATGTCTTTCTCGTTGCCTGTTTTTATTTTTCTTTTTATTCATCATTCATCTGAATCTTTGTCGTGCCTCATTTCAAATCTACTGCCACCAATCACCACATCAGGTTCGACCCAGCAAATCGGTGAGCCAAACCTTGCAAGCGCGAATAGAGGGCCACGAACCCCCAGCGAAATCACTGGCCGCCGAAGCCAAGGAAGTGGGCACCGGAGAGCAGTATGATGCGCTGATGGAAGTGCTGGAGAAAAACCAGGCCTCCGCAGACAAAAAGCAGGCCAAGAAAGCCCTGAAAAAGCTGCATAAAGCAGGCTTCGGTTATTGATTTCTGAGAGAGAAACCGGAGATCAGGGCCGTATAGATATCTCGAGCTCAAAAAAGAGAAAGCTAGGAGGTTTTCTGTCTTTATATGCGATATCCATTTCGGTATTTATTTATTTAAGCCGAGGCGAATTTAATTGAATATGGGATTTAATTTTTAATATTCAAAATCCAAATACAGATATATCTCACCTCAACCACCTACATACACGTGTATGATAGTATGATACACCGCACTTGCATTTGATAGGCTCCTCTATGTCTATGTCCCTTCCCTTTCCTTGCTTGTTGATGGCCAATATCTAAAATAGTATAATGGAGTTAAGAAGTTAAGAAGGAGGGAGGCTGCGTATTGCTATGTTCTGCGGAGTTAAATCTTTAAATTAAAACAAGAAACTAGTGCTATGCACGTGCTTTTGCCTTACTCTTGTCTCTCCAGTCAAGCAGCCACATCCAGGCAGGTGCAAACAGCCAAGGGGTTGGCATGTCGGCATGGGGAAAACGGGGCAAGGGGGACACGATAACAACTTTCGCTGAGCATTTCGACACTCTGCTACTTCACAGCATTTCCCCGTCAGCCCCTATCTCACGCCTTCGCTCTGCCATACTCAAGCAGCATTCGCCTAGCAGGTCCTCCACCAACAAAAGCAGATATTTTCGTCACGGAACAGCTGACAGCAGAACGCACACTCCTACCTACTTACTAGCAGGCAGGTTTGAGCTGCTGCTCTCTTCCGTGCTGGTGCTGCTCTCTTCACTCGGGGTGGATGCTTCAAGCTCAGCGCTGGAGGCCGCGGCTAAGAAGGTGGGGGTGGGCTCCGCAGACATGAAGTCAAACTGGGGGAAGTCCACAGGGTCGTCGATTTCGTCCACGATGATCCCCTCGTTGTCGTAGACGATGATGTTCTTGCCCTTGGCAGAAGGGGTGCGGCTGCGGTCGCGCCCCGAAATGTTGCTCAAAATAATGAGCCAAAAGAAGCTCACCATGGCAATGAACGCAATCCGCAAGTGCTCCGGCACGACCGTAAACGTCACGCATTGCGTGGGGACCCACAGCGCC
>Ga0307930_1003447_pt1 | contig 11596 bp, 6 predicted proteins | sample OrgLakmetageno46_FD_203161 | JGI IMG/M metagenome (GOLD analysis project Ga0307930, IMG submission 203161) | Saline water microbial communities from Organic Lake, Antarctica - #46 | ecosystem: Environmental > Aquatic > Non-marine Saline and Alkaline > Saline | place: Antarctica: Organic Lake... | reverse complement strand
AGTTACTTGAAGCATCGCCCATGCTACTTTTGCTACCTTCTTCATCGCCACCAACTGAGTTGCTCTTGAGAAGAGGTTCTCCCATATCTCCAATATCGCCAAGGCGGACAGCCCCATTGCTGCTGCTGCTGCTGCTGCTTTGACTCCCCGGACTCGTCAAGTTGGCAGCCCTAGAGGCATCGTTGTGTACTCCAACATATGTATCGAGCAGGCCAGTGTTGGGAAAGGCCACTTGACGCATGTATTTTGTACTCAACGACATGGCGAGCGAGATCCCCATAATCGCCAGCGTCAAGTACTCAGAAGCGCTGATAACATCGGAGCGCGCTACGTTGGAAGCTGTAAAAGCAAAGAAGGGCAACTTATGTAGAAGAATGCACCAAGTAGTGAAAGATATGAAGCTATCGTCGGGAAAGCCAGCAAGTGTTAGGGTGGCTGGAGTTTCAATCCAAGGTAGCCACACCAGGAGATCACCTTCCAAAGAAGCAAGCAAAATCACAAGAGCGTAGATGGAGACGGACCCAAGGGCAACGCTCGTGTCGAGAGCAAAGCGAAAGTGATACACGCGGTACACAAGGATAATTCCGCAAGTAACACTGCTTAGCATGAAAATTGTCCAGCCCGCTTCGCTTGGGCAGTCAGTGCAGAATTGCCCTGAAGATGAGGCGGCGGCTGCAGAGTAAAGCACTTCGATACCCAGTGAGGCTATTCCTACAGCGGCCGCTGTTGTGCGCAGAAGTGGTGGCCAGCGTCCGAGTCGTAGGCGAAAGAAGCCTGCGAATAGGGCGGCAACGATAACCCCTAATCCGCCAGCAGCAGCAGTCAACTCAAAATAAACCCACGTGAGAAACCAAGGTGTTATGCTGGGGGCTGGGGTAGGGAGGAATGAAGGCGAAGGCGAGGGCAACTTTGATGGTAGTAGTGTTGGGTGGTGTGTGGGGAAATAGGAAGGTAATTGTGAGGGAGCTGAAGGAGCACTACTGGGCAATGAGGATGGTGCTTGCGGCATAGACGATGGTGGAGGTGTTGGACCCGAAGTTGGTTGGAGTGTTGGGTTGGCAGTCAAGGGGCACACAGGGTTGTCGATAGCATAATCATAAGTGGTGCCGCTTTGGTTAAACATCGAAAGGGTATTCGTCACCCTCGACATGTTCCAGCACAATATTTGGTTGAAAACATACGCGTCATAAAACATCCATTCCATATTAGTCACACTGGAAACATCCCACGTATCTAAGGGTTGATTAAAAACGTGTGCGTCGTAGAACATCCATTCCATAGTGGTCACACTGGACACATCCCACGTGGCTAGGGGTTGATTGAAGGCATACGCCATGTGGAACATGTCATTCATATCACGCAACCTTGAGACATCCCATATGGCCAAAGCGTGATTGAAGGCTTGCGCACCGGAAAACATGTAACGTATGTCAACCACTCCTGAGATATCCCATGCAACCAATGCTTGGTTGAATGCGTACGCATTCTCGAACATCCAACTCATATCAGTCACGCTGGATACATCCCATGCACTAATGCAGCCATTGAATGTTCTACTCGTTGAGCAGTAGGTGGATATTAGATGACTCATATCATCCACGCTGCTTGTGTCCCTGTGAATGAATAACAAAGCAACGAAGGAAGGGAGAAAAGAAAGAGGAAGAATACCCATAAGCAAATTGAGGTTTCTTAAATTGGACCAAGGAGTTGTGGATACTTTTGATGGGACACTGTTATTCGAGGGAGGGGCGAAGAGAGAAAGAGGTGAGGAGCAAGAGTAGAAAGTAGTTCGCAGCACTTGCACTAAATATTTGACGCACCAAGTTGAAATGTCTCCATACATCTCTGCAGCTTGGGTTGAGTTCAGGCACCATGCTTCAATCGCAGTCTGTAATGACGCTGAGTCGGTGATAGATTTTTGCGCTGCTGAAAGAGGTCTGCTGAGGTGGAAGTCAGTACTTTGCCTCGCAGTAGGCCTTGGCCAATTGCTACTCACCTCCTCTTTCCCCTCCTCATCATCGGCTATGGGAGCCACATGGCTCACATGCAGAGCATGACCCGGTCCCATAGTCTCGACGTGCGGCGGCTGCAGCTGCAGTCTTCGTGCGAATGTCCTCGTCAGCAGGAGCAATATAGCATACGCATGAGTACGAGGAAGTAAGATCTTATGAGCGCTGAACCTAAACCGAGAGGGGGAGGCAAAAAGGATGGCTTAGGGAGAAGGAAACAAAGGGAGGAATCATAGCCCACAGTTGGCTCAAAAATAAGGTAACTTATATATAGATGGCTGTTGATGTGCTGACATGTTTGCCCTCAGCATCAGCATGCACATTCACGCTCTTGTATGCACAACGCACATTGTTTCAAACATGTTCTTTCGATTCCAGTGTGTGCAATTCAGTGGTGAGCTAGGAGCTGAATGCAACGACTATGCACTTCGTGCTCCTAGTAGCTAGCTACTTAGACAAAAGCTTGCGCGCGCATGTATTCTGTAAGTACTGTATAATAAGAAGTGTGTATAATAAGTGTTCATATTTTGGATGCTTTTTTTCAGCATACCTTGTGACATTTTTGCAACAATTTCGACATTTTGACACACAGGCCCCAAAGGGCCATATAGGCTAAAAGTAACTGGCAAAAAAAGAAAAAATAACGATCACGTTTCTTCGGAACGACTGGAGTTAATATCTATATAAAGAAAGGCGCCAATATGGGACCCCCTGGCCCGGCTCGGAATGCTCGGAAGCCGGGCTCGGGGTTCATGCAGCTAACATACGCAGTTTCCTCATCGTATTCACTACGGTAGTTATTGCGATTGAAGCAGCTACAGGGTATACTGGAGGTACCCACCAGGCATGGGCGTGGGCTGCCAGACCCCAGGTCCATAAATTAGGTTACGGAAGTACTTAGGTCCGTTTTTGGTTCGAAAAGACATGTTCCTATTTTTGCCGGCTCGGGTTGGTGGGTGTAAACATTAGACGAGAATAAAGTGTGCATATATGTGCCAGGATTTTGTTCCATATCTAGTCTAGTCTAGTTAATACTCCCCAAAAATACAAAGAAACACCACTGTGGCATATAACAACAGAAAAGTGTAACCTTCAGACTTGTTCTGAAGGTTACACTTTTCCATATCCGAAGAGTAGGAGTGATTGATATCGTATAGTTAGAAAATGATATGATTGCGGTCAAAAGTGGCCCGCTCTTCCATGCCCTGAAAAATTTGCTTAAAAGTGGAATAATAGTGACGTCAGCAGAAGAAAAGGCGCTCACTTCAGTGGTATTCTTCAACAAAATATCATTACATCGCCGCAGGCAGGCGGGTAATGCCGAGACCAGGCTCGTATATATTGGAAATTGAAGTCCCCGGTCTCACCCCATCCCCACCGGCGACCGGCATCAAAGCAACTTCGGTGGCGAGTAAGGAGCAAAGACATGAAGTAAAACATTCGCGTTCCTGCGCCTCGGCTATATTTGCGGAATAGGCACCAAGCAGTGAGAAGAACACGACATCACTCAACCACTCAAATGGGCCAGCAAGAAATCCCGTACTTCCGTATTTTTACCGCCCTTATCTAGCTCCAGTTGGTTGGCGTTCTCCCTCCGAACAAGTAGGCGGAACTGTATCTGGAAGCCAATTTATGTGTCGCATCCCTGGTCCTGTCCATAAACTACATACTACACGTAAATCTTGTAAGATTTGCGTGCTATGAACGCTGTGGTTGTATCATACTTTTGGGTTTTGGGACGTTGGTGTAAGCACGCAGCCTGCCATTGAGATGTTATTTTAAAGCTGACAGGAGTTGACCCGTGGAAAGAACAGAACATGAATGTACGTAAGTATGTAACGTTATGTATGTCAATGTATGTCAGTGACAACAAGATTTACGTGTAGTAAAAATTTCGTGAACGCAATTATGCGCAGACTACGACTACGCGCACGAAAGTTCTAGCACTTGCGCGTGAGTTGCGCGCACACGGATAATTCGCGCTATGTACTATGTACCATGTATTCCATATTGTTACGTGATTGGTGAGTTACCACCTACAAGGCCAGAGTAGTGGGTTGGTGGACGTGTAATGTGAAAGAGAGGCCGAGTCTTAAGTCACAAATCAGAAGGTTAAGATATATTGAAATGATAAGCCCTCTGTTCTCGGCCAGGCACCCGAGAAAAAGATCCAGCGGCTACGCGGTGTAGTTGCCAGCAAGGAAGAGGTCGTGGTTGTACAGGGCGCCAATCACCACGCGGCCCGCGAAGTAACGGTTGTTCAAGCCCTGCCGCGCTGCTTCGGCGGCTTGCGGCGTCGCGAAAAGCACGAAGACCCGCACCGCTGCTGCGCTCTGAATGACCACCTGTTTATAATTGAGAGGCGTTGAAAGAAATAAAGGTAGGGAAGTAAAAAAAAAAAGCAAGTGCAAAAAGAACAAGAAGTGAAAAGTAAGAGGCAAAGCTGCGAAGACCGCAAGGAAAGAGTCATGCCGCTTCATTCATGCACGTACCCAGTGTGCCAATCATTATTAAAAAAAAAGAAAAAGCAGCTATTCGTTTCTATTTAATATTTTCATCTGCACAGCAGTGCTCCTATGACACGCGCACCTTGACGGTTTCAATGTCGCCGTACTTGCTGCACTCTTCCTTGATTTCGCCCTCCAGCTCTGGGTCAGCTGCTTCCACCGCGGTCACCATGTTCTCCAGCACCGTGCACCGATACCCACCGCCACCATTGCCACTGCCGTTGCCGTCCCCTGGTGCTGTAGCGACACCTGCGGTAAGAGTAACAGCAGCAGCAGCAGCAGCGGGGCCAGATGCGGCGCCTCCTCCCGGAGCCCCCAACACTACAGGGGGTGCAGGAGGGGCAGGAGCTGCTATTCCGGTTGGTGGCATTTGGGGAGAGTTGGCCCATTGCACTTTGAGAGGGCGGCCCAGAAGGTCGAAATTGTTCATTTGCGCCACCTTAGGAGGGGGTGAAAAAAATACATTATAGGAAGAGATAGACGAAAGAGGCTCGTAAGTGGTACTGCCTGATGCATATGCAAAGGTGAATGAAGGTTGAGAAATAAAGCAAGGGGTGAAGGAACAAAGGTCCAAGTGTGTGCACGTTTTCTTTTTTAAATCACAACTATATCCTCCTACTCTTATTACCGCATCCGCGCCTGCTTTTGGGTCTGCGAAGACAATAAACCCGTAGCCGCGGTGGCCGGTGCCAGTGTGGGGGTCCGGCGGCAAAGTGCACTCCGTGACCTGCAGAATAGAAGATGGAAATTATGATGATGATGGTGATGATGATGCGATTTATGAGAGAAAACAAGTAAAATTGAATGGGAAAGAGGGGAAGTTGAGGAGGATAAGGCAAAGTCTAAATGTGGGCATGGACAAAGAAAAAAGGAAATAAGATGGAAGGAGAAACGGCACTGCACTTCACATCCGCGATACCTGGCCGAACGGCTCGAATAGGGAGCGCACCACCTGGGGGAGAAAGAAAGAATAGGGGAAACCGAGAAACATGGGTTAGTGCATTGTGCGTGGTAGGGTGAGGTGTTGAGATGCAAGGGGAGGAAAACAATCAAGAAAAGGGTGTGCAGGCAAAAAAAGTATTGTGGTTACATGGGGGCACACCGACAGCGCAAAATAACAACAAAGAATAGCGGGTCAAATAACAACAAAGTTTAATGGGTGCCAATTTCCTGCCTTCACGCACCTCGGCATTGATATTCGCGTCCAAATTGCTGATGTGCACCTTGGGCTTCCCTCCCTGTAACATGCCACTTGCACCGCCGCCGCCCATGTGCATAGCTACCCCCACAGGAGGGCCTCGGCCCAGGGCCGCGTCTAAGGCTGCACTGGTGGCGACGTGGTTGGGCGTAAAGGCTTGCTGCTGCTGGTGTGGTGGAAAAGCAGCAGCCGCCGCAGTAGAAGCCTGGGGCACGGGAGCTGTGGCAGCCGCAGTGCCGTCGGGCCGGCCCACCTTGATGAAAAGAAGAAGAGGAAGAATATGAGGAGGAAGAAGAGGAAGAGGAGAGAGAAGAAGAAGAAAGAAGAAGCCACATGTGTAAAGCAAAGGAAAACCCCAACAAGCAAGTCAGTTGAGTGAGAGGACCCCAACGAGCCAGCGCTGAAAAATAAAAGGAGGGCTGTTTGTTTGTAGACGGGGAGAAGGACTGTAAGGTAAATGTGTTTCAAGCATCTTTATTCGCTCTCACCTTGATAGCGCGCCCTGCAAACTGAAAGCCGCCCATTTGCGTTAAAGCTTGGTGAGCTGATTCGGGGTTCTCGTATTCGATGAAGCAGAACCCTTTTGACTTGTTGCCTCCCTCAAAGGGCATCGTGAAGTCCTGCAGAGAGTAATGAAGCAATGAAACGAACAGCAGCAAAGAATGGAGAACAAAAGATGAAGAAATGAATAACGCCGAACACGTCTCCCGTGTAGTAGAGAAGTCTCAAAACAACCCCAATGAACCATTGGCGCCCAAAACTCTGCAACAACGAGCTACTTATCGTATATTTGCTTAGGCGACTCTTACCTTGATGGGCCCAAACGCCTGAAACACTGAACGAATTTCGGGTTCCCGCAGGTCGTAGTGCAGAGACCCGACATAGATCCGGCACGCCTTGCTTCGGGCCGCGGCTTCGCTCATGCTCGCAGCCGACGCAGCAGCCGCGGCAGCGCCTCCGCTAGACGCCTGCATCAAGAGAGCAGCGGCCGCTGCAGCGCCACTGCTGACGCCGCCGGCACCAGCACCAGTGCTAGGAGCAGCAGCAGCAGCAGGAGTCGCTCCACCTACGAGGTTGGTTTGTTTTGCCATGGCCATCGCTGCTGCCAAGGCTGTCGCGGCATTAGTGCTCGTGGGTACAGCAGTGGTGATAGCAGCAGCTCCTGCACTAGCAGTGCTGTCAGTCGCAAGTGAGACCCCCGCCACCGGCACCGCAGCACCAGTAGCTGGGGACGCACCACCACTAGCTGCCGCAGCCGGTGCAGCAGCCGGCGCGGCCGAGGAGCCTGGGTGGTGGAAGGGCATGACGGGCCCCGCTTCGGGAGGCCTGGTGACGCCGCACTTGAAGCACGCGGCCTTGGACGCGTAGTTGTGCGCGCTGCAAGACGGGCAGTGCCAGTCGCCTTGCCGGAAGGGTTCCCCACCGCCAGCAGAAGCTCCTGCTGCAGCTGCACCACTAGCCCCGCCACTGCCTCCAGCACCCACCGTCCCAGGAGTCACCGCTGGTGCTGCTCCTTGCTGCTGCTGCTGTTGCTGCGGAGGCTGCGCCATCGCCATTTGCTGCTGTTGCTGCTGCGCCATCAGCTGAGCCTGTTGCATCATCAGTTGCTGCATGGCAGCCGGGTTTTGCATCATGGTTTGCGCAAAGACAGGGTTTTGCATCATCTGCTGCATCTGTTGCATTTGCGCCATTTGCGCCGCCATCTGAGGGTTCTGTTGGGCTGGAGCAAACATGCCAGGCATCTACGCGGCAGCGGACAACACAAGGCACTGTCATATCGAACGGGAACGCGGGCGCACGCACACAGACACACACACACACACAGACACAAAAAGAGCCACCGCACAGAGAGCACAAAGCACAGAAAGATGCACGCGCACACACGAGAACACACACGCACACACAAAGAGCCCCCAAGATTGCACGCAGGGAAACGTTCGCGAAAAGAAATGCGTGGCGTTATACGAGCCCAACAAGGGTAAGAGACACGTCAGCGATTTGCTTAGCGTACCGCATGATATCTCTATCTTTCACTCTCGTGCGCTCACACGCACTCGTACCCATATCTAACTAGGTGTCGTGTCATTTTATTCTACAGTCAGGTCAAGTCTATTCATCCATTCAAACCTGGTGCTGCGCTCGTGCTGCCATCTGAGCCTGTTGGAGCAGCTGCTGCTGGAGGGGCGTGGCGTTGCCGCTGTTGCTTGGCAACGGCACTGCAGGCGCAGCACTTGCCACAGCGTCTTCAGAGGGAGGTGCATCACCCCAGCCAGCCCGCCTGCGGCGCTTGGGCTCTTGATCACTAGGTTTAGACTCGTCTGCCATGCTGCGTGAGGCCGGAGGGCAGAGGGCAGAGGGCAGAGGGTGTGTGGTGAGAATTTGATGACGAGATGACGAGACAACACGACAACAGGACAAAACAAGCAGATCCAATATATTTTGGTGTATAATATATTCGTGAACAGATTTTGAGTTAAAATAGTCTAACCAGAAAGAAAACCAGAAAGAATGAAAGAAAGACATAAAAACGGGGAAGATGACATGAAGATGGCAGCCTACACCGGCAGCCGGCAGTTGTTATCAAGTTATGAAAGGTTTCTAGCCAAAGCTTAGATACCCTTGGTTGTTATGGTTGCCATAGTTGGTCCGGAAATTTGCGATTTTCGCACCGCATGGCCTTGGTAACGCGATGATTCATGCGGTCACTCCAAATAATGAGACCCTTGTCGGCGCCAACAAGGGTACACCTTTAACACTGTCTAGATATCTAGATACATTGCAGTGAAGCTAATTAGGCTGGTCGATTAATTTTTATAATTGCCCAATGATCGCTTTCCTACTTCTAACAATCCTTGCGCTAGCTTGTGCATTGGCTCCATCCTCACAGCCCAAGCCTACTCTAGCAATTACGCATCCACCAGACAAATCCTTGGTGTTGAACCCCGTTGTAGTCGACATTGACATTGATTTGGCATCTATATTAACTGATGACCCTTCGCTTGAAGTGACAGCCTTGCAGCTTTGCTTAAGCCTCGACATCGATACCTTCAAACAATGCTGGCCCCTTTTGAGCGCATCAGGCTTGCCGGTGTTTGATTTCTTTGAATCCTCTACGGGTACTGCCCAGCTCTTACAAAGCGATGCCGTCACAGGTACTCGGCAGCACACGTTACAAGCTTGGTTGGCATTTGAGCCTGGTGGGTTCAAGATAGCACAAGCTCGAGCTGACTTTACTGCGTGGTCGATTGAAGCGCACTCATTGAACGAAACAGAACTACAGCTGCACCGACATGTGAACGACTCGTCGTCGCCTGATATTGTAATGCAAGACAGAACTCATAACAACAGCACTAGTGGCGTTCACCTAACGATTCGAGTTGGTCGTTCCCGCAGTGTGATTGTAGTTTCAAATAAAGACCCATTCAGTGCGTACCTGCGAGCAGCTTCGCGTGCAGTGAAGACTTCACTATGGCCGGTGGAGTCCGAGGTAGCAGAGACGAGAAGTCAGCCTCTACCGCCGCCGTTTCGCGTGGTAGAATTGCCGTTTGTGCGTTCTGGGGACACTTTTGGGCGCACCTTTTGCACATCCTCCGAATTATATGGCAGTGACAGCTCCTGCGAAGCCTTTGCCTTAGTGGAAGCAATGCTCAAAGTGCTTGCTGCCAGGCCGCTATGCTCGATAGCGTCTTCGCCGTCTACGCTACTTCGTCAGACTTCTCAACTTGACACCGAGCTCAAAGTCGACAAAATTCCATCTCAAGCTTGGAGCATAGCGACGTCAGAGCGTAGAGCAAGGCTGCTAGTGTTAGGGTCAAGTTCCGCCTGGGTGTGGTGCGGTGGCGCTGACAGTGATGTAGTGGCGGTGGAAGCAGGCACCTTCGCTGAAGTGGGGGCACACGACGACTCCGGAGCAGGTAGTCTCTGGTGCCGTGGCCGGCCAACGGACTCCGATCCTGGTGGCAGCGGCATCGACGTGCGAGTTGTTCCCGGCGCTAGCGCTAGTGGCTTAAACAATGCTGACTCGGTCACCGGCGCCTTGAAGGAGTTTCGAAAAGTTCTTCGAGGCGATTTGATGGAAGGTTCAGGCTCTTTCTCAGCTCAAGCACAGAGCACTAATGTATACGAAGGAGTAGTGCTCATGGTCGGAGAAGTCGACCGATCGTCCACTCTTTGGCTCAAGGCTGCGCGCCGTCTCCGGAGTATGAGCACAAATTTTTCTCTCGAATCTTTCTCTGAAGCCAATAGTAAGACCTCAACGAACACGCTCAGCGCCGCTGCTCTCATCGAAGCCGCCAAAGTTGAAGCTGCTGAGGCGGCTGCTCGCCTCATGAAGTTTGCGTCTCAAGAAATGAACGATGCTTCAGCCCTTGCTTCGCATGCACCGGTTGTCGTGATGGCTGCCCCGCTGCCTACGATGACACGGCGCGACATGATGCGGCTTGCATATCCTCATTTAGTGGACAACGAAGATCTGCATGGCGAGGTTCTGGCTTCGGAGCCCTTTGAATGCGGTGTGGACCAAAGCACTCAATCAAACGATGATGCATCGGCTTCTGAAGTATCGGCTAAAGGACCACGCAATGAAGCATCTATCTCGTGGGAACGCACAGTAGCAGATGAAACGGCTGTGACGCTGGCGCTCAACGATCACATGCGCCGCAAATGCTCCGCCGCAGCTTCTGCTGCTGCTGCTCCTGGGGTGTCACCAGGCGATAGTGCTACTAAAGCAGAAGTCTCAAATACGCAGTCCAGGACCTGTTTGTTTGCAGATGCCACCAACGACTGGTTAGATGCCACCACGGGAGAAGTGCACAACTTCTTTCTTGCGGCAATGCCAGACATCCACGCCCACCTTGAGCGGAGCTTTTTCTTTTGGAAACGGGCTTTGGTAATCGCGGGTGCTGCTCAATGGTGCTCTGAATTCAATTGAACACAATTGCTCGAACTCTTCAGCATTTTTGACCGTCCGGCATACGAGCCCCGCGACGGCACCATTAGGCACCGCGTTTGTATCTGCTCACTATTGCTCTTAGTTGATTATTACACCGAGCACCGAAAGCCGAAAGCCGAAAGCCCTTCCTCGATTTAAGAACAGAAACCGTAAAATAGTTCCAGTATAAAATCTTTATCTCTTATTTAGACGGTTCTCTGTATATGCTCTTTGCTATTTTTTACGGGATCTTTATGCCCATGGCGCCTGGTGTTTGTTAGTTTTTTGCTGTTACTGTTATCATTGATATCAACATCAGCTACGGATATTGTATCCAGCGGACCAGCGTTCACTAGCAGCCAGTATGGGCAGGATTACTACGAAGAGTGCACTTATTAATATCAACTCTTCTTCAAAGGCATAAAATTAGACAAATTTCTCAATATATGCCAGGAATGATTCGACAAGGGACGATAGCGCAGTACTCTTCCCACACTTCAGGGCCATATTTAGCCGCGCATTGAGCGTCGTCATCCACCTAACAAGACAAAGTGCGCAGCAGAAACAAGAGGTGGCGTTTTGAGTTCAGAGACCGGAAGCAGTAATAAAAGAAAGAAAGAGAAAAATGAGAGAGAGAGAGAGAGAGAGAGGAAGAAGATGTATAACCTTATTTTTTTTCTCTATAGAGAATAAGTTGAGAAAACATTCTCATGTGGTCCGGTGAGTACCTGCCGCGGTATGAAGAGGCAAATATAGTAGAGTGGGTAAGCCCACGCAAGAGCGACCAAAGGAGGTGGCACGCCTGGCTGCAAGGTTGCAGGCAGCGCTAGCGCCATGGCTTGCACGATTTCACCCAAGTAATTTACGTGCCTATCGAGAGGGTGCGGTAGAGGAGTGAAGATGGGTTAAAAAAAAAAAACACAGAAGATTTGGATGGACAACAAGCTATTCA
>Ga0307930_1003446_pt1 | contig 11597 bp, 13 predicted proteins | sample OrgLakmetageno46_FD_203161 | JGI IMG/M metagenome (GOLD analysis project Ga0307930, IMG submission 203161) | Saline water microbial communities from Organic Lake, Antarctica - #46 | ecosystem: Environmental > Aquatic > Non-marine Saline and Alkaline > Saline | place: Antarctica: Organic Lake... | reverse complement strand
CCATTTTTTATACGCACTGTATTTACAGGATCAACCCCTCCTGATTGGCCAGAGAAAGATTCACACCGAACTACGAGTGAAAAAATGAGTGATGGCCATGTGAAGATTAAGTGAGAGGATAAGCTCGACAAAATTCATGAAACTTGAACTCACTGAAAACGGACACCGAACGGAACGAGAAGCAGAAGCGAGAACACGGAAGGCGAAGACGATTAGATTAGATTAGATTAGATTAGATTAGATTATAATCCCCCAGTGCAAAGAAAGACAAGGGCAGAAAAAGAACCTTCGATCAAGGCGGAGCGGGCGGATATTATATATTGCTGACACGTTAGCATGCGTGCTAGGCTACTTGCTTTTTAAGTTCTTTAAAGCAGGGAGGATAGAAAATTCCCTTAGAATCCCAAAACGAATCTCTAGCGCATATTTTCCCAGCAAAAAAAATTTACGCGCCTCTGTGTCTGTGTCTACTGTGAAATTATTCTTTGCCTCGGGAGGAAATTAACTAGACTAGACACCAGAAAAGACAAGCCCATTTATTCATGAACAGTTTCCACTTTAGAGAGAGGGGGGGGGTTCAGTTCTTCCTTCCCTCTACACACTTCCTATTAACGACTTTGACTTGCGCGCAACGCACGCGCGTGAACTTCTGCCCGCAGCACTGGCTTCTATGTCATTTGGGTTTGTATTAGTTCGAGTTCGAGTCCAAGCCAATGCTAGGCCCGCTAGAGCTCGGCTTAATTCTTTAAACTACTCGACCATACCGCTTAGTTCTTAGCAGCTGGTCTCTTCTTATATGTAAATGGTTGAAATCAATCGTCTCAAAGAAACTCGAACTCGAAGGAAAAGGAAAAGGTTATCAGCACCGGGTTCATTGTTGTCTGAGACCATGGAGCTGGCTCCGCAAGCGGCGGCGTTCAGCAGCGCTGGCCATGCCCTCTCTCGCATGCACAAACGTCGGCTTTAAAGCACCGTGCAAGCTGCACGCCACGGCCCACACCACCATGCTTGTTGCCACGGTAGGGCCTTTCACGCACTGCGCAGCTCGCAGTGACCATCTGCGAAATGCGGTCGTCGCACCAGCCGATGCTCCTCCTCCTCCGTCCAGTGCCGCTGCCGTTGCCGCCGCCACTTCGTGTTGATTGGCGACACCCGCTACAGCTGCTGCGGCTGCACCTGCTGCAGCGCCCGCGGTAGCGCGAGCGAAGAGCGGTGCGTCACGCACGTTGCCTGCTCGAGGTGACTCCGGCTCTAAAGTGGTATCGAAACCGAGGGCGTCCAGGCTAAGGGTGTAGACGCCCATGGCAGCACCGACAGCTCCACTTCGCTGTGCGATGACACTTGCCGCACGCGATAAATGTGGTCTTGATCTCAAAGACGACATAATACCATCAGATGCAGCTCTACTACTGTCGATACCATTCACGCTCGTTGCGGTGGGCTCTCTAAACATGGATGCTAATGATACAATCGACCCTTCAACGAGCCCTGCTGCAGCGCCGGAGGCCACGTCAAGAGACCAGCCCAGCACTCTTGAATTGCGCTGAAATCTGCCAAAGACTCCCCATCGAACTTGGTCGTGTACCATGAACCGAAGACCAAACAAAGCAGCACCTTCTGCAGCTATCGATGCAATCGGTCTCGGGAACTCCGCATATGTTGGTAGCTGTCAAGAAGAGACGCCAGTAAGAATGCATCACACGTCAGTAAGTCAAACGCACATTGACAAGAGCAAAAAGACAAAACATTTTGGACGTCCGCAACTAGCCGCATATTAGTAGTGGTGCAGTGCTCTTTCGAAATGACGAAAAAATAAGTTCGGACAGAAGTATTTACAGAGCGAAAAGTGTAATTCCATGGAATAACAGCGCGATGAGAACCTTGAGAGCGTTCGCGAAAAAGCTTCCGACTGGCATTGCAATTGATCCCGCAAGACTTCCGGAAGAAAGAGAGACGGAAAGCGGCACAGCCTCAATTTTTGGCTCATACTCAGCACCGTAGAACTCAGCTTTGGAGTGGACAGTGAGAGGTCCGTTTTGCGCATCACCGCCAAAGGCAGTGTGGGCCACAGTTAGGCTCATTGTATTTTTAATGCAGTAAGTTTCTCGAAGCAGAAATGTCAGCAACTCCTGCGATGTAGCATGCAAAAGTTGAATCTCAACGTTTTCGGCTAAAAATTGATGCGCTTCAAAGATTCACCAGCTCAAAATGTGCTCTATTATGGTACATGGCGAAAATATAGGTGGACGTTGTAACCCACGAATTATTCCGAATTCTTTAGAGTCCGTTTCCCTTTCGTGAGCTCCTCCTCGGGAATACACACCGCTGGTCTCCTACTCCTCACGCTTGGACGCGCTCTGAAGGTAAGAGGGCATAATGCTTGTCTTTACAGTAGCTTGTTATTCTCCTCACGAAAGTCGCCAAGGATCTGAGGCTGCAGTGTGGTGGTTTTGTCTTCGACGATTTTTTCCCCGGTGACTGACACATTCTCCTTGAGGGGTTTGCGGCCATTTCCAAGAAGTACACGTCGGAAAGACGCATCGTGCGCTCATGCGACATTAGAGATGGCCTCCTGTCGCCTTAACCAGCCTGTTTGGAGCTCCTTATGATTTGTCAACTCTCACTCTCGTCATATCTATGCTCTGATGTGCTGAAAACGCTTAGGCACAGGGAGGCAATCATTTGTTTGTTTTTTTCAATCACAAGGCTCTATTCATCAGCTTGGAGAACTGAACACACGCTCGTTTCAAAATGTAAGAGAAGTAACGCCAAGGCGCAGGTATAGATGTGTCTTACGTTGCGCGCAGTCTCGTGGAATATATACGCAATGCTTTGAAAGAAATTTGCTCTTGTTTCTGTACTTTGTTACGTTGAAGAAGGCGCCCTGCGGGCTTCACTTCACGCCATCCCGCGTGCGTGCTGTTCTTCTATGTAGGTATGACGGCTATCGGGCCAATGGCAGCGGGAGCGCAGGGGGGCTGCCCGCCTCCAACCGAGCTGCTAACAACTTCCGGAACAGCCGGAGCCGCCAGCGCACGCAGAAAGTTGGGGAGATGATTGCTGGCGGTGGCGGTTTCGGGACTTCGACCATGGCAGCCAGCGCTTATGGTGCCTCCTCGTCCAATTACCCGCCATCTGCGAGCAGTGGCAGTAGCAACGGCGTTGGCAGTGGGTTCTTGCCGAGTGCAGTGGCCAGCAGTCAGCCGAGACGCGCCAACGGAAAAAGGGAAGCAGGGGGTACCTATGGCGGCGGAGGCGGCGGTTACTCGAATGGCAATTCAACCGGAGCGGGCGCGTCCCTGAGCGCGACTATGAACAGCCTCGGAGGTGGGGGAGGTGGCGGTAGTAACGGTAGCAGTCTAGGCGGCGGAGGAGGAGGCAGTGACGGGCGGCGGTCGCGGGGAGGAGGCCGCTCGATGGCGTCAGCAGGATCGCGTGCCATGGGCTTAGGCAGCACGGGCGGTGCTGACCTGTACGGAGGTGGCAATAATAATGCAGGAGGAGGAGGAGGGCGCCACCGCAGCGAGCCATCAGGAGCCCCGGGGCTCTTACCCAACATCGGCGGCGGGCAAGGAAACAGCGGGCACAACTCCGCAGACACCAGCAACAGTAACGGTGGGAACAATAGTGGCTACGGCGGCGGTGGCGGCAACAGCGGCGGCGTGCCCGCGGCTTCGTTGCCGAGTGGAGGATCCCGGCGGCACCGGTCGAAGCACAACCACGCGGGGGCGCACGTGCACACGGGGGTGCCGGTCACCAAGTCGGAGCGCAGCGTCCGCGCAGCTTGCCACTCGATTGAAGGGGTGAAGCCGGGGAACCCCAACTGGACCAACCAAGACAACTTTTTGGTGCGTGGCACTGAAAAATCCAGCTGGCATGATATCAGATCTGCAAAACATCACACGCATGCACGCACGTACAATGGCCTTTTCTCTCTATTTTGCACCATCAATTCGTCATGATTACTGTGGCTTACATATTTCTCAGTCAAAGTGCCTGCGTTTCTTGATCTTTCTTTTTCGTTGGCCTCGCTTACTCTTCCTAGATGTCGGAGGACGTGGGCCCATCGTTGCACGTGTGGAGCGTGTTCGACGGGCACGGCCAGGACGGGCACCACGTGTCCAAGTATTGCCGCGAGAAGTTCGTGAACATATGGCTGGACCACGACCAACACATGCCAAAAGCCTTCAAAACCATGCAGGTAGGGTCTGAGTCTGGGTGTAGTTGGGATTGCAATATCGTGAGATATAGCAATGACAGGTCCCAGGTGTTGTGAGGGTGTGTGTTAGCACTTTCTGCTTGAATCTTGAAGGACACTCTACTTACTCCTTGGAGGAGCCGAGGCATACGTCGCTTGACTCTCTGTTAAGAATGACCCGTGAATTTCTTTTGTTCGCTTATGCTTGTGCTTTCCACGCTGCATGCTGCCTGTGTGAACGATCCATTGCATGTGTGGTGATCATTCTTGTAGGCGGAGCTGGACAAGCAGCCTTTCGACGTGCGGTGCGCCGGGGCCACTGCGGTGGTGGTGGTGTGCCGGAAAGGCGTGCTGGAGGTGAGGCTACGTGCTACTTTTACATGCGCACACGCCTCCAGACATTCTTTTGTTGGAGCCAGACGGCTTTATACAGGTCTTGTAAGAAGGGAGTGAGCAACTTCATGTTTACAAGCGCACGCATGCTTTAATTTCATCCTGTTTTTTCTTTTGCTCCTCTTTTCTTTTTCTTTTTCTCTGTTGTCTACACCAAGGTGGGCAACTTGGGTGATTCGCGCGCCGTGCTTGGCCGCAAGCACCAGGGCGCAGTGGCAGCGGTGATGTTGACCTCGGACCACAAGCCCGACCGGCCGGACGAGCGGCGCCGGGTGTTAGCCGCGGGAGGGCAGGTAGGGTCACGGCAGCTGGTGGTGGGGCACAACGCGAAAGGGCCGGTGACGATGCCGCTGGGGCCCGCCAGAGTGTGGTACACGACCAGGGGAGAAACCATGGGCTTGGCCATGAGCCGCAGCTTCGGGGTAAGAGTAGTTAAGTGGGTGGTGTTGATTATTGGTGCATGAAGATGAGATGAGGAGGTTAAAAGAGGGTGCAGAAATAGCACAGAGACAGTGGTAAATCAAGGAAAGGGAGAGAGAAGATTTTAGAGATACTCCATGTTTTCGTTCTTTTTCTTTCATTTCTTTGATTCGCTCATTTTCTCACATGTTTCTCCTTCTCCTGCTTGTCTCATATCTCACATGTAGGACGCCATCGTGCACACCATGGGAGTGTCTGCGGAGCCGGAAATCTCCGAACACACCATCGATGGCTCCGACTGCTTCCTGATTTTGGCCACCGATGGGATCTGGGACGTTATTGAGTCCGCGCAAGCCGTGCAGCTAGTGGCGCAGGTATTCGTGCGCGAGTGTGTGTTTTTGCGGAGCGATAATTGGTCACATACGAGGCCTTATTTTCACTATTTTCAGCCCATTTTTCCTTGCATGATTCTTAAACAATATGCCCTAATTTCCCTTTCACCCCCCCCCTCCTGCACCTTGTGCTCTGTCCAATCGCAGCACCTCGCGCGCGCGACTGCCTCCAACCCGTCGGCACCATGGGACGTGCAGGACGCAGCCACGGTGCTGGCCACCACGGCGCGGCGGCGCTGGGAGCAGCTGAGCCCGATGGTCGACGACATCACTGCCATTGTGGTAGACCTCCGCCCACACGTGATGGGAAACAACAAGCCGTGAGCGATGGAGGCATATGCAGACATGCACGCGAGAGGAACAATGGGACCAAGAAGCGAGAGAAAGTGGCGTTTGCGTAAGTTGTCGAGCCCACTTCCTTTTGCTCTTGACGCCTCTTTGATCGTTCACCTCTGATGAAGGCGGTGGCAAGCAGTTCCGGAAGAAGCAACAGCTAAGGAGCGCACTGAGCACACGAAACATGGCAGCGAAAAGCATCCCTTTTTGAACGGACGTTGAGGAGCCATAGGCGGTTGATTCAACGGCACAAAGGAACCAAGACATTGGGGGGGAATGGAAGTTTCGAGAGTTAAGAGCAAGAAAAAGCGAGAGGGAAACCAAGTTTTCAAGTGGGAATATATATTGAGTTTATGATACACCGCGTTCGTAACACAAGAATTCAATAGTTAGCAGATACACCGAACTCGAACTCGAACTAATACAAACCCAAATGGCACATGACACAGAAGCCAATGCTGCGGGCAGAAGTGTACGCGCGTGCGTTGCGCGCAAGTCAAAATCGGAAGGAGTATAGTGTGTAGAGGGCAGGAAGCATAATACTTCCACCCCCTTCTAAAGTGGAAACTGTTCATGAAATAATTTTGAAACTGGACTTAGACCTCAATGGCAGTACCCTGTACCCTTCTTATTCATATTCATATGGACCATGCATAGATTCATAATAGGTATATGATGGATAAATGTACTATTTATATATGATATTCAAACGGCCAGGGCCAGTTAGGCGAACCGTGGAAGGTAGAACGGCAAAGGCAAAGTGCAGCATGCTAAATTCTAATTAACATTTTGTAACATTAACAACTCAAAGATCGAAGAGAGAAATCTCTTATCTCTAGTGGAATTATGGGAATATAGGACGCAGGGGCAAGAAACCAAATGGCCGAGTGTGGCTATGTCGCATCATACTGGAGACAGGCAGGAAGCAGGCTATTGCTTAATTGCTTTTTGCTTCTTCTTTCTTCATTCGAAGGGCCGGAATTAAAAGGTTAGCACAAATGAATTCAACAAGTGTGCTCTTTAAGCATCCCTAAGGAGAAAACTGAGAACTCCCACGGCGGTCTTGAGCCTTGAGAGCCGCGAAGAGGGGGCGCAGACCAATTGCCAATAGACCCCATCAACCGGAATTCACCGGGATGGTAGCCTGAGAGAAGAGGAACGAGGAACCCCGAATCCAAATTCCGACTGCCACCAGGTGGATCATACCCGACGCCACTTGTGTTGTCGTCCTCACTGCCACTTCGTCCGTATGCCATTGTGCCTCACGAAACTTTTCTTTCTTTAGTCTTTAGAACTCCTTTTAATCGTGGCATCTGGAATTCAAGTAAGAAGTAAGAGATCATGGCCTAGATCCAAGCCCATCTCCATGTCTCTAAGCGCCATAACTAACAAGTAATTCCCACATGCATCCCTCCTCTGCCGTCAAAAGACGGAAGCATAAAGGCGGTTGGTCGCTGGTCGATTTGCCCTAAAAAATAAGAAACTCATGAGGGCGGGCAAATTCTGCCCGAGTTGAGTTTTCAATGATTTATTCCCACACTCCTTGCAGCTATACAAACCTAGTGGTCTTCTTTGCCTTTGATGAGCATTTCTTTGGCTTCGTTGATCTGAGAGCAGGAAACAAAAGAAGCAAAGACACACATGAGATCGCATTCAATCAAAGAGGCACAGGAAATTCATGTTTGATCATTAAAAATACAGAGACGTCTTCAAGCTCTGCACAACTAACGAGCGGTTGAGAATCATGACGTAACGAAGTATATAGTGTTGAAGTGGCGCTGCTACTATAGAGTCAAAATCACCATGTGCCTCAAAGAAGAACAGCTGGGTTGCATCAGAGTGAAAAAATGTTGCCACGAAATTATGAATACCTTCGCTGCCATGTAAGGTGAGCCTCCTTTATCTGGGTGGTTGGCGATGAGGATTTTCCGGTGCGCTGTCTTGATGCGCTTGGCATCAGCGGACTCTCGAATGCCTAACACTTGTGCAGCTTCCCTTCGAGTCATCTTGTCCTCAAAGCCTCCTGCGTAGTAACGCATGCCCTATACATTTGTAATTTGGGTGAAATACAAGAGAACAGAGGTAACGAATATGTTAGGAAAGCGCAGTAGACAGTAAAATGAAAAAGAAGAATAAAGACGCAGCGATAGAACGATCGAGCATGGTGAGTTGGCACTCGATATGAATTCAATCAAATTCTAACTTGCTAGCTGGGAATATTTACCCTTCTACCCGTATGCACGACAACTCTCTTCATAGAAGGACACACATAGACCGCGTACCTTCACAGAGTCAGCAGAGGGCATCGATGGCATTTTCAAGTTCTTCCACCATTCTTGGAAGTCAAATGGTTTCTCCTCAGGTTGCTGAGTCGAGTCTTCAGCCTTCGTGCTGTTCTCTTTCTCTGAGCCTGTCTCAGGTTCAGGCGGAGGCTTAGGGTTCGCAGCCTCTTCCTTTGCCCTTGCTTCCTGGTGAGCGCTCCAAGCATTCAATATAATTCGCCCGGAATAGCCTGTCACTGCCAGCATAATCCCGCCCGTAACCAAAATAGACTCTCGCCGAGCTGTAGAGTGCAAGCTCCGGTTTGGACCTAGGGAGCGTGCTGGCGCTAGAATGCCAGTGGGCTGAAAAATGGGAGGCCGTTGTGGCTCGTCATTGCGGCTAGCAGGTAGGTGCACTGTTGCAAGCGAGCTCCTCCAGCCAGGCCCCACGCGTGGACGCAATAACGAACGAGCTATGTGGGCCATTTTTAGCGAACAAAAGAACCGAGTAAAATTTCTGATGAGTACGTGTATTGAATACGGAAGTTGCCAAGAAGTTCCTGCGTGAAATTTTAGGGCTGAGAGGCTGAGAGCATAGCAGAGAGCTGGACTGCTGGACTTAGACTAGCTAGCTAAGCTAGGGTGATCCTAATGGCGTCTATAGACTTGGGGCGCTACGAGGACGAGGATGAATTTGGATCCGAGGACGAAGAAGAGGAAGCTGCGGGCTACAGGGCTACGCCGCAGCAGGGTGCTAACAGGGCGTCGGCGAACAGCAGAGATTATGGCAGCGATGAAGAGGACGATGGCACGGCGTCAATGCCGTCCGAACTGAAAGGCTTGCGGGCGTGCATGGTTTGCTCTCTGATTAAGACCCATACACAATTTCTCGACAAAGGTTGCGACAACTGCGAGTCGTTCCTGTCGCTGGCTGAGCGGCAAGACAGAGTCACCGAGCTCACAAGCCATACTTTCGAAGGGTAAGAAGATGCTTGTGTCTACAAGTCTTAGCAATGTCTTACATTGACACTTCTATAGTCTGTCCTATTGAAATCAAATTTTTGCGCTCCTTAATATGAGCACCGCGCTATATACATTCTCGATTGTGTGCTGGCACCTGAGCTCCTGATAGCTTCTGATAGCTTCTGATAGGTGTAGTGCACTCGAAATTCAATTGCAGCACCACACGAACTCCAAAACATTACCGCCTTTTGTGCTATCTTAAACCGCGCGCTTGCACGTGTTCTCTTGCATTTCTCATGGCTCGTGCAGGATGGCTGCGGTGCATCGTCCTGCTGACAGTTGGGTTGCGAAGTACCAAGGCATTCGTAAGTTTCATGAAGCCACTGTCTTATTTCGAGTCGCTCGCCTTGCAGCATCCTTGGCAGATAGTCGCATTAGATTGTCTCGTGGATTGTACGCATCTATTTCTAACCTTTCTTCCTCGCATCGTCTTTCTTGTACCTGGCTGTCCGTCTGCGTGTACATGTATGGCGCAGAAATGATGAAACCGGGCGTTTACGCGCTCGAAGTGCGAGGAGTCCTCAACCCAGAAGTCGAAGAATTCCTCAAGAGCAAAGGCATTCCTTTCCGGGCGAAAGCCCCCGGGGCTGTTTAGCCAAAAAGCTGAATTGACTATACGGAGAAATTCTCGGTGAATTGACCTATTTGGTGCATGCACATAGGCAGGAGCACCTGAGATGTCGCAGCGGAACTTGATGTCCAAATGCTGCTTCTTTCATCGCCGGGCATCTGCTTATTGTTGTTTTGCGCTTTGCCTAGCAACAGATGTTCGCCAGAGAAATTGATAGTGATTTCTGTCCACGCGAAAATGAGGGCCGAGTGTTTTGTGTTCGTGCATTGGCGTTGAAATTAAAAATTAATACCAATACCGCTAATCGCCAATTGCTAATTACGAAGTTACACAGGGCACTAGGTCTATATCGCAAGTGAGGTGCGGTTGATTAAAATAGATATCGCGAAAAAACAGTTGGCTTGCGTTAATAACAAACGCACAAGGGCAGTTGGAAGACAATCCCCGAAGGAAAGGCTGTGAACCTTGAGGAACGAGTGAAACTCGTTTGTATCGAACGAGCAAAAGCATCTCGCAAATGCGGGAGGCTGTCTGCTCGCCGTCATATCTCCTCACGTAGTTTTTTACTGGTGTTTGACGACTTTCGAAATACGTGCTCCAAATGAAGCTGCCCAATCTGGAATAGGGCGGCATTTGCTTTTCTTTTTTACTTCAGGAGCTCAATGATTTCTTTCTCGAAGGAAAGTGGGAACGAAGTGGGCTGAGAACTCGACACCACCGTACCGTCAGAGCCACGCACTAGGTACTTGGCAAAGTTCCATTTGATGCTTCTTCCAAGCAGAGAGCCGAAGAACCCGCCACTAGGTGCAGTGTCTTTGAGAAAGGTGTACAAAGGCGCTGCGTTGGGACCATTGACGTCCACTTTCCCAAACACCTAGGTTTGATAGACGATTCAAGGCGCAAGAAATAAAACACGCTTTCTGCACTGTATTTGATCAAGGGTCGATGGAGCTGATGAAAATTGCTGTGAATTGCACTCTCGCTAAATACCGTGCAAATCTATCCATGCCTCTTTGAGACATATGCATCCTAGATGGCAACATTTAGAAATGATCATATGCATCCCAGATGGCAACATTTAGAAATGATCAAATGAATTGATGCTTTGATAAACGTACCGGAAAGTTGCCACCTCGGCTCCGAACAAATGCTTCTACTTCCAACGCTGTTCCTGGTTCTTGCCCTCCAAATTGGTTGCAAGGAAAAGCCAGAATCTCCAAGCCTTGCCCACTGTACTTCTCGTACAGCTCAGCAAGTTCCTTGTAATTTCTGGCCGTCAAGCCTCATTCGCTCGCCACGTTGACGAAGAGTAAAGCTTTCTTTTCCCGCAGTTGAGATAGGGGATATTGATCTCCTTTTGCATCTTCGACTGTGAAGTCGTAGACGCTTGGGGCAGCCTGGGACGAAAGGCTCGACATTTTTTACGACACGTCAGAAGTCAGAAGCAAGAGTTGTGGAGTTGTGGTGGAAAATCAGAACAAGCAAGAACAAAAAGGTGACAAAACAAGCCTGTTATCTGTAGCCTTCTATGATTCCGGCCCCTCCTGCGTCAAAACAAGCTGAAACAACCACCGTAGCGAATACGACGAAGGAGTTGCGCATGGTAGCTACATGAACCCCGTGCCTAACTTCCGAGAAGGGCCAAGGAACTCTTATGATTCCTTCTAAATACTAAATAGCGCCCTTCTTTGTACAGATGCGAACACCAGCCCTCCCCTCGGGGGAGGCGCAGCAGCCAACAAATTCGCGGGTTTCCCGGTATTTATCCCACTTGTGCTCGTCGAATGACAAGGCACAATGATATCATCCATCAATTCTAGATTCCAGTCTGAATCTGGCCAAGTGTTATGAATACTTATGACTTATGACTTGTGACAGCAAAAATAGCCCAGAGAATTGCCTCGTGGACCTGGGACGTGACACACGAACGAGCACTCAGTCCCGCCGACTTGTTCGGAGGAAAGGCGCCAGTTGGAGCCTTAATTGGCCTTCTGGAGCGAATT
>Ga0307930_1003443_pt1 | contig 11605 bp, 13 predicted proteins | sample OrgLakmetageno46_FD_203161 | JGI IMG/M metagenome (GOLD analysis project Ga0307930, IMG submission 203161) | Saline water microbial communities from Organic Lake, Antarctica - #46 | ecosystem: Environmental > Aquatic > Non-marine Saline and Alkaline > Saline | place: Antarctica: Organic Lake... | reverse complement strand
TGGATATGGCGGAGAGAAAGGAAGCGAGGGAGGTGACGGACCTCCTCGCCGGTCGCGTGAGCCAGTGAGATAATCTCCTGGGGAACGCGACCGTGGTGAGACTTGGAGCTTGAGGAGAATTCTCGGACCCAAGCCAAGCCTATTTCTGGCTCGATGGCACTAGGCAAAACAACAACGGATTCATAAGCAAGCTAGTAAAATTGTGATAATATATACCTATAATATAATACGAAGAGCAGTTGTCAGTACAAGTTGTACAATGGCAGTTCTGGCTCTTCTTTCTATCGCACGCATACGTGATGCCGCGATACATACGGACGCCGCTGCAGGGCTACTGGTCGCCTCTCTAACATGTAGTTCAACGCTAAGGATTAGTGCTCGTCGGTTGGACAACATCTCATTTGTATCGTGGAACAACTGAGTTAGCCAGGCGATGCAAGTGGCAGTCATCTTCATCGGACTGCTAAGGGTAGCTCTTCTGTTTTCATTTCTTCTCGCAAATTCAAACTGATGATGATTGTGCTTCTTTCTATTTGAAGTTCGATATCAATGGACTATGGATCTATTTTCTGAGTTGCACTAACTTTTATCGAGACCTCAAACTCGACAGGTTGCGAACTTAAGCCACCTGCATGATCTCATATCGTACACACGCGGAACGACTGTTTTTGCTGCCACTTACCCTGAGGTATAAATCATTGTGATGAAGTCGAACAACTGGACAGTACGTTCATTCAAAGAAACAAAATGCTGTGTGCACCCCAAGAACCAGGAATCGCGTCAAATCCATCGCCTGATTTGCATTGTGCATTCGCTTGTTATTTGTGAAAGGAACTAACGACAGCACTTTGCCTGACTGGCAGCCTCGGCGAAAACCCTGCTCCTGATCCTCGCAACCGTATTTTTGTTGCCAACTCGTCGTATCTAAGAGCGTTAGTGGGTCCCCTACATCTCCCCATATCTCAGATAGCCTTGAGGAGTGTACTCAACTGCTTTCGTCTATTGATATTGCATGCTTATCTCCATTAATTTCTGCATATATTTGGCATTTTCTTCGGCTTTGCTTATGACCGTCGCCGATCTTGTTTTTTTTGCACGCGGCACAGGCGTGCACCTGGTCGCAAGAGAAGAGGCAGGCCTGATCGTAAGCTTTATCAGGTATTGTTCAAGAGTTATTCGCTGCAGCGTTTTTTGGAATTTAAATTTTCGTCGCTGCTTCCTCTCAAACAGTGGCTGTTGCTCGATGCAGCCCTGGTTCAGTTCAAGCCAGCTCTTTTGCTCGTCGACACAATCGTCCGCACACGCACTGATTTGGTTGTACCTCCAGGTGCGCATTTTGTACGTGTATGTGCATATACGTATTTCATGGCTGCTTCTTGTTGTGTTAGGTTTGCTTTATAATAGTGCCATATATTGCTTGTTATCAGAAGAATCTTGATAACAAATTTGTTTGCTGTAAAACATTTTTGGAGACTTTTGAGGCACGTGAAAGCGTTATTCCTTGTCCTCCGCTGCTTTTCAACAATGTACCCATCGATTTGTTTTAAAAATACAAATGAAGCGCTCATGGCGCGTGCTATCAGGTTTCTCTTACCGTTTCTTAAAGGGCTCGCCTGGGGTAGTCAATGCGCGCTCCGACTATATCTTCTTTGCCCCTACCGGTAAATAGAGGACATTATCTATGAGTAAGCTGTGCCTCTATCATTGCACGCAAATCTAATTAGGTCTTTTCATGGCGGTGTTTGGGGACTTCTACGAAGAGGCAACCACGCTTTACCTCACGTACACCGCCCAGCCCGAGCTGTCATCTCTTGCCAATTCGCTTTTATCGAAAGTGAGTCTTGTAGTGACATTTTATCGCGCCGCATGTATTTGGCATCATCTTCGGGGGCATATCTCATGCTGTGACTTCGTTTTTTTCCTCCTCTTTGTTTTTGTTTTGTCCTGTTGCCCACACCCCGTCCACGTTCGCACATCATATCAAAGTATGGAGGGGTTTTGAATTATGTCATTTTTTCGTGTTGTGTACATGCGATAGGTGGTGGCGTGCTTGACGCCGTCGGGTCACGTGCCCTCTCTTCGGCCTGCTCGTTCTCACTCCAAGAGCAGCAGCAGCCAGCGCAAGTCTACGAGTGCGCTGCAGGCGCAAGACAGTGCTTCGCCTAGTAGTAGCTTCAGCAACGCGAGCCTGATGCATAGTAGCACCAGTGACAACAGTAGCACTAGCAGCAGCAGCAGCAGCAGAAGCAGTCGCGACACGGAGACCGGCAGTGGTCTTTCCAGTGGCAGTGAAATTATGAGCAGTAGTCCTGAAGTTAGTAGCCACGGTGACTCGTTCTACAATGGCAACGCCACCACTGCTGCTGCTGCTTACAACGGCACTCTTGCCAAGAGTAGTGGGCATGCTAGGGAAGCGCAAGGGTGGCCTTACGACCAGCTCACGGCGCTAGCGCTGCCTCCAGACTTGGCCACCGACCCAACCACCCAGGAACCAGTGATGTTCCTGTGCGGCTGCAAGGTGCGATGGAGAGCCGTATAAATGGTCGAGGTGGCGTTGCTTTGATAAGCTCTTACGCTGCTTTTTCTTCTTTTTTTTTCACCCCTTTACTCTCTTGAATCAACTTCATTTCACCTTACGTGGTCTCTCTTCCTCTGTCTTTCATGCCTGCGCGACTCGTGTATGTTACTCGGCGCTCCCATGCCCACCGTTCCTGCATTCCTATCCTCCTTCCCTGCAAACAGCCGGCCTCAGAGCCAACGGTGCCCTGGCGCCCCCGCCACGACGGGCCTTTTTGCTCCGAAACTTCGTTCACTTTTCACGTCCTCGCGAGGTGCGCCCCACCCTCCTTTGCATCACAAACTCAATTTAAAAATGAGCTCTTTTTTTTTTGTTCACCTTTGACACACGCCGAGCTCTCATTTTCATGTTCTCTCGAAACACAGTTTTAGCTCCCTTTTTTTTTCTTCTGCTCTTGCTGTCACCAGAGGAGCATCGTGCCAGCCCATATTGGGAGCAACGTCGCCGCCGCCCGACCCTTTTCAAGCCTTGCACGGGCGATTGCCTCTCAGAGCAGCTTCCAGTGCTGACCAAGCAGATCTGGCAGCTTCCACAAATGGAGCGGTGAGCACGGCTACCTCCCTTTACCATTACCGCCAATCTGGAGGAGGTAGCGCCCCTCACCGCAACTATCCTCACCGCAAAGGGAAAAACCACCTGCATGAAGACCGGACCCACGATGCGGCACAGGCGCTGCGAAGTGCCAAGGCGTCTATGCTTCAATCTCCGCGTGGGCTTCCTCTTCGCAACCGCACCAGCGATGCCATCCGCTCCAAAGCGCGTGTGGTGTGGGTGAAGACGGCAGAAGAAAACGGCGGAAACGTGCGCTCAACCTCAAGCTGGCAGCGGCCTCGCGCCCGAGCGTTAACCGCCAAACTGGCTGCGAGTGGGGCCCAAGCCTGGGCGCCGGCCTGGGGCCTTTCTCCGGAGGCATCACCCGGCGGGATTGGACTGGACTTTGGGTGCGTGCGTACGTATGTGCTTGCTAGCTTGCTTGTATCCTCGCCTGAGATTGCGCGCTAATGGTTCTATTGAGCCAGTGGTTTAGTAGGAAAATCATTCTTGTGTACCAACTTCCTTTCAGTTTCGTTTAATTTCTTTTTCTTTTTCTCTATTGGGAATTGTAGTCTACCTTCAAACCCTTCATGTATCCAGCAGTCTCGTGTATTTATTTTAAGGAAGCAACTGGCACAATCATGCGGCTCTTTCAGGTTCATGCCCACGTCTTTTGGACTTCGCAAAGATCGACACGAGCAAAGTACCTTCCGACTCGAGAGTCAGCACTGCCTGAAAATCCTTATGGACCTTAACATCAGCACCATTGGCAGAAATAGCGGCAAAAATAGCAGCACTTTGAGCAACCGAAAGGTACTCCGGCATCAGCTCATAATAGGGAAATAACAGCAGGAAGAGCGGGGGGGGGGGGAGGGAGGTTCGATGCTTTCCTTCTTACTCTCTGGGCAGAGAGATCAAGGCAAAGAGGTGCAATGGGCGGAGGTGCAGTAGCATTAGCTTTAGCAACTAACTGAGCGCAATCCGTTATGTCGTGATGTATTTTGGTAATTTCTACAATGTATGAACGCCAAACACGGCAGCTGCTGCGTATTATGCTTATGTTGATTGCAAATGCAAACGCAATTGCATAGTTCATTTGCACAATTCCCACCCAGGTCTAGTAGCTACAGCTACGTACCTGTACCTAGCTCCGGCCATTCTTCAAGGATCAAAATATACCACAATGCCATGCTATGGCAAACAGAGGATAGAGGGAGCCTAGAGGGGTTTAAATAAATTAGTGAAGCATCTCTGTCTACTATCTACCATCAGAGATATAACTCACACAGCATGCTGGCCGTGGTGGTGCAGCACCAAAAACTGAAGCGATGTATTTTATATCTCCCCATCAGAGGTATACGGATGGAAACACGTCGAATTTTACTGTCGATGATTCAGGCACAACCAATGTTACCGAAAGTTTTAGACACCGACTATCGGAGCTCCAAAGCCTCGGCAGCATTCGGCGCTTTGAAACAATGCTCTTGTCCTATCTACTTCGCTTTATGGGTTTGTGGTTTGGTGCTTACGAGAAGACTAATTCTACCGACTACGAAGTTTCCATAAGCGCTGTGTCCGTAGCATGCGCCATGCCGCCCTTTATGATGCCTTCCACCATCATATTAGTTCAGCAACTTTTTTCAAAAGCTCAATGTCATGGAACAGACCTTGATAGCTACTAGCTACTATCACGATCTGCTGGCCACGTTGCTCGGACGCCTATGACTCGGGCTCCACAGCAGCTTCTTGCTGGTTGGGTAGCACACTCTCGGCCAAATGGGTGTGCCCTGGGATTACAATTACATGAGATAGGCTAACTCCAACGAATGGCGCGCCATAGCTGAGATTAGGTCGGAGTGGAGAACTCGGACTTATTCGAAGCCCATTCTTCCTTTCGAGAACCAGAATTAATCATATTTCAATATTAATGAGTTCATGGAGATAAGTGTGATCATTTCATTCCGCAAGAGGCCATTCAGCCCTAGTCTAGTCTAGTTAATACTCCCCAAAAATACAAAGAAACACCACTGTGGCAAATAGCAACAGTAAAATGTAACCTTCAGAACAAGTCTGACTGGGCTGAGTGTCCTTTTGCGTAATGCAATTGTAATCATTTACTCTCGAGGTGTCCTTCAGCCATCAGGCATCAGGAGGTTTGGGAATGGAGTGAGTCAGCTGTCTCCACTTCGACCTGCCCTTGGCAATGGCGATCCACTCATCTAAATCCTTCGAAAAGCCCAGTCAGACTTGTTCTGGAGGTATCATCAATACATAGCTTTTTGCTATTTGCTGATGTTTCATTACAACTGGGGAGTAGGTATAATCTAATCTAATCTAATCAGATCAGAACGCCGACGCCCGTATTTGAAGCAGAATCATAGGAGGACTTCATTGAAAACAATTTATTAACAAGCAGCAGCTTCTAGAGCTATCTCAACATCTATAGCACCGAAAGCACGCAGGGCCGTCGCTTCAAGGATGTGCGCTGCACAAACTGACACCACACCCTCAAAGTACTCTTCTTGCTGCGCCGCGTTGGCTGGGCTGACATAATTCGAGCTGTGGTTTGTGAAGTCGGCTCCGTCATCTGCTTCTGTGCAGCGCACCGCTATCCGCAATGCATTGGCGGTTTCCACCGCCCAAGCTTCAGCTTGAACGCCCGCAGCTTCAATAGCTGAAGCGCCAACGTCATCATCAACTGCCCCATACCGAGAATTTGGAGAAGGGTCAGCGGGAAAGTCGTATGCTGAGCCTACCTCGCGATAACGGCTCAACAAGACGGTACGTGCAAACTGAGAGCCAAGCCCGAGTTCAGAGCCCAGTCGACGGGCCAGCCTGGCAAAAGTCAAACCACCTGAGCTCAAGCGCCCAACTGCACCGGAACTAGTATTGCTATCATCGCGGGTGTTGCTGGAGCGAAGCGGCAACCCTTGCAGAAGTGAGGGCGGTGGGCGTGCTAGAACAGCGCTCACAGCAGCCGTCAATCGAGCTTGTGAAAAGACGTTCAGAGACACGGAGACGCTGTCGTCGACGCATCGGTTTATACCATCCCTGCTATGGGTAATGCCGCTGCTAGTGCTAGAGTCGAAGTGGATTCCATCGCCACCACCTCTTGGTGCAGGCACAACTTCTACGTGGTGAAACCAGAAGGGTGGAATGTACAGGGCCTGTCCGGGACCCAACACAATGTCTAAATAAGGCGGCAACAAAGGAGGCAGCGCAGTGCTGACCTCAGTGGTGGCGTAGTCTTCTTTGATTTCACACGATGGATCGGCAACTGCGCCGGCTGAAGATGATTTCATTGAGCTATCTGCCACGTCAAGTCCCGTGAAATGCAAACGGCTCTTGCGAGCCCGTGGGTGAGCGTCAGGGAACACTGCCATGGCCACGTGCGCACTGGGCGGCCACAGTCGGAAGTGCTTGAAGCCGTGGGCTTGCACGAACACGTTGTGCATGACGTCATAGTGCGCCTGCGTAGCGGACCCTACTCCACCTAACCAAACGCTGCAGTAACCTAATTGCGAAGGGGGTACGTTGTTGCCTCTCCGATCAGGAAAGGTGTCCAAGACGTGTGTCTCCCACTCTGGTGGTGGTGCTTCCAGGATATCAGCGACACGGGCTGTGAAGTAGTGGTAGGGAGGTTGGTGCGTACCCTGGCTCTTGCCAGAGTTGCTACTGCTGCCGTTCGTGGAAAAACGCTGGGCAGAGCACTTATCGAAAAAGTCCCTAATAGGCAAGGAAATCAGCTCGGTAGCTGAGACTTTGCGCAAGTCATCTGCAAGTCGATCGGGTTGCCCCGCTTCTGCATACATGAAGAAACGGTCTACTGAGCGTTTGCACTGCAAAGGCCGAACTGCCGAACCACCCGCCGCTAAAGAATCGCTCACGTGGTTTGAATGAAGGCTAGAACCTTGGCTAGTGTTAGCTCGGTCCCACGCATTTGCTACGGCCTTCGGCGTCCACGCACCCGACGCTGCCCAACCTAGTGGACACGTAAACTCGACGGGCTGAAATTTGGACAAGTTGAGCCGACGCTGTGCTAGACGCGCGGCGTGCGTGCTGACGGCCATGCGAGCTGGTGAAATTATGGTTCAGTGACTATGTGGAACAATTGCAACCTTTTTGTTCTAGTCGATAGTTCCGCTAAAAGCGTCTACTGCATTTTGTGAAAGCTTCCGAAGCTACTACTGTACAGTACAGTAGTACTGCACAGATGATATGTAACTTTAGCTAGCTAGCTAGCTAGCTAGCTAGCTAGAGGGCTAGGGGGCATGCAAGAGAATCTCTTGCGAGACCGGATGCCTTCGCAGAGAACACACTTGATGGAGACTATGGACCGAGAGCCTTGCGAAGTAGACATCGGGCGGCAGCGTTATCCTTACAGGTGCGTCACAACGGGTCGCTTGTGACCATTTGCGAATCTTATTCCAGCCTAATCTGTCGGTCGCATGTTCTGCGCTGTTTGTAGCATTGTTTGGGGCCCCCTTGGCCCACTCACGTGCTGCTTTCCATGCGTTGGGCACATGGGCATCGGTGATTCGGAAGGGAAAATACACGACTTTGCTGGAACATTACACGTGGGCGTTGATAACTTCATGGTACGTTGGGAATGCTAGCGTTCTTTGGTTCCTGGATGATCATCACTCCTTTTCTACCTCGTCGTTTTCCTTTCGGCTAGGTTGGCACTGTATGGCGATACGCTCAAATTCGTGGTGCTGACAAGGACCCTGATTGGTAAGCAATGCAGGCGCATATTAAGTGCTATATGTGTCGTGAAATCCTAATGTACTCCCTTGGCCGCAATCAGGGACGCGGCCATCTCCCAAGCGGACAGCAGTTATAGCAAGCAAGCGCACAACATTTGCTGCAACAACTGCCATCACCACACTGCCGATGCGCTGACTGCCAGCGGTCGTCCGCACGGGCTCTTATCGGCCTGGCTCTATTGCTGCATGTACGGAAAATGCACGTGGTGCTGAGCTCTGCTTAAACGCGTAAACAGTTGATGATATTTCGCACCGAAAAAACAATTGCGAAGCGGATTCACCGAAGTGCTTTTAGAATAGGTTGGAGATGTGCAGTTGATTGCCACGTGCCTGCATGATATAGGTGTAATGAGGTTATTTGGTTAAATGCATTTCCATTAGCCGTTTAGCGGTTTAGCTTGAACTTGTTTTTTGCTTCCACGGTATTATATAAGATTATCTATATTACATGCCTTCATGCCTTGATAAGCCACCGCCACAGCCTTAACTAGACGTCAAATAAGCCCCTTTAAATTTGGTTTGTAAATTTGTACAACGGAATCAAGTATAATTATAAGTGTGTCCGACAGCCCGTCGGATTCTGATGGGCGACTTAATACTTTAATCTAGAAGTAACAGCACAATAGCAGCGAAGCTGTAGAACGCAGTATCAACACCCCTCGGCGGTGTCGATAGGATTCAAGGCGTGTGTGGCGGCTGGAGTCGAGGTCTCTTCGGGAAAACTCAGCGGGCAGTGGCGTGTGCATAATGCAATGCAAGACTTCGGCTTGTCTTTTACTGAGTGTAGGCATATCTTGCACTAGTGTGTAGTCTACCTGATAGAGCATATTTCTTCTAAGCACCCATTGAGCAGCCATCGAGTTAAACGGTCTTCGCTTCAGCAAGTTTCATGACGAACTTGTAGCGCTGTGAGGGCACCAACAGTATCGCAAGAGAACACATACAGAAACGATAATTTGGATGATGAGACGCTGCCACGATTACCAATCAAATCACGAATGGCGAAGCTCCTGCGGTACATTCAAACGCGATTTCTTTGCGTTACCTTGTGCCGGGAGAGTGGTCGGCAAAACTCAATGCGAACTTTGTCGCCAATGTTGCAAACTTCATCCTCGTCATGCGTCATGTATTTCTTCGAAGCCAGCCTGCCCTTGCCGTACTTTTTGTTCACCTTAATCCGACTTACTTCCACCATGATAGTTTTTTGCATCTTCATATAGGGAAATTATGGTGAACAAGGGAAACAGTAATGGGGTGAGGGCTAGTAGTGATGTAGTGTGCCTTGGTAGCTAGCTTAGCACAGTCACGGTGCATAGACATAAACTAAGACCTATAGCAAGAAAAAAATATGATACCTTATCCGAAACAACAATGCCATCAAATTGCACGTGAGTGCGCTTGGGTGTGTGGTGCGCTGGCTGCACAAAGGTTGATGCGCTCGGCGGAGCAGTTGCTGATGGCTCAGGAGAACTCGGCGGAGCGACGCTGCTAAAGCATGACAGTCCTGGTCGAATTCCTCCCCGCTGAGCTCCACTAAAGGCCCATGAAGAAACTAAACGTGTTACAAGTGGCTGCCTCGTCAAAAGAGCATGAAGCGACATCTTACAGCTTCTAAGGCTACTCAGCTTTAGGCGCCCACGGCAGTCGGCAGGCAGTCGCTATGCTGCTGGAAGGGAAGGAGTAAAAACGCAAACAACAACAAACAACCACAGCTAAAACGTTCAACACCCAGTCCTTTTGTTTACAATTTTCGAGCTCACACTTCTCCAAGACTCGGCTACTCGAGGCTAGTCTGTTCTTAGCAGAGGCAGCCCGCTCCGTGTACAAGCACGAAGGGTTTTATCTTTCTCCTTGCAGCCATGATGCCCTGGGATGCTCCCGCTTCTACTGCCGGTGCGAGGACTATAGCCGACGTGCGCTCACTCCCAGAATATATCTCAGTACAAACGCACAAGAGGCTTCAATCTCACTGGCTCCACTCTGTGCATATAGGTCCTCGCGGAGCACCGACGCAGCACACAAAGCAGCCTATTGTAACTGGCACTTCAGTTCTTGGCATTAAGGTGTGTTTCAATCGATTCCGCCCCTTTGGTGTTAGCGCGCTCACTTATCTCACCTTTGCTCCCCTCTCCTGCGCTAACAGTACAAAGATGGGGTCATGCTGGCAGCGGATACCCTGGCTTCTTACGGCACCCTCGCAATGTTCAAGGTGCCGCGTGTGCAGTTGCTACTTAGCATAGATATACAGCGCCATGCCATATAGTGATGAGAGTGTCATTGATGTGCGGCTAATCTTGACTTTCACCCGTGATACTTCGTAGGTTGATTATTGAGCCCCTCAGCCCCCTTCTATTTTTGCTTGACATGGAACCATCTTGTTGTAAAATAGGATGTGGAGCGCATTCACAAAGTAGGATCTTCTACTATCGTTGGCGCGGGTGGCGAGCACAGCGATTTCCAGAAGATTCAATCAATCTTAGGCGAGCTCACTGGAGTAGACCGGGTGCGCAGTTAGCTTTGTCCTCCCTTCGTCTCTGGCAGGCATTCGGACATTCACCAACATGCACTGCCTCTTTGAACTACTCAAATCCTTTTTAGATAATCCTGCCTAGCTACTCTGACGTTCTACCTATTCTTTTGCTTTCTCGCAAGCGCTTTCCAGTTCTTTGATTCGCTCTCCTCCCTTCAATTCATGTCTGCACTCATCCAGAATTTGGACGATGGTTTTGAGCACTCCCCGTCCGAAATTTTCAATTACTTGCGAAGCCTCATGTACCAGCGGCGCAACAAGATGAACCCGTTGTGGAACAACTTGTTGGTGGCGGGGTTCAAAGACGGCAAAGGGTTCCTCGGGTCTGTGGACCTGATTGGCACCGCGTACGAAGACGACTTTCTGGCCACGGGCTTCGGGTCGTACCTGGCGATTCCCATCATGCGCAAGAAGTGGCGCCCGGACATGGAAGAAGGCGAAGCGCGCGAGCTGCTGGAAGAATGCTTGCGGGTGCTCTTTTACCGCGACTGCCGGGCCCTGAACAAAATTCGCATTGCCAAAGCGACCGCGGAGGGCTGCGTCGTCAGTAAGTTGACTGCTTCATTTTTACTTCTGCTTTTATATAAAAAAGCTGTGATTGGTAATTTTCTGACTGCATCACTGCACAGACGTTTCTCTTTCTTTGTTTTGATTTATTCTTGTATGTATCGAATGCGTGCTTTATTTTCTGTTGGGGCCCTGGAGGCTTGTCTCGAACGAGTGCCGTGAGCACGAGTACCCGGGTCGTGTGATAACTTTTAATCTGGCATATTTTCTAACTTCTTTCGTCTGCTTTGAATCGTAGGCCCGGCATACGTGCTTGCGACGAGCTGGGACTCGGCCTCATACCAGACCATCAAGGGAGGGCTCGATGGCGATGGCGGCTGGTAAAAAACGGCTGTACTCCAACCGAAGATGCGGCTATCCTTCTGTGCATGCGGCCTTAAGAGCTCCGGGCGATGATTCTTTTGTTGTAGTTCCGCCAATGCGCCACTGCCTACAAACTTCCCTCAGTTATTCAGGGGGCCTTCTCATGTGGAGTATAAGTATAAGTTCTAACTGTAGGAATAGTGAATAGAAATTAGTAATTAGCTCACCATTGCTGAAAAGCGATTAGTGGCTGCGCCTTGAGGGTGCGCCCTAGCAGTTCTTCGAGTGCACAACGCAGACGGATCCGCATTGGGAGCGGACCAAACA
>Ga0307930_1003441_pt1 | contig 11612 bp, 14 predicted proteins | sample OrgLakmetageno46_FD_203161 | JGI IMG/M metagenome (GOLD analysis project Ga0307930, IMG submission 203161) | Saline water microbial communities from Organic Lake, Antarctica - #46 | ecosystem: Environmental > Aquatic > Non-marine Saline and Alkaline > Saline | place: Antarctica: Organic Lake... | reverse complement strand
GGCAGCGACACTCGCCGTACTTGCCTCAACCGTGGTTAACGGCGGTGCAAATGCTCTTCCTACGAGTACTCTCACTGGTACTACTACGAGTGACAGCACCGCACCAAGCGCTCCCGAGTCCGTGCACGCACGTGTGGCATCATCAGCCGCCAAGACCACGGCCCTGGCAGCGGTAGGCGCAGCGCACGCGTCCGCTGACACCGCTCTGGGCACTGCCGCTCGGCTGGTGGCGCTGATTCGAGCCCGGGACAGCATATACCACTGCTCTCCACTGGGATGGGCCGTGAAAGGCGGGCACGAAGCTACCTGTGTGTGGCTCGTGCAACACGGGGCACTCCACGAAGGCCCTTCCGCGGTTCGCCCTTCTGCCAAGGCCCCTGATGCTAGTCTGGCTGCGAAGCCTGGCACGATGACTCCTTCTTATTCTTATGCTGGCGCTTCCTCGAGTAGACCTTCAAGTTCATCCACAGGCAGAGCTGGCTCAGCAAGCGCGGCTACTCCTCGTGCTATGCTTACCGCTGCTGCTGCCATTGGTGCTACTAGTGCTACCGGTGCCAATGTTAGTACCGTAAACCCACGACGGCCTTGGACCACTGGCCCTCAGCCCAGCCTCGCGACGGCCTACCAAGAGCACTCCATAGCCACGGCCGCTGAGACCCCACCACTGGAGCCGTCTCCACTGCTGCCATCTGGTTACACATCGGCAGCTACATCGACTGCAGCATTAGGAGGAGCAGCAGCAGGAGTAGGAGGAGCTTCACGAGCAGGAACAGCTACGAAAGAGAAGAGGGCACCGTCACAGCGGTCAACACTGTTGCCCCAGCAGCAGCAGCCGCCTGAGCCGCCTCCTCCTCCGCAACCCACGCCAGGACGAGAGCTCTGGGGGCACGTTGACCCAGCTCTAGTGCGGCGCGACTTATTTCCCGACCCGCTGCAACCTCTGCAGCCGTCTCAGCTGGCCAGCCAACAGGCAAAAGTTGAAGCGTGCCGCCGCGCTGTGCTTAATGATGCCAAGGAAGCCTGCAGGCGGCACGCCAATTGGCAAAGTTTACTGGTAGCCGCAGTGGTGCTGAGTCAGCGCGCCAAGACACAGCCGAAAATGAGGGCAGCGATCATTGCTTATGCCAAAGCCCAAGCCGAAGCACGCGCAGCCATGGAAGCCAAAATCGCCAAAAAAACGGCGAAAGAAGCGAGGAGAGAACGCCGAGCCAGCACAGCGGCTACGGCAACAGCGACAAGTTCCTCGGCAGAAAATGCCGAATCCGATGACCAAGCCTTGAATGTCAAAGAGGAAAGCCATACTAACAACCACAAGGCTGGCAAAAGCCCAGACAAAGAAAAGCAAGCGTCGCCATCGAAAAACGCCAATAAGAAGCCTCCGCTTGGGCGCTTCTCCTCCCCGCAAGAGACGAAAGTGGCGAAACCTTATTGGTTGCCGCCCTCATTATATCTCCTCGGCGGTGAGAGCAACAGCTATGGCAACAGTGACCGCAAGAGTGATTCCACGGACAGCAGTAGCCCTGACTATTGCTCGCGGGACCGCTCCACTGTAGTCATTTGGGAGCAAATTGCGTCCTTTGCGGGGGTCCCCACCGGCCGACGCCTCCGAGATGCCCGCGAAGTTTTGGCCTTTTTCGGGCGAGAAATCGCCATGCACGAGCGTGGGGGAGCTGCCTGGAAACGACCCCAAGCGTACGGCACGAGCAGCTACTTGCTCCAAAGCCACCACGGCGGCTGGCGCTCGGACGACGACAGCGACGACGACGAAGGAGGCGACGAAAGCGAGTCGGAGAACGAAAACGGCTTCGGAGAAGAGAGTAATTTGCTCGCATCTGAAGCCGTCGCGGATGCCGTTATTGAAGAAAACGACTCCGATGAAGACGACGATGGCTGGTGATGTGGAGCTACAATAGCGCTTTATGAAAACTTTGTGAATACGACGCGGATGCGCAGATCGCAGCTGTTTTATCCTATAACGATAACAACTATTTGCTGTTCCATTGAAAGTTGTTGGCATTTGGCACGTATCTGGCACTTGATCTGGCATAAGATGCTTGGGTTTGGGCCTTCGTAGTTCTTAGCCTTAGCCTGAGCCCGCACCTATACCAATTTCGCAGCAGGGTACTAACAGCTAAAAACCATGAATTCTACCTTCGCTAAACCAAAAATCCACCAAAAACGACAAAAAGGAAGGTACATAGTGTGGCTCTCATATTGGCGCTAAAGGCCCGTTTAAAGCCTTATTGAGGTACATTTCAGGGGCGATTCCGGATGTAAGACATGGGACACGTGAAGCCGCAAGAATCACGAAGAACCCTGCGCGTGCGAAATCATAAGTGAGCACAAACAACTGCATTCAAAAAGTACCCTCCATCAGTGGAGAGGTGCTGCCTTCAATGGCTTCTTTTTCTTCGGACGCCGCCTCAGCCGCAGCCTCCTCGTCAGCAGCAGTGGCGGCATCCGAAGCTAGCACAGCGCGCGATTGAGCCTTCAGTGCTTCCGCCGCAGCTTCCGCCTCGCGAGCAGCGAATTCTTTCTTTTGCTTGGCTACTTGTTTTTCAGCGGCGCTGCGTCCAGCATTGAGTGACGGTTTTCGGGCAGGCAGTGGCGGTCTTTGAGCACTACCACCAGTCGCCTTTGTTACTTCCTTGCCCGCCGACTGGGCTGCCTTGGGGGTTCCTCCTGCTTTAGCGGCAGCAGCAGTTGATGAAGTGCCACTAGGTTTCGATAAACTCCTCGGTAAGCTACGGCTCCCTCGATTTTCGGTACTGCTAGCGCTGCTAGTACTCTTGTTGCTGCTTGTGTTGCTTGTGCTGCTCTTGAAACTACTACTTGGGCTGTCTCGAGGAGTGCTCTCAGATCGCTTGGGCAAAACCTCTTTTTTGGACTTGGCGAGAGGTGTAGTTGTGCTGCTCTTACCCCACACGCCAATTTTCTTCTTTTGTGTTGTTGCAGCCTTTGTCGCTGGTGCATTAGAGGAAGCTTTTTTACCGACCTCTTTTGATTTAATGGAACCCTTAGCGTTTGCTGTCTTCTGCACGTGCACATACAGGTCAAACGAAAATAAAAATTATCAATGCCGTGAAGACACGCACACGGTCAAATACATACAAGCTTTATCATATTTCAATACAAATGCGAGCAGTGCGAGCACAACGCACCGCGGCGGATTTGGGTGGCTTCGGTGGCATGTTGGTGCGCCCACGGTTCACCCATGTGCCGTTGCCGAACTCAAACTCGTTGGCGACGTTAGAACTTGGTGCTTCGTCTCCCATACTTGGTGGTTTAAACACCATTACGATACGCCAAACGTTTCTGACAGGTTTTGTGGAAGTTATCTGTAAAAATATTGACGGAGTAAGGGGGCATGCGTGAGTGAACAGTTAGGAAGGACAAGAGGCGATTGGGGTGCGTGCGGTGTTCAAATATAATTCTTCACTATCCTAAACATAATTGAGAGGCCTATATTAAGCTTATGTGGCACGTAGGCATTTGCTCTCATACAAATTCGTCAAGCAGGTACAGAAATAGTAGAAACGGCATGTTAGAGGACCTCAGTATCGTTGTTCCAATAGTAGGTGTTCCCTGTGTCGGCATCCTGCACTTCGGTCCACAAATACTCTTCTTCGTCCTCGGGCTCATCTTTGAAACCTGACTGCAACCGCGCTTGTTTCTCGTCAACTCCATCCTGCAAATAAAGACAAAGTTGTATATAAAATTTAAATCGCCACGCCAAATGATTTATGACATTGCCAAATTCTCATGCAATTCCATAACACCATATTGTGAATGCCTTACAGAAGGCAAAGCATGCGATGCATTGCTGTAAAGCAAAAACTCAAACCTTGCGCAAGGCGCGGTATTTCTTGAGGCGAGTTTCAGCCGCCACGAGCTGCTCGACGACTTTTGCGGTAACCATTGGGGTGGGTTCAGGTGGGACATCGGGCGGGCTGTCGGGTGGGAGCAGCGGAAGCACTTGTTCGTTGGCCTGACTCTCAAAAGCTGCGTCCGCTTCAATTACCCGTGCGTACTCTTCCGGGGTAAGCGACTGCTTTTGAAGTCGGCGAAGACGTTTGCTGTTCTTTCGCCCGGGCACCCCTCCATTTCCGTTTGGTTGCTGTGCCTTGCCGCCGCTTGCCTCTCCACTCTTTGCTTGGTCCGTGTTCCCAGATAACAAACCATTCTCAACTTCATCCTGGCGATCACCGTCGTCAGTTTGAGGTACGGTTACGTAGGATCTGAGGGCTAGCATCCAAGGAGGGTTCACGCCGGCTTTGATTAATCGGTCGAGGATCGCCGCGCTGACTTGAGGCCGAGACCACAAGTACACGAAGGCGAAAGTCAGGTTGATCAAGACTACGAGTAATAAAAATGACGTGTTCGAGAAAGACCCAGATGCCGAGGCCTCGGCTCCAAGAAGCGTAGGCGAAGGTGTAGGTGCATTATTTTGTCCACCTCCAAATGGCGAAGAAATTGAAAACATGGAAGCAGAAGTCTTGCTCTGAGGAGAAGCTTGTAGATGAGAAGGGTTCAAATGCTCAACTGTAGCTTCTGCGCAACAATGGATAGAAATCTGTATAATCTACCCGTGAAGCGAAATCAAACGAGCAAAAAGAACACTAAGCTAGCATCTGTAAGAAAATATTATTAGAGCTCAAAGGCCTAGTAGCCCGTTCCAAAAGTAATCATGGACAGCTGATCACTGAAGCAATGTTGTTGGACGACATGGACGTCTACTTACAAGACACGACGCTTCTCGGACAGAGCTCAGACAAAAAATGCCGGTCACCAAAACAAAGAAGATGCATTTTAGGATTGGGTGTACAGACGGCTGCATCAAAGAGACGTCTTTGACTCTTCGACACGTGCGTTGTTCTTTCTTTCGCTCAAAAAAAAAGTTTCAGAAGTTTCACGCCTGACGCCTCTTTTGTGCTCAAAGCATCCTACGCTTTACAAAGTACATAAAGGTGTCTCTACTATATCGTCTAGTAGATTATCATCAAAAATGGCCTCTCTAGCAGCTTCCCCCCATGCTGGCTACGGTAAGCTCATCTTGTTTGGCGAGCACTTCGTTGTGTACAAAGTTCCCGCCCTCGTGGGCGCTGTGGCCGCATCCACGACCTGTGTTGTAGAGCTCTCCAGCGCTGAATGGTCAACGGGCTTGATTGTAGAAGATAACCGTCCTGCAGTACCAGGATACAAGGTTGAAAAAGCGGAAGAAATGCTCGGTGGTACGAGCTTGGTGCTGAAACATTTTGGGGTAGATCCTCAAAAGCGCGGGATCAAGCTCACGTTAGGAGGCGACTTGTGTGCCGTGTCGGGCATTGGAGCTTCAGCGGCTCACTGCGTGTCGCTGGCCCGTGCGCTAGCAGCAGCGCTTGGAAAGTCGTGCACCGAAGACGAAATCAATGCCGCAGGTTTCGAGGGTGAAAAAGGCTACCATGGCACCCCGTCGGGCATCGACAACACCGCTGCGACTTTCGGCGGCCTGTTGCGGTTTCAGCGCACCGACGACGCGCCCATTTTCAAGCCACAGGCGCTGCCAAAGCCATGCCGCATTGTGTACGCGTCGTCGGGCATTACGGCGTCCACTACGAAAGTGGTCGGCGACGTGGCTGCCAAGAAGGCAGCAGACCCAGCGTGGTACAATGCCCTGGAACAGCGCTACCTCAACGAGGTGCTGCCCAAGGCGGACGAAGCGTTGCAAGCTGGCAACTGGCAGGTGCTTGGAGAAATTGCCGATATCAATCACCAATTGCTGCAGGAGCTCACAGTGTCTTGCCCTGAGCTCGACCAACTGGTGAGCGCGGCGAAGGCAGCAGGTGCTCTGGGGGCCAAGATGGCAGGCACCGGCCGCGGTGGCCTGATGTTTGCGGTCTGCGGCGACGACGAAGCCCTGCAGAACTCGGTTTTTGATGCCCTCACGAAAGCTGGGCTTGGTGCAGTGTGGAAGACTAGCTTTGCCTAAACGCTGCTTTGCTTTTTATTTCTACCTGTTGGCCTTCTAATTCCGGCCCCTCGGGGCCTGTCTCTGTCTCAAAATCTTACGTGATAATAACTTTATGCTGCTCTTGGACTCGGGGCTTAATTATACTACTAGACTTAAAAAAAAAAAAAAAAAAGCATCGATAAATGACCAACACCTAAAACCACCTGCCTCTGTGCGGGTCCGCTGGTCGTTGGTTGGTAAAATTTCGCGGGCCTTAAACTGTATATATAAACTATACTTCCTTGAGTCGGTAAGAGCAGAGAAACACGAGTTCATCTACAATAATTTCAGTGCCAGAGTGCATCAGGAACGCGAGCGGAATTCGATAAATAAGGAGCCCATCCAAATAGGGCCGTGTGGCCTATGAAGCACCTCCATCGCAAAATCGTATTTATGCGCTGCCAAATCAAAGGGTATCTTCGTCGGAGTTTTTACCGAAATTGGCCTCGCGCTTGGCCCCCAGCATGCCCGACTTCGGTGTTTTTCCACGGCCGCTGCCGCCGCCTCGACCACCACCGCCGCCGCTTCGACCGCCGCCGCCTCGGCCGCCGGACAATGAACTGCTTTCTGAGGCTTCGCTCTCGGACTTGCCTTCTGCAGCGGCCTTGTTTTTCTTGCGCTTCGACGCCGACGCGGTGCCTCCTCCGCCACCACCGGCTGCAGCTTCGAGCTCTGCGATGCCCATGGGCGGGCTAGATCGCGCAAGCTCTACGCCCGAGCTCTCGTCCTGGCGATAGAGAAGGCACGAAGAACGAGTGTAAAAGGTCACAAGCGAGCTAAACACGACAAGGACAAAAGTTCTGATAGAAAATGAGAAAAGGGACAGTTGGAGCATCAACTGGAGGGTAGCACGGGGCAGCACACAAAGAGTGACGCATACGAATGAATTATAGCTGGACCCCCGCACCTCATTGTCATCCATGCCTTCGTCTTCTCGTTCTTCAGACAAGCGCAGCAAGTTCCAGCTCCGCAAGAGGGAAAAGACCACGGCAGAGGCTCCCCCGCTCCACCCCACGATCACGGCGAGGCCCAAGATGTTTGCCATGAGCTGCGAGCCATCCCCACCGTACAGCACGCCGCTGCACTGGCCCGCCTGTAAGGGGAGAAGAGGGGGGTTGCAGAATCACCATTGAACTTTCAGACCAAGAGAAAATAGCATACGAAGACTGTCCACCTCAGAGTAACCTTTCAAGTGATTGCACTGTGAAATAAAGAAGCACAAAAGAAACTGAGAAAGCGAATTAGTCAACAAAGCATACAAAAGAAGCCACCGAGCACGCCGTGCTCGCGTACAAGCACACAAGCACAAACTTCCATGTATAGCGATACCTTGGAGCTGCTGAACGCCGCCGCATAGTTCGCTTGGGTGCCGAGCACACCGGGCAACAGCAGGCCTAGAGCACCGCAAGCACCGTGGACGGGGAAAGCGCCAACGACGTCATCCACGCCCCATTCTTTCAACGCCCAGGCACTGAGCACGTAAGTTGGCCCTGCGCACACGCCTGCCACCTGCGATGATGAGAGGAAACGAATAGGCGCACAAGAACAACGACATCAGCACAAGTTGAAGAAAGATGGTGTTATGAACAAATGCTTCATCTCGTTTGGCAACGCCTTTAATACCCGAATAGTCTCTCTGTATCTACTAGTAAATAGGCGGTATCTCAGGCAGCGAATGAGACGCTTCTCTGCAGACTACACACATCTCACAACTGTGGTCTCCTTCTCCAATTCATCTTATTTTCAGGTGTGTCTTTCTCTCGCTTACCGCAGCGCCCAGTGGTTCCATCACAGCGCAGCCCGAGGTAATCGCCACGAGGCCGCTCAGGACCCCATTGTTCGCGTGTTCCAACTTCAGGGACAGCTTGGAGGTTCTCGTGTCGAAACCTTCCCATAGTGACGCAAACAACAGGGTTGACAAGCAACCTCCAGCCGCTGCCACGGTCGTCGACACCATCACCTGCATACATGAGTGCGCGCAAAATATAATCAGGGACGCGCAAAATTGCGATTTATATACTCGATCGATAGGCATGTTTATAATAGTCATTGGCGTAGATGCTTACTTTGGCTGCGACGTCAGTGCTGCCCACGAGGTACAGGGTGGAGACGGCGTTAAAACCGTACCACCCAAACCACAAAATCAGCGTGCCGAGGGTGTGGAAAATAGCACCATATTCGGGTACTTTTAACTCGTTCACCTATTGCATTCAAATGCGTGTGGTATGAGCAGGCACAACTGTCACGGCGGTAGTATGAATCTCTACCAACCACTACCAACCCATACCACCAATAAGAAACACCATAACCCATACCAACCACAATTTCCAATGAAATCCCAATAAAAGCATATAGGATTATAGGAACGAAATTATGTAGGATTTAGTAGTGGTGTAGGTAATGGACTATAAGTATGGTCGCCGTGACAACAACAGGTGAGGTAATAATACATTCTTGCTTTCTCTTTCTAGTGAATCAAGTCAAAAAAATGAATGGCCAAAACATCAAAGAAAAAAGGGGTTGAGGCGGGAGCGGAAATGAAGGATGCCAACGCACCAGGAAAGCGCGGCGTGGGCCTAGGATCGCGGCCCCTACCAGCGCGGCCATTCCTCCGGTCACGTGCACCACGCCGCTGCCCGCGAAATCCTGCACCCCGCACCCGAACACGCGGTCGCCCTTCACCCGAAACGCCGACAACAGGCCCTGGGGTGAAGGACAGCAAACACAGCAATCTTAGCAGCAGCAACAACGCCAACGGTTAGACGGAGAAATGAACGATAAGCCACGTGACGACGGTATTTTTGGCCCAGATGAAACTGCAAAAAGGAGGTAGATCTAGAAGCGCTAGCAATGCCATCGACAGAAAGAAAGTAAAGACACCCTTCAGTCTAACAATGTACCTGAGGATTCCAGACTAGGCAAGCCACCACGGGGTAGATGAGCAGCACGATGGCGCAAGTGTAAATGAAGTAGGCCGTGAAGGTCACCCGTTCGCAAACCGCGCCCGAGACAATGGTAGCGGCTGTCGCTGCAAACGCCCACTGAAAGAGCCAGAAGGCTACCATGCACGCGCACCAGCGAATGTACACCAGAAAAGTGAAAAGAAAAGAAACGAGGAAGAAAAAGAGGAAGACGTCAGGAAGAACTCATGGGAAAGCAGAAGCAGGTCTAATGTGAATGTTCCTCGCCCCTTTCGCGAGGCACACAACAGATTGAAACCCGTGGGCGCACTTGAAGCATCAACAACGCACAATCAATAGAGAAAATCAGTCACATTTTGTCAATCTCTCGTGGAAGTATTCTCTAGCCTACCATAGCCGTAGCCGTAGGTGTCCTCTGCTCCGAAGTCGTCTTGTTTCAGGAGGAAGTGGTCCTTGCCGATAACGCCGTACAAAAACCCGGTGCCTCCAGTGTCACCGTAAGCAAAACCATAACCGATGCTGCCGAAGAAGATAGCGCCTAGAGCTGCGTCCAACACATTCTGCGGCCACAAGAGCAACGATGAAAGCGTACATCGAAGAGTAGTTAAGAATCGTCAGCCTCAAGGACCGAACCCCTCCAACAGCACAACAAATTTCTTGACAGGCACAAACAAACCTTGAGTAGAATGCTGCGCGTATTCTTAGTTCCAACTGAGCCTACTTCCACCATCGCAAAGCCCGTTTGCATGAAGAAGACCAGTATTGCCCCGATTAGTAGCCTAAGTAAATTGAAAAACGCCGTGAAATGAAATTTTAATTCATGAAGTCCTAACCATGACTGCCGAGATCAGCTGAAGGCAAACTTACCACAGGGTGTTCAACTCTCCCTCAAGCTGCTCATCAAAGGCCATTAAGGATGCTAAGTCATCCAGTTTACGAATGGTGTCCCCAGGAAGGCCCATGTTTGCTGGCCTCCCTACTCCAAGGCCCACGCTCTACACGTAATGTTCCTAAATGTTCGTTTGATACGAGCTTGGCGGCTCCTCTTCTCGGTCCTCGGTAATTTGTGGTGCTCTAATGTGATACCAATGAGATATCAGATCTCGGCGTCGAGCTGCAACGAGTGATGATCAACCGATGAACCGATGATGCCGAAATGGATGGGGCCCACGAGCAGTTAATAACTGCCGATTTAAGAGGCGGATGCCTTGAACCTCCGAGGCTTTGACGCTCATAGCAAGGCACAGGTTTCGCTTGTCAGAAGTGCCACCATCATTTTTGATTTATCATTGGACTTTGCCCTAGCAACAAGTTAGATTGTAGAAGTGACAATGCGAACGGTACACTGCAGCTGGACGGTTTGGATTGCTTGGCATGTCGTCAGCGCAGACCCCTTGCACAGGCCGCCACCGTCAGCATCTTCCGAGAAAGCCTCTTTTCATCAGGCTCGCAAGACAAACCACCGATTCCTAGACCTAAAGCAAATGGCCAATTACACAGAACCGAAGTGTCCCCTAGGTGAGATTAGTGTGCCTGGAGGTGTGCGCTGTGCGACTCCTGCTGATTTCGCAGAAGACGTCATGGAATCTACACTAACCTCTGGCCACAGCAATATAACTAATGGAATCGCAAGCGGCAATGGAGTATTGTCATCGCCTCTAGCGGGCTTGACGCAAGGGAAGGGAAAGGCGCAACAAAAGTTAGACGCACTCGACGATTTGTCTGAGGTCCGGAAACGCGTGCTCAAGAGCACCGCCGGCAAGATTATTGATTACCACTTTCTGCGCTTCGTCACAGATCGAAAGGTGCGGACAGATGATTATATTCGCTGTCAATTGATAGGCTGAACTCATGGGGTATCGATGGTTAGACTATTCTTAGAAATGTACTTAGCTTTGCGTGCTGTACTTGCAAATTCATTGTGCTGGTGCAGCAACCTCGTCATTTTATTTGTCCTTTTTGTGTGCATCAACCTTGCATAATTCGTGTGGCATCATTTACTTTTTTCTTTTTTCTGCTTGAATTCTTTTTTTTTCTAGCGGCTGCGAGCCAAGAACCCGTGTTTTGCGCACGTGAAAGAAGACGGCTTTGAAGGCGTCTTTTGTATGCCTGCGTTTTACATCATGGGCCCGCAAAAGTGCGGCACGACCGACACCTTTGAGCGTACCATGCGCCATCCGGATGTGGTAAGCTGGATGAAGCAGCTTTTCATGAATATAATAGATGTCTGCGTTTGTGAACTCTTCAACGTGTCAAGTGTCTGAAACATGCGTTTCTGACTTCTCTTGCATTCGTGGTTCAGTGCTTTAACCTCTTCCAAATAATTTCTTCATTTCTTGTGTGATGTGTGGTGGCAGGTCTCCTTGAACCCCAAGCACGGCGAAATGCTGGAGCCGCACCTGTGGACCAACCAAATCGAAGACTTCACCAAGACGAGGAGCCTCAAGACCCGCCCCACCCCGCTGCTCTTTCAGTACTCCCTCAAGCAGTTCACCCGCCACCGTGCGGAAATGCTGGGCTCCTTGAGGCGCATTGCGGGCGACGCTTCCGCTGACCTCATGTACCGCGTAGCGGTACGAGATAATAGAATGGCAACTTGCCCGATTCTTTTTAATGCACGTTTTGTCGTTGTCACGCGTCCAAGTATTAGTAGTTGCGGAGAGAGCTCTGTTGTAATCATTTTCTTGAGCACTTCTTCCTTG
>Ga0307930_1003440_pt1 | contig 11615 bp, 13 predicted proteins | sample OrgLakmetageno46_FD_203161 | JGI IMG/M metagenome (GOLD analysis project Ga0307930, IMG submission 203161) | Saline water microbial communities from Organic Lake, Antarctica - #46 | ecosystem: Environmental > Aquatic > Non-marine Saline and Alkaline > Saline | place: Antarctica: Organic Lake... | reverse complement strand
CTACGGCGGGTTAGTGCCTCATTTAGCCAGCCCGCATGATTCCAGAAAACTGGGAACACATACTACATATTTCAAGATAAAGAATCAGCCACTCCCAATCCAGGATCGAGTTTTGATTCTCAAATGACATTACAAACACCTACGAGTCATTCGAAATAAAGATCTAAGAATTAAAGCGCATACGGCAGTGGTATGTGATGCTCCTCGTTAACTTTCTACAGCCGAATGGCCATTTTATTCCCAGCGATTCCCTCACGCATTCCTGATCGCCAGCTATTCGCATCGCTACGCCATTATCGCCAATTATCGCCACATCCCATCACCGTTAACTCTCTCTGTACTTGGTGTTTCTTCTGCAGCTCGTTCACGACCAGCGACTACCGTTGGCGCTCTTCCTTCTTCTTCTCGCATTGGCGATCCAGAGAAAGGCTCGTTATGCAACGGATCACGCGAAGAAGTGGCTTGCCGGAGTGTTGAAGATGGCAATAAGGCCCGACCACGGTCTGGAGGCCTGTCTGGAGGCCTGTCTGAAGGACGAGGCGGAGATGCGGCCTGAGAAGAAGTACTGCTATCATCACCGTCATCGAAACCCACGAAGACTCCGAAGCGAAACCCGAACCTGTTGGTGCGAGCGTGGCGATCGATCAAGGTGGGCGCAATCGAGCCGAGCTGAAACCGCACCAAGGACGCTCCTATCGCCAAGTACTGCAGGCTGTTTGAATAAAGGAGAAAGAGGTGAGGGAAGAAGATATCCAAAAAGAAGGACCGGGATGAGACTTGTATGAGGAGATAAGCAATCGCAAGAAAATTCATGCTTAGTGCTAACAAGGAAGTATACACAGTCGTTCTCCTTTTGATGGTATAGAATTATGCATGCATCGATTTAGAATTCACACCTCAAGAGCATGAGCGCAGCAACAGGCCACAGCCTTCCCGGGTTCAGCAGTTCCACGGCCAATGGAGCCGCCCACGTTAAGCCATACCACAAGCGCACCAGCCGCTGCCTCTTGGTGAGACCCGGTTTGGTGAAACTAGTGCGCAGCTGAAACGAGTCCGACACGAACATGCCGTACGCCCCCAACAAGAGCGCGGTGCCCATTAAGGCTCGAGGGCCAATGCGAGACCACAGCACCTGTTGCATTGCTTGGAGGTTAATTTCACATGTATGTGCGAGCACACTTTCAATGATCGCGGGTAGGTATACTTGAAAAAGTAAGGAGGCACCGCCATTATCTCAAAGAAAGAATAAGAAAAAAAAAGGGCGAAAAAGAGGGCCAACCGCTAAGAATGCTCGACGAACGCCTTTCGGAGCCCCAGACACCAAAACGTCTTGAAAGGTGGGAGGCACCGTCATGGGTTTCGATTGCGTGTGGGTAGATGCGTGGCCTCCGATTGAGAGAAGCAACTGCTGAAGAAGCGGGAACATCTGCAACAAAAGTGAAAAATCGTCGAGTAAAAACAACTAAGATACTATTCAAGCAAACAACCAACCGAACAAACAAACAAACAAACTAACAAACAAACAAACAAACAAACAAACAAACAAACAAACAAACAAACAAACAAACAAACAAACAAACAAACAAACAAACAAACAAACAAACATACATAAATTGCACGTCTAGGACCAGTATATGAATGATGAGACTATCACAAGGTTCTTCGATGTGCCCAAAAATAGAAGTGGTGAAATGAGCTTCTTACCACACTTGTGATGACCCAATGCGCAGCCGCGAAGATAGCGAAGAGCACGGCAAGCGTAACCAGCAATATAACACCCCAGAGCACTTGACAAGACACCCCATTAGAGGACGAAGACGGGTTATTGCCAAGAGATCGTTCCTCAGATATACCGAGAGCAGCGTCGAATCCAGGTTGACCGAGGTCTAGGATCTCTACCCCCCGACCGGTCACATACGCGTTCAGAAGCACAGAAGCAATGGAGCCAGCGCGGCCTACTTGAAGCAATAATGATGTGACACGCAATGCAACTCCCTGCGCTCTTCTCCAGCTCCAACGGTAAAATACTGAAAGAATGTTCCGCAATTGTAATAGTAGAGGCTGCTGCGGTGACTGAGAGGGGGATGAGTAATGGCCAAAATCAAATGATTGAGCTGTGGCGATAGCTAGCCACACGAGGACGTCACTGAGAAGCAATCCAATGCTTTGCAAAAGTCTTTCCAAGTGCTGCGACCATAATTTCTCCAACAACGATCCCAGCCTTAGCCACTGCACGAGAGCTAAAAGCTCCGGTAAAGATGAAAGTGCATGAGCCGCATATGCTACAGTTGGGCCTATCAAGGTCAAGGCAAACACATATGCCCAGAGCATCTCATGAAAGAACCTAGGTGCAAAACCCATAGCTCTCGCTTGCTCTTGAGTTCGATCAAGTACGGCAACTACCATCGAGCCTGGATTTGAACCCAGGGCTCGACGCAAGGACTGCAGGAAGCGCAGTGCAGCCGCAGCAGAAGTGGTAAAGTCAGTCGAGGCTTCGATCAATAGGGGCAAGCATAACCCAAAGCCCGCAATGGTGATGATGGCGACGGTTGACGCAAACAAAGGTCGCAAGCACGTGAGCAATAAAGCAGCGGAAGCAAAGGCGCGCATCGTCATGACACGCGCGAGGCGATTCAACACCCTGTCAAGCACACAGAGTCATGAGAGAACAAGTGAGACGTTCGATACGTGCAGATTGAGCGTTTTGAAAAGAAAAATACTCAAGAAGGGCATAATTTGAATTGACATGAAGCGACTCGTAGAGCACTAGCAGTACCGGTACAAACGGCCCCGACGGATGGGGTTATCCACTACTTCCAGGTGGCGCTGCCGCAAGATGGTGGTGGTGGGGTTGTGCAAAGACGCCAGGCCCGCGAGCCAGCCCCCACCGCTACATGTAACCTGATATGGCACATACATGTAGCGCACAATTAGCACGGACAATCGGCATTAGAAAACTTCAATTTCATTCAGAGGCGCAAAGAAATACTTTAATGGCAGGACTTCGAATACGAGTATGCAATAAAGTGATTTAAAATCGCACCCATCTCACCCAGAGGCAGAGCGTGACGAGATGAAGCCAGGAATGTTTGCGGTGCACTCCGAACAAGTGCCCTAAAAGGAGGCCCATGGTAGACGACGACGACGACGACGAATGCGCAGCAGTGTGGTAGTCAGCAAAGAGAAGCAACACCCAGCCGCTCACCTGTTGCGTGCACGCACATGAATATGCCAAAGACTGCCATTGTCAATGGTGTGTTTTGGGCGAATTGATAGTATATTAGGGCAAAACGCACCACGCGGAGTTCGCCCGCTGCGAGCAGCCACCGGTTATCCAGCCCTTCCCAGGTAAGGCACGCCTAAGACATACAGAAAAATGAAATGAGGGAAGAATGAGGCCATACTATGATTTACTACGTAGGCGTTATTCAATGAGTGGAGGCTATGAAATAAGAACACACAATACACACCTGATTCCATGGTTTATTGATAAATTTTGACCAAGTCCAATGCTTCGTCGTCGCTTCGACCTGCTCGATTGTTTCTCCAATCTTCGATTCGTTGAAGTTTCTTGCAGGATCCAAAGGACCGATACTGCCAACTCCTACATGTGCTGTTGCCAGCTTTGGTGTGCTTTCATTCGATGTTGTCGACAAGGCTTGAGGCGCAGGCAAAGTGTAAAACGCAGCGCCGAATAGAGAGTGGCTACGCTCCATCTTACTAGGTAATACGGCCTGCGGTAACTTCATTCGTAGCGAGACTTCCACAGTTGTTTCTCCTTCGTCGACCTCCTCTTCATCGTCGTAGGCGCCCTAAGATTAGCAGTAGTATACGCGTGTCAGTAGAATGATACAAGCGCGCAAAAAATAATAAAAATGCATGCACAGTGACAGCACAGTCCGTTCTTTCGTTGACAGTATCGCTTTAGTCAAACCTGAAGAAAGAACACGTCGTACAACGACAGGCTTATGGCACGCAATCCGCGCGGAGGTAAGCGAACGGGCGAGTTGTCTCGGCTGCCGTTGTTCGACCGCCGGTGCAATGCAAGAGCGACCATCCTCTGCACATACTCGTATAAATACGGGTCGGCTGAGGCCTGGAAAAATGACATCGCAAGAGAATGAAGAAGAGAGCAAGATTGAAAGCAAACGTAAGGTCAGGAACAGAAAAGGAAGAGAACTTAAAAAAATGACGGAGCCAAGAAGTCTTGTCTCTCGTTAAATTGCTCCCTATGATGTAACACTGGTCAATGGACCCATAATTGGATCATGCATTAGTTCTCGTTTCCGTACTTGAAAAGCCAAGAAGCTGAACCCGTGTGCGAACACGAGAAGGCCGCAGTACAAACTGTGCTCTAATGTAGACTGCCCCGAAAGTATCAGCTTCACAATAGAGTTGACAATTGGCAAGTGCGAAAGGAAATGGGGCCACCTATGTACAATACACAGCAAAAACACGCAAGCGTTGAGAGGTAAACAATCATTCAAAAACAAGTATTCCGTGCAAAAATTACTGCGATAAGGAAATGTCATTATTATGAGTACAACATGGATCAGAACCAAAGCAGAATTATGAATACATATCCACATGTAATAGTGGTTACCGTCGGAACGCGATCACCGCACTAATATAACACCAAGCGCCCACAAAAATGGAGCTTACGAGCGACCCTTCTTCTTCCTTTTCCTTCTTGTTTTGCTTTGTAGAATGGACATCGTCTCCTTGCTCTTCACGGGGTGGCATTTGAAAAGAGAAAGAAGCATGAGGGCGTTGTGATAGCCCGAGAAAGGCAGCTACTCTTGAAACAAAGCGAGAATGTTGCTGCCACGCTCGTAAAGCTCCAAACTAAAACCCAAAAGAGAAAGAAGAAAAAAGGGCACAGGCTATAGTTATAGACAAAAGAGGCGAAAACAGAGAGAGATAAATTGGGGCAATATTCGTGTCAAGGACTTGTAAAAGGTCAATCATCGTAAGGCTCTATGTAGGTTCAAGCAAGCAGTGTTTTACGAATATAATACCAGGTTGTACAATCGGGGCACGTCTGCCCAGGAGCCAATCACCCAAAACCACGCTGCATTCTTCTCAGAGTCAGGAGGACGAACGAGCAGCGGTTGAGGTTGCATCACCCATGCACCAGCCGCCGCCAGGGCATGCACGAATATGATAGAACCAGCCCATAAAAAGAGGCAACATAGTGGCCACAAGGCACGACCGCAGCGTCGTTTGAAGGAAAGAGAAGGGCCCCATGCTACTTTGAGCAATTCCGATCGTGACGCAACAGGCACCTGGAGTGGCGATGGAGTGGCCGGCGAAAGTAAAAAGGTTAATACAGAGAGAACAGTGCATTTGCCTTTGAAAATAACTTCCATCTCTTGTCAGAACAGCAGCGAAAAGAGAAGAACATGAATGTGTAGCCTACAGTATATAAGTCCCAATCACACCCGCTGACCTCGCCGGCAGGTGTCACATCAAGCGCGAAGCTGAGAAGAGCGCACACCCCAAAGGCAGCAACTGCAGGCCAATAAGCAGAAGCAATAACACCACTGATTCCCCCCGTAGTCGAATGAGCCTACGTAAAAAAAAAAAGAAAAAAAAAAGAAGAAGAATGAGAAACCACTCCAGGCGACTGAATGACGTCTTGGAAGGCGAGATCATCAGCACAAGGACTGCCCTCGATATACTAACACCTCCACGACACTTCAAAAGATGATCCTACGGTACTCACAGTTGCTGTACTACTGTTGCCATTCTCGTCCACTTGCGGCGTTAAGTCCGGCACCCCGCGCCAAAGCACTAAAAACTGCGCGAATCCACCGACCAAGGTGAAGGCGCGTCCTGCTTTTGCCACTCGCACCTTTCAAACAAGGTTTGGTTTTGACATCATCGTCACAGGCACGTGCGTAGAAGAAAGAGAATATTGATGACGAGAGAGAGATGTGAGAAAGAGGGGCGCAGTATATTACTCTCACGGGAGAAGGGGGGAAATTGCAAAATCCAGTGCTTTTATTGGCATTGAATAACGACAACAGCAGCGTTGTTCTTCTACCTACCGCTGCTTGTTGCACGGTGCCGCCTCTACCCCCACCAAATTGTTTACAGGCGCCTCCTCCCACGAAATGGCCCGCTTTGTACACGTCGCCACACAGCCAGCAGAACTCGTGCTTGCAGCGGCAAACCATGTGATTGCACCCCTCTCGGCGCTCAATGAGAGACCGGCACTTCGGGCAGGAGGCCGTGTCGTTCGACTCACGCCACTGTTGTACAGGAGAAGAAGAAGAAGAAGTATGAAACCATAAGAACACATAAAGGACGAACAGTCCAAAAGAATGCGACGCACAAAAGGATGTACGAGAATAGCTTTATGGCCCAAAGACTTGTCTCTGAGATGGTTGAATCCATTCCTAACCAACCTCTTTGAGTTGGGCTTCGTTCTGCGCTCGCACAGTGGCGCAGCTTTGCCGAGGGTGGCGTGTTTCGTTGCAGTGCCAGCATACTTCCGCTCCACACCCTGTACTGCTCTTCTCCTTGTCGCTCCCCTGTAGTCCATGCTTACCTGCGCACACTCCCTTTAGTCGGCGCTCCTGCCACTCTCGCTTGGGGTCGCCGCATCTAATACAGCAGCGGTAGTAGAAGTATGCGGAAGGGTTTGCTAAACAAGGGGAGGACTGGATTAAATAGAGTTATTGTTTATGGAAAGCATTGCCGAAAAAGAGAGTGTACACAAACCTCAACAGCCAAAGAACGAAGCGCCAAAATCTAGAAACTTCCACTCCTTCCGAGACAGGATTTGGCCTGTAGGATAGAAACACCAATGGAAGTGAGCAGTGTAGATGAGATGGCTGCAGTGACTTTGAGAGAGTTAGAGCGCAGCGTGAGACAACGAATCAGTGCACATGTAGTCTCACACGCGGAGGCGCTCGAGCCGATCGACAAAGATCACTGCCGCGGTCGCCACCACAGCTGCAGCCAGCATATCTGCGACCATTTCATCGGAACAAACCCCGAGCCGACGCTGCCAAGCCCTGTCGTTGTCTTCGTAGTACGGAAATGAGAACAAGTCCTCGGCGAGTTTTAGCCCCAAGTTGAACAGTAAAGCGCCAGCAGCTGCCCTTGATATTGTTTGGCCCTGGAGGATCATTCGAGCACTCTGTGTTTGAGAGGCAAAGGTTGAAACCCATTTGCTAATGAAATGACCGGTCGATATTCCAGGCCAAGGAGACGGAAGCCAGCAGTAGACAAAACTCCATAAACTCCCCAACAAAGAGCACCCGATGGCCAGTGCTGCAGCCGCTAAGGTGGCAACGAGTGCGATTGGTCGAGAATGCGCGAAAAGCACCGCAGGTACCTGTGGCAGGTTGTATTGAACCAAACACAAAGAACAATACATACACATGAGCAAGTAATCAGAACCGAAATAAAGAACTCTCTCAAATGAAAATTATCAATAAGACACCCATGTGATTTTTCAAACATAAACGTGTGCGTTAGTATCGTCATGTTACCGCTCGCCAATGCCACACCACCGGCCCCAATCCACCAAGCAAAGCTGCGCAACTGAGAGCGAGAGCTCTGGAGTACGCTAGCCTGCTTCTCAAGTACCGTCGACTTCGTCGTCGCTGTGAAGGGTGAGCACTACTGGCACTGCTGCTGTTATTTTTATTGCTACTATTGAAGTCCTTGTTCTCCTCGTTCTCCTCCACTTCCTCTTCCTCGTCGTTGTCGTCATCATCGTCAGGAATTGCTTGTGTGATGGGTAATCCGCAGCGAGGGTTCGGGCACCATCGCACACTAGGATCATGACGTAAGGATGCTTCTAGGACCATAGCTTCATACTCTAACCAGGCATTCGAGGAAGTAGAGGAGGTGCTGCTTTCGTCGCTAAGATCATTATTGATTGATGCATCCTGGTTGGAATGCATTGCCGTAGTCGCGGGCGCAGATTCTTTGCTAAAAGACAACACATGTTTCACAGCCGTAGAAGCAAGAGGCACGGGACATTTCGGGCACGGCAACCGCAGAACGTCACGGGTCGACATACGATGACGCACATAAGCGCGCAAGCAACTCCCATGCACTAAATGACTGCAACTGTTGTTTCAAACGAGAGGAAGAAGAAACGATTTTAAGGACACGCACAGTATGGCTAAGGAGCTTGGGCAATATACATGGAAGAAATGCAATACACTACTTACCCGGGTAGGCAGAGAGTCCCGCCGTCTCCTTCATTGTCCTCTGACACTATCATAGTCGACCTCGATGACCTCGTCTTGCTGGTAGTATCTCGGCCAACGAACGAGCAGGCATCAAGACAAATCGGGCAAAGATCAACCGAAGATTGGGCAGTGCTTGGGGTGACCCTAGCCTGCGGTCGACCTGCTCGTGGAGGAGAAGCATCAACTACAAGAAGGGGATCTTTCAGCTCTGCAGCGCTCCTCGACAGAGATGGTGGCCCTTCTGTAGCGGAAGTGCTCCACAATGAAGCGCCACGCATAGGTGACGCCGCTTCTACACCCGGCAATGAGAATGCACTCGGAGAATCATGCTGTGTTTGAGTTGAAGAAGCAGTGTCGCCCTCTGCTGCAGCATCAGTTGGAACAGTCTCACTGGCAGCAGCAGCAGCACCTCTCGCGGCAGTCGAAAAGATGCGTGTGGGAAGGTGACGATGCCGCAGATGTTGCGAAAGGGTGGGTGGCAGGAACAAATCCATAGCAGGTTCCATCAGTCTTGCACCACTGAGATCTAGTCCAATTGTTTAGATCGAACGCAAACGAAAGGAATGATCGCATGAAGGCTAAAAAATCGATAGCAATAAGTGTATCACATCTGTCAGTGAGTTTGATGACTGCACACAGGGACTCTTAAATAAGACTCTAGCCAGGTTCTAGTGCAAGTGTTGATATTTTACAAAAGGAATCTCACGGGCAGCGTATAGTTGTAGGATTGTGGTGGTGAGTCGGCGTGCCTGCAGTAGCAGGTGAGACTGACCTTGTGACGCCCTCGGATCCCCCTCTATCGGAGGTCGCTCGATCCCAATTCCTCCCAAAGATCGCAGCGCACCGCGCCACATCGATGGATTGTCACTTCCATGTGATTGTGATTCTCTAGCTCTATCAATATCGGCGCCATTGCCACTTGAAGCATCTGAAGGTAGGCTACTTTCCTGTGCCCGTAGCGTTTCTGTATTTAGATCAGCAGGTTCACGCCCTAGCGGGTTATTCTCTATAGAATCATTGTACGCAGCCATAGAACATTCAATTCCTTTCCTAGCGCGAACTATTATGTGTCAGAACCTCTATCGCCTAGCGTTTCAAATTGCACGCTTAGTCACAGGTTCCTTGGACTAGTGATGACATTTTCTTCCTTCTGAAATCTGATGAGATCTTTCAGAGAGAAAAAGCTACCACGAAGTCCTCCCTTTGGGGGTACAGTCAAGATCGTCGGTCGGTCGTCGGGATGTCGAAGCGTCAACAAGTCAACAAACAAAGCATCTCAACGTCCGTGTCTGTTGTTGTCTGCAGCGCAGCGAAGATGGCAGCGCCGAATGGTGCATTTGACCCTTTCGGTGACGGCATTGGAAGCTCAAGCTTCGCAATTCAGCCATCCGCTGCAGCCGGAAATAGCGGCTTTGACCCCTTCAATGAGGTGTCCTATACATGTGTAGATAGAATGCTCGTGCGGTCCAATCCGAACTTGACTTATCGCATTGCTTTCTTGCAGATCTCGTGTGCAGCACCAGAGACTCTGAACTACAAATGCTCGCAATTAGCCAAGCTAGCTTACCTTTGAATGCGTATATTAGGCTCATTGATTTAAGCAAATGCATATATTATTGCCTTTGGCTTGATAGAATGATTTTATGTATGAGAACACTGACATTTGCTTGCTTGGCTCTATTGGCTCATCTGCTGTGGATCCATGTGCTCTGATCTAAAACACTCCAGCTAGCTGCACCGCCACCAAAGCAAGCAGCGTCACCATTTGATTCGTTTGGCCAATCAGCACCCCAGCGCCCACAACCTGCCAACCCTGCACCGAACCAACCAAACTTCGATCCATTTGGAGGTTTAAACTCTGCTGCCAGCGGTCATACTAGCGGCAGCAACAGCGGCAGCAACAGCAACTTTAATCCTTTTGACACCCCTGCACCATCGTCTTTGAACCATCAGCCTGCACAACAATCAGCTCCTAGCCCCTGGGACAGTCTTTCCAGCAACGCCTCAGCAACTTCCTCCAGTAATGGCTTTGGGGGGGATTTCTCGAACTCATTCGCCAACTCAAACAATGGTGCTTCGTCAGCAGCACCTCCATTAACACCGGCAGCTGCAGTCATGATCGACCCTTTTGCGTCGCAGGCGACACCTACTCAAGTGCCAACAACGGTGCCATCGTCGTCCGATCCCTGGGCTCTCTCTTCAGTTGATCCTTGGGGGGAGACAAGTATGCCAGCCGCCCAGCCAGCACAGGTGCCACATGTACCAGCACAGGTGGCAACACCAGCACCAGCAGCACCAGCTGACCCTTTTGGTGCTTCCGCTCCTGCAGACCCTTTTTCATCGGCGCCTTCGGCACAGCTACCCGCCTCTTGGCTTGATTCTTCCTCCTCGTTGGCTGCGCCGCCGCCGCCTCCGCCTGCACCCACAACAGCCACCTCCTCTGATTTCGATGCACTCTTTGGAAGTGCTAGCAGCGCGCCCCCTCCTTCACCAGTAGTTGTGGTAGGCACGCCCGTGGCGCACGCACAGCCCCCTCCGGTGGCGAAAGTAGAGCTGCCGCCGGACTCGGGGATCACCCATCTCGTGCAATCGGTTGACGAGATGGACATATGGGGCAATAACAGCAGCACGGGTGCTTCTGCTTCCTCTTCTTCTGGCGCTTCACCTCCGCGTGAAGCCACAGCAGCAGCAACTACTTCTTCTAGAAGCACCGACGAGGATGACGGCCACGATCAGTTGGAGCTCCAGAGCGGAGTGAGCGGAGAGACTTACGAGGTGGGCGTGAAGCACCAAGAAGGAAAAGAAGAAGGAGTTTGGTGTTGAGTGAGAGAGGAACAACGGCTTCCGAAGACGATTGCTTTTCTTCTTCTCTTTTTTTTCCCTGTTCGCGTCATTTGATATATCTATTAATCAGGCTTTGTGGAACCAACCTTCTTTACACCTCCTTTGACTCTATCATCATCGCCATCCCTGAAGGTGGTATTTCCATACGAAGACAAGCTCGGAATGTTGCTGGAAAAGTGCGACGAGACCGACCCCAAGAAGGGGGGAAAGGTGGAGCGGACCATGGTGAAGATGGTGATCGAGGGCGGCGCCGCGGAAATGCGAGGCGTTCAACTCGGCTCCAAAGTGGTGTCGCTCAACGGTCGCAACGCCGTCGGAATGGCCTACCAAGAAACCCTAAACCTGGTCAAGAAGTTACCGAGGCCCTTGACAGTGGTGCTGGAGCAGGTGGCGGCCTTTCGCGACGCCGCGCAAGGCGTGTGCTACACCCGCAAAGACATGGGCCAAGGCCCGCCAACGAGTTGGGAGGCCTGGAAGCCGCAGTACTTTGTGATTGGCGGCGCAGTGGCCAAACCCTTTGTGCTGCAACTCTACGACTCGAAGCGAGACTACGAGGAA
>Ga0307930_1003435_pt1 | contig 11625 bp, 11 predicted proteins | sample OrgLakmetageno46_FD_203161 | JGI IMG/M metagenome (GOLD analysis project Ga0307930, IMG submission 203161) | Saline water microbial communities from Organic Lake, Antarctica - #46 | ecosystem: Environmental > Aquatic > Non-marine Saline and Alkaline > Saline | place: Antarctica: Organic Lake... | reverse complement strand
CCCAAAAAAAAAGAAGAAGAGCCAATATTTACAGACACCTCACCTCTGCTACAACCGGCTGAAGGGTGCCCATGCCTGCCGAGGGATCTCTCCACGCCGCCAACAGCGCCATTCCCTCGCCAATGCCCCCTTTCTGCTCCACCAAACGAAGCGCTGCCACGAGCACATCTTCGCTCGTGTTGCCTGCATCGGCTTCTGCCACAGCAGCTTCAACGATGGCCCTGCGAGCATCTGCTGGCGAACCTGGAGTAGCAGGTGTGGTAGTCGCACCGGCACTGTTACCCAAATCACCCCCTTCTTCAAGGAGACATCGCCATTTGGCAACCGTCGCTTCGGTAGTGGCCAAGTGCCAGACAAACGGCGCAGAGCGCAGCATTTCTACGATTGAGTCAGAGCCTCCATTCTTGTCAAACCATGCACGAAAGGGCGCTACGGCCATGTGAGCATCACTAGCCGCGGTCGTACCTTCCGAAAACGCATGGAGCAACAGCAGCGCGTGCGGTTTTGGAGAGCACCATTTCGCTAGTTCATTGCTTATGACCGGGATTACAGAGGCTGATGATGCAGCAGTAAACTCGGTTGAAATAGAAGAGATACGAGCCACAGCTTCCAACAAAATGCGCTCCTGACCCAGCATGATCATCAAGGCAGCGTAAGGAGGAAGCTCCTTGTTGTTTGAGGTCTGAACAGAGCGAAAACTTGCTTCCCACAAGCGCTTGTAGCGTCGACGCCCCCATAGTATGGATAGGCGGTTGAGTACCGGGGCTGCTTCTTTCGCGAGAAAACGTGAAGTTCGCACGCAGTGAACAGCTTCTGAAACTTCCAAACAAGCCAGGGAAGATTCAAGCAGTGCTTCGGGGAGAGAAAAGAGCTCCAAATGCGACATTTTTTGAAGTGATCGGTGGCTAATACCCCACCCAGCGTAAATTTAGTACTTTGCTTTGCTCCTTTCTTGGCTGTTGTAAAGTAATCTAGCTATACGAGCGAAGCTAGAGGTTATTACTTTGACAGAGGCAAGCTAAGCTAGAGAAAGCGTTTTCTGTATTTTGTCTATTTTGCTGGTGACCAGCATGACGTCATGACTCATCTTCTGTGGATCTCTAATGTGATAAATAAAAAAACGCAACGGTGTGAATGAACGATTCGGTGATTGAGGAGAAAATGGAGAAATCGTTGGATCAGACCTCTCTAAGCTTAGAAAGAGCTCAGGAGTTGACTTGGTGCCAAAACTAGTCTACTCGTCTGGCTGTAGCTTACGAGACGTGAGTCCATCCGCGCAGTACTCGATCCGCTGCGGCAGTGATAATGCTTTTTGTACTATAGTTCATAGTCATCAAATCAGTTGTAAAAAAGAAAACGCCGAGTTCCAATCAAAAGCACATGGCGAGCTTGTGGAGCTACAATCAGACCTGATCTGGAACCCACCAGCAATCTCGTAAAATGAATGTGCTTCTCGAGTGACTGGTGAGGTCAGATGATAAGTGGCATAGTAGGGGCGGTCAAGCTCGGGCGCGACAAGGAAAGGCGTGACCGAAGGCGCGCCCGAAAGGAAGAGCTCGCTGCAAAGAAAAAGCTGGGCTTGCTGCGAGAAAGCGCTGGAATTCCAGGCAATCGGACGCCTGCTTTGCGCGAGTCTGGGTTTTCGGCAGTGGAAGAGCTCCGATTGCTGAACACTCGCCTTCGAGAGGATGTCTTCGAGGTAATAGTGCGGTTTGACAACTGGTCGGATTACTTGATGGCTAGTTTCGTGCAATCGCCTCGAGAGTACTTCGTTTGAATGCTTCACTGCTAATTGAGCTTGTTGGGGTAACAACAGGTGCGTTCCTCGGGGGACGTTTCGATTGACCCGTTTCATCGGGAGGCGAACAGTCGGCTTGCTCAGGCTCATTTCAACCAACCTGGCAAAGTTCGTATGCACCGAGGGCACGATTCATTGATTTGTAGAACTGCATTTATTGAATGTCTTCATCTTCTGCTTCCTAAGTTCTCGAATATATTTCACATTACTTCATACAAATGTGAACACTCGCTGTCTACTTTTCAGCTTTCTTGGAATCTCTAATCGTGTCCTGTTTTGTTCTGTGATGTGTCAGCGAGTACATGTGCAGAGCTCGTTGTCGAGTGCGTCACCGATCACTTCACGTCCGACTCGCAGTGCCTTGCGATTCAGTTCCCAGCCATCTTTAGACACCCAATCAAGTACTGAGCCGCCACAGATTGGGAACTGGTCGCCTCCTTTGAGCCACGATAGGCACCCGGAATTCTCAGAACGAGGCCGAGCACGCGCACGCCCTCCTCCATCGCTCGGCGGCCGAAAAACCTTTTCAAACGGTGTGGCATCACCACAGCAGCAGCAACGGCAGCAACAGCAGCAGCAGCAGCTGGTGTACCCGCGCGCTATCCACCCTTCTCACAGTGGCAAACGATCGCCTGTGCTATTCCGCGCAGCCAGCTTAGACCGCTCCCCCCTTATGGGGTCTAGTACTTCTGCTGCTGCGCCAGCCTCGCCGGGCAAAAGAGGCCCAACAACTGACCCAAGTAGCATTCGACCAGTGAGTCCTAGCCCGAGCCTCCTGAGAAAAAGAAGCCCTTCGCCAAGCCTAGCGCACTTGGACAGAAGTGCCGTGTTAGCTGCGGTGCAGTTGTCGTGGCAAGAGCTTGCGCACACGTCACAACAACAACGGTGTGTGGTTATCATTTCTTGCCATACGTCTACCTTGCATTTTTTTGATTCGTAGGCTCTTTCTGATATATTAGACCTACTTCTTACATTTGAACTCTTCCTGCTCTATGTTCGCGTTTACTTATACATCTTCGCGATTTTGTATATCGCGGGTGATGCAGTGCGGATCCTGAAATTGTGCTTGCAGCAGTGACTCAATGTGCGAATGCGATGCACTATGCTGCGGCTTCATTACTCCACGACAAAACCTTCGTACTCAAAGCAGTCACCCAGCAAGGCGGTGCTTTGCGCTATGCTTCGCCTCACCTTCGCGAAGACCGAGAAGTTGTGCTAGCCGCGGTCGCTCAAAACTGGGAGTCCTTGGAGCACGCACATGAGTCTCTGAGAGGAGACGCAACGGTATTACTGTGTGCGGTTGCGCATTCGGCCTCTGCCCTCAAGTTTGCGACTCCTTCTTTGCTCCAAAGCCGCCGATTTATGCTCGCTTGCGTGAGCAAACAGTGGCGCGCCCTGCATTTTGCGCCCAAACATTTGAGAGCTGACCCTGAAGTGGTTCTTGCGGGTCTGAGCCAATCCGCACATGTACTGGAGTGGGCGTCGATTCGCCTGAAGAGCGACTTTGAGTTCATGGCTACCGCTGTGCAATTGAAATCTAGGGCGTTGCCATATGCGTCGCCCGAGCTCCTGAAGGATCGCACCTTCGTGCTTGCAGCAGCTGCCGCGACAGGCTTTTCGGCTCTGAGACACGCGCCGTTAGAACTACGCGACGACAAAGGGGTCATGTTGGCGTGTGTCCAAAAACATTGGTATGCCTTGCACCATGCTCCTGTAGTCATGCGCGACGATGAAGAGATTATGCTGGCGTGCATTGCCCAGGTGTGTGCGTGCGGCTGTCTGTTGTGCTAAAGCTGTATGGTTGGAAATATGGACTTGCGTGTGAATGTATCAACGTGTAATTATTGCATGTTTTCTATTCTAGATTTGATTTTGCACGCTTCAGCCTTCTTCTTGCTCCTCGATACCCACTCTTTTATTTTCTCCTTCTGTCCCTTTTTCTCAAACAACAGGCGAGTCAAGCGATGCGTTATGCCTCGATGCGCCTTCAGCGTGATTTGGCCTTCTGCCTGGGCGCTGTGAAGATCAACGGATCGTGCATCGCGTACATTACTACTGCTAACCGTACTCGGCGTGACGTCTGTCTAGCTGCTTGCGCTCAAGACGGCTGCGCCCTCGAGTGAGTTACGCTATTGAGGCCGTTTAGGCACATGTATACTCGTGCAATCCTTATGTGTAAAAGAACATGACTTTGTTACAGAATTCTTCACGATGTTAGCTTGCTTTGTTCTAGATGCTGTCCACTTTGCCAATACTATTTCATTCTTTCCCATAATCTCTCACACCTTTCATCACACATACTTTTCCATCTCATGCGATACCCAGGCACGTGCCCGAAGCACTACGAGCTGACACCGAAGTGGTGCTAACGGCCCTCTGCCAGAATGGTTTCGCTCTCAAGCACGCCAATGCAGCCTGCTGCGAGGACCGAGAACTGGTGCTCTTTGCGGTAAGTCTAAGGATGCATCCACTGTTGCAATTAGGACCACTCGTATAAATGAAAGTGTTATTCGGGTCAGCATTGTGAGAAGAGTTTGAGCTGGCCCATTGTTGAATATATTGTTCGTTGTACTCTGAAAGTTTGCTACAAAACTGAAGTTGAGCATGTTTATGCACTTATCCTCTATGCTCTATTATATAAACCCTTCAAAAATACCTGCAACAATGATATCACACCGCCAGGTACGCAACTGCGGCTCCGCCTTACAGTTCGTGAGCTGGGACCTCCAGAACGACGCTAGCGTGGTGCTGGCCGCGGTGGAACAGGTATTCATGCATATCGGTAGAGCTCCTACTTGAATGCAAATAGGTTTCCGCTGCAGACCCCTTTGCGATCAATCAATTTATCTTCCTTATGTGTGTTCACGACAAGGACGGCAACGCGCTGGAATGGGCCACTGCCAAGCTCCAACACGACCGTTGCATTGTGCTGGCAGCCGTGCACCAAGATTGGCATGCGCTGAAGTGGGCGCACGAGTGCCTTCGCGCTGATCCGGAGATCGTGCTCGCGGCCGTGCAACAGTGCGTGTGTTGCCCTATTTCATAACGTTGTACAATTCTTCACCTGCGCACTGTGATTTTGACTTCGCCTCTCCTGCTTCCTTTTTTCTTTTCGTCAACCTTACTTCTACTTCGCCCCTATACAGTGCTTCAATTAATCATTACCCTGTTTTTGTAATTCCCTTTCAGGTACGGTGATGCATTACAGCATGCTGCACCTTCGTGTCGAGGTGACAAGGCAGTAGTGCTAGCAGCCGTGAAAAACGACGGAAACGCCTTGGAGTGGGCTTCGGAAGAGCTGCAAGACGACAAAGACGTAGTTCTTCAAGCGGTGGGTAACATGTTTATATGTATATCATATTAGAGTTTGAGCATTCTAGTTTTGCCAATGATTACATTCTATCTATTTGGCTCGTAGAAGTGGCCATCGAGTGCAAGATGATTCTTTTTTTTTGAAACGGTCATTCATCTGAATGCGGCTCTCTTTGAATGTGTAGGTGACTGAGGATCGCAATGCCTTGAATTTTGCATCGAAGCGGCAGCGGCGAGATGTTGACGTCGTGGTGGCATCTTTACTAGGAGCCTCAAAACACAACAATGATTCTGATGGCCCCGTCCATAACCACAGCTATCAAAATGAGAGTAGCCACAATATTACTTTAAGCCCAGTCAGCATCCACAAAAGTAATCCACACGACCATGACACATCAGCTAGCGACGTTCAGGTAAAAATTGCGGTATGCCTTATTTTGAGCCTACCAAGACACCTGGATTTATTGCAAACAAACCAATTACCGACTTCCAAGTATCATTGTGCCTTTTATGCTGCATTTTAAATTATGCTATCTACTTCATTTGATAGGTGCGAATCATGGTGTCACGGTTAGCAGATGCCAAGGAGGATGCCATTGAACAGGCCCACCTTCAAAGCGCTGAAAACGCTCGCTTACAGGTTGTTTGGCATTTTGCTACTTAACTTTATTGGTAAATTTTTATCTCTCGTTCGATGCAGTGCGTATTCCTTTCAGGATTAGATACAACACAACAGTGTAACTACAGTTTAAATCAATTGCTTCACGTGCCCGTGCGTAACTGCTACGTTTATTCCTGTGAGTAGGAAGAGAATCGGCGACTGCGCGAGCAACAACACAGCAATGCCTTCTCGTCAGGACCACCGTCTGTAGCCGTTGACTCATTTTACGACAACGACAACAACGATGATGATTTCAGTTTAGGCTGCCCTTCTTCTATGCACCCAAGCCACCGTTGCAGCGATGATTCATCAGAGGAGGATGGGACGAGCGGTGAAGAGGACACGCACGTGAGCTCTCGAAGCGTGCGCACACAGAGCGTGCACGAAGAAAGGAGCGCAAGAAGTGATATCCTTGAAAGCACCAGCAGTAGTTTCGCACACGTGGTACCTTCTAAAACAGTGTCAATATCATCAACGGCGGTATCAAACAAAGGAGTTGCTGAGTCTGGCACCAGCGCACAGCTACCGAGAAAGATCAATGTGGGCGATCGTATTGAGGTGCAGGATATTGGCGACGCAGAATGGTAAGCTTTATAATTCAACGAGCCTGAGTTGTTACATGCGATAATATGCATGTCATTCCTTGGGGCTTGCTCTTTTGGTGTACTCAACATTTAAAACGTGCAAATGTAGAATCATCGTGTTGCATTAATTTTCACTTGCCTATTGTCCGCTTACAAAAGGTACGAAGGTGTTGTCGAGTCGCATGAGACAGATGCCGAGGGCATCGTGAGTCCTCGCGTTAAAGTAGACGGCTACGAGTCAGCTTTCATGTACGATTCGTGTCGACACCTTGTAAGTTCTCATGCCAATCGAACTCAAAGCGTAAATGATGACAATTACGATGTGAGCGTAGCTTCATCTCAAGCTAAGACGAGCCGCAGTGGTGCGTCTCATGATGATACCTCATCACGCCGTGCAAACACTCAACAGTCAGGTAGCGATCGAATCAAGAGAAGTACAAGCCGTACCAGCGAGCAGTCTAGTCGTAGCCTAGGAAAAAGCAGCGTTGCAAAAGTGGTGTATTCCATCGGAGATGTGGTGGAATGTCGAGACAATGCAGACGATAAATGGGAGCGCGGAGTAGTGGAAGCATTAGATGACGACGATGGTATCGTACGACCGCTGGTCAGGAAGGACGGCTATGAAACAGGATACACCTGGGAGCAAGTCCGCCATTTGCCTCGCACCAATCAATTCCGCAGCCAAAGTAGTAGCTTTTACAGTATCGCAGAGAGCAGTGTCTCTACTGTAGACTTTGGAGCGGAATACTATCCAGCTTCATGGGCTGATGATGCGAGCGCGAGAAGAGGTCAAAATGCATTAAACGCCCGTATCGGCGCAAGTAAACGTGGGCTTACCTCCGGGGCCGGTGATGCGATCTATAAGAATTCATCGAATTTGCCTTTATTTCATGAAGACAACGACAATCAAGACAAGACAGAGAATTATATGCAGCAGATAAAGCTGTTTATCGAACAAGATGGGTCTAAGGCCTTGGAACTTTTTGGAATGTTCGATAAAGCTAAATGTGGCTTGGTTGAGCATCGTGAATTGTGTGCGGTAATGATATTAATGGGCATCGAAAGCACAACGATTTTAGACGCAAAGCGCATCGTAGAGAGTAGTCATGGCAATGGTGGCGGGAAGTTTAACTATACAGAGCTTTTGAAGTCGTTGGGAGTGGAGTTAGCTCGCGACGAAGTCGATCACGGAAATGCGGCGATTGACGACGGTAACGACGAAGAAGAAAAGGTCTCTGTTGTAGAAAGCAAAGAGAATGAAGAAAATAGCGTCCGAGATGAGGTTGACGGTGAAGTCGTGAGTGACGACGATGATGATGAAAGCAATGAGGTGGAAGAAAGTAGCATAGGAGTTGAAGTAGATGCAAGAGATGGCGAAGCAGAAAACGAATCAGTTGAACCTGTAGAGGAAAAAGACGGAGCATCTATTCATTCAAGTAAGGCATCAGACGATGCGCAATCGGCGGAACGCTTTACGGTGGGCGCGCGAGTGCAGGCTTTGTTTGAGGGGGGTGATGAATGGTTTCGGGGAGAGATCGTGCAAGTACACGACGAGGGCACTTATGACATAGCTTATGACGACGGCGATGAAGAGGAAGAGGTCAGCGCGGATCTCATTCGGTTTGAACAAGACGGCACTGACAATGACAATGACGAAGAAGAGTCGCACGAGTCAGAGCACAGAGGTGACCAAGGAGAAGTTGATCATGGAAGTGAGGATGAAAATTCAACAGTTGTGAGTGAGCTGACGGAGGTTGAGGTACCAAAATCGCCCATTGTGCCAGTCGATACAAAGCCAAAAAATAGGCAGTGCCGAGAGGAGTACACATTTGGTCAAACGCTGGGTGAAGGTGCCTTTTCAGTGGTTAAAAAGGCAACGCGCAATAGCGACGGTAAAGTGTTTGCAGTGAAGTGCATTCACCGAACGAAATTGAGTAAAATTGAAGAGGACAACCTTCAGCGCGAGATTGAGATCATGCGTGAAATCAAGCACCCTCATGTGATTGGGCTTGTGGAAGTATTTGAGAACGACCCAAAGGAAATCTTTCTGGTGCAGGAGTATGTGGCTGGAGGTGAACTCTTCGATCGCCTTCAAGACAAAACGGTGTATAGCGAGGCACAAGCAAGGGTGGTAGTGCATTTACTATTGTCCACGTTGGCCCACCTTCACGCTCATCACGTGGTGCATCGAGACCTCAAGGTAGGCTGCCAATCTGTGTTCCCCTCTTTATCCCTTCTTGTTTCTTCTTGAAGTGTTGTGCAGTATTTTTTCTAACCTCCTTGACCTGCTCTGTCTGTGCTGCAGCCCGAAAATATTCTCATGGTCTCTGAAAATGACGACACCAACATTATGCTTTGTGACTTCGGTTTTGCAAAGCATATCATTGACCTTCAAGGGGACCGCACCTTGTGTGGCACGCCCGATTACGTCGCGCCTGAAATATTAATGCGCCAGCCTTATGGCGCGAGCGTTGACATTTGGTCAGCGGGGATCATCACGTACACCTTGCTTGGAGGCTATCCACCTTTCTACGACGACAGCGACAACCACAACAAACTGTTCCGCAAAATTATCAAGGGCAACTTTGTGTTTGATGCACCGTTTTGGGACCCTGTCAGCGCTGAAGCCAAAGACCTCATCCAGCAAATGCTGACGCTAGAGCCAAGCAAGCGCCCTTCAGCAGCTGATCTGTTGCACCATCCTTGGGTGGCGGATGCCTCCAATCCTACAAAGAAGGGCGCTAGTGAAGCTGATTTGACAGGAGCTGTAGAGCGACTCAAGAAATGGCAAGCCAAGCGCCGGCTACAGGGGGCTATGAAAACGGTGAGAGCCGTCACCAGACTTCAGAATGCCACGCACAGCCCGGAAGAAGAAGGCGAAACTGAAGAAGAAGAGGAAGAAAGTGAGACCTCTGTGAGCCCACTGAAGAATACGACAACAAGCATATCAGTAGAAGAAAGTCCAGTAAAAGAGGAAAGCGTGCCAGCAAAAGTTGAGGCCCCAGTATCCACAACCAACGAGGAACCCGAAGAAGAAGTTGTTGACGATGTTGACACCATTGAGTCATCCGTCTCCAGCGAGCCTCCACCACCAGCGCCACCGTTACAGGGTGCTCAGGTCACGGCGTTTGTATCTCCCGTTTCAGCCCCACGAAGCCCAAAGAAGATTCCGAAAAAGCGCTTTTTGGGGGTAACGTCACGCGTGAGGAGGACCTCTGAAAGTATAGAGCGGCCTATTGACAAAGGTACAGGCGGCATTCAGCCAGAAAGACACGAAGAGGAAGTCAAAATGAGTAGTGGCACTGATTTGGAAGAAAGTGTCGACGCTAGCGTACACGACAGCAAAGATGAAGGAGAGTTGAAGGAAGAAGAAGGCGCAAGTGATGACGACGTCGACTCAGACATCGCTTTTGATGACGTCATTGCATTGCCGGCGCCCGCCCAAAAGGAGCGAAGAAGCTTGCTGAGCAAACTAGTGGGCACCGGGTATTTGAAGTTGACGGCAGAGCAGCGCCAGCAACAAAAGCTGGAATCAAAAGAGCGCAAGAAAACAGAGGCTGCGCGAAAGAAGGTACATGTGCCTTTTATGACTGTGTTTGTCAACACTTTTGCAGCGTATTGTTGATTGACTCTCACGTAAAATTTGTCACGTGTGTTTCTTTGTGCTCGTGTACACATCTTACAGGCGGAAAAGGCAGCACATAAAGAGGCGAAAAGAAATGAAAGGCAAACTCTGGTGGAGCAGAAAGCACGCGAGAAATTGATGACGCCTGACGAACGGCTTCACTTGAAATTGACTCGAATGGCGCTACAGAAGGAAGAAAAAGCACGCATCAAAGAGGAAAAAGAAGCGTTACGGGAGCTGAAACGAAAGGAGAAAGAGAGCCGCCTTCAGCACAAGAAACTCGAGGAAGAGGCTAAAAGCGAAGAGAAAGAGCGCCAGCAAAGTGTCTTGCGCCGCCTCTCGGGTGCGAGCAGTACTCCTTCTGTGGCAAGCGCGACAAGAGAAGGAGAGGGCAATCGTTCCTCGAACGAAGCTGCCAGTGACTTTCATGAGATGGATGGTAAAACTTTCGCGAACATGCAAGCAGAAAAAGAGCGGGCAGCACGAGTAGCCGAAGAACGAGAGCAGAAGCGGCTGGCCGCAGCTGGCGTAGTTCTCGCCGCCAACCATCAAGCGAGGCTAGCGCGAGAGGCGCAATGGCGCGCTGAAGAAGCCGTGCGGTCGGAAGAGCGGCAAGTCGATCGCATGCAGGCCGAAGCAGATGCACAAGAGGCTCGAGAGCGGCGCCGGATGCGAGAAACGGAAGCCATCCAAGCGAAACTAGAGCAGGTAGTTATATGAGCAACACATTTCCCTTGTGAAGACGTGAATAGGATGTATGCTTTCAATGTTGGCCCTTAAGCTACTCTACTACAGTGCCTTGCTCCCCTCATGCATCTCAATGAATGTGTGTGTGTGTACTTGTGACTCCTGTAGGCGCTGGCAGCAGCCGAAGCAGCAGCGGCTGAGGCCGAGGCGCTAGCCCGAGCGAAAGAGCGGCAACGGCTAGAACAACTGCACAGGGAAGCCGAACAGCGAGTGTCAAGCGCTCGGGCGTACAATGAGTCTGGAGCCCGCTACCAGCAGCCTTTTGGTGACGACGATTACAGCGAAGCTTTACCAGCAACGCCTAGTACTTCGAGGAGGAATGAGCTGACGAGCTATGAGAGTCTGCGTGAAAAAGTGCCCACCCCAAGGGAAGGTCGGCGAAGAGCTCCAGGACAGCGCCAGACGTCAGCTTCGGTGCAACCTGTAAATCATGAGGTAGGAGCAGATGGTTTAACGGCTGAAGAGCGCGAGCGCTGGGATGTCGCTGCAGCAGAGCAGGAAGCAGCGCGACAGAGGCGCATTCGAGAGCGCGCAATGAGGGATCAGCAGCTAGACCACGACATTTACAATGAAGTGCTTTGAGTAAGAAGAAGGGGCATGGATTAATACTCGCGCCCTCTCTTCACATTCCCGAATTGGGACTAAGTGTCCTTATGCCTATAGTGCGGATGTATTTTTTTTTACTCGAACTAATACAAACCCAAATGACACAGAACTGTAGCCCGGGTGGTTAATGTTTGTGAACAAGAAGGCGATAACGATAACGCATAATGCTACTCGAACTCGAACTCGAACTAATACAAACCCAAATGGCACAGAAGCCAATGCTGCGGGCAGAAGTGGGAATGCGCGTGCGTTGCGCAAACAAAGCAAGTGCGGAATGATTCAGGAGGGAGAG
>Ga0307930_1003434_pt1 | contig 11630 bp, 12 predicted proteins | sample OrgLakmetageno46_FD_203161 | JGI IMG/M metagenome (GOLD analysis project Ga0307930, IMG submission 203161) | Saline water microbial communities from Organic Lake, Antarctica - #46 | ecosystem: Environmental > Aquatic > Non-marine Saline and Alkaline > Saline | place: Antarctica: Organic Lake... | reverse complement strand
TCCGAGAAAAATCTTGCCACAGTACTGTAGGTACATAAAAAACGACGACCACGAACCACGAACCACGAACCACGAACCACGAACCACCAAATTGCATTTAATATAAAGGATAAAGGATTTTAGTTTTTTTTGTGGCTGCCTAGCAAATCAGTTCTGCAGACCGAGGTCCAATACCATTCACCTACTTATCCCTGGAAATGCACATGGGCCATTTTTAGACCACTAGCACCAAAATTGATGATAAATAGCACTATCGGTTGGTTTAGATCGTGCTTTCATTGCTTTTTTTGCATCGATTTTGCTACTAGGGTTGAGTTTTAGTTAGGCCCAAAAAACGTAGAAACCGTATTTTTGGGGTGCAGGCGCTGTCAGCCTTTCACTGCCCTTCGTCGCTCTCATCGCCATCACTGCCCTCCGCTGGTCCTTGAGCCCTATCTGCCGCTGCAATCCCTGCAGCCACTGGGACTTCCACGGCTACTGCTTTCCTCGCGGTATAACGGGCTTTGAGCCAATTGAAAATTACCGTTTCGCTCATGAGGATCGGCCTTTGTGTGTCTGGGTCCAGTGTAAGCTCGCCAAATCTTTGACGCATTGCGTCGTAGACAACCTTTGAACGGGGCTGAGAATGATCCTGCTCGCACTTGTCACAATAAAATTTCAAGAAATAATAACAACGTTGTGATATAGGCTCATTAGCTGTGTGCCTCGGAGAGTGCCAACGCGAGAGCAGTGCAACTGCCAAGGACAACCTGTATAAAATAAGATTTCGTGAGAGAGGCTTCAGTAGTAAAACAGGCCGTAATATAATATTTTCGGGTGAGTGTGCTTTCCACAACTCCGTAGTGGTATAGTTACCGGTGTTGTTAGCTAATTTTTAATCGTGTTTCTCGTCTCTAAGTCCCTCATGGCGGCATAGCCACCACGCGACCTCGCGCACTTCAATTGGCTGTATAAACTAGCCAAATGCGAATATGGATCATTAATTAAACATACGAGTAGATGTTGTTTCGTGCTGTTCCGAATTGATTTCACGGTGAATGCCCAAAGATGGCACATAATTGTGCTTATTTTTGCGGCGGTATTTGACCTCAAAATAGGCAAAAAAATGTGCATAGAGGCTTCGTGAACCCTCGAAACCCGCGCGAAGTGCTTATAATGATAGTAGGCGAACTCTTGTTTAATTCCAGGGCGATTTAACCCCCAAACGCTCCCGGGAAGTTCCATGTGCACTCACCAGGTGAGTGGTATTGGACCTCGGTCTGCAGTGATTAGTCAGAGTTCGAAAGAATAATTTTGAAGCAAAAAATATTCAAAACATTCAACTACAAGAGATGCGCAAAACAACCGAGATACCCACTTCCCACAATCCATTTCTTATAGCGTCTAGGTCTAGGTTTTTGAATTATTTTTTAAGAATTAAAAAAACCTCGAGTACCAGAGTAACAAGATGCACAAAAATCCGGCAAACATCGACGTGCATCTTCACTAAGGTATCCCTGAAGTAGACTTCGATCCGGATATTTGAATGTCGGAATAGAGGAGAATATCCTTCGCCGATCAAACGGCTGCGATTCAGCCACTGGGCCACCATTGGCGGACGATATCGAAACTTAGTTGTAAGGTTCGTCCAGCTTGATTTCGCCGCTCGAAACGATGGTGACCACTTTGGAAGGCGGCGTGCCGTCGAGGGCTTCAATTTTGCGGACCACGTCCATGCCGTCAACGACGCGCCCAAACACCACGTGCCGCCCGTCGAGCCACGACGTTTTCACGGTGCAAATGAAAAACTGCGACCCGTTAGTGTCGGGCCCCGCGTTGGCCATGCTCAGGGTGCCGGGGCCCGTGTGCTTCAGCTTGAAGTTTTCGTCGGCAAATTTCTCGCCGTAAATAGACTTGCCACCCGTGCCGTCCCCGCGCGTGAAGTCACCGCCCTCTGTGTCCACACCGCAACAAAAGCACATTGCTCAGCTACAAAATTCATGATGAGAGGTCATAGGAGTACATAATCAGAAAGAGCCTAGCATTTTACGAGAAGGCTTACGCTTTCCAAAAAATGAAATGATGGAAATGACAACCGATACAACTTACGAATCATGAAATCCTTGATGACCCGATGGAAACCAGAGCCTTCGAACCCGAAGCCTTTCTCGCCAGTCGAGAGAGCCCGGAAGTTTTCCACTGTTTTCGGCACCGATTTTCCGTACAAGCCCATTGTGATCTTGCCTGCAGCCTCACCCCTGTGGCCAGCAGAGATTTCGATAATGAACTCAACCACTAATCAATTCCAAACTCAATTTCATCAGCGCACGAGAATACCACAGGAAAAACAATTCTAGCCATCGTGTATTCACACAAATCTTCGCCAAAGCTATGCTTCGAAGGCATTCGCTCGGCAAATAATATTGATGCTTTTAACGAGTAAAATACAACTACGAGGATTTCGTAGAAGCGATTGCAATAGATCTAGCTAGGTTATTGTATTCGTACAAGTGCCACGACTGCTGTAATTAATTGTTGCATACAGCTGGTTTGCTCGATGCTTACCCGATCTCGATGTCGAAGTAGACGTGATGGGTAATCTTAGGGCCTTTCGCAGCTGCAGCTGCTGCCACTGCAACAACCATTGCCACGACGGAAAGAACTAGCAAAGGAGCACTCAACTTCATTTTTAGAGCCTAATAATATCGACCGGGGGTTTATTAGGTGGTGGACGTGGTGAGGACGTGAGGACAGTGAGATAAGATGGAGAGAGGAGAGGAGATGATTGAGAGAGAGGAGAGAGGATAGGAGATAGGAGGGGATGAAAAGATGAAGAGATGAAGAGATGAGAAGATGAGAAGTAGATCAGACACCCTGTAACCTTAGCACGAGATGGAGATTACGCGAGTATGCAGCCAACAGCCAGTTTCGGGTGATAAGAGCGGGGAATTTTACCCTCAGCCCATGTTCCTAACTAGCGATTTCTAATACCCGCATGAGGCCAGAGCGGTTTTCCGCGTATGGAAGTAACGAATTCAACATCTCACTCCCTTGACGTGATGATATAATCACCCCGAAACTGCACCCGGGGACTGTGTCAAAACTGCCTAAACACCTGGACGTAAGCAGGTTTGGTTTGGCCTTCTTTAATTTTATCTCCCATAACACAGAGAGGCGAATGCACGGTAGTCACACAACACACAAAGCACAAAGAGAAACTCGGTGACTTCGCCGGACTCAAAGGTCCGCCTGACAAGAACATTGAGCCGGTGCCCTACTGGGGCAAGAAATAGTTCGGAGAAATTCCTTGTGTACCTGGGACGTGAAACACATTAGGCACTCAGACCCTGCCGACTTGATCGGAGAGAAGGCGCCTGATAGAGCCCTCTGGAACGCGCAGATACATTCCACAAGTACAAATACAAATAAATAAATCACCTCTGAGAGCGTGTTATTTCTGCCCTTGTCTTTCTTTACACGTTAGACAGGCCCCGAAGGGCCGAAATTAGAAGGCTAGCAGGTAGAGAAGAAAAGCAAAGCGGCGCAAACTAAACCTAAGAAGCCAATCTATACACTTTGCACTGGGGGAGTGTAATCTAATCTAATAATCTAATCTAGAGGTCCATCTCATGATTTCCCGGGTAAGTGCCCCTGAGCCACACCTTCCAGGTACCCCCCCCCTAATTCCTGCCGCCATGCTAATTTATGCGGATTGTTTTTATTTGTAAAGGGAGTTTTATCTCATGGGGATGCTAAACAGACCATTGACATATGACTTAAAAGCATCGGCGATACGTTTTTCCGGAGATCAACACCACTGGGGCCAATGATATTAAAAACAGAACAGGTTGTTTGGATTTCGGCCGAAGCCGAACAGCCCGCCTCATAACATAATTATGCGAAGCTCCACCTCTAGTTTAGGAACGCAGAAGGCCGAATCCAATTTAGGTATGTACTCAGGTCGTGCGCAATGCACTAGAACTCAACTTTTCTCTTTCAATCGCTTCAAAAGAGCTGGAGATGCGGGCCGAAAGACTTGCTGAAGGCCTTGCATGGCAGATACATCCCAGCTTTCATGGTGATCTATTATTTGATTGGAGGTCACGTCGAACTCGTGTCGCACACCCCAAGGCCATGCGAGCACAGGCTGCCATGGCAAATTCAACTGGAGCTTCACCATGAGTTTGGTGGTAATCACCGGCGGCGAGGCACCCAAGTCTTCTTCGTATTTGAGCATGCGCAACTCAGCGCCAGTGATAAACGTACCAAGGTTCTGCAAATTAGAAATGAACCGCTCGCGGCCTGCAAAACCCGCAAAGGGGTCACTGAAGTAGCATTCCGGAGCGTACAGCTCACGGTCGACTAGGCCGCTCACGAAGTAGTCGCGTTCGTAGTCTTCGCGGAGTCGCACTGACGCCTCTTCTAAGCTTTGTGGCGGTCCGTCGTTTACTGCATCTCCATTTGAGCCTGCCTTATCGCGAAATGTTCCAGCCACTCTACCCAAAAGTTCGGTGCCGAGCCAAGCTGCTTTGAGACCTAGCGACTCGCTTTGTTCTGGTGAATCATCTTTTCGTGCTAACCTAATAACAGATCTGGACCTCGATGATTCCGCCATCCTAGACGTAGAGATAGTTCTTAAACTTTGAGTGGACGATAGGAAACCTTCGACTGCTCCCTCGAGACCCGCCAGGAATGCAATGTAACTGATTTTTTTCATTAGCGTTCTTACTATCTGTAATCAGGACTGACTCCTTCTTATAAGCAAGAAGTCAAGGAGGGTATGATGGATTACAGAGCAAGCTAGGACGCTAGTTCCACAGCAGGGTATGTAAAGTAAATCGAAGAACGCACACTCAACGCTTGACAGTAGCTCGAAAACACAATAAGCACACAAGCTACGAGCTACTTAGTAGATGGGCTTAAAATACGCAACAAGCAACAATACGCAGTTCAAACGGACCAAATACGTCAACAATTACGAGGCAGGATGGCTGGCTGCTGCCTGCTTGACAACAACTTAATAGCTAGTACTTGACAACTTAAGCTTGAATATCACAATATCACACTATCGGCCCCGGGCCCCTTTGTCTCGTGTAGGCCTTATACTTTCACTCCACCACTAAGTTGTTTGGGTTAATAATCAGCTACCGATCCTTTGTAACCACACGTCTCCTAGTTACGGTGTGCTCTTTCGCCGCCCTTTTGTCTTCCTATCGTAGACTTCTCATACACATAGCCCTCATTCTGGCACGTTCCCACTTACAGAAAGGCCAGCGCGCTTAGATTACAGTGACATTTATTGCTTTCGCCGCGAAAACATCTAGGAAATGCTAGGGACTTTTCCCTCGAAGCACTCGCGTGTAAATTTACAGGAATTGCTAGCCCGGACAGACTCTAAAGAAAAGGACCTCGATGAAGCTGCTGTTCCTCCACCTCCCGTGCCCGTGACTTATCTGGAACAAGCAAACTACTTTTCAGTGTGCTTCTTCTATGCCCTGGGGCCCTCGCTGCTCGACATATTTCTTTCTAGGCTCAGCAAAGCAGTGGTTGCTGGCTTTTTGCGTGACCACGGCTACAGCGACCACGGAAACTTGTATGCGTACTTGTACGCCCTCGCGCTTTCGGCCTATAGCTTTTCGAAATGCGGCTCGGCACCGTTTGCAGGCCATTTGAGCGACCAGCTGGGCCGAAGAAAGACGCTCACGTTTACTTTACTGGCTACGGGCGTTTGCTTGTTGCTTACCGCTCAATGTACGGGCTTTTTGTCCCTCTTGCTTTGCCGCTTCGTCACCGGTGAGTGCACTCAATGGAGAGCGCCTCGGCGACTGATCCGCTGTGCTTGAAAGGGTCCGTGAGACGCATCAAATGTTCAGTTTGAAATAGTTTTGATTGCACATGTTGTTGATACTTTTGCTGGTGAGGGAGGGAGTGCAGAAATTGATATTGAATGAGCTGAATTATTTGCTTAGACTCCGCATTTACTAAGATAACCGTTTCCTGTGAATGCATTCTGACGCCAAACGTACTCATGTGAACGCGCGCGCCCTGTGTGATTCGTCATGCACAGGATTGTTCTCAAACGGGGGGCTTTTGACGGCGTACGCTGCCGACATCGCGGACTCCCTCAACGACCGCACCGTGCTCTTCTCCTACTTCATCACTGCCTGGGCCTTCGCGCGAGTGGCAGCGGCGTACATCTTCCCTCTGGTCAGGGAAGACGTCAGCGCCTGCTGCTGGTGCGCCTTCGTGTGCGAGGTATGTTTTATTTTTGAGTCGCATACGCTCACGTGCTTCGGTTGCAGAGTTTTTCTTTGAATTTTGGTCAAGGACTTTGCTCGTGCTTTTCAAGAAAGAGGTTATCGTTCGCACTGGAAACTTTTTACAAAAAAAGCATTCTGCATGGCACGCCTCTTTTACAGGGTTTGGCAGCTTTGCTGACGTGCTTTCCGAAAGAAAAGCGGCCACCCGCCGCGGGGACGGCCCGAGTGCGTGCGCGGAGCCTTCTGAGGAACCCGCTCACTTTCCTGAGAGACCGCCCCTCGTTCCGGGCCGCGTTCCGCGAAATGATGCGGGACCGGCTCGTAGCGCTCTTGTTCGTGACCTCGCTGCTCATGCCCCGCATCGACATTGCGGCCTACTTGTGGCAGAAGTTTCAGGAGGGCCCCGCCTCCGTGGGCTACATCAAGGCGCTCGAGTCGGTGACGGTGATTTTAGTGCCCATGACCCCCGCCATCTCGTGGTGCACCCGGCGGTTCGGGCACTCGGGGGCGGCCGTGCTCTGCGCAGGGCTCATGGCGGTGTGTTGGCTCCTTCTGGTGGACGTTACCACGATGCACGCGTTGTATGCCATGGTGCTGTTGAGATCCGCCATTTCGACCTGTTATGAGCCGAGCATCAAGTCGATTTTGATGGACAGCACGCGGGCGCGGAAGCGCGAGCAAATTGGGTCCTTAACGGGCTTGCAACAAACCATGAAGGGCATGGCCCAGGTCAGATGCTAAAATTGCAGATGATTTACGATGGTGTAGTTTGGTCGCGTGCCATCGTGGTTGTATTAGTGCGTGGGTGCACATGTTGGTGCGTATGCTTGTGCATGCGCACGCAAGCACGTTGGTACTACTAAAGTTGCCCTCTTCTTCACGCATTGCTCCTGTTTCGCTTTTCTTGATTGTTACACAGGTCATGGGCAGTTTTTGGGGCAGTTTTTTAGCGAGCCAAGATTGGTCGGCCTTTACGCCGCTTTACCTCTCATCGCTCTGGTGTGCTGTGAATGCCGCCATCATTTATTTCATTTGTTGTTCACCGCATTCGACCCGCAACAAAGAGAACGCGCCAAAGGAAACTTCTTCCGTCGCGGTGGCTGGGGCAACTGTAGTTGCTCCACTTGAGCCTGCTCAGGCTACCCGCAGCACGAAGAAAGACTTATGAAGGCGCCGTCGTTGGGTCGGCCGATTGAACTCTAGCAGGCTCCTGCGTTTAAAGTTGTTGCATTTACTTTGGGCAATTACGCGAGAGCAAATATCAATACTTATGTTTCCCTGAATATTTCATGTTCTTCTCTGTGTAATCCAGAAATCGAGGGTAGCACACCCCGCCTTAAGCACGGCAGATAGCAAGGTGTCAAAAATCATCGAAATCTACAACGCCCGCTTTTCTTCAACAAAATATCGTATTTTTATCTGGGTGTCGGTTTGGGATGGTTTTTGTGTTTTTTGTGCCCCCTTCGACCGACGATACCCACCTTCACGAACCAGTGAAGTACCGTGTGTAGCTCATTCCTCTTGAGACTTGTGGGGGTATACGACGATGACAACAACTGTGAACTTCGCGAGCCTCCTTCCTCCGCACTGGAAGTCGGAAGTCCAAGGTGGTCGTGCTTGCGCTAATTTTTGTGTTCATCGTGTCGACGAGACGCAACTCTACCATTGCAGCTTATATTTTTCTCCACCTCCAATTCTCTCGACTCCCCAGTCTCAAATTCCACGTTATACTTAGTTGACCTCAAGAGCACGCTGACAGATGCGAAAGATTGTTCTGCTTTCCTCTTTCTTCTTTCCCGCATACTCATCTATATTAATTTACAATCCCTCATGCATTGCATTGTTCTGGTCGTGCGCCCATCTCTGTGCTGTTCATCTCCTTTTTAGTTGTTCTTATTTCGCGCTAACTGCTCAACCACCTAAACTGTAGGTTGGGTTCGTGACGACGTTCCTTCGATTGACATTGGCGGGCTGGTGGTTGGTGATAAGACAGAAGAAGCATACTTGCTTGGCAAATCAAAAGGCATCTTGGCTGGAATCCCCTTCTTCGATGGTGCGTGGTGCATGCGTGATGGATATTCATGTCGCTAGGTGGAAACTACTGGGCACATTTTCTCGTCATAAAAAAAAGAGAAAAGCACTGCTTACTCTTTTTTTGTATTTCTCATTTCGGACTGTTCACATCCTCTCTATAGCTGTGTTTGAGCACCTCGGGTGCACTGTGGAGTGGCACTTGTCTGAAGGGGACTTGGTCGATCCTGCGGGTGGCAAAGTCCGCGTGGCGACCGTGCGAGGCCCCGCCAACAAGCTCCTGCTCGGCGAGCGCACCGCCCTCAACACCCTGGCCAGGGCGAGTGGAGTGGCCACGGCCGCGGACAAGGCTTGTGGGGTCGCACAGGCGCAAGGATGGCACGGGCACATTGCCGGAACGCGCAAGACGACGCCGGGGTTTCGCATCGTGGAGAAGTACGCGCTCCTGGTGGGTGGCGCGGCGACGCACCGCTTGGACTTGAGCAACATGGTGATGCTCAAGGACAACCACGGTGAGGGCGTTTGTTGTGTGTGTGAATTCACTTGTGATTCGTTCTATTTCATGTTCATCGTGCAGTCGCCTTCTGCTTAGATGGCCGCTCTCGATTCTTGTCTCTCTCGCTCATCCCCTGAACACTTGTTTCATGTAGTTTTCATTCTGCCTACATTCTCTCCTTTCTATCGAATAGTGTGGAGCGCTGGGAGCATTACCTCAGCTGTCAAGCTCGCGAAAAAGGCTGCGGGCTTCAGCTCTAAGATCGAGGTCGAGTGCCGGTCGATCGAGGAAGCAAACGAGGCCGCCAGCGCAGGCTGCGACATCGGTGAGGGAGTGTCCAACAGTGCATTGAATGCCATTGATTTTCCATCCAAACTGCTTCATTCCTTCATCTAAACTACATTTCCTCTATCACTCCTGCATGTTTTCGCTTCTAACGCAGTGATGCTCGACAACATGGATCCAAGTGAGCTCAAACTCGCCGCCGCCCTCCTCAAATCCAACCACCCCCACGTGCTCATCGAGGCCAGCGGAGGCATCACCATGGCCACCATGCACACTTACATGTCGCCACACGTGGACATCATCAGCCGCGGCAACTTGACCCAGGGCTATGACGTGCTGGACTTTTCCCTCAAAATTACCAAGGGATTGAACCAACACGCAGAAAGCATGCCGAATCCCCCGACATCAACTGTTTCTACGGAAGGAACTCCTAGAGCTGCTGCTTTGACCCCAAGCACCAATGTTTAATAGAAATAGTTTGAATTTTCTAGATCTTTTGGCTATTGGCTTTGGCGTACTCTCCTCTGTTCGCACTGTTCGAGTCACCAATTCCTTGCTTCGATAGACATTCAGTTACATTCAGCTAATGTCTACTAGTAAGTCTAAGTGTTCGCCTTGAATTTTGAATTCATTTGACATTGGGTTTTAGCGCTCCCGGCTCTAGGTGGCTGGGCTGCTGGGCTAGTTCGCGCCCTGACCGCTGGCCCTCACATGATACAGTGATACAAAGAAACAAAGACGAAGATACATGAGAGTTTGTAGCGAATTTCTTCTTCCTCTTAAGTCAGCCCTAAGCCCAGGCTTTAAGTTATGCCACAACCACGTACATTTATATATCTAGATTTATCATTCACCTACCCAGAAGCCAGAAGCTCAGAAGCCCGTAACATGCAGGCTTCCAGAATCTTACTTAGTCTGCTAAGTTCCTGAGTTCAGCTCAATAATCGAAAATTAATGCGATCGACGGTAATAGTGGCGTGCGCGTACTTCAATTGCCATTCTTCAATCACATCTCCACCACAGATGTTTCAACCATGTTAGCAGGAAGCGCGAGGTCGCCAACCGCCAGGTTCCCGTCTTCTTCGTCGTCGTCGTCGTCGTCTCCGTCGTCCTCATCTGACTCGCCCAAATGAAGCTCTGCCGCTGACGTCCCAAGCAAGGACGACGATGACGATGATGACGATGACGATGATGCTTCCACCGCTTGCGCTGCTCCACCACTGCCGCTACCACCTCCGTTGTTGTCGTCGAGCAAGCTGGGCACCCACTTCCGTTTCGCTTCGTCGCTCAGTTCGCGCCACCGGCGGCCCAACTCGCGGTTCAGCTCGCCACGCGGCAAGTCGGGGAGTTCAACCTTGATCCGCGGCCGCGTAATTTTCGTGAACGTCACGTAAAACCTTTTTCGAAAGGATTGCAAAGGAGGTGCAGTCAGAATACATTTATCCGGCTACAAGTGCAGAAAAGCGAGGTAACATTGTCCCGACAGGGTAGAAACAAAAACCAAGTGTTCTTGTGCAACTCTTCGCGGAACTTAATGAGAAGGAAAGAAAATACTTCATGATCAATGAGTCCGCGCAAGCACTGCACTCACTGTTGCATTTCCGGCACGACGTAATCGCTTTCGCCTTTCTTGGCCTTGGCCCGAAACCGCCCATCTTCCAACACTGGCTCAAACAGCGCTTCGCCGTGCATGAAAGTAGGCAGATAGCGCGTCAAAGGCTCTCCACCGATGGGATCCGGCACCAACACGCGCAGCCAGGTCGAGGCTGGTCCACCTCCTGTTGCCGCAGGTGCTGCTTCTCCAGCTGCTACTGTTAGTTCTGGTGTTGCTATTGCTGTTGAGACAACCCCGCTGCTGCTGCTGCTGCTGCTGCTTTGAGCAGCTAAGGAAGTGCACATATCTAATCCTTCAGGAGAAGGAGCTGGCGGCAAAGCGACGTCTGAAAAAGGTTGAGCTGCGGCGGCAGCAAGAGGTTGCGGCTGCAACGTCGAGCAAGAAGCGCTCGGTGTGGCTTCGCTGCCAACCACAACTTCCACACACCCATCCACACGGGTGCCCACCTGCACGGGCGACAGGTAGGCGTCAATGTCCTCGAGCACCGCCGATTTACGGTACTGCACGAACTGTGTTGACATCAGAAATACGGAAGCAACGAAATGAGACGATGACATAGCATGATAAATGAAATACGGTAGTGTTAAATAACGAAACGTTAACCAAATCGAACAAGGGCTAAGACACGCTAACTGCCAAGAGCACACCACAACACGACTCAGCGAGCTTTGTTCTCTCCTGTGTACACAAAAGCATCACCACCACTGTCTCACCGGCTCCTTGATGCACTTGTAAGCACCGGGAACTGCCACTCGCTCGCCTTTGGCCAACTGCCACTTCGTCCCCGACGACCCTCGCTTTTTGCGCTTCTTGGAAGGCACTGGAATCGGAAAACTCACGTTCGCCGAAAGAGCAGTGGCGGTGGCGCTGGTGGTGGCGGTTTGGGCCAATCCCTTGGTAATTTTGAGGGAAAAGTCCAGCACGTCATAGCCCTGGGTCAAGTTGCCGCGGCTGATGATGTCCA
>Ga0307930_1003433_pt1 | contig 11631 bp, 17 predicted proteins | sample OrgLakmetageno46_FD_203161 | JGI IMG/M metagenome (GOLD analysis project Ga0307930, IMG submission 203161) | Saline water microbial communities from Organic Lake, Antarctica - #46 | ecosystem: Environmental > Aquatic > Non-marine Saline and Alkaline > Saline | place: Antarctica: Organic Lake... | reverse complement strand
GTGCACTCGTCTGAGCTACACGCTACACGACGCGCATACGTAACCGTCGATGTCGACGACGGATGCTACAAAGACTCCAAGAAGAAGCTGTAGCACCGCAATCACCTCGTCAGCTCTCCCCAGCAGTGTCGCCATCTAGTCAGCTAGTCAGCTAGTCGGCTAGCCAGCTAGCAAGCTAGCCAGCTAGGTCGTACTCGCTGCTTGCGACTGCACTGAACTACTGAAGTGCAGGTATTGTAGTACTAATTTAGGTAGCTGCAGTCATAGTCACTGTCGGACATCATTAGTGCATTCTGATGCCATGCGTGTAGCTTCAAAACTTGGGACATTGATCTTTTTGTGTTCATCATGCGCAAACTTTGGCAATTCCAGTCATTCATCGTCTGTTTTGCCGACCATCGATGAGTTGAGCAGCATCAGTCTTGATTTTCATGATCTTGAAGGCAATTTTGACGGGACTCCATTCTTCACGGATGTACTTCGAGCTGCGGATCGGAACTGGTTCAAGCGTGTGATAAAATCTCACAATTTCCCTACTGCTACTCTTCATTCGAGTTGTAAAGTATTGGTGACAGGTGGCGGTGTAAGCGTTGCTAACTTAGACGCCCGGCAGAAAGAAGTAGCTTCAAAGCTAAAATCTCCACGAGTCTTTCTTGTTGTCAATGCCGAGGACAAAAGTGGCGAGGAAAATTATGCAAGAATGAATGATGACATTGAAAAAGACGATCCAGTCGTTATTTTGGGAACATGGTTCAATTCGCGTACCAGGAATTACCGATCGCTTAGCAGGGGTCTAAGTTCAATATATGTGCCTTTCGGAAGCATTAATTTTGCTGAGCGGCACAAACATACTCCTCTGGATCTGGCTAATCGATCTACGTATACTAGGCTCCACGACAGAGCAAATGTCACTTGCAAGAATGGTCTGCCAGCTGTCTCTGTTGCATTTCAATATGGTCTTCGAGATATGCATCGTTTAAATCTAAACGCTGAAGCTGAGCGCGAAGGTTATTGGGATTCACTGAACGTGCACTTAAATAGGACCTTGAAGAGAACAGGAGTTGCCCTGAGCTCTTCAAATGGAATCCTCAATTTAGGCTGTGCTCCCAGTGATGCTCTGAGAACACTTTTTGGTGAACCAGTTGAGACTCATAAGAAGAAGAAAAATCAACATAGTTACAACTACGATCAATCTGTACATCGTTATAGTTGTTTTCAAGCCGTTGTTGCAATGGAACATCGCCTTGGAGGTGGCTCCCCGAAAAGCAATGTCAAGGAAAGTAGCCCCGCTCCAGGTTATATAACAGAGAAAATCATCGACGTACTCCTAGCGGGAAGCGTTCCCATTTATAGTGGGTCTGACCTCATCCATGAAATTTTCAAACCCAGTGCTTTTGTTTACATAAACGCATCGAAAGGTCGTACGATGGAAGCCGGCGAAAAGAACCTCGCGGAAATCATGCGCATTTTTGACCACCCCGACGAGTTTGAACAAGCTGCTCAGCTTGAGGGCGTGCTTCAAGATGGCGCCATGGAGAAGTTCTTTTCTTGGCATCCTGCTGTATGGCCACATTATGGAGACGAACTGATTCAGCGCATCTTAAATGAACTTCGGCAGCATTGCTGGATGAGCATTCAAAATTCTGCGAGCAAGAATAGTAATATAGTTGAATAGAGGTATGGGCGACCCATTGAAGGGCTCCTCTCATTTACTACTGCACGCACAGTCGCAGTACTCGGTGTACTACTTGCATGTGGTGGCGCATTGCACCTAATGCATACTTCGACATCATCATTCTCATATGGTCTTAGTGACTTGCACGTCTCGGCCTAAGGTGATACCCGAATGGGACGCGTGCACCACGTGGGCTTGTAATGTATTATTCAATGCCGACTAAGGAAGTGCAAGCAGCGCCGGATGTTTGTTGATATGCGCGTTCACGTCTGTACAATGATCAATGATTGATCGAAGCGCACCCGATAGTACATTCACTATTTGGGTAGGCACAGCGATTTGGCGAGGAAATTGACGGCTTTAGCTTCGAAATATACATTGATTTACTTGTGTCAATATTGAAACCCCACTGTTCTCAAATAATAAGCAACGTGTGGAAATGAAGCTCCATTCTAAACCAATTGACTTACTGCACCGGCTTTATTAAGTAGTTCGTAGGCGGTAGGCGAAGGGCGAAAGCCCGTCAAAATTTTAATCCAATTCTGAGTCGCAGTGTGGGAAAATGAGGTCGCCCTATAACTATAAGCCATAAGTTTGTATTATGCGAAGTCCAAATGGCACTAGATTAGCAGCCAATTGATTAAGTTACCTCTCGTGGACCGCTTGTGTTTCTGCTGCTTGTGCTTATTTCGAATTTAGGGGTTTTGTATTTATATCAAATGAAATATCTATACATACATCGCGCAGATCACTAAGAAATGGTGGGATCCGATCTTTTGAGCCCTATACCTTATGACGAATAAGTAGAAATTCAAATTATAATGATGCTAGGAATAACGACCGCCGGGCCCAAGGATAAACTGGGCTAAACATTACGAACACTGAACGCTCGCGCTTATAGCGTCATCATTTTGCCACAGGCGGAACTTGATAGGCAAAGAGGGAGTAAGCAGTATTGCGGCGGCTTGCGTCAAGGAAGCTCTGAAAGAGAAGGGCTGCTTCCGCCACGTACCTAAAAATACGAAATGTGGAAAAGAATTACTTCGTCAGATAATGATGGTAAGTCATAGTACAAAAGGTTATGACGGCTGATGTATCTGTCGTTCATACAGTACGGTTGTCAAAAAAGAATGAAATAAAAACAAAGCAAGCGAAATTAGACTCAGTAGCTTACTCGTCAAGGGGGTCGCGGCCGAGGTATTTGCGCATCACGACAGCTTCTTTCAGGAAGCCCATCCCGCGCAAGTGCTCCGACCAGCCGTTGTCCAACTAGGCACACAATCCAATTGAATCAAAAGATATGAGCAAACGTGTGCCTTCTCAAGTACTCAGCAAAGGAGCATACTCGCAATTCAATTTGCTCTTGCCTCGAAGTCCTCGCAACCTAATTATCCACCCAATGCATTACCCTCCCACTGCTAGCTGCCTCTTCCGAACAAGAACATCCTACTCTAACTCGATGCGATTACCTGCACCAGAGCCAGGTACTGAAACACTTTCGCGTATCTTCCTTGCCGAGACCCGGTCTGGCCGTCGCTAGTGGGTGCGCGCTCCACCTCCAGCGCTGCCTTTTTCTCCACCGCGGCAGCATCCACCAAACCTTGCAACAGCGCCAAGAGCGCAGTCGTGTCCTTTGCCGTGCCGTACGCGTCAGCAAGAGCAGTGGGTGATGGTGGCGTTACTCCGGGGAAGAACGCCGCCACTTGATTGGAAAGGCCTGGCCAATCAGATGCGTCGGCACTGGCAGCATCGCTGGAAGAAGCAGAAGTAGAGGCAGAATCTTCGTCTTCGTCTGCTTCGCCTTCATCGCTTCCACCTGCCGCAGCCACCGCTTTCGCCTCAACTTTCTTCAAATGAGCAGACACAACGTCTTTCAAGGTGTCTGCGCAGTACTCGCGTACTAACGCAGCCAAGCTTTCGTCGTCCGCCTGTAGGAAGGAGGGTGATAATGCATGAGAGTATACGAGGTGGAAGAATGAAAAAAAAGGAAAGCATCATTGAGACAGCGCGAGTACATGGAAAACACTATTCCTCGGCCTTACACCACCGTTCATGCTTTCACTTTGACATCTATACCTGCAAAATAGCGGCTCGGCGCCGGTACAAAGCGTTGCGTTGCATCGAGAGCACGTCATCGAAGACAAAAATCTGTTCACACAGACAAGGCAAGAAGAGATGAAAATGGTGCAAAAAGCATACAATCAGGGTTTGTAAGCAGTTATTGCCCAACTAGCTTCTCTTTACCTGTTCACGGATGCCGGCATAATACTCTTCGACACGAGCTTGGATTTTGTCAATAGCGTCGGTGACTTGTTTCGACTCCAGCGGCACGTCTTCGGCCACGCGAAAAGCGTCGAGCACTCCCTGATAAGCCAAGCAGAGAAAGAAAGAGGAAAAGGTGAGAGAGATAAAGATAAAAGGATACAAGAATGAATTTGGGTTCAAGGACAAGATGTGTATTGATTTTGACGTTATTCTTGTCTTAAAGCTTCAAATTTCCATTGACATAAGCCCAATGCACCTGGAGGCGGTCAGCCCCAAAGGTTTTGAGCATGGGGTCATCCAACGCCAAAAAGAAGCGCGAGCCACCTGGGTCTCCTTGCCGGCCCGCCCGACCGCGGAGCTGCCCGTCGATGCGACGCGACTCGTGGCGCTCGGTGCCCAACACCATCAAGCCGCCTAACTCGCGCACCTTTGAAAACGAATGAAGAGAAAGAAAAAGATAAATACCAAAAAGGAATTATTATCCCTTATGCATCAGAAATTGCCGTACACTTAATAACAAAAACACTAATCACCTTTTGCTTTTCCGGTGCTAGCGCAGTCGCAAATTCGCTCTTCGCTTGGTTATAGGCAGCACGAATCGCGCGCACAGCAGGATCTCGGATGGGGGCTTTCTCTGCTGCCACCTTGAAAATATAATGTATTTTTCGATGACAGAGAGCCAGAGTAACACCAACATGAAAAGTGAGTTTTGTAATCCAAGCGTACGTGTATAAAATCATGGCACATCAAATGAAGCTGTAAATCAGCACATCAAAAAAGGTGTAAGTTTCTTACCGCCACGAGTTCCTCCAACTCGAGCAGCGAGTCGAGCGGCCCGTCCACCTCGGGGTCGTAGTCTGGTCTGCTGGGGTCTCCAAGCAGGGCTTTCGCCGCGCCCGCCACCAGCGCCAAGGCTTCCTCGGACAGCGGGGCGGGGTAGTAGTCCTCCGGCATGGGAGTCCATTGCGGAGGCCCGGGACGGCCTTGTTGCGCTTTGGGTTTCACCGGTGCCATGGCCGCTGCCGAGGAGGTGTCGTCGTCGTCAGCGTCACCACCACTGCTGGCTCCTCCTCCTTCTTCGCCAGAGGTTGATGCTGCTCCTGAAGCAGCAACGGCAGTTGGTGCAATGGCGTCCGGCATGAGGCAGCCCGAGGACGCGAGCGCGTCACGAATGCGGAGGTTAGCCAACAGGCCAGGGTTGCCCCCGAGCAAAATGTCGGTGCCGCGGCCCGCCATGTTGGTGGAGACGGTGACAGCGCCGAGGCGGCCGGCCTAACATGATAGGGATGTACGATGTAGAATAGACTGATGGTAGAGATTAAGAGCGGGGCTCGACACTATCCTGGTGACATGGTTGTAACCATTTGCGATGGGTGGGAAATGATGCGACCCCCCATCCTTCTTTTTTCTTCCTCTTCTGTCCCTTTTACACACGCGCACACCTGACCGACGACTTCGCCTTCGCGATCCACGTTTTCGGGCTTGGCATTCAGAACCTTGTATGGGACGAAGTGGAGAGATGAAAAGTATAGCATAGTAGTGAGATGGGCACACGAGTTCTCAACTACTTCAAGAAAACACACGCACATCTGAACGCACAAGTGGGACAAATTCGCAAACTTGTAAAAACATGAAGCAACAGTGCAAGCAAAGCTCTATGAAAACCTGGAGGCGGTGCGCTTGGTCGCCCATTTTCTTGCGAAGCGCCGCGGCGACTTGCTCGGAGCTCGCCACCGAAGTAGTCCCTACCAGCACTGGCCGTCCTGTGGAAGCTTCCCGCACGACTTCGGCTACTACAGCGCGGATCTACGAGCGCATACAGGGTGTTTGAATGAGTGGGTGAGTGTGAAGATAGGAGTGCAAACATTTTCTCTTCCTATCCCCTCAGTCACTTCCACTCAGCTACCAATTGCCATTCACGGCCTACCCACTCTGCCCAGTCCTGCTACATGTAGTACCTTGGCAGCGCCCGTGCGGTAGACCGCGTCTGGGTAGTCCCGTCGGGCCACCGGCAATGCCGTCGGCACCGGGGTCACCTTGAGGTTGTACACCTTGCGCAGCTCTTTGGCGTCTCCCATGGCGGTTCCCGTCATGCCACACAAGTTGGCGTACCGGCGGAACAGCGACTGGTAGGTCACGGTGGCGGTGGTTTGCGACTCGGTGGATACGTCGAGGCCTGTTGTTAAGAGAGATAAGGTGAGAGAGACTAGCAGGAGTATCTAAGAAATTTAGCCGCTGGAGTCAAACGCACGCTAACACATGGATGACTCTTTCACACTATCCTCACACGCGCCTTTCCTCTCATAATTGCACCCATGCAAGTCTATCTCGTCTTGAATATTGCTGTAATGCCTCTCTCTCTCTCGGATGCTCACCTTCCTTGGCTTCAATGGATTGGTGCATCCCGTCGGACCAGCGCCGGCCAACCATCACGCGGCCACTGAACGGGTCCACGATGCACACCTTTGATGGGAGCAGCAATTGTATATGTTAGAGCACGCACAAAAAGAACGCACGGCGTTGAGGTTGTATTGAAAAGGTGAAACGATCGGATAATGGACTGGAGACATGATCATTTACCTCATCTCTAGGGGGCTTGGCATCGGCTTCGCCGCCAGTGGCTGCTTCACCCGGCCGCACAATGTAGTGCGTGTCTCGGACGAAGAGTTCTTTGGCCTGAATTTATGGCGACAGCGGGAAATAAAAGGTGATTAGACAAAGGCGTGGAACAGAACAAGACAGCACAACGCAAATATTTCTCATGAGCTGAGGAACTCCGCATAACACTCTAATCCTGCATTGTCCACCCCATCCTCCAGCATCAAACTTCTACTACGAAATTCTTTGATTAGAACCACCACTACCACCCCACCCACCTTGATGGCGTTGAGCACGAACGGGGCCCACGGGTCTGTCGCGTCGAACATGCTTTTACCGAGGAGGTTCTCGCAGGTCACGAAGCCCTTGTCGGTGATGGTCACCTACAGTATAGTGAACACGGACGAGAGTGCAATTTAGAAGAAACAGGCAAACCTGTCAGCAATATCCTGCCCCCTAATTGTGCGCCTATTCACCTTCAATTTTGGTGAACATTCAGCGTGCGAGCACTGTCAGCTTCCTTCACTCTTTCTTACCTGGTTGCCCTTGATGTCCACTTGGTAGTGCTCGTCCTTGACCAGTACTCGCGCCATTTGCTGCGCGAGCTCGTAGCGCTCCGCCGGCGCAGCTACTTGCTTGGCGATGATCAGAGGGGTGCGCGCTTCGTCCACCTGGAGATTGTTCAGAAGCAAAGGGAACGTAAGAAGAAGAGGAAGTACGCGAGGAAGGAAAGAGGGGCAAAACAAGTGCAAAGACATAATAGATATGGTTCGCGGTGCTTATGCGCCAGCGACCACTAAATATCTTTTCAGTCTTGTGCATTCATAAGAGCCAGAGACCGAGAAAGTTGCTCTTTTCTTTATTTTACCAGGATGGAGTCCGCTTCGTCGACAAGGCAAAATGAAGGGCCAGCATCTGGAGGAGGGCCCACCACCTAGATAAATATTAGGAAGAGATAGAAAAGGTTGCGAGTAGAATTGGTCATGCCTTGAACTCCATAATAGACATAATATGTGAAGGTTAGGAAACGAGTTACAACAAGCAGAACCTGCCATGCCTTGATATTCATAACAATAACTAAGAGGCAGAGAGCAAGCGCATTGCCATCGATTTGTGTCAGCAGACTTAAGTTCCTCTCTCCCACTTTCCCTTTACCTGGTCCGGGCTCAAAGCCAGGTTGTCTCGGAGGTAATCGAAGCCTAGCTCCGCGTTGGTGGCGTAAGTGATGCTACACGCGTAAGCTTCCCGGCGCGCTGCGTCATCGAGCCCGCTGCACACGAGCCCAACCGTGAGACCGAGCAGGCGGTACACCTGCAAATCCCACCAGGCAGAGAAATGTGCAGGTAAGCGTGTAGAGGCAATTAGCAGAACACGTAATAAAGTATAAAAAAGAAGGTAACTTTCAAGAATGCTTTGAAGACAACATGCAGAACTCTAAATGTCATTCTTAACAAGGGAAGTATTTGAAGTTGTACTCTTCCTGGTTGTCAACTCAAAGACCTCATTACATGTATCCTGCATCAGCAGATCCCGCACTACGAACCTGCCCCACGGTCTCAGCATCACGCCGGGCCAAGTACTCGTTGGCCGTGACCACTAGAGCCCCTTTCCCCGTGAGGGCGTGCAAGTAAGTAGGCAGGGTAGCCGCCAGAGTTTTGCCTTCCCCCGTGGCCATTTCCGCCAGGCGCCCATCGTGAAGCACCATGCCTCCAATCAACTGCACGTCGTAGTGCCGGAGCTCGAGCACACGCCAAGACGCTTCTCGCACCACCTACGAGGGGGGGGGGGAGTGGCAAGGCTTGTGAATTACTGGGTAATAGATGAGCATGACTTTTTATGAGTTGAATGTTAATCTTTCGGAAGAGTTGATGTTGATTGACCAAACTGTAACTGCAGAGGACAAAGATGGTACTTCCCCTTTAATCTAAAAACACCCCACAAAGACTAAGTAGGAAGTTGTGATGACATCAACACGGCTAATTTAAAAATGAGGTAAGTAGTTTGTCGAGTCGCACCGCAAATGCTTCTTCCAGAATGTCCTCAAGAGTTTCACCACCGTCCAGCCTTGCCTTGAAGGCCTTCGTCTTTGCTCGCAACTCACCGTCGCTCAAGGCCTCAAACTCAGGTTCCATCGCATTGATCCGCTGAGCTCGCACTTCACAATCGGCTAGAAAAGCTTTGTTGTCATTTTCTAAACTCAAATCTTCTGCCGTGCTCTCACCGGAAAGCTGCTGGCCCAGGTTTTTTAGACCACCGAGCACAAACCGACGCTATGCCACATAACAAAAGGAAAGAAAAGGAAGTTACCATACGAAGCATGACGGGCACGTTTGCGCCGCACAAAGTGGTCCTCATCGAAGTTTTATTGGCAAGTAAACACTAACGAGGGAAAAAGTAGATATGACTGCACTTCACATTAGGCTAAAAGCGACCGAAGCTGACGTGAATGACGACCTAACTTATTGAGAATTGTCGCTTAAGCGCGCTTGCTCGACTCTCTCACGAAAATGCCAATAACGGACCGTCGCGAAGCGGCTGCTTAAAGTCGCCTTAGACATAAGAGTAGAGCTAGGAGTAATGTACGACGCTGCAGGCGCCAGCGCCAGCGCTAGCGCCATTAAGGCGACCGCCGCCCTCATCCTGATGTTCATGACAACCAACTACAAGATGAAGGAGAACGAGTACGCATGAGATGAAATGACGTCATGTGTATTTTTCTACTATATTAGCTCAACTCTGATTGACAGGACGACAGGACAGTATCATAATCTGTGGTACAGTCGGTACAGTATTCAGCATTCTTCACTTTCGTAGTTCACCACGCTAGTCTAGTCTAGTCTAGTCTAGTCTAGTCTAGTCTAGTCTAGTCTAGTCTAGTTAATACTCTCCCAAAAACAAAGAAAGGCAAGTACACAGCAGTCACATTGGCACAAAAGAATTCACTTGAGCTGCAAATGCGCTAGCAAATTCGCTCCAGAAGGGCGCCTTTCCTCCGAACAAGTCGGCGGGACTGAGTGCTCGTTCGTGTGTCACGTCCCAGGTCCACGAGGCAATTCCCTGGGCAATTTTTTTCCCCAGCAGGGCATCGCCTCAATGTTTTTCTCAAGCGCCGGGCGCCAGCCGATCTCAGCATCGCCTGTCTCCTTTCTTGCTAACGAAGGATATGAGGCATCGCTCGTGCGCTTTCGCGGTACCGGACCTCCAATTGTCAGCAACCGCCGCTATCAACTGGCCTAGACTATAGACTACAGTAGCATCTAGACGTACGACTGCACGGTACTGTTACAAATTTTTTTGTACAGAACGAATGGATGAGTGGGCGTGTCGTGTGGACGAGTGGAGCTCATCAGCAGCTCATCTCAGTCAGTGAGATCTGAAAGAGATAACAGTATTAGCAAGGGTATCTACATCTGGGTACCAGCTCTGCTACTAATATGATAAAAAATAGGTTCTAGCTGTTTCCGCATATGCCAACTTCTTGACTCGTCCATCATCAGTCATTTATTATTACATTACGTAGCGAATTATTCAGCCATTTTCAATAGGAGAAAATAAGTTGCAAATCGAAAAACACCTATTGTGAGAAAAATGCACCTCAAACGCACACCTGGGGCATATGGGCTGTGAACCCCAGGAATGTGTACACATAAATTGACCATTTCCCCTCGCGCGCATAGACCAGAACGCAAGGGTTTCGCCACAGTAGTTCAGCTGGTATCGCCCAACAGAAGTTTGGGCGGTGATGCAGGCCACAACAATAGCAGGCCTCACCGACAAAAACGGCGAAAAAGAAACGATTGAGCAAGAGTTCACGAACCTTCTAATCGGACGAGTGGGCTCGATTTCCTGCGCTATGCTGAGCTAGCGTGCTTGGAGGACGTTTTGAAGACCGCCGAACGGAGCCTACATTTGAAAGAACACGCGTCGCGATGCCAGCAACGGAAACAGCTAGAACCTATTTTTTATCATATTATATTAGTATCAGATCTGGCACCCAGATGTAAGTAATAAGTAGATACCCTTGTGGTATTAGTAGTCAGTCTGTCTACAGTCGTCTGTCTGCCTGTCTACTTACTCTAGCTATAGACAGAACTGTCATGTCATCTGCGGCGAGAAGCTAACTCAGCTCTTGCTAAGAAACTAGACGAAGGTTGGCATCGGTAGCTGGTCTCTTGATACTGCTTAAGATGTGCTACTAGCTAGCGAAAGTAGCTCTATATCGTGAGTTGCGTATCGCTCGGAAAAGTTTGGGAATCGCTTGTGCCGCACCTACAGACCTGTAGCTCGCTTATCAGGGAAGGTCTTTTAGGCATACCCTAACATCTGAGACTGCATAGCAATCTGGCCCATTCCTAGCTTCGTAGTGTTTTATCCAGCTCTATATGAGCGCATTGAATTTGGGAAACCATCAAAGGATTATGTCTCAGGCGGGGCCTGCTTTAAGGTGCCTTTTAGATGAAGCAAAGCATCGCGATGCGGGCACCTTCATGAAGTCTGCAGCTATGGCAGCAGAGGGCAGGTACGGTAATTCCCAACCATTTAAGAGTTACTCTGGGTAATTCTAACAATTGTTTTTTGTTCATGATAGCGAATGAGCGAAAGATCTGTGTGTCTAGTCCTGCTAGGATCTGAATAAGTGTTCTCCTCATTCCTGTCTTCGTCTGTACAAACCAGGGTCGAACCTCCAGGCTCCATCGCATGGGCGCTTGGCTGCATGAGTGAAATTCTTTGGTCTAGCCCTGTAGACCCTGCAGCGGCTACAGCTCTCCGGCGCGCAATCTGGCATCCTGTGCTGGATCTGCTGTCTCACAGCGCTGAAGGTGGGTTCCTTACTTGTGGAAATTACTCACTCCTATTTGAAGCTACTAACGCCGTACATATACTCTAGTAGTCGAACGTAGGATTTCAAGCTAATATTCGCAAATGATATGCTGCATTGGTGCCTCTCCTCCACTGTTACTTGCACTCGTCAAAAACACGATTACAGGCACATCATTAGAAGCTCGGGCAATTCGAATCGCCGTTTGGCTTCTTGGCCATCCTTCGTCATCGGCAAGTCCGATTCCGCAGCTCTTAAGGGCTCATTCTACGGG
>Ga0307930_1003432_pt1 | contig 11631 bp, 10 predicted proteins | sample OrgLakmetageno46_FD_203161 | JGI IMG/M metagenome (GOLD analysis project Ga0307930, IMG submission 203161) | Saline water microbial communities from Organic Lake, Antarctica - #46 | ecosystem: Environmental > Aquatic > Non-marine Saline and Alkaline > Saline | place: Antarctica: Organic Lake... | reverse complement strand
TCCCTCAGGCTTTAATTCCGGTGAATTCCGGTTGGTAGGGTCTATTGGCAATTGGTGTACGCCCCCTCTTCGCGGCTCTCAAGGCCGCCGTGGGAGTTTTCTCCTTAGGGGTGCTTAAGGCCCACACCTGTTGAATTCCTTTGTGCTAGCCTTCTAATTCCGGCTCTTCGGGGCCTGTATCATTTCAAAAGAGATCAAGAAGGATATTTTGAGGGCTGATTCACATTAAGAGTTAACCAGTTTTCGAGCTGGCCCTTTTTAAGTCACGTAGGACAACCCCGCCTCTTGCCAAGGCCTGCCCGTAGGGGGGGCATGGGGCGATACAAAAACACGGATTAAGCGAAGACATCGAAACAAACCGGGCGACCTGTACCTTCGTTTCGTTTCGCGAAACGGGGAAACGCCCGGACGCAGGACGAAGTTTGTTTCAGAGAAACAAAACCGGCGCTAAAACCATGTTTGTTTCTGATTTGGTTTCGTTTTGATGTTTCGACTGTGACCCTAGTCCCCACACACGAAATGAAAAAAAAAACAGTTGAAATGTAGCTCTCGGGGGCGAGTGTCTTTAGGACGCGAGGTAAGAACAAAATACTTCCCGATTCACTTGAACAAATTTAGTTTCTAAAAGTAAAGGTCTTTTCTGCCGCGATTTTCGATAAGCCCCGTGCGGTTGTGCTCGCGGGATCTCACAATTGGGGTATGTTGTTGATGGTTGTGACATTGCTTTCGAAGAGTCAACAAAGCGCCAGCTAGAGACCCTAAATGTAAGATTCACTGGAAGGCTTAAGCATGAATGAGTTGATATTCATTATCTCTTTGCGCTCATGTCTTCAGGGAGGCTCTTAGTGTTTATATATCCACTTACCTATGTGAATATGTTCTGCTTCCGCTCATGGCCCGTCTTTGTCTTTTTTACTCTTTAGGCTACCATATGTGCCCAACGTAGATTTTCGCACGCACTTTAGCTGCTGATTACATTTTATTTACTATTTCAGATCAAATGAGCCGTTTGTCTTGAGTATGGAGGCGTTCTTCGCTACGGTTGCCGACTTTTTCTACTATGAAACTGTTCTTTGCTCAGTCGAGACACTTGTACTTTCCAGCTTGTGGCTAGAATCGTCGACAATCATCGCTACTGCATTTGCCGAATCAAGCGTTTGAGCTAAGATACCCTCAAAATTGTATGAAATAGGTATTGGAAGCTAGGACTTGGTGGTCTCGAGGCTTAAAAGATGTCCGTGCCAAAGGAACCTAGAAAGGACCTCGTTTGGCAGCCTTAGAGCGAAAAGTCCAAGAGCTCGAAACTGGTTGGCCTTGATCTACGCTTAGCTTTATAATAAAAAGATCAAATAACGAGGATCACGAGGGCCTTTGCCAGCTGTTGAGCTACCACTTATTGCGGCAGCCGCCGATTTTGCTGCGTTATGGCAGTGGCACGCAGTCGCACATTGGTGCGGCCGCAGCCAAGGCAACTCCAACGGCTGAAGCTGCCATAGTGGTGGTATCAGCATTTGTTGCATAAAGTCAACTCAGCAGCGGTGAGTAGCCTTACAAAGTGTTACGAGCGGCATCGCAATTGTAGTGCCTTGGGGCTGAAATTTCTTGCTGTCGCTCACTTTTTGCGGTGGGATCCTCATAGAGAGGTGGTTAAGATCAACCCCGATGCTCTGGAAGTGGTAAATGGCTTCAATGCGCTATGTTTGTCCGCTTTCTCTAGCTAACTAAGGCCCTGATCTGGCCTCCCTGTTGCTTTTGTTTTTAGCCACTTGGTTTCTGAGATATAACAATATAAGCAATAATTTGGAACCTAGACCCTGGACATCTAGACAGCGCAATACGCAGTATCCGGCGGAGTTCATACGTCATACGGCCCGAGTCTCAGATGGGGAAGGGATATTTCTCTTTTACCGTGGGTATAGATAACGCGGACACCCCGAGATTCACCGCACCCAAAGGGCACTCACGTGCTTTGTTACTTGTTGGTTGTTGGAGTTGGAGTTGGTCCTCGCATGAATCGGATTTGTATCGGTATTTGTCTACAGCATCAACAAGAAATACTTCTACGAAGAGAAGCGCGAAGACTTCGATTATGGCGTCAATTGAATCATTATACTAGGTGCCATTGTCCGTGGCACTGCGCGGAGTGCGCAGCGGACCCCCGTGTAACTCACTGAGCAGCAAACTGCAACAACCACCTCGCAAGCACAAATCAAGTGCGTTACACCACGCACGCCAATCGTGCTTAAGCATGCTGCTAAATTATGGCTCTAGTACAGAGCGCGACTGTATTATTGGCTCTGAGACATCCGCTTTTCGTCACTTACCTCGTAGATTCATCAGGAGCTGTGGCGTGCATTTGCATTGACACCCGGTGCGCCTGTTAGCCACAGCAGCGATTGCAGCGATACAACCTGAAGATAGCTGTCCATGCTATTTGAAGAACTTTAGCTCATCTCTAGTTGCCACTAGCTCCAAGCTAGGTATTCGTGAACTTCAACACGAAGAATATTTTCTCGCATTTGCACTGTGTGGGTACCGCGGCGGCGTTGATTTGCAACCGTTGTGCGCGTTCGCGCCTGCCATATCACTGAGCCCAACGAGCTAGCAACTAGCCCCGCAATTGCAGACTGTATATGCAGCAAAAATTGGCAGCATCTTTGAGCTGCTGTGAGAAAGTAAGTGCGTTTGGCAATTCGTCCATCGTTAATCGCCATTGCGCTCGTGCACAGAGTGACAGCCGTGCCATCGATGAGCTCTCCGTGCTCCTACTAGTCACCGCATTGAAAGCGCAAATTGAAAGAAAACGAAAAGCTAAGAATGTAAATCGATTTGTTCAGGAAATCTTGAACTCAAATCTGACGGCGTTTCGTATCAAGTTCGCCATATTTATGTACTATGTTGTGGGCTTTCCAGGTGCAAAAATTCAGCAACAGCCCCAGGCTCCTAAACCTCACACAGACAGTATGGTACTCAAAATGTGCCAAAATAAACCGCTAGAACAGCTTCTTGTATTGTATAGGTTGAAAATGTGTCTTCGCACTTGTGAACATCCCTGCCGTGTGATGGTACGAAGACGCCGATGCTCATGCGGGTGTGATTGTACGGGCTTCGACGTGGACTAAGACCTTCCTAGCTCTCCCAAGCAAAAAATTTCGGCAGCGATGCACCTTCTCGTTATCAAGTTGATCTTTATAGCAATTTCTGACGTGCTTAGATCTTTTGCCAGCGGCTCATTCGGGAGCTATGGCGCATCCCTCAGGAAGCGAAGGCGCAACTTGCCTTGAATCTGAGCATGATATTTTCGTTTTGTAGTGTACGTTTATTATATTAGAGCTATTATTTTTAAAACCGCAGCTTTAGGAAATTTTCATCTTTGATGGCCCCTATAGGGTGCTTATCCGAGTCGTTTTTGATGAAACTGCGCTTGTTTTCCTCTTTCCGTGGTCGATAGAAACCATTACGGAAATAAAAATTGGAATCGGAAACCACTGAAAATTAAACATTTTGGGTCCGTCGGGCCTATAAAATGACATCTTCATGGTAGGCTGCGTGCTTACACTAACGTCTCAAAAGTTTGATATCACCACGGCGTTCATAGAAGGGGTCGAGAAGGTCGAGCGCAAGCAGTGTGACAACATACATAGTTGATGTTATGTACCGGCATCCCAAAAGTGCTGTGTGTCCGTCAGTCAGTCACTCTGCTACATCACAGGCACCAAAATCCTTGCGAGCTTGTTCTGACACGTTGCCATATGCTAGCACGTGCTTAACATAGCTCCGCATGCTTACACTATGGCCTCACATGTGTGACTTATGTGTGACTTATGACATGGCGATAGCGTTTGTACGTTCTCCTAATCATAGTTCTGTAGCGCTGTGCAGCACTAGGTGAGATCAACCATGATGTGCGCTGTGGAGAGCTTGATAGTTTGAAGGTTGAGCGACGACGAGGATACCGCGAGGTCGTGCGAAGTGTTGCGCGTCAGTTGCTTGGAAGGTCGGCAAGGTAGAGCATAACGTGTGTAACACGATGGCGAGTCCTTCTCTCTCATTCATCAACGAACATCGCCGACGACTAACAAAGAGAATACAACGCCGACGACTAACAAAGAGATTGAACAAGGGCACAAAAAATCACCGGGAAGAAAGACATACACAGCAACATTGGTGACGACAGTCACAAAGTACTGACGACTGAAACAAAGGGTTACACTTCGGCACCATCTCAAACTGTAACCCTTCTGACACTTCTTGCACTTCCCCTTTTAACGATCGCCTCCAATGCAGCCCCACTTCGAAGGTTCTTGCGCGACATGACATTGCGCATTTCGACCTTCTTCGCGCCACCCTCTACTTCACTTCCATTCAAACTTCCTTCTCGCTCCCTCACGACATCCATTTCAAGGTATCGAGAATCGAGAACGGTATCGACATAAAAAAACCTTCGTTGATCGTGGCGCGGCGCCCCCGCGCCGCTGCAGTTGCTAATGGAATTGAGGATCTTTGTGCTTTAGATTTTATGGCCGTATGCAGCAGCTGCCGATAATCATTACGTTTCAAGTCATAAGAAATTCCTAGTCATCATAATTAATCGAAAACATTCGTTTTGATAGTTGATTTTCGTGACAAGTGTTTCTCCGCCGAGCTATTAGCTATTAGGAGTCTCAAATCGCCAAAAATTGATACGTTTTAGCTCTAGAAAGCGGAATATGCCACCTTGTTTCGATAAGGTCGATATGGCGGGCCCGAAGATGGACTGCACTTATCATAATGTCCCACTGCCCTATTTATTTAGAAACAAAAATTATAAACATCTCTTCTCAATTCGAAGTAAAATTTGAGCTGAGAGGTTATGCAACCGAGATTTTCTTCCTATGCCAGGGCTTCATCATATTCTCTGGCCCAGGCTTCTCATTGGAACTAACTGAAGTACCGGAATTACTGTTTTCCGTAAGGTTGGCTTTGGCATTGGCGTTAGCTTTAGCCTCTGCTGCAGCTGCTGCTGCCTCTGATTCTCTTTGTCTGATCGCCATGGCCCGCGCGTCTGCTACATGTGCAGCGAAGGGCGCAGCGGCGAGGTCGTTGCAATCGTTGGCCGTTTCTGGCGTGAACCAAGGTCGAAAAGCACCCGCCTAAATGGATTGAAAATGGTACGAAGAATTAAAACTTAGTCTTAAAGGGAAATCAAAATTGAATCGGCATGCAACGAGAGAACGTTGTGTTCCATGACAATCACGCGACCCCCTTTCTTTTTCTCTTTTCAGCAGAGCATCGCCATGATTGTGGGCCGCTACGTACTTTGTAGTGCACAGTCGCGTTGCCCATGAAGCGCACGCGCTGCGCGTCGGTATAATTGCGTGCGGGGCTAATATTACATGTAGTGAAAAGAAGAGAAAGAAGATGCAACAATGAAGGCGGAGGAAGCACGCGGAAGCAGGCAAAAACAAGAGATGCGAAGGACAAAATATTACACGGGTGACAGATTCCAAGCGTTTATTTTCTGGCCTTGTCACTCCTAATCTTTGTGCCAATACACTAAGGAAGGACAAACCTGTGCATGGCCCACGGGTGAAAAATGAACGCATCGCCACGCAAGCCCGTGTAGCTGTGAATGCGCCCATCTCCGATAACATCGTTAGCTTCTGGTTCGAAGAGTGGCAGTTTTATGCCGCCGTCGCTCACTTTGGTGTTCAAATAGTCGTTGCAGTACCTGTGTGAGAGGGAGAGCAAATATGAGAGAGAGAGGGAAAATAAATTATGAATTAATTTTTTTTTGAACACAAAAGTATCGCAATGTTTCAGAGGAAAAAAACTGCAACAGAATAGACAACATTGGAGAAGCAGTGAAATGAGTGGTTTGCACGCGAAAACAAACGTTACAACACCAAAATGCATTTAAAGAAAATGAAATGATATAGTAGCACCGATACTTTACTTGAGTAATTCGGCGTGTGTCATTTCGCCTCTTTCCCCGAGTGCCGCTGCGACGACTCGAGGCCCGCCTCGCAGAAAGGTGGTGCCCCCTTCGCCGAAGCCCGTGTCGCTTAGCACGAAGAGAACCTGACGAGACGAAGATGGGGAGCCCATCGCAACAGACACAAAGCAAACAGAAAATAAAAATGAAGTTTGTGCATGAAAGACGCATTAGTGCAAGTGTTCTAGTAGATCATGCGTAGGATTGACGAGGGGGTCAAAAATGGTTTAAAACCAAATCACGCATTCATTAAAAAAAATCCACAAAATTGGTCAAACATGGCTTCTCCCTTAGTCTCTCTCCCTCTCAAGGGTGTCTGTAGAATCTCGGGGCTATGAGTGCTCTCACTTAACGCTTACTACAGCCGCCGAATAGTCGTTGCTAGCCAGTGTCCTTGAGCCTCCCAAGCCTCGATCGCCGAAATGCTTCCCCAAGTCCACGTGCCAGCCGTAGTGCGCCCGCCCGCGGGAGTCGCAGGTGGCCACATGTGGTTTGCGGCCACTACACTCTCGAAGTTGCTCTGGGTTTGCACGTTCTGGAGCAGCAGCAACTTCTGGTGGGTGTGGTAGTGCAGTGGTGGCAGCACTGCTTTTGTCGTTGTCGTCATCATTATCGGGCAAAGGCTCTGGGAGCTTGAGAGGAAAGTATAAGTGATACCTAGTAGAGCAGGCCAAAATGTGTGAGAGAGAGAGAGAGAGAGAAAGAGAGAGAGGGAGAAATGAACCAATGTAAAATTTGAGTATGCCACCATCTAATAGATAAGGGTTCAATGTTAGAATTAATGAACACGCGGCAGGGCTCGCACGCACTTTTCTTGAGGGCATTCCCATTTGCCAGCACCTAAAAGTGCATCGAGGGCAGCACCAAGCTTTGGAGATTCGCATAATGGTTTCCAGAGCTCGCTTGGGTCTGGAAACAAGGACACGGAAAGTAGTGGCCACTGCCTTGGATAAGTTGACGGCTCGTTCTTTTTTAGACCTGTGGGAGATTGGTGGAGGAGACAGTGAAGGCAGTAGGACTCGGCTGTAAATTTAATAGTATGCGTGCACACCGAAAAACGTCGAAGCAGATCTCAACATTCTTAGGTCTAAAGCATGAAATTACGCACCGTTCCATTGGGTACTTGTTTTCACTGCCGCCTGCCTCCATAAGTCGTCGACAAGTGCGTCCACAGCTGCCTGTGGTACCGCTCCTCGTACGTAACAAAACCCTGCCAGCAAATTGAATATTAAAGTAAACGTGATCAAATGCTGATAGCATGTCTTATTCATGAATATCAATACATTTAGGTAAGCTTAGGAACGTCAAGGCTACCTAGCTAGAGATGTTCATCGCTTCGCTGAGTTTTATCATCGATTGTGTGCCCAATTCAGCTCACCATCTCGGACGTAGTCTGATTTAATTTGTGCCAGCTCGTCATCGCTTATCACAGCGGCCTGGAGCGAAGACATCAGCGCTTCACTAGCCCAAAAGTTCCGCCAGCTTCTTATTTCTACTCAACCAGTCTACAAGCAACTGCTCTTTTAAGCTTACTACTAAAAAAGCTAGAAGCTGGCGGTGATTTTGAGTAATTTGCGTGCATGCTCCAAAAGGTATAAGGCCAAAAGGTTTGCTCGACCTTTTATTTTCAAAAGCTTTTTTGAACACCCTGTAAAAGGTGTCGAATTTTGGAGTGCCGAGTAGTCCAACAGCAAGCATGCATCGTTGTTCATACTTGTAATAAGCCCTCTCGGTCTACACTTACAAAGGAAAGCACAGCATCGTAACAGCCTCTCGTGAAAAGATTTGTTTGTCATGTCCATCTCCTTGCATCGCCATTGTTCGATAGGGCGATGGAAGGTGACAAAGATGAGGCGTAGTATCTTGATCAGCGTGTCGGACCTTGATGCTCCAGCGTTTGTCCATCGCACTAGCGTCGCGATTAATACGTAAGCGTCTCTCCAACGATGACTAAAACATTTGAAGTAATCAAGAAGCAGAACGGAGGCTTGATGTCTCTTGCGCGCTTCTGCGCGTCAGAGCACGCCAACATCGAAGCTCCCAAATCATACACGGCACTGTACTTCGCACACGCTGTCTCGCTGTACTTCCTCTTTACGATTTTGACTTGCGCGCATCGCATGCGCGTACACTTCTGCCCGCAGCATTGGCTTCTGTGTCATTTGGGTTTGTATTAGTTCGAGTTGTTCGTGCTGAGGTGTACATATTTTTTAGTTCCAAATTAGAGCAACCTTTTGGGTTTTTAAAAGGTCCGACGGCACTTTTAAAAGGTAAAAGGTCCGGAAACTGACCTTTTGGAGCATCCCTGACTGACACCTACCTCGCTCGCTTGGATCTTTTCTAAAATGGCGAGCCCGACGGACATCCACTACGACCACTTGCACTTCTTTGTCGATGCTCTTAAGCCCTTAGCTCACTACAAAGCAATCGAGCAGCGCTTGAACTCCTTCACTGACGAGGCTGCCAAAAGGTACGCTCGATTCACACAGGAAAAGAGAGAATAGTGCAGCAAGTTCCGGCGGAGACTTTTGAAGGTTACTTTGAGTAGCTAGAGGTCGACCAGCCGAAGTGACTCCTATAGCACAAGGAATTAATACTACAGTCGAACATACACCAAAGATAGCTTACCTCAAATTACTGCATTAAACCTTCGATTTCAAGTTCTCTTGCTCTCTTCCGCTGCTCACCTTTGAACGCACTATTTCTTTCTTCCTCTGCAGTGGAAAGGCAATCGGACCCGATGGCCAACGTGACCTCACCGACTTACGAGCTCTGTGGCTGAAATCAGGATCAGAGTCTCTTGATCCCGAGGTAATTAACCACGCAACTATAATGACAGCTGCACTTGAGCGCTGTCTCTTCTTAGACATGTAGGCATGCGTGGGGAAAGCTATGCAACTTTGTTCGTCAATAAGTATGCTTGCTCTTTGACTTTGAATTATCTGAACTCAAATTTATTCTTCTGCTAATAAAGCATCCTCTTCCTCTTTATGCGTTTATGTTTGATTGATCCTTTATCGTACATTGAGCTACTTCCTCAAATTTGCCTACTCATGACACGCTTGTGAACTTTTCCCGCCACTTCCTCCTCCTTCCCCATCTAATCTTCAGACCTACGTCTCGCACGGCCAAGACCTCGTCGAGCAGCTCTTGCTTGGCTTGGGGTGGCGCGTCACTGGCCAACACGTGGGCGAAGGCACTTATTCGCTTCTCTTGGCCACCAACGACCCACTCGGAGTCAAGTTTGTGGTGACGGCGCCATCCTCTGCTGCTTCTGCTGCCAATGACGGTGCAGCTGCGGAGTCAGCTCAAGCGCCAGCTGCCAAGCGCATTAAGACAACCGAAAGCGAAGTGTCTATCGCGCATTTCGCCCTTGCCAACTTGACACGTTTTGCCGAGGCGCACCGGGGCAACGGGCAAGGGGTGGCCACCCTCGGGTTTGCTTTACCGCCTGGCGGGATCGAGAAGGTGCACGCCAATTACCTGACCAAGCACCCGGCTCTGCTGGTGGGGGGGACTTCGTCTCCTGAAGCCGCTGTTGCGATCTACGAAGAAGGCGGCGTGCAAACGAAGGTATGCAGCATGTTTACTGTTTAAGGTCGTGCAGGCACACGCTTCGAACACTCTATCAGCTGAAAGACTTCTTTACTTGCCTTTTCTTTTTACAGAATCTTCCCGTACACCAATTCTTGTTGAATATGCCTTTCGGTGGTGGTATTCATTCGTTTTGTTTTTTTCGTTTTCTATATACCATTAAGGTGCTTGAGTGCTACGCGTACTACTTGCCTGCCACTGCTAGCGACAGCGGCAGCAAGGTAGCGGACCGCGGAACCACTTTGCGCTTCGTGGAGAGGCCAGCCACCAGTGGAAACACTACAGCTTTACCGTTGCCAGGCTTGGTGGGGGTTGAAGCCACCTATGACAAGAGTGGCACGGCGGCGTATGCGGACCACTGGGTCTCGAATGTGATTGACCGCGAGGGGTTCTTAACCACCTTGGAAGACTGCCTTGGCTTCACCCCCAAGGTAAGGGCCGAAGGTGGGGGCCGAAGGTGGGGGGGAGGGTGACACCCTGTACAGCATTTGCTTGGTACTAGATTGACACGCCTTGTAATAGCTCAACAGGAAGAAGAAAATAGTCGTAAGTTTTTTTAAAAATATATATTGGTGTTCTTGTGCGCGTAACTAAGTAACAACTCTTCTTCTTTTTTTTTTAACAGGTCGACTTCAACGCTGGCGTGGTCGCCGCGGGCGAAGCGCAAATTGAGTCTACGGTCACTGGCAACGCGTCCTCCTTGGCGACCCACGACCCCAAGGTCGCCCTCGCCGACACGGGCCAAATCTTCTTGCCCATCAACAACGCGCTATCGCCGGTGGGGCACGTGCACTGGTTCCTCGAAGAATTGGGCCAGGGCGTGCAGGTAATTCTTGGATTAAGTACTTGTAGTTGCGCACGCTGAGCCTGCACTTAAGAGGGATGCAACGCGCATGCATGGATCCTTGTATACCGCCTTCAAACTTGCTCCTTGACTCCTCTATTGCTCGATGACAATGATCTTTACAAAATTCTTTCTTAACTTCCTCTCTGTTCGTTGGACTCTCTCTAATATATACCACAGCACGTGGCGAGCCGTGTGGTGTCTCTCCCCGACCTCGTGCAGCGGGTCAACGACTTCCGCGCCATCACCGGGGGCGGGTTCTCCTTCCTGAAGATTCCCCGAACCTACTACGGCCTACTCTCAGCCGCGGCGCTCCAACAAGCCAGCGATGGGTCGGGGCCAGGGCTATCGCCAGAACAAGCTGCGAGCGTGCTCAAAGCGCTGGTCGACGCAAGCCTCATGGACGACGCTGGCGCGGTAAGAAAGACAGGGCAAAAACAGGAAGCACGTATAAAACAGTAGTAGAATACATGTAGATCAAAGATACAGATTTAAAAAAAAACTTTAAAGGATGATGCACGTTTCTCCTCTTTTTCCTTTAATGTTCCTCTCTTTTGCATGCACCCTGTAGGTGGACCTGAAGTGCGTGGGTACTGGCGGCTCCGACCTTCTGAAAGCAGCGCTTCAACCAGTGGCTTTCGACAATGCCAAGCAGCAAGACGCCGCCATTGCCACGGTGCGTTGAGATGTCGTGCGTGCGTTTGGGGCGCGTGTGCGAATGTGATTGTGTGTTTGGAGCGCATGGTATATCAACGAAGATACGCGTGTTTGGGTGTATATCTACGCACGCGTGTGTAGAAACAAATCTCTGCTTTTTAACGTCTTCTTTCTGCCTTTCACCCCTCTGTATTGCATAGGTGCGTCGCTCCACTTACGTGAACATTTACGCGCTCCTCGGCGACGCCATCACCGAAGACCAGTACTTGGCGATTGTGCGCAACGCTCTGCTGGTAAGGGAAATAATTGGAGCAGATTCAAAATGATGTTCTGCGGATCTGTAGAAGAGCGTCTGCAGCAATTATGCTGTCTTTCTGTGATACCACGCAATCATTGCCTAAAATATATTCAAAATGATGTTCTGCGGATCTGTAGAAGAGCGTCTGCAGCAATTATGCTGTCTTTCTGTGATACCACGCAATCATTGCCTAAAAGAGCCATGTTTTTTTCCTTCTTGTTTTCCATTGTCTTTCTTTCTTTTTTGTGGTGTTCATGTGACTCG
>Ga0307930_1003431_pt1 | contig 11631 bp, 13 predicted proteins | sample OrgLakmetageno46_FD_203161 | JGI IMG/M metagenome (GOLD analysis project Ga0307930, IMG submission 203161) | Saline water microbial communities from Organic Lake, Antarctica - #46 | ecosystem: Environmental > Aquatic > Non-marine Saline and Alkaline > Saline | place: Antarctica: Organic Lake... | reverse complement strand
AGATGAGGGCGGCGGTGGCTTTACTGGAGTTTTGCATGTACAAGTCTTGAACTTCAATCTGAGAGGAGGAGGCGCAGTGGCAGTGCAGCCAACAAAATCAACAATATATGAATATTGATTAAGATTCCCACAAACGCAAAGAAGTAAACGCATCAACGAGTCCTCCTTAAATAATACATTACATCGAAAATTGGTACCTGATGACGTCGCCCGACGGCATAAGCACCTTTGCCAAGTAAATGGTCGCCTGTAGGGTCGGGCAAACAGCCTGGGCCAAGAACAAGGTGGCATCGTGCTAAAACGACCGGCAACACTTCTCTGTCAACTCCATGCACTCTGGGTACTTCTTTCGGCGTTGCCTCTGAAGGCTGTTTGGGCACCGACGACGATAGCGGATGGCTCGGTGAGTCCTTTAATGGACTTGCAGACGGTGCAACAAGGAGAGCTTCATAGAGCTGCACTGCACGCACTGCGCCTAACCCACACCCTGCGGCACCCGCGACCACCACCACAAGTTCTGGCGCGTTTGCTGTTGCTGCTCCTGCCTCAGATGGCGTGTCTGTAGTACCTTCAGTTTCTTGAGCTGCTGTACCAAAGGTCGCGTGTGAAACTTGCGCAAACGCGCGCACGTCGCCTGCCAGTGCGCGCGCTCGAGGTCCGCTACTGAGCCCACCGCGGCGCGTGGCAATGTTGAGAAGAGGAAGAAGATCTGGTTTCGGTGCAGGTTGAGATTCATGATGTGGAAGGGTTGCTCCAGTTGAGTTTTCGGCAGCGCACGTAGGTACATCACATGCATCATCGCCCCTAGAGGCAGAGGCCGTAGAAGCGCGTTCTTCATTCGCATTGTGTTTGGATTCCAAGTCGCTCAAAGCCAGTGCTACGCGGCAGCTGGGCCCACAGTCGGCGGCCGCACCGCCACAGAGGTGAGCCAAACGAGGGTCTGCGGACTGCCGCAAAGTATTATCACCGCCCCTGCTGGTGCTGCTGCTGGTGGTATCGATTGAGCCATCACAAGTTTTGTTGGATGACTTGTTCTTAGCAGGCCGAACACCTCGACCAGTTTTCTTTTCGCCACGGCGCTCCGTGTGCCACCCGTGGCTCGCATGCTTGTCCGTAACTTGCAGCACGCGCACTTTCTGGGGATTATTATGCCTAGAAGTAAAAGTATCGTGGCGACCACTACGCCTAGCATGAAGCTTCAAAGGCAACAACACTGCGAGTACCGCAGATTGCAAACCTCGTGCTCCACCTACCCCATCGCTCCCTTCTACACATACCACTGCTGCTTCCTGAGGTAATCTTGAAGGCCCTGTAAGCGTCGATGAATCTAAAGCCTTGGCAGCAGCATCTACAGTAGCCAATACCAGTTGTGATACAGCTAAAGCCCAACTTTCCAGGTCGTTTTTACGGCAATTACTTCCAGGAAAGCTACTTTGAGGTCTATCTAATGGGACTTCATTTCCACAGAAGAGCTGTTGGCGTATGGCCCGTTGCAAAGACTCCGTAGCTGCTATTCTAAACGAAGCCGAGAGATGTGTCAAGGACTCTGCCACTGCGGCACCTAGCTGTGCTTCAGCGTTAGCCCATGCCTCGTCATTGAGGACTACAGCTGGGAGGGAGTTCATGTAGTCATTGCTTCCGGACCTGGCGATGCTCGTAGTGCTTTTCTCATGTGGCGGTGTCGACGAAGGTTGTCGTTCTCTGAAGCTGTTTTCGCAATAGTTGCCATTTAAGAGCAATGCTGCTGCTGCATCTGCTGCCTCTTTCAAGGACTGCGATGGCAAAGATGTGTGATCTGATCTCCAACCCTGGACTTCTGTCATTTCCATGCCAACTTCTTTGATTGCTTCCTTCGCTCTTCGTCGAGTCTCTGCTTTGAGTGTTTGCTCATTGCCGCCGGATTCGGCACCTATACTGATCGAGTCAATGGTCTCTGACAAAACGTGATCACTGTTGACAATATCGCCATTGGCTGAAGCAGCATGTAGCGCTGAAACTGCAGCAAGGGCAGCGCTTAAAGCAGGTGGGATTGAGCGATGGCTGGCTTCAAGCACTGCTGCTAATTGACGGGCTGCTGCTGCTGCTGCCCAACCCAGGGACTGTACTTCTAGCAGCCCTGCCATTTCTGAGTTGGACGGCGGAGCTAAACGGACTGGCAAAAAGCAGTGAGCGTAGCCTACTGCACCAGCACGCCCTACCCGCCCCATGCGATGCACCAATTGCCGCATGCCTTCGTCGTCGAGTTTGGCAGAAGCTTTGCCTGGACAAAAGGGCTGCGACGACATCGACAACGGTGACGGTAACGACGACGATGACGAAGAAGATGCAGAGGTAGGTGGTGTGCTTTCAAGCACGAAACTAGCCACGTCAGTTATGCCATGGATATGCAGGCCCCGTGCAGCCACATCAGTGCAAACCAAGATTGACAGGGCTGCACTGCCAGAATAATTTTGGATTGGCGGCTCCTCAGCGAACGCTTTGAGGCTCCGAAAACGATCCGTTTGGTCTTTGCCCCCATGCAGAGTGCCCAGAAAATGCAGCGAAGGCGCTTTTGGCAATCCCGAAACTTCATTAGACTCTGTCAAACTAGCATCGCTGCTATTGATAGCATCGCTGTGTCCAGAGCCTGCAGCAGAAGTGCCCCAAGACAGAGCGGCCAAAGCGCGCGCCACTTGTTCGCAGTCCACACGTGTTTCAGCGAACACCAAACATCTGAGCACCGGTGCCACTTCGCTGTTTACATGGCTAGTTGTGGCTCGCTTGATGAGCACTTCTCTCAATGCTTGTGCCATGGCACCAATGCTGGTATTGTCATTGCTGTTTTCAGGGCTGCTCATTTTCGGATCCACCAGCACGACTGAGACGCAGACGCCAGCTGGCAACACTTGCAGTTTCTTTGAGGCTGCGGGCGCGATAGCCGAGTCAGCATCACCAAAGGTGCAAATGCTTCGAAGAGCCCATTTGTCACGAAGCGCGTCGCTTTCAGTCGTTGATTCAGATTTGGCAGAAGATGAGATTGTGCAGCGAGCATCGAAGTGTAAAACGGAATCGCTGTGCTGAAGCCAGGGGCAATGGCGAAGGAGAGCTGGAAGCGACTCGTCCATGGGTACTACACGAGACTCGTCTGCAGTCAATATGACTTTGCAAGATAATTCGGAGATCAACACACTAGAGCCTTCTTCGAAAGCGGCTTTGCAGCGCCAGCTACTCGTGTCTTCATCGAAACCCAGCCACGACGGTGAGGTAGCGGACACGAACACGTGAGTGGCAGAGGAAGCAGCAGTTGCTACTGTAGCAACCTGAAAACAAAGACCAAAAATGTTGTTATCTAACACGTAAGATGCCCATGAGATAACAAATTCAAGTGCAATCGTGTGGATTGCTGTACCTGATTGCGCAGAGGGCCACTCAGTAGTCGGTCGTATTCGTCGAAGATCAGGGTAGTAACCGCGTCTAATGAGAGGCGATTTTGGTTCAGCAAGTCCATCAACCGACCTGGAGTAGCAGCTAATAGATGCACACCTTTATCAAGCAACCGAACTTGGTGGTAAGGCGGTACGCTGCCATACAGACATGCCGCGCTCAACCATCCTTCGCGCAGTGACTGCGATGTCGAAGGCTGTGAATGCGCCTCTAGGCTAGCACCATCCGCGTTTTCGACTAGAGACTGGTCTTTGCTAGTGTGCCAATCACTGCCGCTGCACCGACGAGATTTAGATCTAGGAGATGTTAAGTCGATTGCTTCGCGAAAAACTTGTACGGCGAGCTCTCGGGTTGGTGCTACTACCACGATACGAGGTCGGCCAGGCCTCGCTGAAGGCAATAAGGTGGTTGGCTCTCCTTGGCGTGAGCCTCTGCGGTCTTCAGCTTCCTTCAAAAGAGCACTAATGGCAGGCACCAAGAAACACGTCGTCTTCCCGGATCCTGTAGGAGCCGATATGACGTGAGGCACTCGTCTTCTTGGTCTATGATCGCTGTCGAGAGCTAGCGGTGATGCCAAGCAACTACTCCAATATGCCAGCTGCAGAGATGAGGGTTTTTCAAAGCGACTAACGAGCACTTGTAGAAGTGGAGTCGGTAAGCAGGTCTCTTCTTTATTACAAGTCATCTTTGCAGATTGCGTGAATGGGGCTGTGGGCTAATCGCAAGTTTGTTCCGTACGTAAGAACGACACTCTGAAGCACCTTTAGATCGTGGTGACGACTACAATGGCTACCTATTCTATCTATACAGCAGCCGCATAGCCTAGAAAGCCTGTGCTATCAAGTCTAGTTTTTGCTCATTTTGCTAGCTTTAGGGTGAAGTGCGGCCGCTAGCTAGCTACATAAGTAGCTACTGTAGCTACTTTTTACTCACTCCTTCACGAATACTAAACTTCTTCACTATACATACTACGCGTACGCGCGTACGTGAGCATGACGAACAAAGCTTCGTTCCTTCCTAACGATTCAAGCACTGCGCCTTCTGCACTCTACTCGTTGAAGATGTACACCAGTCTCTTACTGTTGGCTCTGACGTCTAGCCTATGCGAGGCCTTCACTCTAGCTCCTACGCCTGCAGCCTGGAAGCTTTCAACGCGGCGCCTTGCGACCGAGAATGATGTAATGCGAAAATCAATGACTGTGTTGCCCTTACCGTGCTCAATCTCTACACCCAAAACAAAACTACTGCAAGCGAGTAGACAGTAAAATTTCCAAATTCAGGCTGATTGAAATCGTACCCTCATAAGCGGACATCGAAAAGCGCCTCAGCGGTGTCGCATACAGTGTGCATCCCCACTCAAATATCTGTAATCTACCTCCTATAGTAGTAGTATATGGATTCATGTATAGTACTCTTCGCTTTCTTTGTAGGTCCCTGAGCCAGATGAGCCAGCAGCGCCTCCTCCTAAAACTTCCAACCGGTTTGACCTCAAGAAAGACCAGGACTCGTCGGGAGCTGGCTTCAACCAATTTGATCCGGTAAGGATGCGCGCTGGAGTGTTCGCATTCTGGTGCTTGAAGTGAGGATACGGCAAACGTTGCCAGATGATAGCGGGCATTCAAGGAATGAATATGATTTCTAGCTTGAAATGTCTGGATTTATTTGCTTTTAGCCTCTGCATGCCTAGCATTTCGCTGTGTACTTGCCTACCCCCCTAACTTTCTTTGCGTGACGGTGGCTGCTGGTGCAATGAGTTAATATGATACATGGTCACAGGTGCTGTCAGCCACGCAATTCGTGTCTCGTCGCTTCGGCATTTTTGGCGGGCTCGCTCTTGTGGGCTTATTGGCGGCGACCGAAGGGCGTGAAATCGTGATGGGCCTAACGGACAAGGGTGCTGTCCCCGGCGATGGCGTGGAGGTATGGTACAGGAGGAGTAGTGCTATGAAGTACCGTGGTGTGACAGTAGCGTAATTGGGAATGCTCCATTCTTCCAGTCTTTTGTTCATCACCAACATACATCATTGTTATGCAAGCAATCTTTCTTGTATATGCTCCCTCTTGCTCTTTCACCTTTCCTCTATAATTATATAGCACTTTCTGTCTCTATCTCTTTTCACACTCTCTTTCTCACCCTTCCTTTTTACTCTGATCAATTGCCAGGTGGCCACGGCAAGCGGCCTCAAATACACCGACATTTTGGTGGGCGCTCCCCGGGGAGAAGTGCCTTTGCCTGGAAAAATCGTGGGCTTTGAAGCAAAGGTGAATAGATATGACGGGTGAAATGATGGTGGTGGCGTGGCCTATCTCAAGTTACGTATCTGAAGCATGGTGGATTCCTAAGGAACGTGGGCTCCTTTGGTTAAGTCGTTCTTGCCGCTCTTCACGTTTCCTCATCCAATCATCAAACTCTTCACTGTTCCTCATCTTTTTACTCGCCCCTAGCATTAACCCATCCATGTTACCCGTGCCATTCCACCCATATTTCACTCCAGGTCAAAATCGGCGACCAAGTGCTCTTCGACACGGCCACCGACGGAAAACCCGTGGCGTTTAAATTAGGGCAGAGGCCGTTCCAAAACGTGGTGTGCGCCGGGCTCGAAGAGGGGTTATTGGGCATGCGCGTAGGCGGCCGCCGCCTGTTGGTGGTGCCCCCAGCGCTGGCCCCACCTGGGGTTGGGCTCCCGGCTGACGTGACTTTGACTTATGACGTGACCCTCACCGAAGTCCTGAACAACTACTTCTAAGAAGAGAAGGGGAGGGGCAAGGGTTGAACTTTAGCAACGGCACTGGCGGGGAATTTCAAATCTGTGTTGTGTCTCAAAAAACGCTTCTTCTTTTATTTAATAGCCCTGGCTTGAACGTTAATTTTGATATTTACCTGCGACATGGAGCGAATTTTCTAGCGCATTTGCGGCTTAAGTGTATTCTTTATGTGCCTCTGTGACTGCTGTGTACTTGCCTTTCTTTGTTTTTGGGAGAGTATTATCTAGACTAGACTGGACTAGACGTGTGACCTGGAATCTGGAATTACTTACCTTTTATCCTTTCAAAAGGGGCCGACCTCTGGCAGTTGCAATCGTAGCAGTGAGGGGCATAGTAGCGCACATAGATGGGTTTATGTCGGAGTGGAGTGCGGAGTGTGGAAGGCCAGTGCCAGTGCCGTGTCGTGTCGATGTCGACGACAAACGGTTGCGATTCGAAGCAAATATTATATTAGTATTTCCGCCGTCCCGTCGTGATCAAGGCAGGACCGAATTCCTGGTCGGAATTGGCTATTTCCTGATTCCCGGAATCGATTAAAAATGGGCCATTTCCTCGTAAATTCCCGGTTTATTTAGCTGTTTTACGGTCAAATCGGCCACAGAGCCGTAGTGAGGAGGACGAAAAGCATAAAATAAAACGTACGTTTACGTACAGGAAAACAAGACGTAGTTTTACGGGACCCACCGCCAGTCCCGAGGGCGCAAATACCGAGTTTTTGCCTAGTTTTTGCCCTTCAGCGGACCATTTCCTGGCGTAATTCCCGAATCAGGTCTCGATTCCCGATGAACGCACCAGGAATTCGGTCCTGCCTTGTTGGTCGTGATGTTGTCGGGAAGCTTGAAGAAATGGAGGACTTCTTTCTCAATCATCCTTTGAGCAGTTCAGAACAAGACAGCATTAGCACCATCGAAACACTTGCGCCCGCTGCACTCGATAGATGGCTCGTAGGCCTATGTGGTGCCTTCATCTTTTGCTCCTAGCGAGCAACGTGCTGTGCTTGACGGCCTTCAATCAAGGCCATCCGGTCGGAACTGCTACGCGACAACAACCATTGACGACCCGCCGGGTGTTCGGAGTCGGCCAACCACCGCCCGCGCTGTCGGCTCAAGACGACCCGGTGTTTGAATTGCCACTCTTCGATCCGAAAGGCGACGAGGTTTGGCTTAAATTGTGTGGCACAAACCTAGCTAGGTGCTCAGCATCAGTCCGTACCATACTGAGCTTGTCAATTAGGGTTGCCTATTTGGAGCACCTGCCTTGAGTGCGGTTCAAGCTTGCTAGTTTTGCGTGGCCTAGCCTTCTATTTCTTCTTTTTCGATCAGGGCAAATTAATTCGTGCTCTAATCGTGTGTAATGTATTGCCTGCTACTGCGTGCTGCCCACAACTAGATTCCCTTTCCCTACCCGTGCGAATCAGGGCTAGAAGCAAATCGCTTATCGTACAGGTGTTCCTAGACTCCTTGCATTGCACATACACCACTAACCAAGAAGCAGCAAAGTGTGGACACCACTTGTGAAGATAACTAGAGTAGGAAGCTTTATTGCTGGGTCTAGCTTTTAGAAGGTCCCAGATTGCGAACAACACACCGCATAGGTACTCTTGCCCGTTTATGTTCGAACGTGACCTTTCTCTCTTTCTTTCTCTATTTTAGGTTTGGTGCCTCCGCAGCTCTCACAGCAATGGCAAGTGCAGTGCGAAAACAACCCTTAACTGACGTCTTAAAATCACCCTCTTTTGGTCATGTAGCCGTAAAGAAACCAATAGCGCCTCTTTCCTCAGCAGCCAGTGGAGGCAGCGATGAAGCTGAGGTAAAATGTTTACGAAGAAGTGCCAGTGGATGCGATGGCGCCTAGTACAGTGATATACATTAGAGGAAAAATAGCATAGTTGAAGTGTTTCCTTTAATGCCGAATGCTTACGGATAAAGTCTGTAATTGTGCCTGCATTCGTAATTCAGTGCTATTTAGCCACCACTTCTACCACCACCCTCTCTCATAACATGTTTCCCCTGCTTCAATTGCAGGTGCAACACCCCCTAGTGGGGGCCATCGGGGTGGTGTGTGAAATGGTCGATCGAGGCAATGGCGCTCGTCTAGGAACAGGCTCGCAAGGACTTGAACTTGAACAAGAGCAGCAGCAGCTTTTGTTCGGCCAATCCGAGCTGGACCAACAAGGCATATCCCCGAGCGAATTCTTGGAAGAAGCGAGGGAAATCACCGAGCGGATCAAGCAACAGCGGCGAGAGCAAGGAGATTATAACCGAAGAAATGATGAAGCGTTGGGCCCTTTTGGCGATGACGGTGGTACAGGGGTGGGTGCGCTATTCGCCGGCAGTGGGCCTGGTTCCTCGGGCTTGCCTGGCTGGAGCGACGGGGATGACGAAGAGGTGAAGTGAAGAAGGAAATAAGTGTGCAGGAACTGAATGAGCAGGATTTACTTTCAGTGGTGTGTTCAAGCACGGCATAACTTGCGTGGTTGAGAGAGAAAGAGGGGGAGCTGCTATTGAGATACTTCACACACCATGTCTCTTTTCCCGCATAGCTTTTCAAACATTTGCCCTTTCCTTTTTTCTTGCCATGTTTCACGTTAGGACGATGACGACTTTCTGGGGTGGAGTTCTGGGATCAGCAAGTCTGCTTTCAGGGAAGATATCAACCGAGCCAACGTGGCGAACGCAGCAGCTGCAGCAGCGAGAGACGGGAGCTCGCGGCAAGACAAGGGGGTCGGCAAGGACAACGACAACAACAACAACGAGGATAATGCAAACGAGAAGATGCGGTTTGAGAATGCAGACAATGGCAGTGAACGAGCTAGAGACGACATGGCGATAAAGAACCTTTTTGAAACGGGATTTGGCAACGGCGATCTTAGTCCTAGCAGTAGTTCAGGGAGCTTTCGCAAACCAAGTCAGGACGATGAATCGGTGCTCGTAGTGACCCCGAGCTTTCGATTTGAGGTGAACAACAAATGTGTCCTTGATTTTGCTTGTTGTTTCTTTTGGCCTCCTAAGCAGAGCTGTTGATTTTTACCTTTTCACATTTTATTAAGACTATTTTGAAGTTTTTTTTGTAAATGCCATACGGGAATTCTTATCTTATCATAAGTGGCATCACCTCTCTCACCTCCTGTTTCCTCTTTTTCTGGCATCACCATAAATTTAACAGGTGCTGGAGGTGGTTCGCACCATTCCTTATGTCGTCGCTAAAGTGAAACGATTGCGCGATGACGATGATGCTGCACCTACCTCTTCACCTGCTGCTGCTGCTCCTGCTCCTGCTGCTGAAGATGGCGGTGCTGAAGATGACGAAGTGGAGAAAAGCGCACATGCAGTGATGCAAGCGGTGAAGGATTTGGTGACCATGTCGAGGACCTTGGAGGAGTCCGGTGGGAGGGAGGGGTCGTCATTGAGTGCCAATTACGAGCTCGACCGCGTAGCAAAGCGAATGGACGCGTGGATGGCGCAACAGGTACTTTAAAAAAAGGAAAAATCGATAGTAGAATATGAATGCAATCAGTGTCATTTCAATTTCCCCCTTCTCTCGTCCTCCACCCTCTTCACTTTTGTTTTCAGTTGTCCCTTAATTTTCGACGATAACGATGTTGATATTACATTAGGTCGACGATGACGTGCCCTGGAACACTCCCGGTCTGCGAGCACAGCGGATGGAATCTTTAGGCTTTCTGGTGGCAGATTTGCTGCCTCTGCCAGTGTCACAAGCCGAAGCAATTTTAGCCACCACCAATGCTGTTGAACGCTTTCAGCTGTTGTTGAGCTTTCTGGAACCGGTAAAAATGAAGAGAGAGAGGAAGATCGTTCGGAAGGTGGTGGTGTGGGGAGATGGGAAAGGAGAAAGAGAGAGAGACTGTGTGTGAGTGTGTGGGGGGGGGGGTATGTTTCCTTTCTTATCCGCAAAGCGGTTTTGATTTTTTTTAAAAATAATTTATCGCGCGCTCACAAATACTGCACCGACCACTAACAATGACTATGTCACAATGGCACTAGCAGGCGCGCGCAGAGATCGCCGCCATGAAAGCATTGGACAGCCTAGGCAGGGGAGGCGGTAGTGCTGCTAGCGGTACCAAAAGTCCAAATCAACAGCAGCAGCGACCACAGCAGCAGCAGCAGTGGTCAGGGCGCGACAGCATGGGACTGAGCGTGGGCCTCCGAATCGAGTACTGGTGAGTCAGAGGTGCATGTATAGATTGAAGTCAATACATCTTCGGCATTCATTCACATGCTGCCTATGCACTCTTCTTCTCCTTTCATTTCATCGTGGCGTGCTGTACTCATACGGACTGTCTGTCAACAAGGTACAACGAGGAGTGGGGTTGGTTTGCAGGCACCCTCGTAGACCAACTGCGCACTTCTTTAGCTGGCGAAGAGGTACTAAATCACTGGTGCATCTGCCAGTAAAGTAACGTCTCTTTTGCGCTCTATTTGTGTGTGTGTCTTAATGTTGTTTCTATGGGTGCAAGCGTAAAGAGTGCTTGCAGAATATGTGCATGCGCCTTTCCTTTTCTACTTCAGAAGTTGATTTCACCCTGATACGCACCTGTGTTACCTCATCTATCATGGTGATACTCTCTCAAGTCATTGCGAACCCTCTTCTCCATCCCACTAACTCATTTTGCATATTTTCTGACTATATTAGGTCGTGCTGTGGACTCTGCGCTACGACGACTATCGCGACCCAGAGGACAACCGAATTGTTAAGGTTAGGAAGGATGGAGCTGATTTTACCATCATTGATTGTTTGGACCCCACTTCTTGATATTATTGTGGCCCCAAGCAAAACAGTTCAGACACCTTTGTGATTTCGTTTGAGAATTCCTGTTATTGTTCGCCTTTATGTGAAATCTCTTATGCTTCTATTGTTGTTTGTTGATCAGGGCTACGAAGAAAGATTGAAACTGAACCTCGAAAACAAACCACGGTGGCGCATTCTGAGGTCTCGCGACTAATGGTGAAGAGGAAGGCAACAAAGAAATGGCGCCACGTGTTGGCAATAAAAGAAAGGGAAGTTGAAGATTTGTATATGAAGCACACCGGAGTGATTCGAGGGGTTTGTGTGGATTTGAAGTTTAAAATAGAAGGAAATGCGAAATCAAGAACGGCCTTGAAGGTTGAGGGTTAAAGTTTTAGGTTAAAGTTAAAGGGTCCCTCGAACTAAACAGACACAAGGAAAATTTAATATGACCCCCCCACACCGTACTAGAGATGGAGAATTAAGGCGCTTGCAGTTTTAGTTCGTGGAATCGTTTTCCATTTGGGGCATACGGCATATGGCATTTGCCTTTTGCCTTTTGCTGTTTACCCCCTGTAGTTTTGGCGAAGGATCCCCACCATGGCCCTCCGACCGGAGGGTCATGGTGACTCGCAGGGTGGCCTCCTTGATGAATGGAGCATATAATTTCATCATATTTATGTACCAAATGGCCTA
>Ga0307930_1003428_pt1 | contig 11646 bp, 11 predicted proteins | sample OrgLakmetageno46_FD_203161 | JGI IMG/M metagenome (GOLD analysis project Ga0307930, IMG submission 203161) | Saline water microbial communities from Organic Lake, Antarctica - #46 | ecosystem: Environmental > Aquatic > Non-marine Saline and Alkaline > Saline | place: Antarctica: Organic Lake... | reverse complement strand
TTGAGCACTGATAATAACCGCAGGGCGCTTGCGCCAAGCATAGTATGCCGACTTACTTACTAGCATAACTCGGCATGACATTGAAACTGGGTACTGCTTACCTAAACTGTATATAAATGAATATCTTACTTCATTTCTTTCGCAAAGAAGGCCGATGAGGATTCAAGCCAACAAAGCAACACTCTTTTCAATCATGTGTGATGGTGTTTTAAATTTCAATGTTTTTCTTGGGCGCTCATTTAATTGAGTTGCGACCTCACTCAGTCGTGCTTGGCTATGTAGTGATAAATCTGTCTTTTTGGGGAAGTACTGTCGAATAAGGCTATTAGTGTTTTCATTTGTGCCTCGCTGCCATGGACACTGAGGATCGCAGAAGTAAACAGGCATCCCAAACTCTTCAGTAAGAACGCTATGTTTAGCCAATTCCATACCTCTGTCCCAAGTCAAAGATTTTCGATATTCCAATGGCATTTGTCTAAATATAGCTAGAAGTGCATCATTAACAGAGCCAGCATCTTTTCCCGCTAGTTTGAGAATGATAGTGAAACGTGACTTTCTATCCACTAATGTGGCAACGTGGGTATTTTTTGACCCAGATACTAAGTCACCCTCCCAATGTCCAAGTGATCGCCTATTATCAATATGCTTCGAGCGTTCGTGAATAGAGACACCATTAACAATATTAATTGAGCCTCTATGGCCTTTGCGTGTATGAAAGCGACTGTGTCGCATAGGGCGCTTTCTGCGTAAGTGTTCTGAAAGCGAATGGTCGAGAATGTTTTTTGATCGTACATAAAGCGACTTATAAATTGTTTCGTGTGATACCTGCATCTTTTTACGTCTTGAATATTCGACGCTTAGCCAACCTGAAATTTGCTCCGGTGACCATTTCAATTCAAGTTTATCTATCACAATTTGTTTTAGCTCAGGGTAACGCTGTAGCACGCCAAGCTTCGGTCGTTTCGCCATTCGCTTAGCACGATTGTCTGCATCTACAGCCTTGTAATACCTGCGTCCTCGATTACGAGTTACTTCTCTAGATATGGTTGACGGAGACCGATTTAACATTTCAGCGATTGCCCGAATGCTCTTCTTTGCTGATAACGCGACGCGTATTTCTTCGCGTTCGCTCAGAGATATATGTGTAATATTTCGATGCCTAGGTTTCGGCTTAATGCCACCTGTTTCCCGTAAAATTGTAAAAACAGAGCCAGGCTTGGCCTCAATTACGCGACCAATATCGCTGAATCCAGCGCCGTTTTTCCATAGGTCAAAAACAAGGTCTCTCTCGTCTGTGGTAAATGTACGTTTTAATCGTTTCATTCAATGTCCTCATGCAAATCAGTAATTTAGTATACCTGTTGCTTTGATGACTTGAATCCTCAAATATTTAATGAAGCAGCCGCCTCAACAACTGAATAACCTTGCTCAGTTACCAGTGATACCGCTTCTTGCTTAAAATCATTTGGATAATTCTTATTTGTACGTTTAGTCATTTTTACACCTCAATAAGTTGGAGTTTATCCTTTATTAATGTGTCCTGCTAATTCAACCACAACAGCTATTGAAAAGAATTAATTATGAGGATCTTGGGATATGACAAAGCACCGTTGTTACAATGAAGTCTTCATAATAAGCCGTTGAACTAAGCCGCTCCGCGGAGAAGTAATTTCCACCGTTTGAGCCACACTTACCTTTGGGGTTTTCCCATAATTCTGGAGGTAAGAAATGAATGACTTAATCTATCAAGTAGCCACTGAAATTCAGTATCGAGGGTATGCAAAAAATACAAAGCAAGCCTATTGTTGTTACCTAACGCAGATGACGAAGTTCTTCGGGCGTTCGTTGGATGAAGTAACCTGCGAAGAACTGAACACCTATTTTGCACAACCGTCGATTCGACAACTTTCCTAAGCCAGCGTATCTTTGCAAATCAATAGTTTGGCGTTTCTATACAAGCATATTCTTAAGCGTCCTTTGACACTAGATGTCGTTCGGCCTCAGCATAAAAAACAGCCGCCTGAGTATTTGTCTCGACGTGAAGTCGCACTATTGGTTAAGCATTGTCAAAATTTACGAATGAAGACAATGACTATGCTGTGTTATGGCTGTGGTTTAAGGTTGAGCGAACTCACACACGTTAAAGTTAAAGATATCAGTGGTGAGCGTAAAACACTTTTTATTGCAAATGGTAAGGGAAACAAGCATCGGTATGTCGTGATACCCGACAGTGTTCTGCATCAACTCAGGGTGTATTGGCAAGCGTATCGTCCCAAGGATTGGATGTTTTATTCACTCTGGCTCGCGACGCGCCCTATGGCCGGTTCAAGCTATTCGAAAGGGCTGAAAAAAGTAGCAGACAGTGCAGGCTTAACAAAGCGTTGTAACGTCCATAAGTTACGTCATGCCTATGCGACTCACCAGTTGGAAGCGGGTATGCCTATCCATCAATTGCAACATCAATTAGGTCACACAGACATTCGCACCACCCAAACTTACTTACATTGGTTACCAGAGCTTCACCATGGCGGAGCAGACTTACTGCAACGTTGGAGTAAGTCATGGGCACATTACATCTACGCGATATTTTTGACCAAGCATTGGTCGGGTATCAACAATCGCATCGTATGAGTGTGCAACAGCATAGAGTGTGTCGAAGTATTTTAGCTTGTCGTACAGGACAGTTGGGCTATCAAGTTTGGCAATGCAATCAATGCGCTGAAGAAAAGCGCATTGGTTGTAGTTGTCGCGATAGACATTGCCCTCGTTGCCAAGGGAAAGTGACACAAGACTGGGTAGAAAAACAATCGCAGCAAGTGGTGACAGGTGGTTATTTCCACTTGGTGTTTACGCTGTCGCATGAGTTAAACGTGCTAGCGCAACATAAACCGAAAGTCGTGTATGCCACTTTATTCACGTCAGTATGGCAAACGATGCAAAAGTTTACTGTTAATCGCCATGGTCGAGATAGTCAGTTAGGTATGCTAAGTGTCTTGCATACTTGGGGGCAGAACTTGGGGCAGCATATTCATTTGCACTGCCTAGTCCCAGCGGGCGTATTCGACAAAGAGCAGCGATGGTGTGAGCACAAGAAACGGTATCTGTACCCAGTTAAGGCCTTGTCTGCCGTATTTAGGGGTAAGATGTTGGCATTACTCAAGGAAAAAGACATTGACGTTATCGCACTTCACTTGCCTAGGAAGTGGTGTGTTTATGCCAAACAGAGCTTACATAGCACCAAGGTGGTGTTGCGTTACCTGGCTCGTTATACCAGAAAAGGTATGATGGCAGAGTCTAGACTGTTGTCTTACTCTAACGAAAAGGTACGATTTAAGTACAAGGATTACCGAGACAACAAACATAAAGTAATGACCTTAGCGAGTCATGAGTTCATAAGGCGATATTTACTGCATGTGCTGCCAAAAGGGTTTATGCGAATAAGGTACTATGGTTTTTTAGCTAATGCTTGTCGCCAGAAGAAAGTCGCTTCGATACAAAAACAGCAAGGACTTGCACCGAAGAAAGTGGAGCAAGAAGAGCAGATATCGCAAAGTGTTGCATGGCCATGTACTCAATGTAAGTTAGGTCACTTGACGCTGACGGCAATCATATTACCCACACTACCGATAAAGCCGTTTGCTAATACGAGTTAACTAACTCGCTGGCGACGTAGTACTAAAAATGTTAACTGGCTTGCATGAGCGAGAGAGGTCATGTTGTGTTAAAAATTAGTCGGGCTTGCAAAGAACATAATGCTCGGCGTATTATCAGGAGCGTAGACGAATGAGCCGCAGCAAACAGAGTAGATTGAGGGAATATGTTAATACAGACAAGGATCGTGGACTTATCAAATATCAATTGCAAAAAAGCAAATTCCTATAGCATAAGCCTTGCCAACATCCTCACCCAACCATCTGCAGGGCTAAGCTCAACAAATGATTCTTTTGCCGTTACGGCAAAAGAATACTAAAGCGTTATGTGATTCGGAGAGCCCATGCTTGACTGCTTGATAAAACTTTCTAAAGAAAAGCGCCACCTGGTTGATTTCGTAGAGAAAGGCCATGTGTATATTAATACAGCAGATTATTTTTCAGAGTGCGAAAGTGACGTTGTTGGGCAGTACGACAAATTTGAAATGGCTACAAGCTATCATCAACATGAAGTTGCAACCATTGAGCTTGCAGGCAGAAAATTTAAAATAGCAGCACCATTCTGTGTCCGTGAAGGTAATCCAGAATATTCCCATATATTTTGTTTATATGCGCTTGGTGAGGAGTCAATATCCCGCTCTGAAGATGGCAAGGTTTTCGATGAGCGGCTATGGAGCGAGTTTGGTGAATATTTTGTTCTTATCCATAATGCGCAATCATTCATGGAGCGCTTAGATTTGAAGCTAAAAGAGTTTAACCTTCGGTACAAAGCTGACTACGTAAAGTATTTTTGTCCAAACACTCATGAAGGATATGTTGGAGCTTTTAAGAAAAGAAATTTATTCTCCCATCAAGAGGAGTATAGGGTGGCAAGTGACAAGCCTGATACTCCAGGACCAATGGAGGGATTGTATTTGGGTGACCTAAAAGATGTAGCGTATGGTCCGGTTCATAGAGATCTATCGGAAAATTCATATAGTGACGATAAAGTTGTTCTTTAGCCATCACATAACAAGCGCCTGCAATCTGCCTCCGCAACCTGTCATTTTTTGTGCAAAAAAAACGCACAAAAAAGCGCCAGCTTGCTACGCAGTTGAGGCGGGCGTTAGGTGCCTGAGATATAGCAGTGTTGTAGAATATCTATTTTAAAGGAGGGGCGCAGTGGGCGCTTCATATGAAGGGTGGTTCGAACCCACCCCCTCCAACCCAAACTCTTTAAGGTTCAGAATGAAGTTAAAGCTAAACTTAGCATGGAAAATAGTAGTTGGGGCGCCTGAAAATGGCGTCAACTATTGTAATGCTATCAAGCACTTTAACGTAAAGACTGGGAAGAACTTTATAAATAAAATTGGGGGGATATCATCTTTGGATTTCTACCCCAATACTTTTGATCCTACAAATGTTTTTTATAATGCTATAGAGTCACATAAATCAGAGAATGGATTTGTCGGCAAAAGAATTCCATTTGAAGGAACAGTTGCTGGTGTTAGAGCACCAGTGAAAATAAAAATTCACCAATTCTCTTCTGAATTTGTCATTATTTCTATATCAGTAAGTGAAATAGACTTTAATGGAACCATTGATGATTTGCAGAAGCTAATAAACATTGAAAGCCATAAAGAATTATTAACTTTAGTTAGAGTGATATGCTCAATAATTTGTTCAGGAGGAAATGAGAGCAGTCCTGTCCAGCGTAAGCTTAAGGCTTATCCATATATTGCGTTAGAAAGTAGTAATAGCGATAACTTAGTCGAGAATGAAGTTGCTGTAGAGCTACTTACTCGACATAAGAGCCCAAAGCCAGAGATAGTTCAGAGCGTTCTGTCAAAAAATGATAATCATCAGCTAGACAGCAATAGCATTCTAATAGATCGGCAAGGTATTTTAGCTAGGTACTGTTTAGAAGCTAGTGAAAATCAATCCATTAAAAGAAAATTTGAAAGCTCTCACTATTTATTTGAGCTAGCCATTTCTCTGGCTCATATATTGGAAAATGATCAATATTCATCTTTAAGCGAAGAGCAGAGGGTTTCAATTACCAAGCTAGTTAAGAAACCTGAAATTGTATTTACAAAAAGTGTTACAGCCTACAAGACATGGAAGCTTTTGCTAGAAGAATTTAGATTGAGTGATCTTTATGACAATTATGTAGGAGATACTAAGGAAAGTGTAGCTATAGAGCCTACTAATGATAAGAAAGAATGGTCAGAGCTTAAGAAGTGGGCAATGGGTATCTTTGGCACTTTAGTGGTTGGATTAGTAATATGGGGTGGCAGTACTCTTTATCAGGAGTTTAACCCCTTCAAAGATAAACCTATAAAGCTTTTGCAACCAGTCGATGGAGTCCAGATCAGCAACAATGCGACCAAAATAAACTTTGACTGGGAAGATATTGAAGACGCGGCGAAATATATACTTATTATTGATAAATATAACGAAAAGAATAAAAAGTGGTTTTCACTTGAAAGTGAAGGTAGGAAAGTTGAGTCCTTGTCCTCTAGTTCTATTTCTATGAGTAATGAGGGGAATTTCAAATGGAACGTTGTTGCGAGAGATAAGGATGAAGAAAAGATAGCTGAGTCAGTATGGTTTTTCTTTAAGATTAAAAATGTAAAAGCACCTAACAAGGGCGTGCAATCTGACCTCCGGGCACTGTCACCTTTTGTGCAAAAAGCCGCACAAAAGGCGCCATTACCCTCCGGCAGTTGACGCCAGCGTTAGCAGTACAGGAATTATGGCTTTAGATTTATACATTATGGAAAATGGCCAACCGAAAGAATGGATTTACTCTATAGATTCTAATAAGTGGGTTTTATTCAGTGAAGCTTTTGAGTTATTTAGATCCAGAAGTGGTTTAGTCATAGATCAATATTCGGATATAAAGTTTTCATCTGGCTTAGAAAATTTAATTAGTGCTGTAAAATCAATCGTCCCTAAGCATGGTAAAAGCAACACTATATTTTTGAAATTTATTGCTGTTTTAGAGTCGGCCGAAAGCAAAGGTAAACCGTTGATTTTTGTAGGTGACTAGTACTGCTAACAAAAACATCATGGTGGGAATTTTACTCGCTGAAAAGCGCTCTTAAAATCCCCGTATGTTAAGCGTTATGTTTTTAAGGAAGTTGTGAGTAAATATTTTGATTTTATAAAAGGAAATACTAGATTTGCTCTCGCAATTGCGGCTAATGCAGTAGCTTTAATGGCATCAATCTGGTGGTTGATCGATAGCAATTTCAATGAAAACGCCGGAGTTGAAATTGAGCCAATAGTTACCTCTATTGCCTTAACGGCTACGCTGCTAGGACTGAACTTTGTAAATGACAAGCTCACTAAGCCTAATTTAAAAATTCATATGACAATGGCAATGGCGCAGCATCCTATCCAAGGTTTAATTCACGGCATTAGCGTTACTATCGAAAACCATTCAATGATTAAAGCATTTATTAAGAACTTTCAGGTTGAAATTCCGAACAGGAATGAAGTTATGCAATTTCTTTATGAAGGGTTTACTAAACAGCCCCTTGAAAGAGTTGTCATAGAGCCCGGAGAAGCGTTTTCATTTAATATTGCAAAGGAAAATATATCCGGTGATGGAGTTCCTACAGAATCGAGTGAGTTCGGTGATTTCATTGTCACTACAGATATAGGGTATAAGTTTAAGGTTCCTGCAAAGGTTTTTCAGAAGCACCATTCAACACTTGTGCAGTGCAAAACATAATCGGGTAGCCAGAGGTCTTTAACCTCCAGCCCCCACAACACCCTGCATGCGGCTCCGCACAGGGCGTTTCACTTAGGATGGTGAAGCGCGATCCAACCATCACGCAATGAATAAAGCCCTTCGGATTTTAAGTAATCAAGTGATAAAGCTTGATTAACCCCCGGAGTTTTAGCACTGCGCCATGGCCCTTTGCTGGTGATACCACAAGCAACTGCGGCCTGAACATGCACACCCAATCTCATTAAATTTCTCACTTTAGTACGCGGCTTTCGCCACTGTCGCCAGTAGGCCATTCGGACTCTGCGCCTGATCCAATGATCTAGATCTACGCATCGTTGATACCCACTAGCGATGCCAAAGTAGTTTATCCAGCCACGTAAATATTGGCTGACTTTAAAAAGTTGGTAGCGCATAGACACACCCCAGTTACGGTTCGTTAACCGTCGAACTTGTTGCTTAAACTTCAGCAATGTCTTCGGATGCCAATGAATGCCTCCTCCCTTGAATGTGAACCCAAGGAATTTACTTTCACTGGTTTTAACGACGTGGCTTTTGACCGAGTTAACGATCAATTTCAAGCGCTGGATCAGGAATATGCTGATACTACTTAGCACACGTTCACCTGCACGGGGAGACTTTACCAAAATGGTGAAGTCATCCGCGTAGCGAGCAAACTTGTGGCCTCGCTTCTCAAGCTCTTTGTCCAAAGGGTCGAGCATGATGTTCGCCAGAAGCGGCGATAATGGCCCGCCTTGAGGAACACCTTCTCGGCTTTCACTATAGAGCTGGTTATCGATAACCCCAGCTCGCAAGTAACGTTTAATCAATTTAAGCAGTCGCTTATCCTTCACTTTGTAGCCAAGGTGGGTCATGAGTAAATCGTGGTCAACGCGGTCAAAGAACTTCGACAGATCAACATCGACTGTAAAACGGCGACCCGTTTTAATGATGCTTTGTACCTGTTTCACCGCTTGTTGCCCATTTCGATTTGGTCTAAACCCAAAACTGTGGTCTGAGAAGGTCGGGTCGAAAATAGGCGTAAGGACTTGAGCAATGGCTTGTTGGATCACGCGGTCGACGATGGTCGGAATTCCCAACTGACGTTTACCGCCATCGGGTTTATCAATTTCCACTCGTCGAACAGGTGCTGGTTGGTATTGACCTGAGCGAAGCTCAGACATAATACGTTTCCAGTTACCCTCATTTGCCCAAGCGGGGAAGTCATCAATGGACATTCCATCAATGCCAGCGGCCCCTTTGTTGGCTCGCACTCGTTTCCATGCAACCAGAATATTGGCTGATTGAAGTGCGAGTCCAAGTAGATCTGCGCTAAAGGCTGGCTGCTCATCAATACGCTGAGTCACGTCACTACCGGTCGGCATTCGTGTATTCAAGTTCAATAAGGCTCCTCCTTTGTTCTAAATGTTTGTGGTGGGTCGGACCCCGACTTCACCGTGTCCCAACCATTACGATGGGCGTTTGGCTACTATGCCGTCTGCTGACTTCTGCTTAATCACTTGCAAGGTTGCCCCTGAAAGCGCTGTCGGTTTTCATCTATTCGCTCTTTCCAGTCGATGACACTGAAAAGCCAAGGCACTTGTATACCAGAGCCTGACTGGTGGTTTACCGACCGCTTGTTAAGCAGATCTCCCCAGATAAGAGCATGAACTTTCCCTGCACTGCGGCATCATTTACGGTGGCCGTTAAGTCACGTGGCTTCGTTGTCTTGTGCCAACTCGCCTCCAGCCTACGCCTCATATGATGTTCTTGTTCATTAGCTCGCAGTTTTGCGTCCGGCTTCCTTCAGACAATCCCTCGCGGTTTTGCCCTTGCCATTCGCTAGTAGTTATCGTTTAATAACCAATAAGTTAAGTAAACGGTGACTTTCCTACAGAGGACTTTCACCTCATTAGTTCATGCCCATGCTGGGCGTACACAAGAAAATTGAAGCGGACACTGACAAGAGCGGTCAGCGCGGCTTAATTTGGCGTTAGGTTTAGGGAACAATCAATATGCGTACAATTGAGCAGAAAATAGAGTGTATAAAAAAAGTAATTTTAAATTCTCAAGAACACATTAAAGCTGGAGATCCAACTAGGGTATATTCGCAATATGTAAGATATGCCTTGGATGAGGTAAAGGGTTTAAATTTTTGTACCTCAAAAAAAGCAAAAGGGTTAAAACGCAAAGAGGTAACACATGAACATGTTATTCCTCATTCAATAGTAATGAATAAGCTTTTTTCATTGGATTCACTAACGAACGAAAATATCATGTCCATAATTCAGAAGTATTACGTAATATGTGCAATTACGAAAGAAGAAGACAAGCGATTGAATGCTATTGGTCTAAAATCGAAGATGCCTGAAGGTTGGGATGAAGCAAATGATAATGTTTTTGCACGTTATGAATCAGCAGGTATATCAATTTGCGAATTACCTTAAAATCACCTAACAAACGCATTAAATCTGACTCCGCAAAATTGTCGTTTACTTTGCAAAGGGACGCAAAAAAGTCTCCAAATTTACTCCGCAGTTTATGCGGGCGTTATATCTATGACTGACATCGAAACACAAATTCAGAGCCAAATTGACTTATCCGAATGGATAAATACTCACTTTTCAATAAAATTTGAGTTTGCCAGCGAGTCGGCGAAACTGGCTTTCACATGCTTTGATATTACTGTGGAGCACCATACATCCATAGTTACTCTTTATAACCTCAAGTTGTTCGGTTCGGCATTCGCACTACTGCGCGTTCAATTCGAAGCGCTTGTCAGAGGGCTGTGGCTCCTGAATGTAGCATCAGAAGCGGACTTAACTAAATTTCAGTCCGACAAAGGCGTCCCGGGATTTGGCCAAATGATTAAATCAATAGAAAATGCTAGAGAAATCAATTACGGTACATTGTCTTACCTCAAAGAGCAGCAATGGAGCATATTTAATAGCTTCACACATACTGGAATTGATGCTCTATCACGTAGAATGGGCATCGAAACAACAGGTTACGATAACTATTCTACCGAAGATGGCATTAGAGCGCTTAGATATAGCGGGTTAATTGCATTGTTGTCCACAGCAGAGCTTGCACTTTTGAAAAACGATGAGGGCTTGGCTCAACATACTATTTTGACTATAAATGAGTATCGAGCAACTTAGATATAACAAGCGCTTCCAGTCTGACGCTAAAACCTACGCTTTTTGTGTCACTCGCTTCGCTCAAACATTAATACAAAAAAACTCCGGCTTTGGCGCAGCTGAAGCGGGCGTTAGACTTTCTGGAGATACAATGGACATCGCATCAATAATCTTAGGTTGGCTATTAGGTATGCTTAGCCCTGTAATTGTTAGTCGAATTACCCGACGTTATAAAAAGAACGATTTACACACCGGTATTCTTAAAGAGATAAACCATACAAAATTAAGACTAATCTTTACCGTAGATTTATTAGCCAAACGCACGGGTTCATATGATCAAGAGTTAGTCGCTTGGCTCCTCAAAGAATATGAAACATTAGATGATACCGATCCTCTAATGTTGAAAGTGTATAGAATGCAGCTTAAATCTTCAGAACAAGAGTTTGCTGTCTTAAAGAATCGACTTAGCACAGCAAAAAACACGGGGTTAACCTTACAAAAGGTTCAGTTGCTATTTATTAATATGAATCTAATAGATTTTTCTTTGTTTTCTACAAGGTTTCAATCTGAAGTTTTTGAATTGAAAAGTCGAGTTGAAATTTTAAACACACAAATTAATACAGCTGAAAAATATTTTTTCATGACTTTTGACTCGAATATATCGCATTCAAACTTGCCTGTTATTAAACATGATTTAGAAAGTAAATATGTTTACCTTGAAGGAGCTTTCAAAAGAACTATCGAACAAATAGACACAGTCAATCGTGTAAAAAAAATCTAACAAGGCATTGAAAACGGAGCTAAAACAGTTAGCTACATTTCGCTTCGCTACACATTTTAGTAAACCATTACTTAGCCTATTATTTGTGCATTAATCGAAGTCCATTCTGCCACTTTTAGCGACTATCTTTGATCGTCTTCTTATGTCTGCTTTGTCGGATCACCCGCAATTAGCATATCAACCGATAACACCAACAAATCTAAAAACATGCGGATTACTTGAACGTCTGTTGTTCGCTCAGGCTGTGTGAAAACTATTGATCACCTTTTGGTCTAAGCCCAGTGTTTTTATGATCAAACAATCTTAATGTTATTGACTATTAAATCGCCACTTTGAGTATAATGACATGGTCAGCCAAAC
>Ga0307930_1003427_pt1 | contig 11647 bp, 12 predicted proteins | sample OrgLakmetageno46_FD_203161 | JGI IMG/M metagenome (GOLD analysis project Ga0307930, IMG submission 203161) | Saline water microbial communities from Organic Lake, Antarctica - #46 | ecosystem: Environmental > Aquatic > Non-marine Saline and Alkaline > Saline | place: Antarctica: Organic Lake... | reverse complement strand
CTGTGTTTACCAGGGAATCATCAGCGATCGACTTGTGCCAGATGCCACCAATGAGAATGTGGGCCGAACCGTGAGTGGCGCCGTTGAGGCATTCTGATTGGGTGATTGGTTGATTGACAGAATTCAAAACAGAATTAAATTGACTTAAAAAAAAAATAGATAAAAGAGTGGCGGTAACAAAACAAAGGAAAGAAACGCAAAAGGATCAGCGGCGCGTTCTTCCCCACTCTTGTTCAAGCCCCCCCCCTGTAAATTTATATCCACGCTTACTCTTCCATACCGTTCATTTCTGCCATGGAGCTGGAAGCGTAGCACCAGGCCGAGGCCTGGCAGCTCGGCAATTCGCCGCCGAACGAGGCCGACGTGCCGGCGACGGTGGGGCTGCGGCTGACGTACGCACTGGGGTTGGTGTTCCAGGGGGAGCTGGAGTTTGAAGAGGTTGCGAGAAGTTGAAGACACGGAGAAAGAAGAGGAGGGATAAATATCGCATAAGACGAACATGCGCCACAAAAGGTTTTATTTGTAGTACGGAGGAATGCGAGAAGTTAAAAATGAGAGAAGGACAGAAAAAGCGAGGAAATTTTTTGATTTCTCGCAAGTACACAACTTTTCGTCTTAAACTCGCTTCCTGCTTCGACTTGGATTTATACAAAACAAAAACAACAACAGAAAACGAAGCACGCACCGCAAAAGGCCATAGGGGTTGGCGTCGGGGTATTTCTCGTTCGAGGTCCCGACTTGCTTCACTTTGGTCAGGGCCCACGTGCCCTGAGAGATGGCGTGGTCTTCGCGGCCGGCGCTCTTGGCGGAGTCCAAATCGCCAAACCACGCACGGTCGCCGTTGGCCCACAAATCGGAGCTTTGCCACATTAGGGCAGGCGTGGCGTAAGCCTGGTTGTGGTTGTCTAAAGTGGTGTCCCAATACGGCAAACTGACCGAGGGATCCACCTAAAAGAGGGAGAGAGAGACCGATGCAATGGAGGCGAACAAGGTGAGGGGGTGTAGATGGGTGTGATGAGTGGGAGGGATGCAGACGCAAAAGCAATCAAAACAAACACCGAAAACTTGAACGAGGGCCAACACGCAAGTAGGAATTGCATTCTTATAATGGTGTAGGTACTTGTGTGCGCGTGCATGCAAGGAACAGAGTATGTATCAGTGCTCGGGCTCATTTAATTATCCATTTCATTGCGTGTTCGTGTAGTTTACCGCTTGCATGGCTTGTTCGAACTCAATCGAGAAAGCCGCGTGGTGGGTGTAGAAGCCCGCCCCGTCGTGCCACCCGTCGCACTCGCGCTGGGCGGAGCCTTGAGAGCGAAGGCGAAGAAGAAGAAGAAGAAGAAGAAGAAGGAACAAAAATCACGAATGCGAATTCTCAATATTTCTCTTGTATGGTTTCTGCACACATCAAACGCGTCGCACATGTATTCAACATGTTTTCACACACACACACATTCTGCTACCTTGCAAGTGCTTGGCCACGAAGTACGCAATGTCCTTGAATTTTGGCCCATACTTTTCCACCCCCCCAGAGGAGGACATGTCCACGGTCCACAGGGTGTGCATGGCTTTCAGAGTGGCAGTGCGCTCCGCGTCGCCTAAGCTCCGAATTTCACGCCGCACGTACCTGTAAAATTGAGGAAAACCAAAACATCCGGAAAAGTCGGATTATAAATAATTGCAATGTAATAACGAAGAGAATTCGAACGCAAAAATTAAAGCGCAGGAAAAACCGAAGATAAAAGAAATCGCATCGCGTCATGAGGAAAAGAAAGGCAATTCTTCGACGGTTATGAAGGCACGCCCGTGAAAACTGTGTTCGGTTCGGATGTTTCTATGAGTGTTCGCGCGCGCGTGTGTGTGGTCAGTGGCTTATTTTGACTCACTTGCTCTGCACGGTGCTCGCCAGCTGCGCCGTAGTGCCGTCGGTGGGGTGAGTTACCGTCAGTTTTACGGTGTGCTCTCCCACGCCCGCCGCTTTGAAGGTGACTGAGCGCCCCACCAACGTGGTGCTCGTAGTGGCAGCAGCAGAAGAAGAAGAAGACACTTCGTAGCCTCCACTTTTCGTCGCTTGAATCGTCCATTCGAAGGAGGCATCGGGGCAGCTGAAAAAGAAGAGAGAGGACAGACAGGAGAAGAAGAAGAAGAAGAAGGGATGAGGTATTCATGAGCGCACAGGGACTACCATGCGTTACAGAAAATTCCCCTACACCACCCCCTCTAGTGATCGGAAATATCCATATAAATTGCTACTAAGTCAGCAGGGATTTTCTGCAACAGCATGCTCTATATATCCTACTACGAATCAGGCGGATTCTGTTGGTATAGGCATGCATGTGGGGTTGTTGTTCAAAGTTACGGTTGCATCGTATGAACTTACGAGTCGCAACCGCGCGCTTCAAAAGTGGTGTCAGTGTGGGGCTCGATGATTTTGCTCGTCCAGGGGTAGTCCACCACCCAGGCCTCCCGCAAATCGTTCGCCGCCAGCGACCGCTGCTTGTTGCCCACGGCAAAGTTGATCGGGCCGATGCTAGCGCTCGTGGTAGTGGTGGTAGTCGTCGTCTTCGCCAGCGTGCTCTGTTGTTGGTAACGCACAAACAGCAAAAGATTAGTTGAAGACTCTTTGATATGCTCACTCTTCACATTTCAAACGCCCTTTGTAAATATTATGGTAGACATTGTGCATCGACGAGAGCTTAGAATCGCAGCCTTTCATGAGGGCTTCTTGCGTTATACACGTCGGTAGTTCTTACGACACCTCAAGGAATACGTGAAAAAGAGGCACGAACCTTCGCACGCTCTGCAGAGCTCTCAAGAGCACTGTCGCGGAACAACCCATCGGTAGGCAGCTGGTTGGTCTTGACGAGCCCTGCTACGGCGAGGCAGCCAGCTGCCAAGATGCCGGCCCGCTTAGCCCACGCTGCTGCGGCAGCATTGTGAGGAGACTCTTCGTTACGCCACCCGAGGGTAGAGTCGCTGTCGATGGCGTCTTCTTCGTCTTTGACAGGCTCGTACGGAATGTGCGCGCCTGCAACCATCACCACAGTCCTCTCTCTAGCTGTGCTATTTGACTGATCCCGTGTCCCCGCGTGCCCCCTCGTCGCACAGTCGGAAGCCAAGGTGGAGACGACTTTGCTGATAGAGCCGTTGCAATATTTTGCATAAACTGCAAGGTAGAATATAACGAATTGTAGATGGAAGTATGGAAGATGGAGATGGGAGATGGGCGATGCCGGCGATGCTGTGTATTTTATCATGCACCGGGCACTGCGATACTGCGATTCTGTAATGCTCCAAGAGCTTTAAGGGCGAAACTACGGTCTAGCTCTACACTAGTGCTAAAAGTTTGAGTGGAAATTGGATAGCGGCGAGGAAGTCAAAGCCATCTGCCTGATTATACTAGGTTGTTTCAAAGGCGTAGCTGTCGCCTCTTTTGACTTGTTGACCTTACATAGGCAGCCGTAACGTTTTATAGTATAATTTAGCTATGAGCAAGAAGGCTGCTTACGCAGAGCGCCTGGGCAACGAGGACTTTGCGTCGCGCGAGGCACTTCAGGCTCGTGTTCGTGAGCTGCAATCTGCCGGCTGCTCGGTAAGAAAGAGGGGGCGTCCCGAGCTTCATGGCTCGTGCGTGAGAGGAACAGTATCGCGTGTAGGCTCCTGAACGCACACCTTTTTGCACATTTAGCCTCCATTCAACATAACACGTTCCTGTTTATTCATTGTGTTACTTTCCTCGCTAATTAGGATGCCGGTCTACAAGCCCGCGACCTGAAGCTAGCTAGGGCGTTGCTAGCTCTTCACCCGACTGCCAACAAACTCGCCTCCGCAAAGGATCTGAAGGTAATCATCGCACTGAGCGCAAGCCTTCTATTGCTGCTGCATCATGCACTAGTAATTTTACTGCCAGCCTATTAACAATAATCCCTTTCCTGCTTATTTCTTCTTCTACTCGCTCGAAGGTGCGCTTCGGAGGAGAATGCTTTATGATCAACGCTCTCGGAAAAGATAACCAACCGGTCAGCTTTAAAAAAGTTGTCGGTAAACTCTTCAACAACAATGCGTCGCAAGCTGTTAGCGGCCATGAGAGCAACGTCATGAAAGCAGCAAGTGCGGGAACTGGCAGTGAGAAAGTAACTGACCACGGAAAAGGTGGAACAGCAAAGCGAACGAAGGTAGGCAACGCAGCAGCAGGTCCTCAATCTTCAAAGAAGATCCTCAACGGTGATGAGCTTCTCACTGCTGACCTCGGAAGCGCTCTCTTTGCCGTGATCGGAGGCGAGAACTCGAAATTTGCTGCCATGAAGGACAAGTTGCAAATGAAAGTGCTCAAGCGGAAGAAACCGGTGGCGAGAAAGTACAGCATTTTCTTCGAAGAGGACAGTGTATCTGAGCGCGACATTCATGCAGCGTTGGACAATGACCACGTGGTGGCGTTGCGCTGTTCTCGCCCACTCGCGCTCTCCATGTGGCCTCCTTTCGCTGAAAAATGCCGCATAAAGATCGGGAAGCAAAAGACAAATGACCCCTCGCTGACTGCTTCGTTGAAATCACCTCACGTGGCTGAAGGCAGTCTGGTGGCCATGCGAGACGCTGTTTGCTGGTGCATTGGAGGCTTCCTGGACCAACGCGAATGCCAACGAGCTGGCCAAGTGATTGTCGGTGAAGCCAAAACCCGAAGCGAGCAAGGCGGGCCTGGCCGCAACTTTTTCGTGTCGCGGCCCCGCGCGGTCTTTGACGACGACGAGAAGCTGCAGCGGCTTGATCACCTCTTTCCGTCCGTGAAAGACCGCACCAAGCTGAAAATCGACGAAGAAGCGGCTTACTCCGTCTCCAATGAAACTTCCGCGGCCAAGGTGGCCCAAATCGCGAGGAAAATACTAGGTGCGCAGAGCAGCACAACTTCAGGCGCTGCTGTGGACGTAGTGATTGATGCGACGGCCTGCGTTGGTGGAAATGCTCTTGCCTTCGCACGCTGTTTCCGAAAAGTGCTTGCTATCGAAATCGACGCCAGCAAAGTTGCATTTTTGAAGGAAAACATTGCCCACGTGCGGAGTGAAGAGCAACATGACACGTTCGTGCAATCAAAACTCACGGACGATTTTCAAGTCGTTCATGGCGACTGCCTTGATGAGCTCCCGCGCGCTCTGGATGCAATAACCGCAGAAGAACGCGTCCTTGTCTTTGCCGATCCTCCGTGGGGCGGTCGCCATTACGCGTCGAGCACTAGTGGTGGTGGTGGTGGCACCTCGTCGGCAACTTCTACCGCAGGCGTGCATCTCAAGGGATGTGGCAGCCTCGCTGCGCTCGTCGATCTGTGCGCAAAGCGCCGTTGTGTGGGCGCTCTCTTGCTCAAACTTCCGTCTCATTTTGACGTCGAATCCTTTGTAAAGGAGCAGTCTGTCGTTCATCACCACGACGTGCACCTCCTTTCGAATCAAGTTACGCTTCTCGTCCTCCATTACAACAGGCAGACTTCTCCACTTGAGCAGGCGCCGTCAGTTCAGTATCTTGGTCAAGAGTCGCCAGCTCCGGTGAAGAATAAAAAGCAGCGTCGGTAAAGGTTGATAACTTTGAGTTGAATTAGGTGGCACAAGAGAGATTTGAAGATAACTAAGCAACAGCCATTCGAAAACTAGATGTACTCTACTATCAACTAAATCAAGTCACTCGGGGGGCTTTTAAGAAGGCGAAGAGCCTGAACAGCATTACAAATACGTATCTGCGTAGTCCACTTGCGACTCTAGACGCACCGAATTCTAGTCTACACGACAAACATTTAATGAGCTGCTTCTCAATTTTCTAACGCAAACAGAAACAGGGCATATGCGTAACTGCATATATATATATATAGGCAAAATTTTCCGACAAGCGCACTGGATCACCCACGGCCCTTACGACATCTCCGAGGGGCCATTCAGCCAAGTTTACGATCCACGTCCACGCGAAATTCACGCGCCAGAGCCTTAAATTCACATCACGCGTGATTTACGCGTGATTCACGTGCAATTAAAGGGGCGTAATACAAAAATACGGCATTGAGCCTTATTTTATGGCTGTTTGTCATGCACAAGTGCTAAAGTGGCGCGGGATTTTCTTCGTCCCTCGTGATTTATTCCTAGCTAGATGCCCGCGGGTATCGGCTCCGCTGCGACGCTCACGGCCATTAGCCATGACTGATGATTGTGCATGTCTTTCTTTGTGTACCTACCATATGCACTTAACTCGCCACTAGAGTCGCAAAATTCACTTGCAGGGTGGGGCCTTAAATCTTACTGGATGGGACTGAGCGCGCCTTCGCGGCGAAGATGTAGACCTTTGGCAGACAAATAGCGGCCTTGTTGATGAAGGGCGCTTAGGAGGGTGCCTCTCCGGCCTTCTGCTGACGTACATGAATCACTTCAGTGCTTCAGTGTCGTCGGAAATGCGTGATTCACGCGGAAATCCGAACATAGCCGTTCAGCCGCTCTACTTTTGATGCCATAAAAGATGCGCATTAGTTCACTTGACACAAACCGCATGTCGCCATATGAAGCTGGATTGCGCTACATATAAGCCAATGAAATTTGAGTGTGTGTGTGTGTGTGTTGGGGGGGGTCTTAATATGTGCGAAGCAAGCAGCAGGACATCAGATTGTTTCAGGCCAAGTCCAGTGCATCTCCGCAATGCAAATAAAGGAACGTGAGATGCAATTCTAAGGCCCGTAGGCAAATAAGAGACTTCAAATTGGCCTGAGCGCTTACATGTGTAGCACCCCTCACCCCCTTCCTCAGAGCTCAGAGGGAAAATAGCCCAAGATACCCTTTCTATTAAATGGAATTTGGTGGTTCGTTGGTGGTCGTCGTTTTTTATGTACCTACAGTACTTTACTGCAGTGCAGATTAGCTGTACATGTGCAGTAAACAAAAACACGAGGCGGACCACGGGCACAGGAAGGGACACGCACCACGGGCACAGGAAGGGCACTCATCCACGGGCATCTCAAGGCCGCGCACTGAGGTGCTAAGAACACGCGCCTACTTCTCCGCAGCAAACACATTGCTCCGAAGCCGCGCATCGCGCGGGCACCTGAACTTGTCCGTTTGAAGTGCATTTTTTGGCCAAACGCAATATGATTGGAGCAAAAGTAAATTGCCGTCGGCAGTACAACTGAGTGCAACCAGATGCTTGCATCTAAAATGGCAGATTGCACAACAATAGAAGCTTTCTTTGGAGCTAACAAAGCTCTGGAGCTCGAAGGGCTCTGGAGCTCAGGATATCAAAGTGCGCACAACAGAGAAGCTCCATTCACCTTCATTCAATCACAATATTATCGGTGTAAAAATTGCAGCAAAGATACTCAATCGTTCTTAACCTTCAGTCAAGGAACTTTCAGTTGGGCGCCAGAAGATCAGAAGAGCAGAAGATGTCGTCAATGTTGGATGATGAGAGGAACGCGGACCGCGCATTTTTGGAGCAACTGCAAGGGGAACTAAGCGCAGAAAGCTTAAATGCGCTCGCAGTTCACGTTTTGGCAAATGGTTTGCCAGGATTGCCCTCAAGTAGTGACGAGGAATACGACGACGAAGAAATCTTATCGGAAGAAAATTTCATACCTCCCATAGTGGATTCCTTCCAAAGTCGGCCTTCTGGCCATACAGCTTTCTCGTGGGGATTTGGCGACGAAAAAATGTGCGAAACCCCACCGCCAGTATCTTTGGCGGCTCTTGGTCACTTACAATGCAACCGTTCTTCGGCTTGTTCGACGCCGCGCGGGCACACCGCGTACTCGTGGCCGTTACCCACAGAAGCTAAGCCCCTCGACGCAGTGATAACCTCAAAACCTCCTTTGTTAGAAAAGAAAGCGCCGGCAGCGTCAGCGGTTGCAACAATGCAGAGGCTTCGCGCATTGGATGCTGCTGCTCAGGTGTGATGTGCTTGCAAGTTTGTTAATTCATACTTTTCTTGTCTGATTCATTTCCGTAACTTGGCATTTGTTGCAAACAGTGCGCTGTGGAGTCAACCATTGCGGCCTCAGCTGGTGTACTCGAGCTGGAAGCAACGTTGCCCTGCAATGCAGTTGAGGCGATGGTAATGTACTTACCACAGCTCTTGATTATCCTTTCCTCTCAAAGAGGACATTGCCACTACTCTTCAGCAGAAAGTCATGGCCATATTCACATGTTTTAAATACCTTCGTTGTGTTCTGAGTCTTCTCGCCTCACTCCTTCATCCTACCCCTCCTTAACCACTCCAAACTTGCAGGCATCCAATGGTGTGGTGCGCCTTAACGGAGTTTTGAGCGCTAACTTCTGCACTGCTGCCTTGCTCGCCGTGAACCGTGACCTTAAGGTGGGGATTGCATTGGAGAAAGAGACAGGAATCATTCTGACACGAGAAAACGGCTACGGAAATGTTCTTGCCCGCGATCAACGGTAGGTGTTCCTTCCATTAAAATCATGCTGCTTCTCCTTAAAATCTCGTCACATTCCTGATCTCTTGTGCAGAAGCCACCGGTCAATTATTTACTGCTGTTTACTTTGTTGTTACACTTCGTCAGTTTCCCTCAATATTGCTGCTTCGTCTGTCTCATCTTTGTGCTTTGCGTTACAGCTGGGATATGTATTTGAACGATCAAGACCCCGCCTGTCATGACGCTTTGAAAGCATTATTGCAACACTATGCGCCTTCCAACCACGTCGCAGCAGACGCAGGCATCACTGCAACCACAATTCCTAAAGATTCAGTCACTGCTGCTGCCGCTGCAAGAGTGACTACTGCAGCTATTGCAACGATTGCAGCAGCAGCCACTGCAAGGAGTTCTGTGAACGCATCAAATATTGCGAGCATTACATCATCATGCGCTGCTGCAGCAGTGGGTGCTGTGAAGCCAGGTGAACTGCAACAGGAATGCTTGAAAGAAGCGTCAACAAATAGCACGGCGCTGATTGACCTATTGGGCACTTTACTCAGCGGAGGTGAAGCGCATCTTTGCGAGCTATCAGCCTTGGTGGCGCACTCAGGCGCGCCACGGCAGCCGTTGCACCCTGATACACGTTTTGCAGATACACTCCTTGTGGCAGCAAACGACAGTGACTTGGGTGCTGCGTGCCCACGATATACAACTTTTGTTGCATTGCAGGTTGAGTAAGGCGTTGGTTCGTACCATTATTGGTTTCAGGTTGCAAATATTGTAGGGTAAAGGAGCACAGCGGACGGAAACTATTGATGCTTTTAATTGACGGAGTTTTGCACTGATTTCTGTTCTGTTTTCGTTATAGGACGTCGATGTGAATATGGGCCCAACAATGGTGCTTCTTGGTACACACAAGAGTGCCGACGCTCACGCACGATTCAATGGCAGCGCGTCTGAGAAGCAGGTTGGAAGCGTCTACTGTCTAAATGTCTAAATATCTAAATGTTGTTAGGGCCTAGCCACGCCCTGGTGATAAGGCTATCTCGAGCGTTGTGATATATCAAATTTAATTTTTTCTAATGGTGTACTGATTCGTATGATCATTTTGGAAGCTCATTCCTTCTCCACTTAACCATTTACCTGAGCATTTTTTCGTCTCCTCTTGTTCTTGGTTTGCTACTATTGCAGGCCTTCCTGAGTGAGTGCACTTACCGCCACGCCACACTACGCCAGGTCTTGTACCGAAAAGGCGTTTATACCGAATCTGGTTCTTGTTTGCAGTATGCTTGGGTACTTCCTACTTTTGCTACTGTCTTACATGAATAGGTATATATGCTTAAATTCATGCATTGTTGGCATTAATATTAGGGCGACTGCATGGTGATGGACTCACGACTCTTGCACGGTGCTACTGCCAACGTCTCAAATCCTCCCAAATGTCGCGCCCTACTCTATTTTACGTTCCAAAATCCCAGGTAAATCTGCACGTACTACCTCATTACCATGTACCGCTCTTTATAAACAACATATTCATCATGGTAATGATTCAATGCACGCCAGGTGTACAAACGCGTCGAAATTAGACCCAGGAAGCCTCAGTACCACTGTCCAAGCAAAGCTAAAAGACTGGGCAATAGCAGCCGCTCCCGGGCAATGAAAGACGAATGACCACTGATTTCGTCGATTCATCGTCTTGGACTCCTCCTGTGCATATCGGGTACTGTGACATCTACGGTCCCAAGATATGGACATCTACGGTCAAATGGGTTTGATTGGTTGAAGGTGTTTCTGCAGAAAACAGAAAGAAGGGGACTCTGATTACTTCGTGATACACGTTGTGCGGCTCTGCTTAAACGCTTATTCTAAGGGGCGCCAGCATCATGTGAGCGTGAGCCATAACACACATAAGCACCTTTTACGAGCTATATTTGTGTGCGCGTCTAGCGGCTAGGGCGCTACGGGGCTTCGCCCCTCACGCTGTCTGGCTTCGCCAGCGCCGCTCCCAATATAAAGGGGCACCTTTTCTAGCTCTCACGCTGCACGTGATTCAATCCATGCGCCGCCGATAGACAGCGCCTTGTTCCTCAACACCTTTTGTGATCAAACTATGGTAAGGTGCCAATATGGGCGCTCGCGCGCCCTAGTTCGTAACGCAAACAAGGTCGCAGTGACGCAGCGTGTGTCGGTCGTGATTTTTGAGCTGCGTGCCGTTCGATTTCTGTAATGAGGTCCTGTTGTTCTAAATGAGGCTGTCAACCAATCAGAAGCATTTGACCGTGGATGTCCATTTCTGTGACCATAGATGGCAATCACCCAAGCTCGTCACTTCACCTATTACCAAATACAGTAAAATCTCCTACGGTAGGCCGTTTCGCCCTCTCCTCTTTGTCTTCACTTACTCCAGAACTTACAGTTCTATTCTTGCTCGATTTCCTTGAGAGCTTGAGCCCTACAGCACTACACTGTACAAACCTGTACGTGCTGAATAGAGCAGCTGGCTGATTCTAGCTAGCCACGAGTAGCGAGGTAAAGCTGTACTCGTAGCGCTGTATTAGCTGAAGTAGCTAAACGCTCCTTAACACACGCAACGTACGCATACTTCGCGTGTAGTTTACACGCAGAAAAGTATTATTCGTACGTTTAAAATTTTATTTTTTTGGCGCTGAGCTTCCGTTTATCAAAGGAGGCACCGAGATGGAATTGGTTTAACCGTTTAAGCCTTAAATGCGCTATATTTATTCGCACTCATTCCTCTGGCGCTCTATTGAGTGTTCTACTCCGAAGTATCCTCTCGTGTATTGTCAGCACGATCTTGCCGATCACTAGCGCGGAACCTGCACTCCTCGGGGTATACGCAGTCGACTTGCTCTCAAAGTGGAGGGCCTTGCGAGGGTTTCGAAAAACGCTGGAGGACGACCACGACTTGCGTCCGTGGCGTTTGATGGAAGATATATGGGTTTAACTCTCCTAGTGTAGGGCGGGGTTAATAACCCAAATGAAAAAAACCCAAATAATTGGTTTTTTTACCCCCAAAATAACCCTGCCTAATTGCTCGATTTGAATGAAACCCCTCATTTCTCCGCCTTTCCCACAGCTTCTACCATATATTGGCGCTTGCTGGAGAAAATTTGACTTCATTTGGCGTTTCTGAAAATCGAATTTAACCGTAAATAACCCCCAAAAAAACTAAAATAACCCAAAATAACCCTTGACCTTCCAATTTTTGGGTTAGAAACCATCACTAAATGATAC